>Ga0182741_1001935_pt1 | contig 25232 bp, 20 predicted proteins | sample eDN5th37CBELigOP_FD_128874 | JGI IMG/M metagenome (GOLD analysis project Ga0182741, IMG submission 128874) | Enriched Organic Plus compost microbial communities from Emeryville, California, USA - eDNA 5th pass 37_C BE-Lig OP (version 2) (version 2) ... | reverse complement strand
TGGGCCAGGGCCTGCTGGGGCCGCGCCCGGAAGACGAAGGGCGGGACACGCAGCGTTTCGGGCAACAGCTGAACGCGGACGCGGTGCGGGTGTTGCCGCGGGAAGGGTCGTAGGGCGGACAGTAGCCTGCACCCCAGATATGCACGCGAGATCGCGAAGCGTCCGAGGTGCGGCGGAATCACTGATAAAACGCGTGGTAGCCCCAGAAAATGGCCACGACCAGCACCACCACCACCCACGACCATCGGGAATTCGCCAGGCCGCGTTCGGGCGGTTCGGGCGGCTTGGGCGGCGGCGCCAGGCGGGGCTGCGCCGCCATGTAGTCGATAAAGGCGGTAAAGAACTTGTCGATGATCTTCTCGCCCGCCTTCAGCACCACGCCTTCGCCATATTCCGCGAGCTTGCCGCCGGTCATGCCGGCCACCGTGTAGGCCACGCGGGTGCCATCGTCCTTGGCGCTCAGATTGACCTGGGCCGTGCCGATGGCCAGGCAGGCGGCTCGGCCTTTGCCCTCGAAGACCAGCGTGCAGCTATTGGGCGGATCGACGTCGGAAAGCAGGATTTCGCCGTCGTAGTCGGTATCCAGTCCGGCCACCTTGGCGCGCAGCGTGACCGCGTACTCGGTAGGGCTGCGCTTCTCGACCGCGACGCATCCCGGAATGCATCGCTGCAACACGGCCGGATCGGTCAGGGCATCCCAGGTCTGGTGCTGGGTCGAAGGAATCCATTGAGCATCAGCAATGCGCATGATCGTCTCCTCGGAGTCGACTTTTGCACCCATTGTGATACCAAACCGCGCATTTGACTATCGACGCTCCCGCGTGCGTAGCGGTGCGGCGGCGTTTCCGCCGTCGCTCAAGGCCAACAGCCAAGCCACAAGAATGACATAAAGGCCCAGTGTCTTCATGGTGCGGAACATGAGCTCGGTAAGGCCGAACACCGCGAAACCCAGCGTCAGCGCAAGCCCCATGGCGGCGGCCACGCGAACCTCCCGCGGATGCGCAGCGCCCAGGCGGCGGAAAAAAACGACCGCCGGCGCGCCATACAGCAGGATCAGCGCCACGCCTCCCAGGACCCCATAGCTGGTCAACATGTGCAGCATGTCGTTGTGCGGCTCGCCGAAATTCTGCGAGACGAAGGGCGAGACCACGCCCGTGGCTACGCGCGCTTCCAGCTCCGGCATGAAGCGCTGCGTGTTGCCGAGGCCGAACAGGGGATGCTCCTCGATCATTTGGCGCGATGCGCGCCACAGCTGGAGGCGGATGCATACCGAGGTATCTGCCGTGGCGCCCGCTCCCTGGCACGCCTCCGCTTCCTGCATGCCTTGGGTGACTCGGGCGCGCAAGGCCTCGCTGGTGGAACCCAGCGCCACAAGAAGCGCGCACGCAACCCCCAGCGCGGCGAACATCTTGACGGGGTGTTTCACCTTGGCAAACAGCCAGAGCCCGATGACGACGAACAGGGGGATGGCCATCCAGCCGGTGCGGGTCTGGGTGAGGATGAAGGCCACGAAGATCACGGCAGCGGCAACGATCTTGAACCCGGACTCGAAGCGATGCGCCGCGGTGAATCGCCAGCCCGTGCCATAGGCCACCAGCACCAGGAACAGCAACATCAGGTTGCCATAAGTGACGGCATTGTGCTGAGGCGTGTCGGGGCGGGCAAATGAAGGAAACGCCAGCCAGAATACGATGGCCGCACTGGCCAACCCGGCAAGAACCACGCCCCAGAATGCCTGCCTGAGCCGAACACGGTCGATACCCAGCATGGCTGCCAGGAAGATCGGGAACCCCAGAGACACGCGCACGCCGCGTTCGAGCGAAGGGCCGTGCATGCTGCCGTGTGCAATCAGACTGATGACGATTGCTCCCAGCACAACGAAAAGTGCGGCGATGGTGCCGCGGTAGGGGCGAAGCGAGTGCAGCGAGGCGCGCCATCCGCCCTCCCGCAGGCAGCAGACGAGCAGGCAGCACAACAGAAGCACATAGAAAATGGCGCTGCCACCGCCAACCGTCATGGCGAAAAGCGGCGCCAGTCCGGTGATGGCGATGATGGTGATATCTAGGAGCGGAAGCATGGTGAGGTGGCCGGCCCGCCATGGAATCAGGCCAACGGAGCGAAAAAACAGGGATCGAGCAAAGAGTAGCCATCAGCGATGCCGCGCCGGAAAACGACTCTCGCTGCGGGTGCTGCATCATAACGTGTGCAACCCGCGAACACAGACTGATTTCCTCCCGGTTTTAGCGGAAACTCGAGCCAGACGCTTCCTCATGCCTCATGCGGATGAACAGCCGGACTCCTGGACTCCTGCTCCATCCTCTGCCCCCTTCACCGCTCGCATACCGGAAATGCTTGCCGCCCTCTTGCACGCGTGCCAGCCAGTGTGCCGCGCCCCCTGCTCTCCGCCCCGCACACCGACAGCGGGGCCCCGCCCTACTCCAGCCAGGGCGCCAGCGCCTGCAGCGTGCGCGCCGTCGCGCCCGCGTGCGTGTCGAACCAGCGCCGCGCCGCCCGGCCCGCCGCGGCGCGGGCGGCATCGTCCTGCAGCCAGCGCAACGCCGCCGCCACCGCCTGCGCGGGGTCCGGCTCGCGCCGCGCCGCGCCCGCCTCGATGGCGTCGGCCGCGGCCTGCTGGAAATTGAACGTATGCGGCCCCACGATCACCGGCACGCCCGCCGCGCAGGCCTCGATCAGGTTCTGCCCGCCCAGCGGCGCAAAACTGCCCGCCACGATCGCCACGTCGGACGCCGCGTAATAGAACGCCATCTCCCCCAGCGTGTCGCCCAGCAGCACCGCCGTGCCGGCGTCCGGCTCCTGCCCCGCGGAACGGCGCGCATAGCGCAGCCCCGCGGCGGCCAGGCGGCCCGCCGCCTCCTCGAAGCGCTGGGGATGGCGGGGAATCAACAGAAAGAGAGGGGCGCCCGGCGCCGCGGCCGCCTGCGCCATTGCCTCGACGAAGGGCGCATCTTCGCCCTCGCGCGTACTGGCTACCGCCACCACCGGCCGGCCCACGCGCCGCCGCCAGGCACGGCCCGCTTCCACCTGTGCGGCCGGCAGCGACAAATCGAACTTCAGATTCCCCGTCACCACCGGCGCGCCCGCGCCCGCCTCCGCCAGCCGGGTCGCATCCTGCGCCGTCTGCGCCAGCACCCGGTCCAGGCCCGCCAGCGCCTCGCGCATCACCTTGCCCATCCGGCGCGCCTGCCGCAACGACGACGCCGAAAACCGCGCGCTCACCAGCGCCATCGGCACCCGCGCCGCCCGCGCGCCTGCCAGCAGGTTGGGCCAGATCTCGCGCTCGATCAGCAATCCGCAGCGCGGCGCATGCGTCTCGAAGAAATGGCGCACCGCGCCGGGGAAGTCATACGGCAGCCAGGCCTGGCTCAGCTGCCCGCGGGCAATGGCGTCGGCATACAGCCGCCCGCCCTCCGCGCGGCCCGTGGCCGTCATGTGCGTCAGCAGCACCGGCAGCCCGCGGTCCAGCAGCGCCCGCACCAGCGGCTGCGCCGCGCGCGTCTCGCCCAGGCTCACCGCGTGCACCCACACCGGCCGCGACGGCGCTAAGCCGCCCGCAGCGCCCGCGCGCCCGAAACGCTCGGCCGAGAAAACGCCCCACTCCCCGCCCGCCCGGCGCGCCCGGCGCGCCATCCACAGCCACAGCAAAGGAGAAAGCGCGCGCAGCGCCAGGGTATAGACGGCGCGGTTCATCTCATCAGCGCGCCGCCAGCGCCTGCTCCACCGCCGCCATCACCACTTCGCGCGACGGCGACGCGCCTCGGTCGCCCAGGCTGGCGGTGTAATTGGAACCCACCAGCGGCGTGCGCACCGGCGTCGAAGCCCGATAGATACCGATGGTCGGGCGGCCCAGCGCCGCCGAAAGATGCGTCAGCCCGCTGTCCAGGCCCACCATCAGGCGCGAACCCGCCAGCAGCCGCGCCACCTCGGTCAGGCTCATGCGAGGCATCACCTCTGCCCCCTCCGCACCCGCGACCAGCAGGCGCGCGCGCTGCGCCTCCTGCTCGTTGCCCGCCAGCAGCTTCAGTGTGCAGCCCGCTTCGTGCAGCCGGCGGAACACCGCCCGCCAGTCCTCCTCCGGCCACAGCTTGTCGTCGCGGCTGGCCGACGGCATGATCACCGCATAGCCCTTGTCCGCCTCCAGATGATGCAGCCGGCCCTCGCCGCCCCCCGCCTCCGCCTCGCGCGCCTCGGCCACCTCGCGGGCAAACGCCTGCAGGCCGAAATCCGGCTGCCCCGCGTACTGGTAGCCGAACGTCAGCCCCGCCAGCTTGCGCTGGCGGATGACCGCGGGCTGCCAGAACTCCACCCGATGGCGCACGTTATAGAACAGCGACGCCAGCGGTTCGCGCGCGGATCGCCAGTCCAGCCCGTGCCGCACCCCCCGCGTCTGGCGGACCAGCCAAGCGGACTTCAGCAAGGCCTGCATATCCAGCACCACGTCGTACTGCTTGGACCTCAGCCGCTCCTTCAGCGCATGCCGCTCGGCCCGGACCTCGCTCGACCACCACGCCTTGCGCCAGCGCCGATGCGCCACCTTGATCACCTCATTGACGGCGGGGTGCCAGCTGGGAATCTCGGCGAACGCTTCTTCCGCTATCCAGTCGATCTCCGCGTCCGGGACATGGCGGGCGATGTCGGATATCGCCGGCAGCATATGGACGAGGTCGCCTAGGGACGAGGTGCGGACGATGAGAATGCGTGTAGGCATCAAGAATCGGGCAATACGATGAAAGATGGAATGTACAACACAAAATCCCCCGCGCAGCATCGCGGCAAAGCGTCAAAACGCCCCCGGGGTAGAATCGAATACCAAGGCGATCACCTGCATCGCGCAATGTCGTCCACAGCAACAACCCGGCCCGAACCTCATTCATGAAAATCCTGACCGTATTCGGCACCCGTCCCGAAGCCATCAAAATGGCGCCGCTCGTGCATGCCCTGGCGCATGACCCGGCCATCGAAGCCCGCGTGTGTGTGACCGCCCAGCATCGGGAAATGCTGGACCAGGTTCTATCCCTGTTCGAAATCCGCCCGGACTTCGACCTCGACATCATGAAAGCGGGGCAGGACATCACGGATGTAACGAGCTCGATCCTGCTCGGCATGCGCAACGTATTGCGGGATTACCAGCCGGACTACATTCTCGTGCATGGCGACACGGCCACCACATTCGCGGCATCGCTAGCGGCCTATTACCACCGCATTCCCGTAGGGCACGTAGAGGCCGGCTTGCGCACGGGCAACATCTACTCCCCGTGGCCCGAGGAGGCCAACCGCAAGCTCACCGGCGCCTTGGCGAACCTGCATTTCGCGCCCACGCAGACCTCATACGACAATCTGGTGCGCGAAGGTGTTTCGCCCGCATCCATCGTCATCACGGGCAATACCGTCATTGACGCACTGCTATGGGTCCAGAACAAGCTCAAAGACGACGACGCGCTACGCGCCCGCGTCGCCGCGCAGCTCCCGTTCTTGCGCGAAGGCCGCCGCGTCGTCCTGATCACCGGCCACCGGCGCGAAAGCTTCGGCGCCGGCTTCGAGCGCATCTGCCAGGCGATCGCGGCTTCCGCCAAGGAATTTCCCGATCATGACTTCATCTACCCGGTGCATCTGAATCCGAACGTGCGCGCACCGGTAAACCGGCTGCTCACGGGGCTGGACAACGTGTTCCTGGTGGAACCGCTGGATTATCTGCCCTTTGTCTACCTGATGGACCGCTCCTATGTCATCCTGACGGATTCCGGCGGCATCCAGGAAGAGGCCCCGTCGCTCGGCAAGCCGGTGCTGGTCATGCGCGATACCACCGAACGCCCCGAAGCGGTCGCCGCGGGCACGGTAAAACTGGTGGGAACGGATGTGGAAGCCATCACCAGCCAACTGGCCCAGCTCCTGACGGACCGCGCTACGTACGAAAAAATGAGCTTTGCCCATAATCCGTACGGCGATGGCACCGCCAGCGCCCGCATCGTGGAAAGCCTGAAGCAAGTTCAGGCTTGATCCAAACACCCGGGAGGCCGGCCTCCCGGGGGAACGCCCACAGGCGCGAGGAATCTGGGCGGTCAAAGGCGTTTGAACATCGGCTCCATCGACTGCGCCCTGACCACCCAGTCGTTCTGATCCGCGAGCGCCGCCATTGAACTCCGATAGGAAGCGTCCTCGCGTAACGCAAATGCCTTGTCGATTGCCTGCACGTACTCTTGCGCGTTTTCGGCAGACAAGACGACGTCGTAGGCACAGCATTCGTCCATGGACGACGTCACGATAACCGGCACTTCCATCGCGAAATATTCAAAGAGCTTCAACGGCGAAGTGGTGCGGGCAACGTCGCTGTGCGCGAAGGGAATGATGGCAACGTCGAACTCTTTCGCGTAGGCCGGCAGTATCCGGTAGTCCACGGGCCCCAGCCAGATGAAATTGTCCGCCTTCGGCAAGTTTTCGGACCCCCCGAAGTAATCGGGCCCGATGAATACGAAACCGTAGTCCGGCCGCGCCTGCGCGATATCCTTGATCAGGTCGTACCAGAGCCAGGGCGCAAGCGCGCCGAAATAACCGACGATCTTGTCGTGCCGCGCCAGGAAGTCCTGATACTCCTGGGGCAGGGGAACTTGCGACCAATCCTTGCGGTAATGCGCGCAATCCACGCCATTGGGCACGTAATAGACCTCGTCTCTCGGGCGCTTGGCCAGCGCCTCGTTCTCCAGCATGCGGGCCGAAGCCACGATAAAGTCCACGCCGGACTCAAAGGCGTAGTCGCGCGCATCCGCCAGCATTTTCAGGCGGGAGGCTCCCGATACCGCCTCATCGATATGATCGATATATTCGTAGACGATCTTGCCCTTCTTGCGAAAATCGGCGAGCGCCTCGGGGGGTGTCGGGTCCACAGTGCTGTAGATCGAACGCACCGCCCCCTCGATGGAATCGATCTCGGGACTGTTGGTCAGCCAGACATTTCCGCCCATGTGGCGAAAACCGATCACGTCGTCGAACTCCCCATTGATCGTCCGATAGATCACCAGGTACCCCAGCTTGCCGAAGGCAATGCAGATATGCTGAGGCCGCTGAAACAGAGGCACGTCCCAGTCGATCGTGCGATTCTGAATGAATACGCCCTTGTAATTGTGCCGCTGGGACAGCACGGTATCGCGAAAGGTAGGCCAATCGATATCATGCAGCTGCTTCTGGGTGCGAACGGGCGCAGCGGACTCGGTCACCTGCTCCCCGATGGGTGCACGCATCACCAGTTCGGGCGCGGGGGTTGCCCGAAAGGCCCGCGTCAAGGGCCCCAGCAGCTCTTTCGCCCCTTGCGGCAGCGCGCGATAAACAGGGCCGAGCAGGCCCCGCGCCATGGCTTTAAGACTACTCATTTTTTCTCCGTGCCCATGCGCCGGCAGGCGCACGCTATTCCGGATATCCATCCGGATTGTTCTTTTGCCAGTTCCAACCATCCCGGCACATCTGTTCCACGCTTCTCCCTGCCGTCCACCCCAGCACCCGGTTGGCCAGGGATGGGTCCGCCCAGGCTTCGCCGATATCTCCGGGCCGGCGTGCCGTGACCTGGTATGGGACGCGAACGCCGCTCTCGCGCTCGAACGCCGACACCAGTTCCAGCACCGAGGTGCCCCGGCCCGTGCCGAGATTGAACGCGGCGAAATTCGCGCCTTCGTTCTCGGTGCGGGCGAAGTCGATAGCCTTCGAATGCCCGTCGGCCAGATCCGATACGTGCAGATAATCCCGGACGCCAGTACCGTCTGGCGTTTGGTAGTCGTTGCCGAAGACCCGCAGAAATGGCGCCTTCCCAATGGCCGTCCGCATGATATACGGAAACAGATTATTAGGTTCGCCGCGCGGATCCTCGCCGATCAAGCCGCTTTCGTGCGCGCCTATGGGATTGAAGTATCGCAGGCAGACCGCCACAAAACGCGGCTGAGCCACGCAGAAGTCGCGCAGGATCTGTTCCACCATGGCCTTCGTATGACCGTACGGATTGGTCGGCGCGATGCGGTGGCGTTCCTGAAACGGAAGCGACTCCGGTTCGCCATACACGGTGGCCGACGAGCTGAACACCAGGCGCATGACCCCTGCCCTCAGCATCGCCTCCAACAGCCGCAACGTTCCGGTCACATTGTTATCGTAGTATTCCAACGGCTTCATCGAGGACTCGCCAACGGCCTTGAGTGCGGCCAGGTGCAGCACGCATTCGATTGGCGCGCCCTCATCGGCGCAACGCTGGAACAATTGATCCAATGCCCTTCCATCTCGGATGTCGCCGCGGACGGCTTCCACCTCGACGCCCGTGATCTGACGCACGCGCTCCAGCGCGGCGGGCGAACTATTGGAGAAGTTGTCCAGCACAAGGGGCCGATAACCATTCTGCGCCAGGCTCACCAGCGTGTGAGTGCCGATGAAACCCGCACCTCCTGCCACCAGTACGCGCGGCAATCGCCCCGCCTCTGCAGGCTCGCTCATGGCAAGGCTCCGAGGCGCGCGCGCAATCCGCGCTTGAGCCGTTGATATCCACGCAGCGGCAGCCCCAGGGCCCGCTCCACCCGCCAATCGATCCCCCGGCACACACCGGCAAATCGCCAAGCCAGCGTAATGGGCGCATAGCGGAACATGCGGGCGATCTTGATTGCCCGGTGCACCTTGACACCGAATACGTCCCAGACGATGCCCGTCTTCAACCAATCGCCACCGAAATTCCCGTCGGCCACGGCAAAAATCTCACGCAGCGCCTGCAGCTTCGGATACCCGACCAGCGTTTGCACGCGGCGTATCCATGCCACGCAATGCATGCCCACGTACCACATTAGCTGTGTGCGCTTGGCTTCGAATGCGCCCTTCTTCCGATAGAAGGCCAGCATGTCATTGAGCGCCGGCACGATGTTCAGGATGCGCTTGTCGGTCTGCTTCATCGACTGCGTGGGGCGCGTGTTGTCGTAGTTGTACAGTTCCTTGTCGACGTAATAGATCTTCTTCGCCACCAGGTAGCTCTTCGGAACGAAATTCGCGTCGGCGAACAGGATGCCGGGCAACAGGCGCACGTCCGGATCCTCGAAGATGGAACGGTGATAGATCCGGCCGCAGGGCGTGGCCCAATTGCGGTAGAGCTTGTCGCGATCGGCTTCGTCCAGTTCGCGTTCCGAATCGATCGGGATAGGCTTGAACTGGGCGGTGTGGCCCGTAAAGTAATAACGCAAATTGCCGATCAGCAAGTCCGCGCCGGTTTCCTGCGCCTTGTCGTACATGAACTCGATGGCATCCTCGTCGAGGAAATCATCCCCGTCGACAATGATGATGTACTCCCCGGTCGCGCGGTCGATGCCGTAGTTGCAGGCGGCTCCATGGCCGCCGTTGGGCTTGATGAACGACTTGAAGATGCCGGGGTATTGCTCAACGAATTCATCGATGAGCATCTGGCTGTCGTCGGTGCCGCCATCATTGATGACCAGCACCTCGATATCCTTGCACGTCTGGTTGGCCAGCGACGCCAGGCAACGCTCGACATAGAATTCGAGGTTGTAGACCGGAACGACTACGCTTACTTTGGGCCTCATTCCTGCGCGCTCCGCTGGAAATCGCTTTCGAACACATCGAGCGCGCGCTCGATGATATTGTTCATGTCGTAGTAGCGGTACTCGGCCAGCCGTCCCACGAGCTTGAGATTGCGGAACGTCCGCGTCAGGTCCACGTAACGCGCATACAACTCCGCGCTGGCATCCTTGGGTATGGGATAGTACGGAATGCTCTGCGCCGGCACATTCCGGTCGTACTCTTGCGGGTACTCCTTCATGATGGTGGTCTTTTCCGGCTTTTCGCCCATCAGGTGCTTGTACTCGGTGATCCGCGTGAACCGCTCGGTATTCGGATAATTCACGGTCGCGGTCGGCTGGTAGTACTCCATATCGTGCGTTTCGAGGTCGAATCGCAGCGAGCGGTATGGCAGTTCTCCATAGATATAGCCGAACAGTTCGTCGACCGCGCCGGTGTAGATCAGGTCGCCCTCGAACGGCTTGCCCTCGAACAGCACCGTGCCCGTTGCGGAATCCAGTTGCAGCAGGTCACTGGCCTTGGTGTTCAGGCGGACTTCGATGTTCGGATGCGAGAGCATTTTCGCGAACATGGCCGTATAACCCTGCTTCGGCAGCGCCTGATGGCTTTCCTGGAAATAGCGGTCATCGTAGGACAGGTGCACCGGCACGCGCGCGGTGATGGTTTCGAAGTCCAGGTTCTCGGGCTTGTCGCCCCACTGTTTCGTCGTGTAGTTGAGGTAGATGTTCTGGAAGATGAACTCGCCCAGTTCGCGCACCCGCGCATCCGCGTGCTTGCGCAGCACCGACACGGGGACCTTGACGTCCATGCCGAACTCCGCGACCAGAAGCGATTTCAACTCCTCGGCCTGCTCCGGCAGGAGTTTTTCCAACGACGTCAGGTTGAACGGCACGGGCACGAGCTGGCCCTGCACGTGCGCCAGCACGCGATGCTGATACGGTTCCCAATCGGTGAACTGCGAAATGTAGGAGAGGACCCGCGGGCTGTTGGTACGGAACAAGTGCGGTCCGTATTTGTGGACCATCACCCCATGCTCATCCTGATAATCGAACATATTGCCGGCAATATGGTCGCGCTGCTCGATCAAGAGCACTTTGCGATCCAATTGGGATGCCAGCCGCTCGGCCAGGATGGAGCCGGCGAAACCCGTTCCAACTATGATTACGTCGTAGTGCTTCATTTCACACCTTCAATATAGATTTGATCGCGTCTTCCATCAGGACAGCCACCTTGCCCACTGAATAATTTTCGTATACGTCGTATTTGGGCTGTACTTTCCTGTCGATATATCTTTTCAAGACATAGGCGATGCGGTCCAGCCTGCCGTCCGCGATCATGTTCCCCGATTCGGCCATAATATCCGCGGAAGGCCCCTTGGCCATCGTAATCGAAGCTATGGGTCTGCGCGCGCCCATGTAGTCCGTCAACTTGCCCGGGAAGAACGGGTTGCAGTCCAGGCCGTCTTCCGCCTCGGAAAACAGGCCATCGATCAACAACAACGCGTCGGACTCGGCCATCAGGCGCAAGCTTTCGGAGTAGGAGACCGGGCCGAGGAAGCGCACGTGATTGGAATTGCGCATCGCGTCATGGCACGCCCGGTCGCTGTCGCATGGGCTTGCTCCGTAAAAGCGCAGCTCGAACTTGCCGCGATAGCCGGGATAAATCTCAAGCAAGCGATCCACGGCCTGGAGCACGGGCTCCGCAGTACGCTTCACGTAATACAACGTTCCCAGATGGGAAAAAACGAATTTATCATTATCGGGAGCGGCGTCGGCCGGATACATCGCCGGATCGAAACAATGCGGAATGATTACAGCCTTGTCCTTGTACTTGGCCAGATCGCCGGTAAACATCAGGTCACGCTGATACTCGTTATTGAGTATGACCAGATCGGCGTCCCGTAGAGTCGCGCGTTCGATTGCGCTATCTTCAGCCACCAACGGATATCCGGGCATATGGCGAATATACGGATTACGCACGAAAAGATCGCCAAAATATGCAATCCACGGCAATTCCGGCCGTAGTTCCTTTATTTGCCTCGCTGCCTCGTGGCTGATCAACTCATTGGAGTGCGAAATCAGGAAATCGAACTTGCGATTGGATTCCTTGAAAATCCGCACAACCTCCTCGCAGAATTTCGCCCGCACGGTCACGTTGCGCGGGTTTTTGTGATCCAGCGTGATCTCGGCGCGTTCGATATTCGTGGACGCGTAGCCCAGCATGGAGTCGTCACGGACATCGCGGGCCGCCTGTGCAACCAGGTACGAGATCTTCGTATCCTTTATGCGCTTGAAAAAATCGGTATCTGCGGATCCTATATAGGGTGCAAAGAACCAGGAAACTGCGAACCCGTTGAGATTATTCATATAGTTGGCATTTGTTTATCGCCGTGCAATGGCAGCCCAGCCATACGCACGATATTTTATTTCCTGACCATCAACGATATGCCGGGAAAAATCACTGCTAATTATAATAAAAATGGAATAATCGACCCTCAAGAAATGCAAAGTCGAAAAATCCATTCTCGATAAAAATCATCGACCGCGCCCGGAAAAGCCGCGAACGACATCTGAAATGCGCTGCCGCCAAGTTCTAGGTTGCTGCAGGCACGTTGCGATTTCCTCGGCGGCGTCCTCAAAAGCCCTCACCACCTTGGCCAGTTCATCATGATGCCGGTCGCACTCTTCACTCAAACGCTGCAACCCATCGGATATCCGCTCCATATCCTTGACAGCGCGCGCCTCTGCTTGCGATACAGCCGCCTGGATCTCGAGGGCGCGTGCATCTACTTGCGATACAGACGCCTGGATCTCGAGGGCGCGTGCATCTACTTGCGATACAGACGCCTGGATCTCGAGGGCGCGTGCATCTACTTGCGATACAGACGCCTTGATCTCCAGAGCGGCCTCGGATACCTGCATTATCCCCATGGAGGATGCCCGAACCTCTTCGCGCCACTCCATTTCCCGGAGAGCACGAACGCGGGCTTCGTAAAACGCATAGCTCGCGACCGTTGCTGGCGAAAAAAAAGCAGCGCCATGCAGCACCCGGCCGATATGGTAGAACAGATTTTCAGAGGCCAGATATGGCCCTGCCGATGCTATTGCCTCTTCCGACCGAAGCACACTATATACCGCTGGAATCGGAGAATGTGCGTTGCAAGTAAACGAAGTGATACGTTTGGCAAAATCGGACCAAACCCGTTCTTCGGAATGTCGTTGGAAAGCAATATCCACCAACTCGGACGCGATGACTGGAGCATGCTCGAACTGCCGCGCCAACTCCTCGGCACCCACGTTCGGCAGATTGCGGCCGGAGAAGTTGGCATACGCCGCGCGCTGGAACAGATCGGGATCGAGGAGCCCTTTCACGCCGTCATATCCCACCACGCAGACGGGCTTGCCGCTCGCCACGCCTTCCAATAGGACCCTTCCCATGCCGGCCACACCGGCACAGGAACGCATAAGGTCCGGCACATCCGACCTCGCCCCCAGGAACCGCGCGGCATGGCCGACGCCGTCTTCCTCCAGCCATTCCTGCAGCGTCGCCCGCCCCGGACCATCTCCGACGATATCCACGCCGCCAAGCCCTAGCGCGTGCGCCTGATTGACGAACGCCCGGATCCCCGGAATTTTCACACCATCGAGCCTGCTGACGACTAACCATGACTCGCCCTCGGACGCCGGCGAAGCAGATTGCCTGAACTGGGCAAAATCGATCGCATTACGTTGTAGGTGCAGAGTCTCGGTCTTGTCCCCAACGTAGGGAGCTGCCAGCTCCACGACCTCGTCGGATACGGCAATCACGCCTTGGGACAAGGGCAATGCCAGCGAAGTGAAAAGAAAATCGTTGATGGGGCCGTATTCCGCGCTCAACGACGCCGGGCCGTGCAGGGTCAGGATGAACGGCACGCCTTCCAGTGCCGCAGCCAGCATCGCCGGAAACAGGCTGGTGAACGGATGCCCGTGCACGTGCGTCACGGCATGTTCACGAATGATCGAGCGCAATGATTCGACCGTCGCCACCAGCTCGGCCGCGGTCGCGCCCGGTCCCAGGTTCAGACCTCCCGTCACCGAGGAAAGGCCGGGCGGAAGGAATTCCGCCGCCGGCTGGGAGCCGCAGGCCATGTGGATCGCCCAGCCTTGGGCTGCCATGACCCGCACTTGTCCAGCGATGTGCGTTTCCAGGCCGCCGACCTCGAAACTCTGGGTCACGATGAGGAGGGAATGGTGACCGTCGTTCACAGCTTTTCGACCCTAGCGTTCGAGGGAAGGGCGGCAATGCCGCTACCCAGGGTACGGCGATCGCTCACCTTCAGAATGATGACGTCGGTCTTCCGGTCGAGATAATCCATATCGGCCCTTGTCACCTCTTCCGCAATGGCGAGCGTGACGAAATAATTTCCTTCGCAAAGCGCCAGCTCCACATCGAACACCACCCGCAGGCGATCTCCAGGCTTGGCATCTACATAGCTGGAATCGTGATAAAGCGTGCTGGTGCCGAACGCCGAGACGCCCTCCACCGTACGGATGAGCATGCCGGCCTGCATCTTCGAAACCGGCGCGAAAATCTCCACGTCGACTTCGATCCGGGCTTTCTCGCCGATTTGAAAAGCCTCGCATTGCTGGCCTCCGGCATCCAACGCGCGCCAGCCGCGTATCAATGCACGCATGCCAGGAGCGTCTCCCTCTGCCGGGCTCGCCGCGGCCGCTTCCATTTCAGGAGCAGGCTTTTGCTCGTCGGCGGCAGCTTCGCCCGCGGATACATTGGCGTTCAGGTAGCGCAAATAGGCGCGCTCATCGGAGTAGAGCAAGGCATGGTACTGATCGACCACCTCTTTGGCGGGTCCCAACCCATGCAGTTCACCACGATGAAGCAATGCCGCGCGCTGGCAGAATTTCTCAACGGTGGAAGTCGAATGGGTAACGATCAGAATGGCGCAGCCACCCGCCCGCAGCCGTTCGATGTAGTCAAAGCACTTGCGCTGGAATTTCTCGTCGCCAACCGACAACGCCTCGTCGACGATCAGCACGTCCGGCTGGACACATGCCTGCACTGCGAATGCCAGACGCACATACATGCCGCTGGAGTAGGTCTTCACCGGCTGTTCCAGGTGCTCGCCAATGTCGGCGAAGGCGATGATCTCGTCGATCCGTTCGTCCATCTGCTCTTTGGAGAAACCCAGGATCGAACCGTTCAGGTAGACGTTCTCGCGGCCCGAGAATTCCGGGTTGAACCCGGAGCCCAATTCCAGCAGGGCGGCAAGTTTGCCGTTGACCGTTGCTTCACCCATCGTGGGGGCGAGAGTACCCGCAATGATTTGCAGCAAGGTGCTCTTGCCGCTGCCATTACGCCCAAGAATGCCGACCGTTTCGCCCTTTTTTACATCGAGCGAGATATTGCGAAGTGCCCAGAATTCCTTGAAATACTGGCGCCGGCCGAACGACAGGAATTGCAGCAAACGATCTCGCGGTTGCGAGTACATCTCGAACCGCTTGGAGACGTTCTCTACGGAAATGACTTTCTCAGAGAACATCGGCGAACCCCTTCCTCGTTTTTTGGAACCATGAATAACCAAGTGCCGCGACCACCAACGCCACCGCCATGTAAATCGCCCAGAGGTCCCAGTCGATGGACTTGCCCCAGAAGAGCACGTTGCGGCTCTGCTCGATAATGAGGGTCAACGGGCTGATGTGCAGAAAGGCGCGGAATCGTTCTGGAAGCGCCTCTGCAGAATAGAAGATCGGCGAGAGAAACATGAGGACGGTCGTGACGATCGTGATGAACTGCGTAACGTCACGCAGGTACACTCCCAGCGCCGCCAGGAACCAGCTGAAGCCCAATGTGATAATCGCCAGTGGCAATATCACCAACGGGAAGAGCAGCACCGTCCAGTGTGGAATCCCGAACAGGAAAAAATAAAAGATCACCCATACCAGCAGGCTGATCAACATATGGAAAAGGGCTGCGCCCAGAGAGACGCAGGGCAGCGTTTCCAGGGGGAAAACAACCTTCTTCACATAGTTCACATTACCGAGGATCAGCGAAGGCGCGCGATTGATGCATTCGGCAAACATGTTGAACACGATCAGGCCGGCAAAAAGCACCAGGGCGAATTCGGCCTTGGACTCGGATCCACCGGGCCATCTGGCCTTGAATACCACACTGAAGACGAAGGTATAGACCAACAGCATGAAAACGGGGTTGAAGAACGACCAGAGCAGGCCCAGAGCCGATCCGCGGTAGCGGCCTACGACCTCCCGCTTGATGAGGTTCCAGGTCAGCTGGCGGTTCCTGGCCAGGCTCTGCAATAGCGACAGCGGGGATGCACTGTGTTTTGTTTTTTGAGACACGCGCAATGGTTCCTAAATTGATTTCATCGATTGAATTTCTGCCATACGCCACGCTTCATGACCGCGAACCACGCGTACCAGATGAAGCAGGAAATGCTGCGCAAGACGGATAGTCCAAGCACCGACCGGTAGATGGTCCATTGCCACCGGACCGCCTTGAATTTGTTCGCGGACAATGAATCCGCGCTGACGCGGTAACTTGCCAGCGGCTCGTTGGACGGCGTGGCGCGGGCTTGGCCCACCCTGCCCAGCGCCCTGAGCCAGAAGACGTAATCCTCGTGCTTGATGTTTTCGAACCTCAGGTCGGCCAGATCCCCCCGGCGGAATATGCCCGTAAGATTGCCGATGAAATTGCATTTCAGCATATCTTCGTAGCGCAGGCTGGCCGGCGCCTGCACCTTGCCGACGGTCCGGCGGTTCCCGTCGATCCGGAAGTAATCCCCGTAGGAGATCGAAACCCCGGTCTCCTCCATGAAGGAAACCTGGCGCGCCAGCTTCTGGGGCGCCCAGACGTCATCCGCATCCAAGAAGGCAACGTACTTCCCCTGGGCCAGATCCAGGGCGCGATTCCGGGTGTGGGCCACACCCATATTGTGCTGATTGCGCTCGTAACGGATCCGCCCGTCGCCGGCCTGCAGCGCTTTGACAATCTCCGACGTATCGTCCGTGGAAGCGTCGTCGACCACAATCAGTTGCCAGGAGGCATGGGTCTGGCTCAATACGGACTGAATGGCGTCGCCGATGAACCGCCGAGCATTGTAGGCAGGCATCACCACCGAGACAACCGGGGAAGTCTCATTGGCCATCTTGTCGTCCGCCTTCGCACAGCTTTCTTATCCGCATAACGTACTCGCCACAATAGTGCGACCGGTAGTACGAGGCGTAGCGTTCATTCCACACTTGCGCGGCACGGCCGCCACGCTTCATCACCGCTTCCGGATCCAGCCCGTCGAGCCATTGCACCAGCGACGCCTCTCCCTCGGCCACCGCCCAGCCGGAAACGTCCTGCTCGACCCGTGCACCAGGCGGCGTTCCCGCCGTCGTCAGGAGCGGCCGGCCCAGCATCAAATGCTCGTAGTACTTGTTGGGGGAAGCATATCGGTGGTTGGGGACGGACAGGTAGTACATACCCACGATGACATCCATCTTCGCCATCAGCCCCAGGCCCGCCTCGCTTTCCATTGCACCGTAATAGTGCACGTTCGGGCCAGCCTCCGCCGCCGCCGAAAACTGCGGCGCCAAGTGGCCATAGCCGGCGACGTGCAACCGCACATCGGGGCGTCCCCGGCATGCCGCAAGCAAGTCTTCCAGGCCGCGATGGCGGGATTCGAGCACGCCGAAATAGCCGATGTTCCAGGGTTTTTTTGCCTGCCAGGACATCAAAGGCTCGGCCGCGGCGCTGGGAACGTTTTCCAGTACCAGCACGTTGGAATCGCCAGGCTCCAGTCCATGCTGGGGATAGCGGTCCGCGCTGGCGATGATGGTCAGTGCGGCCGACCTGGCGATCGTCCGCTCCAGGAAATCTAGGGCCTTGCCCGCAAATCCGCCGATGCCGCGCACGGCCGTGTACTTGTCGTACAGGTCCAGCACCAGCGGACGCCTGAATAGCAGGCAAAACAGCCAGCTGGAGAATCCAGCGTCCAGATCGACAGCATGTACGACGCGGACGCTGCGGCGTTCTCTCACGAGGCGCCGGAAAACATAGATGTTCCACTGCAGCAACGCGACGGCATTTCGCCATCCGGCGCCGAACCTGGCGCGCCTGGAGAAATAATGAAAGCCGGAGCGGCCAGGCACCTGGCGCCCGTCCTTATTCCAGCCGACGAAGCAAAACCCAACGCCCGCCTCGCTCAAGGCGTCGAAGTACTTTCTCATGCGCGCATCGAAATCGGCGATATACGAACGGACAAAAAATATCATTTTTGCACGGAGCGGCTTGAGCCGTGGCGGCCCCGCTTCTTGATGATCATCCACCGAGGCATGCGGAATAGCACCAGCTTCCGGTATAATAACACGTACGTCACGGAAAACGCCGCGGCGCATGCCATCAATACGTAGGGCATCTGCCAGAACAGGACCGCCGGGATGACTGCCATCGACGAAAGTAGCCACAGGTACGGCGACGTCATGGAGTTGCGTTGATTCCGGTGCCGCGACTCGCGAGAGCCCACAGCCCAGCGCACGACGCGCTTATAGATCAGCATATGCAGGTGCACGCCGTCCGGGGTGCCGGGGGAAATACCCCTCAACCATTTTTTTCGATAGATGGAGAATAAGGTTTCAAACACGGGATAAATGCACAACAGCAATGGAAACCATGCCGAAACATAAGGGTGCCGCGCCAGCAGAAGCACTGAAACTGTGCCAATCATGAAACCGATAAAATAAGCCCCGCCGTCCCCGAGGAAGATCAACCCGCGCGGATAATTCCACAGCAGGAAGCCAAGGATGGCGCCAATCATGCCCACACAGGTGACGAGCAGCAGCCTGTCTCCGAGGTAATAGGCAACATAGGAAAATCCCGCAAAAATCATCGCCGAGACCACCGCAGCCAGGCCGTTGTATCCATCGATGATATTGATGGCATTGGCCGCGCCAGCGATGGCAAACGCCGTGACCACGAAGGAGACCGGGCCAAATTGCAAAAGCCAGTCGACCCCGTAGATATCCAGTCGTGTAAGCGTCGCGCCGAGGAAATAATAGGCGGCCATGCCCGAAATCATCGCCAGAGCCAGCCGTTGCAATACGCGCACGCGCTTGGTGATGTCTTCGACCAGTCCTCCGAGGAACGCTGGCATAGCCACCGCCCACAGAGTCAGGGGTTCATAACTCAAGGACGATTCGCGTATGGTTGCCAGCAAAAAAATACAGAACATCGCAAATACAAGGGACACCCCTCCTATCCGCGGCACTGGCTTGTCGTGGTACTTTTGCACTCCCTTGGTGTCGTGATCGGCAGTGAACTTTCCATGAACTGCGTTAAATCGCAAAATCAATAATGTAAAGGCCAGGGAGACGATAAACGCCACAAGCAAATAAAGCATTTTTTATTTAAGCGCCGTTATATGATGAATTTTCTAATGCCTGAGGTCGTTACCCCGATTTTTCAATTAGATCAGCGGCTTAGCCTTTAATTTCGCCTAACGAGAAGATCCCTCTACGCTGCAAGCCGTCACCATTTTCTTGCCGCGCCGGCAGAAGATCTTGTTTGCCAGACGGTACACTTGTTGCTCAGTCCGTCTGCCCTCGCAGCACCGTCACACCCGCCCATGGTAATGCCGCCAATTATCGCACTTTTGCCGCAACCCATGGGCGTAATAATGCGTAGATACTTGGCAAGAAATCCGTCAGAAATTCAGAGACGGAATATGTGTTCCAGTGTCTGTCGCACTCCAATCAACGGTCTCACCTGAAAAAATTTGATATCAAACGAAATATAACATTACAACCCACCCTCAAGGCGCCACAACAAAAGCAATGTTTGATCGATTACTGGAATCTGGCTAAATCCACTCGGCGCGAAGTCGTGGCAGCTTAAAATTGCAACAAAAATTGTGTAACATTTCCATCATTACACCTCGAATGCCAGAGATTTTCTATAGAAATCAACTGTTTAATTTGTTTCATATATTAATCTCTGCGTAAGCCAACCGCTTCACAACTAAACGCCTGGCCCACCTGGTTTCCGACCATACCCTCCCCGCCCCTAATCCTTCCAACGTAGCTGCGAGTCATACCGATCGCCATCAAGACCGTCGGCAGTAGCAGCACAATATTGTATGTGGCCCCTCAGCTTTACCTGCTGAGCTGCCTAACGCGCGACGGAGGGTGGCGGGAAACGCTATACAGCTTGAAAGAGTTATCGCGTGATCATCCGCGTCACGGCGGCACCTCTGTGCGCCATAGCGCTCATCCAGATTGCGCACGCCCCCTCTCTGGAGCTCGGCCTGCGGATCGGTCGGCGCCTTTCGTCATTCGTCGCGAAGGATTTTAGTGAACTCCATGATGACATGCTGAGCAGTTATGGATGATGGGCGGCCTGACACAGATACTGCTTTATACCGCCCGGTCTGCTTTTCCCTTCGGCGGCTCACCATGGCCAATGCTTCCGGAATACAAATTTCCGCGGCCATGGGCACGGTCGTTTCCCTGGAATTCGCGACTTTCGGCCTTACAGAGTTAACGTTTTGGTCGATGCAGAACGTCTCTTTGTATGTCACGCTGTTGGCTTAGCTTATCGCACTGTGCCATGAAAACAGGAGCGAACGGGCGTAGGCAGGTCGCCCGCGCGCCCGAAACACGGCTCGTGGTCAAAATAGCCATCTAGTGCTATGTCCGATTAATTTTGATTCTTAATTGAGCATTATTAGTTAGACTATGGACTGGACAGATGCTCCCGCCCCCTATGTCGCGAACCGTTACTGAGTTTGTTCTAGCCGGTATCGAAATGCAGCCGTTATCTTTTGGCGCATGTCGAATACCAAGCATTCACGACCCAGTCGCTACGAGTTGAGCCAAGCCCAGTGGGCACGGATCGAACAGCTGCTTCCTGGCAAGGCCAGTGATCCAGGCCGGACGGTGGCCGACAACCGCACACTGGTGGCGTTGATCCAGTGCAAGGGGGCTTAGGCGGTGATCCCGCCGCGCAGCAGCCGCGTCCCTACGACAAAGCACGCTACCGGCTACGAAACCGCATCGAGCGCTGCTTTGCCAGACTCAAGCAGTGCCGTCGCATTGCCACACGCTTCGACCGCAAACCCTCACATTTCCTGGCCTTCCTCTATCTCGCCTCGATCTCGCTATGGCTGACTTGAATGTCGATACGGCGTAGGGGACGGATGCTATGCTTGCCGGCATGTCAACGCCGCCTCCGTCCCCAGCCGCCCCATCGACCTCCCACACGCGCAGGGAGCTGCTGATGGCCATGGCCGGCGTGGCGGCCACGGTCGTGCTGGCCGCATTCGACTCCACGATCGTCACCACCACGCTGCCCCGCGTCGCCGAAGCCCTGAACGGCATGGCGCTGTACGCATGGGTCGGCACGGGCTACCTGCTGGCCACGGCGGCGTCCATCCTGATTTTCGGTCGTCTCGGCGACATGTTCGGCCGCAAGCCGCTGATGCTGATTTCGGTGGCTGTGGTGGCGCTGGGGTCCATCGCCTGCGGGTTGGCGCAATCCATGCCGCAATTGATTGCCTTTCGGACGCTTCAAGGCGTGGGCGGCGGCATGATGATCGCCACGGCCTTTGCTGCGCCGGCCGACCTGTTTCCAGACGCCAAGCGGCGGGTCAAATGGATGGCGCTCGTATCCGCCGCATTTGCCATGGCCAGCGGTATCGGCCCCGTGCTTGGCGGCGCCGCCACCCAGGCGCTGGGCTGGCGGGCGGCATTCTTCATTTCGCCCATCGCGGCCGCGGGCGCGCTATTTCTGCTGGCACGCTATTTCCCGCTCATCCGCCCTATGCACGACGACAGCCGCAAGGTCGACTGGGTTGGTGCGGTGCTGCTCGTGATTGCCGTGGGCTGTCCGTTGGCGGCCATCGAACTGGCATTCGCGCCCGGCGACCATGCCCATCCCCTGCTGGGCTTGGCCCTGGCGGTGGCCGGCTGCGCGGCGATCGCCCTGCTCATTCCCATCGAACGCCGCGTCGCGTCGCCCATTTTCCCCCTGCGCGTGGTGACCGGGCGGGAACCGCAGCTGCTCAATCTGGCGGCCATGACGGTCGGCGCGGTGATGTTCATCCTGATTTTCTACAGCCCGCTGCTTTTGCAGCAGGTGCTGGGCTATAGCCCGAGCGAGGCCGGGCTGCTGTTGACCCCGCTGGTCGCGGCCATTTCGGTGGGCAGCATCATCAACGGCCGCCTGTTCCCCAAGCAATCGGAGCCGCAGCGCCTGATGGTGTTTGGCGGGGGCCTGCTGGCCGCCGGATCGCTGATGGTGCTGCTGATCTCGCCGGGCACTTCCGCCTGGTGGATCCTGGCCGCATTCTTCGTCAACGGCTGTGCGCTGGGGTTCCTCCTGCCCAATCTGACGCTGTTCATGCAAATGCTGAGCGAACGCCGCGATGTGGGCGTTGCCTCGGCGCTGGTGCAGACCACGCGTGCCATCGGCAGTGCGATCGGCACGGCGCTGGTCGGCATTCTCATCTCGCAAAGCAATGTGCTGGACGGCGTGCGCACCGGGCTGGTCCTGTGTGTCGCGCTGGCAATCGCCTGCGCGGTGCTGGCGCACCGCGTCAAGATGAAGAACCTGGCCACCCGCCGCAAAGCCGCCTGAAGACGCTTCCATGCAACGCCGCGACCTGCTCGACCTGCTGCTGCTGGCCGCCGTATGGGGCGGGTCTTTCTTGTTCATGCGGGTCGCCGTCCCGGATTTCGGCCCCGTGGCGCTCATCGAGCTGCGCGTGGGTCTGGCGGCGCTGTTTCTGCTGCCTGCCGCGCTGTGGCGCGGCAAATTGCCCCTGATCGCCCGTCGTTGGAAAGCCATCCTGCTGGTGGGAGCCTTCAATGCGGCCCTGCCCTTCCTGCTGTATGCCTATGCGGCCCAATCGCTGGGCGCGGGTTTCCTGTCCGTGGCCAACGCCGTGACACCCGTGTGGGGCGCGGTAATCGGATGGCTATGGCTGAAAGACCGGCTGCCCTGGTCACGCTCGGCGGGCCTGGTCATCGCGCTGGCAGGTATCGTGGTGCTGGTGTGGGACAAGCTGAACTTCAGCGCCGGAGGCTCCGGCCCGGCGGTGCTCGCAGCCGTCTGCGCTCCCATCTTCTACGGGGTGGCCGCCAATTGCACCAAGCGCTTTCTCACGGGCGTCGATGCGCTGTCCAACGCCACGGGCAGCATGATCGCGGCCACACTGGTGCTGCTGCCGCTTGCCATCCCCACTTGGCCGGAAACGCCTGCCTCCTGGCAGGCCTGGACGGCAACCATTCTGCTGGCCGTGGTGTGTACCGGCGCCGCCTACATCGTTTTCTTCAGGCTGATCGCCAATGTCGGGCCGACCGGCGCGGTCAGCGTCACGTTTCTCGTGCCTATTTTCGGCGTCGCCTGGGGTGCATGGCTGCTCGGCGAGGACGTCACCGGTTCCATCGCGATCGGTGCGGGCATCATCCTGCTGGGCACGGCGCTCGCGCTGGGCGTGCTGCGCCCGCGCTGAACACCGCCCCCATCTTCAGTACTTATCCGAACTCCCCGTCAACGCCACGCCGATGCGCAGCAGCGTGTACGAGGCCGCGTCCACGCAGCGGCGCAGCCAGCCGCGGCGGCGGTAGTCCAGGGGCCGGATGAAGCGGCCGCCTTCGCGGATGGCGGTTTCGAGGCGCTCCTGCAGGTCCCAGGCGAAGGGCTGGTCGTCGACGACGACGTTGGCTTCGCGGGCGAGCAGCAGGCTGAAGGGGTCGAGGTTGGAGGAGCCTACCGTGGCCACGTTGTCGATGACGGCGACCTTGGCGTGCAGGTAGCTGGGCATGTATTCGTAGATCTCGATGCCGTCGCGCAGGAGCTGGTCGTAGAGCGAGCGCGTGGCATGGTATTGCATGCGGTATTCGACCTTGCCCTGCAGCAGCAGGCGCACCCGCACGCCGCGGGCGGCGGCCTTGGCCAGGGCGCGGCGAAACCGCATGCCCGGAAAGAAGTAGGCGTTGGCGATGAGGATGTCGCGCCGCGCGCGGGCGATGCCGTAGAGGTAGGCGCGTTCGAAGGTCTGGCGAAACCGCAGGTTGTCGCGCAGCACCAGGGCGGCGCGCAAGGCGCCGCGCGGCGAGGCGTCTTCGTGGCGCGGCTTGAGCAGATGCATGTGGCGCCATTCGCGGGGATGGCGGCGCAGGCGCGCCCAGTTCAGGCGCACCCAGAGCAGATCCTGGGCGTAGGCGGCCTGGGTGGCGAGCGGCCCTTCGACGCGCACGGCGAAGTCGAAGCGCGGCGCGCCGATGCCGTCGGCGGGGTCGAGGTCGTCGTAGTCGTCGATGATGTTGATGCCGCCGATGAAGGCAATGCGCCCGTCGACCACGGTGACTTTGCGGTGCAGGCGCCGCAGGCGGTTGCGCGAGAAGACGAACTTGCCGAGCCAGCGCGGCTCCGGCCGGAAGATGCGGCAATGCGCGCCGGCTTCGGTGAGCGCGGTGCGGATGGCGTCGGCGGTGGCGGCGGCGCCGAATCCGTCCAGCACGACGCGGACTTTCACGCCGCGGTGGACGGCGGCGATGAGTTTTTCCAGCACCCGCCGCCCGGTGCGGTCGAGCATGAAGATGTAGGTTTCGAGGTGGACGCTCACGCGCGCGGCGTCGATGGCCGCGCACAACGCCGGGAAGAAATCCGTGCCGTTCTGCAGCAGCCGAAGGTCATTGCCCTCGGTCCAGTCCAGCTCGACCCGCTCGCCCTTCACGGGAGTTCCAGCTCGGCCAGCAGGGGGGAGTGGTCGGACAGGCGCGCCCATTCGCGGCCGCGCAGCACGCGGGCGCTGCGGACGGCAAAGCCGCGCTGGTAGATGCGGTCGAGCCGGAACCAGGGAAAGACCGCGGGAAAGGTGCGCGGCGGCGGCAGCAGCCGGCCGGCGCCTTCCATGCCCAGCTGGTTGGTGCGCTCAAGCACGGTGGCGCCGTTGGGCAGGCCGCGCAGCGCATTGCGCAGCCGCCTGACGGAATCGCGCAGGCGCGGCAGCTCGCCGCCCTGGGTGCGCGGGGCGTGCGAGAACACTTCGTACAGGCCGAGCTGCTGCACGAAGAGCGGCGCCAGGCGGTCGCCCCAGTCATTGAAGTCGCCGGCCACGAGAATGGGATCGCCTTCGGGCACCAGCCGCTGGATGCGGTCGGTCAGCGCCAGGATCTGCCGCGTTCGGCTGCCGGCGAACAGGCCCAGGTGCACCACGAAGCAATGCACCGCGCGGTCGCCCACTTCGATGCGCGCGTGCAGCAGGCCGCGCTGCTCCAGCCGGTGGTCGGAGATGTCCTGGTTCTCGTGTTCGAGGATGGGGTAGCGCGACAACAGCGCGTTGCCATGGTCGGTGTGGCTGCGTATAGCGTTGCGCCCGTAGGCCACGTCCAGCCGCAAGGCCGCGGCCAGGGATTCGTGCTGCGCGTCGAGCAGGGATTTGCTCTCGTTGCGCCCCTGCACCTCCTGCAGGAAGACCAGGTCGGGACGCAGGCCGTACAGGCCCAGGCGCAGCTCGTTCAGGGACTCGCGGCGGCCCAGCGCCGAACGGCCCTTGTGGATGTTGTAACTGACGACACGAATGAGCGACATAGAAGAGATGGCGCCTTGAAGCCGAAAAACCGCCGGCCGCCCCTTGCGGGAAATGCTCCGGCCCGGCTGGCGTC
>Ga0182741_1001934_pt1 | contig 25234 bp, 24 predicted proteins | sample eDN5th37CBELigOP_FD_128874 | JGI IMG/M metagenome (GOLD analysis project Ga0182741, IMG submission 128874) | Enriched Organic Plus compost microbial communities from Emeryville, California, USA - eDNA 5th pass 37_C BE-Lig OP (version 2) (version 2) ... | reverse complement strand
CGCCGCGCTACCCACCAGCAGGACGACCGCCGCGAGCAGTGCGCTGGCGACTGTGGCGGCACGGTCTCTCATCGTTCGCGTTTGCATCATGCCCCCCTCAGAATCTCTCAGAATCTGATCGCGAGACCAGCCGTGATGGCGAAGCCGGAGAGATCGATCTTGTCGAAGTCCACGAAGTCCCCGTCCATCTTCGCCCTTGCATAAGTGTAGCGGCCCTCGCCCGTGAGCACGAGCCGCGGTGTCAGCGACACGTCCACGCCGGCCATCGCGTGCCCCTCGGGAGCCCAGCCGGATGACTTGAAGGTGTCGCTGAACACCGGGAGCGTGGAGTCGCTGACGTCTATGAATTCGCCGTTCTGCTCGAAGTTGTACCACATCGCGCCACCGCCAGCACCGATGTACGGCGCCACCTTCGCGGGAATCCACGCGAAGCTGCCGATCGAGCGGCCGCGTGGCGTGAGGTAGAGCTTGAGGCTCGCCGTCAACGGCAGCCTGCGAAACTTGGTGGTCTGCTGGATCGGCTTGTCGTCGCTGCCCACGAAGTCGCGGTATTCCGACGGTGTGCTGCTCCCGGCGTACCACATGCCGAGTCCGAGCGTGAGCCGCGAGCTCACTCTGAAGTCGAGATCGGAGCCGATGGTGAAGCCGCTGAAATCGCTCTTGCTCAGCGTGAGCTGCCGCGACGTGAAAGAGAAGATGTCGCTGCTGGCGTCGGCATGACCGAAGCCGGCGCGCACGGACCAGGTGGTGACGGGTTCCTTGAAGAAGAACCCACGTCCCAGCCCCTGCGCCGGCAGCGTGGCCGGCGCGAGGAGCAGCGCGAAGATCAGCCCATGGTCGAATCGCATATAACTATATACGCCTGGAACAGGCCCTTCGTTCCCCACGGTCGGACCTTCGGCCGCTCTGCCGCCTCCAGACGCCTGCCGCCGATCTCAGCCGCTCCCGGCGCCATGCCGCATCTCGCGTCGCGCCCCGTGGCGCGCCTCGCGGCGCGCTACGAGCCGCTACCGATCAGCACGCGCGCCAGGTCGAAGCCGAACTGGTTCACCACCTCGAGCGGGATCGCCTCGTTCACCAGCATGGTGAAGCCGACTCCCGCCTTCGGCGCGAACGCCGCGAAGCTCCTCGCGCCGCCGGTGCCGCCGTTGTGCCAGTACAGGTTGCTCCCGTCGGGAAGCTGCACCACGTGCCACGCGAGCGCCAGCGAGAGCTGCGGTGATGCGTGGAAGTAGACCCGCTGCGACAGCTCGATGGCCTTGCTCATCGCGCTACGCTCGGGATGCAGCTCGGCGCGCAGGAAACCGAGGATGTCGTTGGCCGACGAGCGTACCCCACCGGCACCTTCCAGCGTTCCGAAGTGCCAGAACGCCACCTCCCGACCCTCGGCGTGACCGCGCGTGAGGCGCGCATCGGTGCTGTCGCCGGGGTCGGCCACGTAGCTCGCCTTCATTCCGAGCGGCTGGAAGACTCTCTTCTCGAGCAGTTCGGCGAACGGCTCGCCCGCGCGGCGCGAGAGGAGGAAGCCCAGCAGTCCGGCCCCGAGGTTGGAGTACTCGTAGTGCGTGTCGGGCGCCTGCGAGAGATCGTACGAATCCAGGAAGGTGTACAGGTCCCGAGCCGTGTAGTCGACGTACGGGTCCGCGATGTTCTTCGGGGCGATGTTGCCCGGAAGCCGGGGGAGGCTCGACGAGTGCGTGGCCAGCTCGCGGAGAGTGATCTGCTGTCCCCGGTACGCGGGCGCCTTCACCGAGTCGGGAAGGTATGCGGAGATCGGGTCGTCGAGCCGCGCTTCGCCGCTCTCGACCATCCGCGCTAGAAGGAGCGATGTGAAGACCTTGGTGATCGATCCCACCTCGAAGCGGGTGTCACCAGTGACGGGGGCGCCGTCCTTGCCCGCCACGCCGAACGGGAGGATCCGCTCGCCCGTCGGATCGATCACTCCTACCACGAGCGCCGGCGTGGGATGCTGCGCGTGGAATGCCTGCACCAGTGAGTCGACGGCGCCACCGGCCCGCTGTGCGTTGGCGCGAGCGGGAGCGGCGGAGGAGATGGCCAGTAGTGCGAGCGCGCCGGTGGCGGCGCATCGGAGTACGGATGCTCTCGGATGCATTTTCCCTCTGGGTTCGATGTAGTGGGGTGAACGGCTCCGCTCCGCGCGGAGCGGAGCCGTGGACGTCTCGTGCGGGCCGGTTCCGCCTAGCCTTTCAGCTCTCTGATGAGCCGGTCGAGCTCCGCCTGCCGCGGTCGCAGATAGTCGCGAACCGCCCGCCGGTTGCTGGCGTAGATGAGAATCGAGACTGCCAGACAGAAGATCGTGTAGCCGGCCGTGAACCAGCCCAGCCCCGCGAGCCCCACCACGATGAGCATCGCGCCCATGGTGGGGGGAATGATGTACCAGGACACCACGCTCTCGAGCAGGCGTATCTGACTGTCCACCCTGGCCCGTTCGCTCTCCAGCAGCTCCGCCAGCGAGAAGTCGAGCCGGTTCGCCGCCTCGACTTCCCGCGCTGCGTGGAGGCGGGTGACGATCAACGCGATCGCGCCCAGCACCACCAGCACGCCCGCGCGCGTGATCCACGGCCCGCTGATGAGAAGCGGGAGGAAGAATATCGCCACCACGCCCCCCGCTATCGCTTCGTGCCGGTCGCGTCGTGATATGGTCCTGTCGAACGCGCTGGCGTTCCGTTTCACCAGAGCGAGCATCTCGTCCTCCGACATCTTCGGTTCCGGTTCATGCACGTGCGACTGCCAGGTGCGCCGCGCTTCGTCGAGGTTCATGCCGCATCCTCCGCCAGCCATGCAGCCATCTCCTTCCTGATCCTGTGGAGCTTCACGCCCACGTAGCTCTCGGTGATCCCCAGCACCTCGGCGATCTCGCGGTGGCTTCGCTCGTCGAGGTACATCATCACTACCGCCTTGTCGACGTCGTCGAGTCGCGCGATCGCGGCGTACAGTCGCTCGAGCCGCTGTCTCGATTCGAGCGATTCGTCGGGAGCGGGGATGGGGTTCTGCCAGATCGGGTTCGACTCATCGAGCGTCGCGCTCTCGCGCGCCGTGCGCTGGCGCTTCTGCGCGAGCGCGGTGTTGAGCGCCACCCGGTACAGCCAGGTCCCCGGCCGTGAGCTCCCCGCGAAGGAGGGAAGGGCGCGCCAGAGCTGCACCAGAATGTCCTGATACAGATCCTTCTCCGCATCGGTGTCGGAGGCGTAGACACGGCAGATCTTTCGCAGCCGCGGCTCGTTCTCTCGCACCAGCTCCAGGAAGGTTTCCTCGGCGTCGCGCATCACTCGCATCGTGGGTGTCGCTCTCGCTCCGTTCGCACGGGGTGATCTTCGGGGATGGCAACTCGGCGTCGCGAAGCCGAGCGCCGAACGTTCACGATGATTAGTTGCGCGGCGCCGGATTTTCTTACAGCCGCGCTCCACGCCGCCTGGATGCCACGGCGGCGAGCAGCGGCAGCGCCGCGAGCTGCGCCGCCAGCGAGAAGATCACCAGGGCGGTGATGGACCTGTCGTAGAGCATCCCCATCAACGCGCTGCCGAGGAACCAGAAGATGCCGAAGCCCGTGTCGAACACGCCGTACGCGCCGGCGCGCCGGCCCGAAGGAACGAGATCGGCCACGGCTGCCCTCACGATCGACTCCTGCACGCCCATTCCCACGCCCCAGAGCGCCATGCCGAGCACCGCGAGCGTCGTGCCGCCCAGGAACACGAGTGGCGCGAAGAGCGCGGCCACTAGCACGGATGCAGCGATGACGGCGACGCCCAACCGATCGAAGAGCCACCCCGCCGCCGGCGCGACCGCCGCCGAGACGCCCATCGCCAGCGAGTAGATGAGCGGGATCCACGCCGCCGGCATCGCGTCGCTCCTGGCGAAGTGGAAGGCGATGAGCGGGAAGTCGGCGTAGCCGGCGGCCACGAGCGCCGACGCGCCGAGGTAGATCCAGTAGGCGCGCGATGCGCCCGCCGTCTCGAGCTCCACCTTCTTCACCTCCAGATCGCTCGGCCGCGGATGCTCGCGCCGCGCGGCCAGCAGCACGGCGAGGGAGAGCAGAGCGGGCGCGAGCAGGAGCGCGAAGCCGAGCCGGTAGTCTCCGCCCGTGGCGAAGAGCACGCCCGCCATCGCGAGCGGGCCGAGGAGCGCGCCCGTCTGGTCGAGCGCCTTGTGCAGGCCGAAGCCCCAGCCGCGTCCCATCTCGGAAGTCGCGTGCGCGAGCATGGCATCGCGCGCGGGCTTGCGGATCGCCTTCCCGGTGCGCTCGAGCATCATGAGCGCCACGGCTACCTCCCATCTCCCGGCGAGAGCGAGCGCGGGGATGGCGAGGAGGTTGATCAGGTAGCCGGTGATAGCGACGCTCCAGTAATTGCCACCCCGGTCGCTGACGAACCCCGAGACGAGGCGCAGTGCGTAGCCGAGCAGCTCGCCGAGGCCGGCGAAGACTCCCACCACCGTGGCGCTCGCGCCGAGCTGCGCGAGGAAGGGGCCGGTGATACTTCGCCCACCCTGGTACGTCATGTCGGCGAGGAGGCTCACCACGCCCAGGAAGACCACGAACCTGAGCGCCGCGCCGGGCGCGAGGGCGCCGGCACGGGAAGAGGGCGCGGCGCCTCGGACGCGCGCGCCCGGCGTAGTCACGGGGCCACTTCGTGAAAGGTCAACGTGGGCTCGTGATCCGCGGCCCAGCGCACGTTCCACGCATCATCGAAGAGGATGAGCGGGTTCCCCTTCGCGTCGAAGAGCCGCATCCGGCCGCTCCCGCCCGCGACGCGCTCGATGTCGGCCTTGGGGCCGGTCACCCAGCGCGGGAAGCGGTACGGGATCCGCTCGAGCCGGCATGGCACGCCGTACTCGTGCTCCAGACGATGGAGCATGACGTCGAACTGCAGCATCCCCACGGCGCCGACTATCGGAGCGGGGCCCGCATCGCTGTCGGCGTAGAACACCTGCGCCGCCCCCTCCTCGGTGAGCTGGCGCAGCCCGGTGTCGAGATGCTTGCGGCGCAGCGGATCGGCCACCACCACGCGCGCGAAGTGCTCCGGCGCGAAGCGCGGTATCCCGCTGAACTCGAGATCGCCGTTGGCGGAGAGCGTGTCGCCTATGCGAAGCGTTCCCTTGTCCACCAGCCCGACCACGTCGCCGGGCCAGGCTTCCTCGATGGTGCTCCGGTCGCGCGCCAGGAACTGCTGCGGCGAGGCGAGGCGCAGCTTCTTCCCCGTGCGCGGGTGCTTCACTTCCATCCCCGCTTCGAAGCGTCCGGAGCAGACGCGCACGAAGGCGATGCGGTCGCGGTGGCGCGGGTCCATGTTCGCCTGGATCTTGAAGACGAAGCCGGTGAAGCCGTCGTGCGTGGGGTCTACCGGGCCGATGCTCGATTCGCGTGCGAGCGGCGGAGGTGCGAGCTCGAGGAAGTCGGCGAGGAACGGCTCCACGCCGAAGTTGGTGAGCGCGCTCCCGAAGAAGAGCGGCGAGAGCGTGCCCGCGAGCAGCGCCTCGCGGCTGAAGGTGTGCCCCGCCTCCTCGAGCAGCTCCATGTCGGCCACGAGCCGCTCGTGCGCGGCCTGGCCGATCACCTCGCGCAGCGCCGGGTCGGCGATCTCGCCGACGCGCACCACCGCGCGCCGCGCGCCGTGGTCGCCGCCGCGGTCGAAGAGGTGGATCTGCCCCTTCGAGCGGTCGTACACGCCCACGAACGCGCCGTCGCGATGGATCGGCCAGGTCATCGCGTAGCAGGCGATCCCGAGCTCCGCCTCCACGTCGCTCATGAGCTTCAGCGGATCCTCGCCCGCGCGGTCGCACTTGTTGACGAAGGTGAAGATCGGCATGCGCCGCCGCTCGCACACGCGAAAGAGCTGCCGCGTGCGCTCCTCCACGCCCTTGCGGTTGTCGAGGAGCATCACGGCGCTGTCGGCCGCCACGAGTGTGCGGTAGGTGTCTTCCGAGAAGTCCTGGTGGCCCGGCGTGTCGAGGAGGTTGATCTGGCACCCTTCGTACTCGAATTGCATGACGCTCGAGGTGACCGAGATCCCTCTCTGCCGCTCCAGCTCCATCCAATCGGAGGTGGCGTGCCGCTCTGCGCGGCGCGCCTTCACCGATCCCGCCAGGTGGATGGCGCCGCCGTAGAGAAGGAGCTTCTCGGTGAGCGTGGTCTTGCCGGCGTCCGGGTGACTTATGATCGCGAAGGTGCGCCGGCGGCGCACCTCTTCTTCCAGTGTTCTCAATTCGACTCCATGGGCGGCATCCGGGCAGCACGCTCGAACGCGCTGCCTCGCGGACGGAACCATGAAATTTACACGATTCGGGAGGCCCATGCGCTCCGCGCTCACCGCGGCCATCGTGACTGGCCGCGGTGAGCGCGGCTCCGCCATCCCGCAGAGCGGGACCCATCCCGCCGTCATCCCGCGCGAGAGCGGGGCACCTCGGCCGTCTTCCCTGTGAAGGAGGAGACCTTCGGCCGTCATACCCGCGAAAGCGGGGACCCGCAACCGTCGTCCCCGCGAAAGCGGGGACCCATGTTTGGCCGCGTAACATGGATTCCCGCTTTCGCGGGAATGACGGCGGAGGCTTTCGCGAGGACGACTGTGGAAGCTCTCGCGAGGATGACGGCGAACGGTTACCCGGCGGTTACCCGGCGGTGCCGGCGCAGGTCCGCCCGGCTCTCACGGCGAGGCCCTTCACCTAGATGATGGCGAACGCGCGACTCGCGAGCCGTCCCATTGGCGCCGTATGCGACCGGGCGAGCGGGGCTTCAATACGACCCTGCGACCCGACATATTCCACCCCGATGCCAAACGCCACCACTACCGTCCTCGATGCGCGCGCCATGGGCCGCACGCTCCGCCGCATCGCCGACGAGATCGTGGAGCTCAACGATGGCACGGACAACCTGATCATCGTGGGAATCCAGCGCCGCGGAGTGCAGCTCGCCGATCGAATCGTGAAGATCATCGAGGAGCGCGACGGCGTGGAGATCCCGCGCGGCGCGCTCGACATCACCCTCTACCGCGACGACCTGCAGACCGTGGGGCCACGGCCCGTTGTGGGGCCCACCGATCTGACCTGGAATCTCGAAGGGAAGCGGGTGGTGATCGTGGACGACGTGCTCTACACGGGCCGCACCGTGCGCGCCGCGCTCGACGAGCTGGCCGACTTCGGCCGCCCCGCCCGGATCGCGCTCGCGGTGCTGGTGGACCGGGGTGGACGCGAGCTTCCCATCCACGCCGACATCGTGGGCAAGACGATCACCGTGGCGCCCGAGGAGCGGGTGGACGTGCTCGTGAGCGAGCTCGATGGCCGCGACGCCGTGGTGATCGCCAGGCGCGACGACGCCGGAGCCGTGCGATGACCAGCGCGCTCGGGAAGGACCTCCTCGCGCTCGAGCCCCTCACCGCCGAACAGATCCGCCTCATCCTCGACACCGCCGAGCCGTTCAAGGAGATCAGCGAGCGCGCGATAAAGAAGGTGCCGGCGCTGCGTGGCAAGACGATCGTGAATCTCTTCTTCGAATCGTCCACGCGAACGCGGATCTCCTTCGAGTTCGCCGAGAAGCGCCTCTCGGCGGACACGGTGAACGTCACCGCGGTCGGCTCGAGCGTGCAGAAGGGCGAGACGCTGGTGGACACCGCGCGCAACCTCGAGGCCATGCGGATCGACATGGTCGTGATCCGCCACGGCGCCTCCGGCGCGGCGAGGTTCCTCGCCGACCGAATCGAGAGCAACGTGATCAATGCGGGCGACGGGACGCACGAGCACCCCACGCAGGGGCTGCTCGACATCCTCACCCTGCGCGACCGCTTCGGTGACCTCACGGGGCGGCGCATCTGCATCGTGGGCGACGTACTCCACTCGCGAGTGGCGCGCTCCAACATCTGGGGACTGCGGAAGCTCGGCGCCGAGGTGGCTGTGTGCGGTCCCAAGTCGCTCCTCCCCTGGGGCATCGACGAGTTCGGCGTCACGGTGTTCAAGCGAGTGGAGGAGGCGATCGAGTGGGCGGAGGCGCTCAACATTCTCCGGCTCCAGCTCGAGCGGATGCAGGCGGGCTACATCCCCTCGCTCCGCGAATACAATCGCGTCTTCGGCGTCACGCGCGAGCGGCTCGAGAAGGCGCCGCGCGACCTTCTAATCCTGCACCCCGGGCCGATGAATCGCGGCGTCGAGATCGACTCCGACGTCGCCGATGGCCCTCACAGCGTGATACTGGATCAGGTGACCAACGGAGTGGCCATTCGGATGGCGGTGCTCTACCTGCTCGCAGGTGGGCGCCCGGAGCTGGCGGAATCGGCGAAGGCGTCGACGCCGGGGGGGGAGAGGTGACGGCGGAGCGCGACATCCTCCTGCGCGGCGGGCGCGTCATAGACCCGTCGGCCGGCCGCGACGAGACGGCGGACGTCCTCCTCCGCGGCGGCAAGGTGGAAGCGGTTGGCCGCTCGCTGGGCACGCCCGACGGCGCCGAGGTGCTCGACTGCTCGGAGCTGTTCGTGTCGCCCGGCTTCATAGATGTGCACTGCCACCTCCGCGAGCCCGGGCGCGAGGATGTGGAGACGGTGGCCACCGGCGCGCGCGCTGCCGCCGCGGGCGGCTTCACCGCGGTCTGCGCGATGCCCAACACCGAGCCGGTCACCGACAACCAGGCGGCGGTGGGCTTCATCATCCGCCAGGGGATCCGCGCCGAGGCGGCGCGTGTCTACCCCATAGGCGCGATCTCCGTGGGCCAGCGCGGCGAGGCGCTCGCCGAGTTCGGCGAGATGGTGGGCGCCGGCGCGGTCGCTGTGAGCGACGACGGCCGCCCGGTGGTGAGCGCGCACCTCATGCGCACGGCGCTCGAGTACGCGCAGGCCTTCGGCATCCCCGTGATCGACCACTGCGAGGAGCCCACGCTCGCCAAGGGCGGCTCGATGAACGAGGGGATGATGAGCGCGCGCCTCGGTCTGCGCGGAATCCCGTCGGAGGCCGAGGAGATCATGGTGATCCGTGACATCCTCCTCGCCCGTCGCACCGGCGGCCACGTGCACCTCGCCCACATGAGCACCGCCGGCAGCGTGGAGCTGATCCGCTGGGGGAAGGAGCGCGGAATCGGCGTCACGGCCGAAGTCACGCCGCACCACCTCACGCTCACCGAGGCGGCGGTGGCGAACTACGACACCAGCGCCAAGATGAACCCGCCGCTCCGCACCGAGGCCGATGTCGAGGCGTTGCGGGAGGCGCTGCGCGACGGGACGATCGACCTCGTGGCCACCGACCACGCTCCACACCACTACGACGCGAAGGAGCGCGAGTTCGCCGATGCGCCGTTCGGCATCGTGGGCCTCGAGACCGCGCTGGCGCTGGTCGTCACCGAGCTGGTGGAGAAGGGGATCATCGACTTCCCCACGCTGGTGGACCGGATGTCCACGCGCCCGGCGAAGCTCTTCCACCTGGATGGGGGCACGTTGGCCAATGGCGCCGTGGCGGACGTGACGGTGTTCGATCCGGCGCGTGAGTGGGTGGTGGAGCCGTCGAAGTTCCTCTCGAAGGGAAGGAACACCCCCTATGCGGGCGACCGGCTTCGCGGGCGCGCGGTGTACACCATCGTCGGCGGCCGGGTGGTCTTCCGTCTGGAGGAGTGAGTCGGCTGGTGGACGACCGCGCGCTGCGCGAGGGGATCGTAGGCGTCTGTCGCCGGCTCTACGATCGCGGGCTGATCGCCGGACCCGATGGCAACGTCTCCGTCCGGCTCGGCGATGACACCGTGCTGGTGACTCCCACCGGGATGTCGAAGGTGGACGTCGGCCCCGACGATCTCGTGCTGGTGGGGATGGATGGCCAGCGGCTCGGTGGTTACCGCGAGCCCTCGTCGGAAGTCTCTCTACACGTTAGAATCTATTCACGAAGGCCCGACGTGGGGGCGGTGGTGCACGCGCATCCTCCGGTGGCCACGGGGTTCGCGGTGGCTGGTGTGGGGTTCGAGAGCTACGTTCTGCCGGAGCTCATCGTGCAGCTCGGCACGGTGCCTCTGGTTCCCTACGCCACGCCGGGCACGGCGTCGCTGCCCGACGAATGCGAGCCCTACATGAGCGCGCACGACGCGTTCCTGCTGGCCAACCACGGAGCGGTCACCACCGGCCCGACGCTCCTCGTGGCGCACCAGCGCATGGAAAGTCTGGAGCACGCGGCGCGCATCACACTCGTGGCGCGCCAACTGGGCCGGGTCAACGAGTTGACGCCCGCGCAGGTCGCCGCGCTTACGCCGGCGCGCTCGCGCCCGGCCGTACAAGGAGCCGATTCCGAGAGCTCGGCTCGCGAGAGCAAGCGGGGAGATCGATGACGGAGACAGCAGTCAACACCGACCAGGTGACCGCGCTTTTCGAAGAGCGCGAGCGCTACCGCGCGTGGATTGCCGCCCTCGAGGCGAAGCGCGCCACGACGCCGGAGCACATCTACAACCGGGTGCACGCCGACTACACGGCTCGCCTGCAGCGGGTGGTGGAGCAGTTCGCCACGCACGCCACGGCGCTGCAGGAGCACGAGAAGAGCCTGATGGAGCGGTTGGGCGCGATCGAGATCGAGGAGGCCAAGCACCGCGACGAGGCCGCCGAGACCGAGCTGCGTGCCACCGTGGGTGAGCTCAGCAACGAGACCCAGCGCGAGGTGCGCGAGCGTACCAACGCGGCGCTCGATGCGCTGCACGGTCAGCGCGAGCAGGTCAACCAGGAGCTCGGTCGTCTGCGCACCATCCTCGAGGCCGGCGGCATCCCGTCGGCCGCTCCGCAGCCCAAGTCGCCGCCGATCTCGCCGCCCATCGTCGCGCCGATACCGGCCACCGCCACGCCGCGCGACCAGGCCGCCGTGAGCGAGAGCACCGCCTCCAACGGCCACACCGACGACTGGCAGCTCGCCTTCGAGAAGACGCCGGAGCCGCCGCGGCGCGCCACGCCTCCGGTGTCACCCGCCCAGAGCTCGGCCGCGGACATCACCGTGGAGCGCTCGCCGGAGCTCGGTCCCTTCGATGACCTCGAGTTCCTGCGCACCATGACCGATTCGCGCTCGAGTGGCGAGAACGCGGCGGTGGGGAGCGGTGCAGGGGCGGGGAAGGCCTCGAGCGCCTCCGGCGGGTCGGCATCGGGCGGCTCGCGCGGCCAGGCGGCGCCCGACCCGGGCGTGGTTCACGCCAGTGGCGATGCGGTGAGCCCCAAGGAGTCCATGGCCGCCGAGCAGGTGAAGACGCTCAAGTGCCAGGAGTGCGGGACGCTGAACTATCCTACGGAGTGGTACTGCGAGCGCTGCGGCGCCGAGCTCGCGGCGCTCTAGCGGCGAAACGACATGGATCCCCGTGTCCGTGAGGATGACAAGAAAGAGGGGGCGCCAGGCTCGCGAATGCGGCCTGGCGCCCCCTCTTCGTCCCGCCGCGTGCTACTTGCCGGCCCTGGCCAGGCGGCTCTTGCGGCGCGCCGCGGCGTTCTTGTGGATCAGCCCCTTGCGGGCCGCGCGGTCGAGCAGCGTGACCGCCGTGCGGCGCTGCTCATCGGTCGCCTCGGGGGTGCTGGCGCGCTTGAGCGCGGTGCGAAGCGCTGACCGCTGCGCGCGGTTGCGGACGGTGGCGGCGCGCGAGCGGCGCATGTCCTTCTTGGCGGACTTGATATTCGGCAAGACTGTCTCCGGTACGGTTTCTCACTGCGCGGAGCAACTGCGGCGCCAGGTCGGTCCGCCCCCGCGGCACACCGCGCGCACGACGCTCCGGAGGAGCAGCCTGCGCGGGCGATGCAAGCGCGGAAAACTAGGGTCGGCCGTGGTGGATGTCAAGGCGCCACTTGACTTTGACACCGATACAGCGCGGCGCTAGCTTTCGCGCCGATGCAGCCGGAATGCGTGCGATCACGCCCCTCTTCGCGAGGTACGCCCGGCCGGTTCCAGCCTGTACCCACCTACGCCCAGTCGAATTGGACAAGGTAGCCAGTTTTCTCCTCTTCGTGCCCGTTCTGCTCTTCTCGATGATCGCGCACGAGTACGCTCACGGCTACGCCGCGCTCAGGCAGGGTGACGCGACGGCCTACCAGTTGGGCCGGCTGACGTGGAATCCGATCAAGCACATCGACCCGTTCATGTCGATACTGCTTCCGATTCTCACGTTCTTCGTCTGGGGCTTCATGTTCGGCGGGGCGAAACCGGTCCCCGTCAATCCGCGCAACTACCGCAGCTACAAGCGGGGCGACATCATCGTCTCCCTCGCCGGGGTGGCGGTCAACTTCGTCATCGCGATCGCGTGCATCGCGCTCGTCGTCATCATCGGTGTGGTGGGCCAGCGCGCACGGGGAGCGCTCCCCGAGCTGATCCTGCTGCAGAGCATGATGATGTACGGAGTGCTCTTCAACATCCTCCTCGCGATCTTCAACCTCATCCCGATTCCGCCCCTCGACGGCTCGCACGTCGTGAAGTACCTCCTTCCTCCCGCCTGGTCGCTGCAATACCAGCGTGCCGGTAGGTACGGACTGATCATCGTTTTCGCGGTGATCCTCTTCGCCCCTCGCCTGGTGTTCGGGCCGATCAACTTCGCATCGTCGATCGCGCTCGGCAGTTGGTTGCAACCCTTCATCCTCCGCGGCGGCTTCTGAAGCTGTGACGGCCACCTCCCTCGAGGCGCCAGAGTCGGTTCACGCGAACGACTACGCGCCCGAATCGTCGTTCATCGTAGAGCTCGACGAATTCTCCGGACCGCTCGATCTTCTCCTCACGCTGATCCGCGAGGAGCAGGTGGAGATCACCGACATCCCCATCGCGCGCATCTGCGACCAGTTCCTCCTGCGTATCCACTCGCTCGGGCTGGGCGAGGCTGCCGAATACCTCGAGATGGCCGCGCGGCTTCTGCGCATCAAGGTGCAGATGCTTCTCCCCCGTCACGGCGACGAGGAGACGTGGGACGATCCGCGCGCGGAGCTGGTGCGCCGGCTTCTCGAGTACCAGCAGATGCGCGAGGTCGTGGATGTCCTCGAGCGCCTCGGCGACGACCGCCGCAACCGCTTCGCGCGGGGCTACTGCCCCGACGATCCGGTGCCGCAGCCGCGAGGCCCGCTGGCGCTGGCGCTCCCCGAGCTCTTCGCGGCCGTGGACCGCGTGCTGCGCATCTCGCGCGAGCCGGTGATCCACGAAGTGGTGGCGCGCGCGCTCGATGTGGACGGGGCCATGGTCACGATCATGGGCGTGCTGGCCGACCGCTCGCTCATCCGCTGGGGCGATGTCATACGTGCCGACGCGGCGCCCTGGCAGGTTCTGTCCGCGCTCCTCGCGCTTCTCGAGCTCGCGCGACGCGGCGAGCTGAGAGTGCGCCAACCCACTCCTTTCGCATCGATGGAGATCAGTCGTGACGCCGCTGGCGAAGCTGCTTGAAGCCGCGCTCTTCGCGAGCGGAAGACCGATCCCCGTCGATGAGCTGGCGGCGCTCGACCCCGAGGCGTCACCCGCCGCGATCGCGATGGCGCTCGATGAGATAAGCGAGCACTACGACCAGGAAGGCCACGGCGTGGAGCTCGTGGAGCTGGCCGGCGGCTGGCAGATCCTCACGCGCCCGGAGTACACCGAGACGATCGAGCGCGCGCAGCTCGCCGCGCGCCCGCAGCGCCTCTCGGCCGCGGCGCTCGAGACTCTCGCGATCGTGGCCTACCGGCAGCCGATAGGCCGCGCGGAGATCGAGGACATCCGCGGCGTGTCGGCCGGCGGGCTCCTGCGCACGCTCCTGGAGCGCGGCCTGGTGGAGGTGGTCGGGCGCGCCGAGGGGTTGGGGCGGCCGCTCCTGTACGGCACGACGTCGCACTTCCTGGAGCAGTTCGCGCTGCGCCACCTGGGAGAGCTCCCGCGCGCCGACGAGCTCGCGGTGGCGCTGCGCGCGGAGCCGAGAGCGCTCTGAGCGCCATGTCGATGCGCATTCAGCGCGCGCTCGCGCGTGCGGGAGTGGCATCGAGACGCAAGGCGGAGGAGCTCGTCGCCGCCGGCCGCGTACGCGTGAACGGCGTCGTCGCGACCCCGGGCCAGGTGGTGGAGCCGGAGAGCGACACCATCCTGGTGGATGGCAAGCGCGTCTCCGCGCCCGCGGCCGAGCGGTGGGTGGTGCTCAACAAACCATCCGGCGTGATCTGCACGCGCTCCGACACGCGCGGCCGCAGAACGGTCTTCGAGCTCGTGCCCGACATCCCGGGGCTCACCTACGTGGGCCGGCTGGACTATCTCACCGAGGGCGTCCTCCTCTTCACCACCGACGGCGAAGCCGCCCACGTGCTGATGCACCCCCGGCACGGGGTGGAGCGCGCCTACGTCGCCACCGTCACGGGCGACGCCCGCTCGGCGGTGCGCCGCGCCCGCGATGGCGTGGAGCTGAGCGACGGCGTCGTGTTCCCGCGCGATATTTCGGCGGAGCCGCTGGCATCGGGACGCGGCCGCTGGGAGCTTTCGATAACGATAGCCGAGGGGCGCAACCGCGAGGTGCGGCGGCTCTGCAAGGAGCTGGGGCTTTTCGTGGAGCGCCTGGTGCGGGTGCGTTACGGACCGGTCACCCTCGGACGTCTTCCCACTGGTGAGACTCGCGCGCTCACCAGGAACGAGCACGACCTGATACGGGCACTGGTGAGCGCCGGGAAACCGGGGGGGTAGACGAGCATGGAGCTGCGAAACTCGACTGCGCTGCTGCTTGGTGGAACGGGGTTGGTGGGCATGGCGGTCGCACGACGACTCCTCACCTTCGAACCCGCACGGATCGTGGTGGCGGGGCTTACGCGCGACGAGGTCGCCGTCGCGCTGGCGGAGCTGGAGCCCAGGTCGGGTGCGACCGCGATGGAAGGCGTCTGGGGGAACATGTTCGTCCCCGAAGAGCTGGCCCAGCTCCCGCGCGAGAGCATCCTCTCCGACCCGGCGGCGCGCCGGCGCGCGGTGGACGACTATCTCGGCCCCTTCGGCAGCGTTCCTCTCGAGCACAACCAGCTCTACACCTGGCTCGTGCGCTTCCGGCCGGATCTGGTGGTGGACTGCGTGAACACCGCCACCGCCGTCGCCTACCAGGACGGCCACGCGAGCGCGCTCCACCTGCTCGCCGCGGCAGATGCCAACGCGGTGGACCGCGAGACGGTGGAGCGGCACCTCCTCACGCTTCCGCTTCCGCAGCTCATCCGGCACATGGAAGTCCTCTACGGTGGGATGCGCCGCGCGGGCACCAGCGCGTACGTGAAGATCGGCACGAGCGGTACTGGCGGGATGGGGCTCGACATCCCGTACACCCATAGCGAACAGAAGCCTTCGCGCACGCTGATGTCGAAGTCGGCGGTGGCCGGGGCGCAGAGTCTCTTTCTCTTCCTGCTCGGCCGTACTGCCGACGCGCCGGCCACCATCGAGATCAAACCTACGGCGGCGATCGCCTGGAAGGAGATCGCCTACGGGCCGATCCGGCGGCGCGGCAGGGTGCTCGAGGTCGTGGACTGCCAGTCGCCCATCCCGCTCGCCGAGGCGTTCACACCGGACGCGTGCGGCTGGGTGAACACGGGAGCTCCGCTCGAGAACGTGTTCATCAACGTGGGCGAGAATGGCGTGTTCGCACGCGACGAGTTCGAGACGGTGAGCTCCCTCGGGCAGATGGAGCTGGTGACGCCGGAGGAGATCGCCGAGACGGTCGTGATGGAGGTGACCGGGCGGCCCACCGGTCACGATGTGGTGGGCGCGCTGGATGGCGCGACCATGGGTCCCACCTATCGCGCCGGCTACCTCCGCGCCGTGGCCATCGATGGGCTCGAGAAGCTCGAAGCGGCGCACGGCGTGCGGTCGGTGGCCTTCGAGATGCTCGGCCCGCCGCGCCTCACCAAACTGCTCTACGAGGCACACATCCTCGGCCGCCTCTTTTCATCGGTGCGTGCGCTGTCGCGGGCCGACGCGGCCTCGCTCGCGGAGGAGGCGGAGCTGCTGCTCCTCGAGCGCGAGCCGGCGCTGCGCAGGCAGATACTCTCGGTTGGGCTTCCCATCCTCCTGCGCGATGGAGCGTCCGTGCTCCGCGGCGAGACGGTCGTGGTGCCGCCCGATGAGCGCGGCGCGGACACCGCGCAGCGGGGGTGGGTGGACCTCCGTCCATCGAACATGGCGCAGTGGGTTCGCCGCGCGCTGGCCATGGCGGCCATGCCGAAGGACTCTTCCACAGGGAGCGGCGCGCGCTGGACCGCGGTCGACGCCGATGGGCCCATCGCGCCACCGCGCATGGCCGTGTGGATCTTCGAGGAGGAGGACCACGGAGTGCGCGTGAAGCGGTGAGGACCTGACCCCATCGCCGACCCGCCGTTATACATGCGGGTATCAGTGCTGACCTCTCTTCATCCCCGGGGGCGAACGAGTGACGACAAGAGCGGTGCCGGCGGCCGATACCGCGCTGGTGCAGAACATACTCGAGCAGGTGGCGAGGCGGGTCGTGGGCCAGGAGTACATGGTGGAGAGGCTTCTCATTGGGCTGCTCACCGGCGGACACGTCCTTCTCGAAGGCGTACCCGGACTGGCCAAGACCCTCACCGTCCGGACGCTCGCCGAGAGCATCGACACCACCTTTCAGCGCATCCAGTTCACCCCCGACCTCCTGCCCGCGGACGTGATCGGCACGCAGGTGTTCGATCAGCAGACGGGGGAGTTCCGTGCCAAGAAGGGCCCCATCTTCGCCAACATCGTCCTCGCCGATGAGATCAACCGCGCGCCCGCCAAGGTGCAGAGCGCGCTCCTCGAGGCGATGCAGGAGAAGCAGGTCACCATCGGCGGTACTACCTACCTGCTCGACGAGCCCTTCCTCGTGCTGGCCACGCAGAACCCGATCGAGCAGGAGGGGACGTATCCGCTCCCCGAGGCGCAGGTGGACCGCTTCATGTTGAAGCTGCACGTGGGGTATCCGAGCCGCGCCGAGGAGAAGGAGATCATGCGGCGCATGTCGTCGGGGCAGCCGATCGCGGTGGAGCAGGTGGCGGAGCCGCGCGCCATCCTCGAGGCGCGCGCTCGCATCGCGGAGCTGTACGTGGACGACCGGGTGATGGACTACATCGTGGACATCGTGCACGCCACGCGCGCACCCGGCGAGGCGGGGCTCGGCGATCTGCGTCCGCTCATCGAGTACGGCGCCAGCCCGCGCGCCACGATCTTCCTCGCGCAGGGTTCGCGCGCTCACGCCTTCCTCCGCGGCCGCAACTTCGTCACTCCCGACGACGTGAAGGCCATGGCGCCCGACATCCTCCGGCATCGCGTGCTCACCACGTACGAGGCCGAGGCGGAGGAGGTGACGAGCGACGAGATAGTCCGGCGCATCCTGGCGGCCATCGAGGCGCCGTGATCGGCCGCTGGCGTGATCGGCGCTCGCGTGCCGGGGCTCGCGCCTCAGTCGCGGATGCAGTAGCGAAGGCGGGCGCGGACGGGCGTGCGCCAGCTCCCGCCGGCCGCTCCGCCGGTACGCCTTCCCGTTCGTCCGCTCGCGCGATCCTCCCGGATCCCGAGATCCTCCGCCAGGTGAAGCTGCTCGACCTTCGCACGCGCGGCCTGGTGAACTCCGTCTTCACCGGGGAGTATCACTCGGTATTCAAGGGGCAGGGAATGGAGTTCGCCGAGGTGCGCGAATATCAGCCAGGCGACGAGGTGCGGGCCATCGACTGGAACGTGACCGCCCGCATGCGCCACCCGTACGTGAAGCGCTACGTGGAGGAGCGCGAGCTCACGGTCATGCTCGCGGTGGACCTCTCCGGCTCCGAGCGCTTCGGCACCGTGACGCGCTTCAAGAGCGAGCTGGCCACCGAGCTCAGTCTCGTGCTCGCCATGGCCGCCATCCGCAACAACGACCGGGTGGGCGTGCTCCTCTTCACCGATATGGTGGAGCACGTGGTTCCGCCGGCCAAGGGGCGCAAGCACGTGCTGCGGCTGGTGCGCGACATACTCTCCTGGGAGCCGGAGGGCCGCGGTACTTCCATCGAAGCCGCCACCGACGCGCTCGCGCGGATGCTCCCGCACCGTTCGATAGTCTTTCTCGTGTCCGACTTCCTGGAGGCTGGGATCGAGCGGCCGCTCAAGATCCTCTCCCGCCGCCACGACGTGGTGGCGGTGACCGTGGAGGATCCGCGCGAGCTCTCGCTCCCCGACATGGGGCTGGCGCGCTTCGTGGATCCCGAGAGCGGCGCCACGGTGGATGTCGACACCAGCGCGCGTACGGTGCGCGAGCGCTTCGAGCGCGAGGTTCGCGCCGAGCGCGATGCGCGCACGCATCTGCTGCGGCGGCTGGCGATCGACGAGATCGCGGTCCGCACCGACCGCAGCTACACGGAGGCGCTGCTCCGCTTCTTCCGCGGCCGCGAAACGAGGATCCGCCGGCGATGATAGCGCGTCCGCTGGCGGCTCTGCTCGTGGCTCTGCTCGCGCTCACCGCGCTGCCGCGGGATACCCCGTCGCAATCGGCGCAGGCGCCGGATGCCGGCGCGCAGCGTGTCGCGCAGCGCGTGCAGATGGGAGTGCTGGTTCGGCCCGACACGGTGACGGTGGGCGAGCACTTCCAGCTCCTCGTGCGGGTGCGCGCGCCGCGCGGCGCGCAGATCTCCTTCCCGCCGGGCCCCGACAGCGGTCTCACGGTGGAAGCGGTGAACCCCCGCGAGCTGCGCGTCTCGCCGGACAGCACCTTCACCGAGCAGACGGCGGTCTACACGCTGGTTGCCTGGGACACCGGCTGGCAGACGTCGCACCTCGGCGATCTCGTGGTGACCACCGCCGATGGCGACCGGCGCATCGCCATTGGCGGCGACTCGGTGCACGTGAGCAGCGTGCTCCCCGCCGACAGCGCGCTGCGCGTTCCGAAGCCCGCGCGCGACATCCTGCTGGCCGGCCGCCCCTGGTGGCACTGGCTCCTCGCCGGCCTCGCGGCTCTAGCGTTGGCGGTGCTCCTATTCTGGTGGTGGCGGCGCAGGCGGAAGCGAGTGCGGCCGGGCGCGAGCGCCAACGCCTACGAGACGGCGGTGCGCGAGTTCGAGCGCATCGCGTCGCTGGGGCTCATCGAGGCCGGTGAGCCGGGGCGCTACGTGGCGCTCAATACCGACGCCGCCCGCGACTACCTCGCCGCCAGGATCGGACGCGCTGCGCGGCGCTCGCTCACCAGCACCGAACTTCTCGCCTCGGTCGCAGGCCGCGCCGATGTGGATGTTCGCAGCCTAGCGCCCCTCCTCGCCGAGAGCGATCTGATCAAGTTCGCGCGCCGCCCGGTCGCTCCAGTCCGCGCGCGCGAGCTGGGAGGCGCCGCGCGCGGCGTGGTGGACGGCGTCGAGACTGCGGTGAAGGCGGAGGAAGAACGGGCCGCGCGCCGCGAGGCGGAGGGCGAAGGCGCCCGGGCCGGGACCGGGAGGGCGGCGTGAGCGCGCTCACTGGCTTCGGCTTCGCGGAGCCGTGGGTGCTCCTGCTCCTCCTTCTGCTCCCCGCGTGGTGGTACTGGCGCAGACGCAGGCGGCCCGACGCGATAACGTTTTCGCGTACCGACGTCCTCGCGCGCGGCCCGCGCTCGGGGAGCTTCGTCTCCCGCGCGCTCTTCGTGCTACGCAACCTCCTCATCGCGGGGCTGATCGTGGCACTCGCGCGGCCCCGCACCGGCGCCCGCGCGGAGAACGTGTCCACGCAGGGGATCAACATAGTTCTGGCGATCGATCTCTCGAGCTCCATGCTCTCGGAGGATTTCCAGCCGCAGAACCGGCTGGAGGTCGCGAAGGACAAGGTGAAGCAGTTCATCCTCGAACGCCGCAGCGACCGCATCGGGCTGGTGGCCTTCGCCGGAGAAGCGCTCACGCAGGTCCCGCTCACGGTGGACTATCCGGTGGTGCTCGCCGCCGTGGACAACCTGCAGGCCGGGCAGCTCCAGGACGGCACCGCGATCGGCACGGCGATAGCGACGGCCGCGAACCGGCTGCGCACCGCGCCCGGCCATTCGAAGGTGCTGATCCTCCTCACCGATGGTGAGAACAATCGCGGCTCGATCGATCCGCGCACCGCCGCGCAGGCGGCCGCGGCGATGGGTGTGAAGATCTATACCATCGGCGCCGGCACGCAGGGCGTAGCACCGGTTCCGGTGGCGCGCGGGCTCACGGGGCTACGCTACGAGTATCGCCCGGTGAACATAGACGAGGCGCTTCTTCGCGACGTGGCACGCGCCACCGGCGGCCGCTACTTTCGCGCCGTGGATGCCGCAGCGCTGCAGCGCATCTACGATCAGATCGATCAGCTCGAGCGCGAGCCCGTGCAGAGCCGCACCTACGTGCGCTACACCGAGCGCTTTCGCTGGCCGCTCGCCCTGGCGCTGGGCGCTCTGGGGCTGGAGGTGCTCCTCCTCGCCTGGCGAGGTCCACTCCCGTGATGCCCTTCTTCGAGCTGCGCTGGTTCCTGGCGGTCGCTCCACTGCTCGCCGTCGCGGTGGCGTGGCTGCTCCTGGCGGCGTACCGGAGGCGCGCGCGTCGCCTCGAGCGGCTCGGCGCCAGGCCGCTGGTGGAGCGTCTCGTGCCTGATGGCGGCGGCCAGCTACCCGGCCGGCGCGCGGTGCTCCTCGGCGCGGCCGCGCTCTGCGCGGGGATCGCCTTCGCTGGGCCGCGCTGGGGGGTAGAGCGCAACGTGCAGCGTGGGAGCGGCATCGACATCGTCCTCGCCCTCGATGCATCGCTCTCCATGATGGCCACGGACGTGCGGCCGAACCGTCTGGAGCGGATGAAGGATGAGGCACGCCGTCTGCTTGCTGAATCCAATGGCGATCGCTTCGGACTCGTGGCGTTCGCGGGCCGCAGCTACATCCTCACGCCTCTAACGGTGGACCAGGGTGCGCTCTCTCTCTTCCTGGACAACCTCGACCCCACGGTGGTGGGCCAGGCGGGCAGCTCGCTTTCGCGCGCCATCCGGCAGGGCACCGACCTCCTCCTCTCCACGGAGACGGGGAGTGACCGCGCGCTCGTGGTGATGAGCGATGGCGAGGCATTCGAGCCGGTGGACGATGTGAAGGCGGCCGCGCAGTACGCCGCGCAGCAGGGCGTGTCGCTCGTGACAGTGGGCTTCGGCACGACGCAGGGATCCACTATTCCGGAGCCGGGGGCCAGGGACGGTGCGCTGCATCGCGATGAGAACGGGCAGGTGGTGGTCACGCACTACACCCCCGACATGCTCCGCGCGGCCGCCGAGGCGGCCGGCGGTAGCTTCATAGACGCTCCGGCCACCGACAAGGCGGCGCGCATCCGCAACGCCCTCTCGTCGCTCAAGCGCCAGTCGCGCGCGGCACAGGCGGGACGCGATCGGCAGCCGCGCTTCCAGCTCTTTCTAATTCCCGCGCTCCTCCTCGTGATCGCCGATAGCTGGCTGCAGGACCGCCGCGCGCGCGCGAAGCGCCTCCCCGCGGCATCGCGCGTGGCCGCTGCGTTCCTGCTCCTGGCGCTGGCTCTCCCGCGCGCCGCGCTGGCGGACGACGGGGCACGCGGTGACAAGCTCTTCGCGGAAGGGAGATACAAGGAGGCCGCGGCCGCCTATCAGCGCGCCATCGAATCCGGCAACGACTCGCCGCGGCTCGAGTACAACCTGGGTACCGCGCTCCTCGCCGCCGGCCGGCTGGACGATGCCGTGGCCGCGCTCGAGCGTGCCGCCGCTACCGCCACAGACTCGGAGCTTCGCTACCGCGCGCTCTACAACCTCGGCCTCATCCACCTCGACAAGGGGCGCGCGGCCAAGGGCGAGGCGGCGCAGAAGGCGTTCACCGCCGCGGTGGACGCCTACAAGCGCGCTCTCCGCCTCCGCCCCGACGAGGGTGACGCGAAGTGGAACTACGAGCTGGCCAACCGCAACAAGTCCGGCGGTGGCGGTGGCGGTGGGGGTGGAGGAGGCGGTGGAGGCGCGGATGGGCAACGGCAGAATCCCGGGAAGCAACAGCCGCCGCAGCCAGGCGGGCTCGATCGGCAGCAGGCCGAGGAGATTCTCAACAGCGCGGCGCGCGAGGAGCGCGATGTGCAGGCGCAGCAGCAGGCGCAGAATCAGCCCGCTCGCCCGCCGGGAGGGAAGGACTGGTGAGGCGCGTGCGTTGGGCGGCCCGCACGCTCGTGCTCTGCTGCGCGCTCTGCATCGCGGATGCGCTGCCGCTCTGCACGATGCTCCCGGCGCCGCTCGCCACGCCGCTCGCCGCGCGGCTCGCCACGCGCGCGGCGCTGGCGGCGCAGGCTGGTCCGCGCAGCTTCCGCCTCAGAGTGCGGGGAGAACAGCAGCGCCAGCAGACCGACAGCTCGGTGCGCACGCCGGAGATCGTCTCGCGCGCGGCGATAGATACTAGCCAGGAGGTCAACTTCCGCGCTCTCGCGCACCCCGACACGGTCTACGTGGGAGAGCAGGTCACCTACGAGCTCGGAGTCTTCCTCGAGCGCGGTGTCCGCGACCGGCTCCGCCGCATGGAGGCGATAGCGCCGGAGATGCGCGGGATGATGGCATACGATCCGCCGGCGCCGCTCTCGGGCTTTCCGGCCCGCTCGATCGGGCAGCTTCGCTACATCGCGCACGTGTACGAGCGGGCGGTCTTTCCGCTCACCTCGGGGAGGCTGGTGATCCCTCCCGCACGGCTGATCTACGCGATGCCGCTCTCGTACAGCTTCTTCAGTCGCGAGGAGAGCTTCGAGCTGCAGAGCGACAGCGTGTCGGTCGTGGTGCTGGAGCCGCCGGCGGAGGGAAGGCCGCCGGGATGGAACGGCGCGGTGGGTTCCATCTCGGTTGCCGCGCGCGTGGACAGCGCGCGGGCGCGGGTGGGTGATGCCGTGCGGTTCACGGTCAGCGTCGCGGGGCACGGCAACGTGAAGCTCTTCCCGCGTCCGGAGCTCGCGCTGCGCGGTGTGAGCGTGGTTCCCGCCGGGGAGCGGGTCACGCTCTCGCCCGACTCGCTGGACGTGAGCGGCGTGAAGGAGTTCGACTGGCTGCTCACGCCGCAGCGCGAGGGGCGTCTCGTGCTTCCGCAGGTGCGCTATCCATACTTCGACCCGTACGAGCGGAGTTACGCGGTGGCCCTGGCGCCAGCGCTCGCGTTGGAGATCGAACCGGGCTCGCTCGCATCGGTCGAGTCGGGGCAGAAGTCGCGCGCGCCATGGCCGGTGCGCGCGGAGTATCGCGGCGCGCTGCCGCTCGAGCCGTACCAGCGTCCGGCCTTCTGGTGGCTGCTGGTGCTGGCTCCCGTTCCCGCAGTCGCGCTGGCGGTGGTCCGCCGGCCGCGCCGCCGGCGTTCGGCGATGAGCGCTGCGCGGCACGAGCTCGATCGCCTCGCTCGCACGTCATCCACCGATGCGCGCGCGGTACGGCGCGCCTTTCTCGCGTCGCTCTCGCTGCGGCTGCGCGTTTCACCGGGCGCGCTCGCCGATCCGCGCGGCCTGGCGCGCCACGCACGCCGCGCCGGGGCCGCGCCCGAGACCGCCATGCGCGCCGCCGCGCTTCTCGAGGAGCTGGATGCCGCCGCCTTCGGCACCGGCGCGGATGCGGCCGGCGATCTCGCCGCGCGCGCCGAGGGCGTCTACCGCGCGATCGACGCGGAGTCGCGCCGCTTCCGCGACGGGCGCGTGAGAGCCGGAGCCGCGTTTGGTGCGCTCGTCGTGCTCGGCATCGCGGCGGCTGCCCACGCCGCGGGCGCGGGCGCTGACGCGCGCCAGTATGCGCGCGGAGTGGACTCGTACGAGCGCGGCGAGTACGCGCTCGCGGTGCGCGACTTCGCGTCGGTTGCCGAGCGCGTACCACGCGCTGCGGATGCGTGGGCCAACCTGGGAACCGCGTCCTTCGCCGCAGGCGACACGGGCCGCGCGGTGGCGGGGTGGGAGCGCGCACTCCGGCTCGAGCCCCGCGCGGCCGACGTGCGCGAGCGGCTCGACGTGGCGGGGCCGGGTACCGTCGGCGGCATGGCGGGGATCCCCTCGCTCTCTCCCGCGCCGCTTTCGATCGTGGCGGTCGTGCTCTGGACCGCCGCTTGGCTGGCGCTCGCCTGGCTCATCGCGCGCCGCGCGAAGGTGGCGCACCTGGCGCTCGCGTTCACCGTGCTGGGCGCCGCGATCGCGCTGGGCGCCGCGGTCGCGAGCATCGATGCGCGCCTCGCCGCGCGCGATCTGGTGGTGGGCGCGCGGGAAACCCGCCTGCGCCTCCTCCCGGCGCTCGCATCGGAGAGCCAGGCCAGTCTCCACGCCGGCGACGTAGCACGCATCGCCGAGCGCGATGGGCCGTGGCTGCGCATCTCCCTCGCCGGCGGGCGCTCCGGCTGGACCGACAGCACCGCGGTCTATCCCATCGCACGCGATTGACGCTCATCCCCCGGCGCCGGTAGCTTAGCGCATGCCACGCATCGCGGTTCTCCAGAGCGCCGTCGTCGACCAGATCGCCGCCGGCGAGGTGGTGGAGCGTCCGGCTTCGGTGGTGAAGGAGCTGGTGGAGAATGCTCTCGATGCCGAGGCGCGCTCCATCGAGATCACCGTGGACGACGGCGGTCGCGCGCGGATCCGCGTGGCCGATGATGGAATCGGGATGGACCGCGACGATGCCATCCTCGCCGTGCAGCGCCACGCCACGTCGAAGATCCGCCAGGCGCGGGACCTCGTGGGTGTGCCGAGCTTCGGCTTCCGCGGCGAGGCGCTCCCCGCCATCGCATCGGTCTCCGACATGGAGCTGGAGACGGCGGCAGACGATGGAGCCGGCACCATCATCCGGATGAGCGGCGGCGCGGTGAGCGAGGTGGCTGATGCTGCTCGGCGTCGCGGCACTTCGGTGACCGTCGCGCGGCTCTTCCACAACGCTCCCGCGCGGCAGCGCTTCCTGCGCTCGGCGCGCTCCGAGTGGCGCGCCGTGGTCGAGGTGCTCACCCAGCTCGCTCTCACCCGCCGCGATGTGCGTCTCGCGGTCGTGCACGACGGCCGTCCGGTACTCTCGCTTCCGGTGGCCGCTTCGCTTCGCGCGCGCGTGGGCGCGCTCTGGGGAGCGGACCGTGCCGAGCGCCTGCTCGAGCTGGATGATGTGAGCGGCGAGCTGCACCTCTCGGGCCTCGTGGAGCGTCCGGGCGAGGTGGGGAGTGGGGGGCGGCGTCTCTTCCTGAGCATCAACGGCCGCGCCATCCGCGATCACGGCATCGTGCGCGCCGCGGAGGCGGCCTACCGTTCGACGATCCCCGCGGGCGCGCGTCCCACGCTGATCCTCGAGCTCACCCTCCCGGCGGACTCGATCGACGTGAACGTGCATCCCACCAAGGCGGAGGCGCGCT
>Ga0182741_1001933_pt1 | contig 25235 bp, 22 predicted proteins | sample eDN5th37CBELigOP_FD_128874 | JGI IMG/M metagenome (GOLD analysis project Ga0182741, IMG submission 128874) | Enriched Organic Plus compost microbial communities from Emeryville, California, USA - eDNA 5th pass 37_C BE-Lig OP (version 2) (version 2) ... | reverse complement strand
GTTGATCTTGATGATGGTCACGAGCTCGATCGTGCCCGACTGCGGGGCCGGTCCGCCAAGCGGGGCGGCAGCGTGGCGGGCTACTCGCCGCAGGGGGCGCCGGCTTCGAGGTTGGTCACGACGTCGTGCTCGTCGAGGAACGCGGTGATGGGCCCGTGGCCGGTGTCGACGACGAGGAACGCGGGGAAGGGCTCCTCGGCGGGGACGAGCTCGACGGAGCCGGGGTGCAGGTCCTCCGCGTCGGCCGCGGTGGCCCCCCAGCCGAAGCCGGTCTCGGTCCCGAGCGCCGGCGGGGCGCCATCGATGCGCCAGGCGAAGAGGTGCGGGCCACGGCCGTGCTCGGTCTCGCCGTCGGTGAACAGCACGACGAGGTGGTCCCAGCTGACCGCCCGGATCTGCTCGCCCGGGCAGGTGCCGTGCTCCCCGGACGCAGACGTCCAGCCGGAGTCGTCGGTGGGCGGTCCGAGCGCCTCGGTGAGCGCGGCCACGGCCTCGTCGGGGTCGTCGCCGAGCGACGCCACGCCCAGGCCGTCGCCGCGCAGCACGACCTCCTCGGCACCGGGCGGCAGCGTGGTGGTGGGGTCCTCCTCGCCGTCGGCCGGGATCGACGTGGTGGCATCTGCCCCGGCCGGCCGGCCGTCGTCGTCGCTGCACCCCCCGAGGAGGGCGACGGCGGCGAGGGCGGCGGCGAGGGCGCGGGCCGCGCTCACGCGAGCCCGGTGAAGAGGTCGGTCTCGCGGATCCCGCCCGGCTCCCCGTGGCGGATGAACCACTCGATGCCGAACGAGCGTGCGAACGCCTCGTCGGGCATGGCCAGGAAGAACGACTCCGGTGGGATCTGGCTGGCGTGCGCGGCCATCGACGCCCGCTTGCGGTCGAGGAACCCGGTGACGTCCACGGCGGTGGTGAGCGCGGACTCGGGTCGACCGAAGGTGTCCATGTCGGTGACGTCGGGGATGTCCTCGGGCGCCAGCTCGCCGGCGGCGACGGCCTCCTGCATCACCCGGCGCATGTGGTCGCGGTTCATCGTCGCCTCGTAGATCCGGGGCGTGCCCACGAGCGCGCCGGCCCGCACGCCGACGCGGTGGACCTGGATGTGGTCGGGGTGGCCGTAGCCGCCGTCGCTGTCGTAGACGGTCAGCACCTCGGCGCGCTCCTCCTCGAGGATGGCGGCCAGGCGCTCGGCGGCCTCGTCGAGGTCGGCCTGCCAGAACGCACCCGGGTGGTGGTTCTCCGGGGTCCCCATCATCCCGGAGTCGTGGTAGCCGAGGAAGGCGACGCGGTGGGCGCCGAGCACCTCGGCGGAGGCGTGCGCCTCCTTCTCGCGGCGCTGCGCGAGGTGCTCCTCGTCGTCGAGGAACCCGTCAGCCACCTCGCCGTGCTCGCCGCGGGTGGCGAACACGAGCACGACCCGGTGGCCGGCCGCGGCCGCCTTGGCCAGCGTGCCGCCGGTCTGGATCGACTCGTCGTCGGGGTGGGCGTGGAAGGAGACGAGCGTCGCCATGGGGCGCGACGCTATCGCCGGCCCCGGCCGGTCAGGCGATGGCGCCCTTGTCGCGCAGCTCCGCGATCTGCTCCGGGGCGAAGCCCCACTCGGTCAGCACCTCGTCGGTGTGCTGACCGGCGTGCGCGGGCGGCGCGGGCGTCTCCGTCGGAGTGCCGGAGAAGCGCGGCGCCGGTGCGGGCTGCACCACCCCGGCCACCTCGATGAACGTCTCGCGGTGGACGTTGTGGGGGTGCTGGGGCGCCTCGGCCAGCGAGAGGACCGGGGCGAAGCACACGTCGGTGCCCTCCATGATCTGGCACCACTCGTCGCGGGTCTTCGTCTTGAAGATCGCGGCGAGGCGCTCCTTCAGGGCGGGCCACTCGTTGCGGTCGTGCTGCCAGGGCAGCTCCTCGCCCTCGAGGCCGGTCAGGCGGAGCAGCTCGGCGTAGAACTGGGGCTCGATCGAGCCGATCGACACGTACTTGCCGTCGGCCGTCTCGTACACGTCGTAGAAGTGCGCGCCGGTGTCGAGCATGTTCGTGCCCCGCTCGTCGTTCCACATGCCCATGGCCCGGAAGGCGTGGAACATCGTCGTCAGCACGGCGGCGCCGTCGACCATCGCGGCGTCGATCACCTGGCCCTCACCGGTGGTGCGGGCGCTGAGGATGCCGCAGACGAGGCCGAAGGCGAGGAGCATGCCGCCGCCGCCGAAGTCGCCGACGAGGTTGAGCGGCGGCACCGGGGCCTGGCCCCGCCGGCCGATCGGCTCGAGCGCGCCGGCCAGCGCGATGTAGTTGATGTCGTGGCCGGCGGTCGGCGCGTAGGGCCCGTCCTGGCCCCAGCCGGTCATCCGCCCGTAGACGAGCTTCGGGTTGCGGGCCAGCACCACGTCGGGGCCGAGCCCGAGGCGCTCCATGACGCCGGGACGGAAGCCCTCGATGAGCGCGTCGGCCGACTCGAGGAGGGTGAGCACCGTCTCGACGCCGTCGGGGTTCTTCAGGTCCACGCCGATCGAGCGCCGCCCCCGGTTCAGGACGTCCGCCGGCGGTGCGTCGGGGTCCCCGCCCATCACGTTCTGGGCCCGGTCGACCCGGATCACCTCGGCCCCCATGTCGGCGAGCATCATGGCGCAGAACGGCCCCGGGCCGATCCCTGCGAACTCGATGATCTTGACGCCGTCGAGCGGTCCGGGCATGGGTCCTCCTGTGCGGGGGTGAGCGGCGAGCAGCGGCCATCCTGAACGCGCCTTGACCGGACGGTCAAGGCCGGCGGGCGCAGGCGAGGTAGGTTCCCGGCCATGACGGCCTTCGGCGTGCACACCGGTCTGCAGAACACCACGATCGACGAGCTGCGGGACCTGTGGACCCGCATCGAGGACCACGGGTTCGACTGGATCTCGATCTGGGACCACTTCTACGCGGCCGACTTCGGCGGCACCCGGTGCCTGGAGGCGGTGGCCTGCCACGCCGCGCTGGCCTGCCACACGAGCCGCGTGCGGGTGGGGTCGCTCGTCTACTGCGTGGGGTACCGCTCCCCTGCCGTGCTGGCCAACGCCATCACGACGATCGACCACCTCTCCGGCGGGCGAGCGGAGCTCGGTCTCGGCGCCGGGTGGGCGCAGAACGAGTACGAGGCCTACGGGATCCCGTTCCCGCCGGCGAAGGAGCGGCTCGACCTGCTTGAGGAGTCGGCCGAGGCGATCCGGGGCCTGCTGCGCCAGGACCGCACGAGCTTCGAGGGTTGCCACGTCCGTCTCGTCGACGCCGCCTGCGATCCGAAGCCCGTGCAGGCGGAGCTGCCGATCTGGATCGGCGGGTCCGGGGAGAAGCGGACGCTGCGCATCGCTGCCCGCTTCGCCGACGGGTGGAACGTGCCGTTCATCGCCCCGGAGACGCTCGCCCACAAGAAGGCGGTGCTGGCCGAGCACTGCGCGGCGGTGGGCCGCGACCCGAGCGAGATCCGCTGCGCGGTGAACGTCGGGCTGTGCCAGGACGACGACGCCCTGCGAGCCCAGTTCGGCGGGATGGCCGAGTTCGTCCGGCCGGGGGTGCTGATCGGCTCGCCCGACCAGCTCGTGGACCGGATCGGCGCCTACGTGGAGGCGGGCGCCGACCAGCTCAACATCGCCATGCGGGCGCCCTGGGACCTGTCGCTGCTCGACCTGGCGTCGGCCGCCATCGACCAGCTGCGCTGAGGCCGCTCGTGCGAGCGTTCGCCCCGGGGCGGGTGAACCTCATCGGGGATCACACCGACCACACCGGCGGGCTGGTCCTGCCGATGGCGATCGACCTCGGGACCACCGTGGTCGGCGAGCGCGGCGGCGACGAGGTGGTGCTGCGCTCGGACTGGGCCGGGGACGTGGTGCGGGTGCCGCTCGACGTGGCCGACCCGGCGTCGGTCGCGCCCGAGTGGGGCCGCTTCGTGGCCGCGGTGGTGGCGGCGCTGCGTCCCACCGAGGGGCTGGTGGGGGCGGTGACGACGACGCTGCCGGTGGGCGCTGGACTCTCCTCGTCGGCCGCGCTCGAGGTGGCGGTGGCCGCCGCCCTCGGCGCCGACCTGGCCGACCCGGTGGGGCTGGCCCGGGCCTGTCAGCGGGCGGAGCAGGCAGCCACGGGGGTGCCCTGCGGGGTGATGGACCAGCTGGCCAGCGCCGCCGGCGTGACCGGGCACGCCCTGCGGATCGACTGCCACGAGCTCACGGTCGCGCCGGTGCCCGTGCCCGACGACGTCGAGGTGTGGGTGGTCCACTCGGGCGAGCCGCGGTCGCTGGCCGGGTCGGCCTACGCCGAGCGAGCGGCCGCCTGCCAGCAGGCGGAGTCGGCGGTGGGGCCGCTGCGCCTCGCCGCCCTCGGGGACCTCGACGCGATCGAGGACCCGGAGGTGCGTCGCCGGGCCCGCCACGTCGTCACCGAGAACGCCCGGGTCGACGCGCTCGTCGCCGCGCTCGAAGCCGGCGACGCGGCGGCGATCGGCGAGGTCATGGCGGCCAGCCACGCGAGCCTCCGGGACGACTTCGAGGTGTCCACCCCCGCCCTCGACGCCCTCGTCGCCGACCTGGCCGCCACGCCGGGCGTCCTCGGCGCCCGCCTCACCGGCGCCGGCTTCGGCGGCTGCGCCGTCGCCCTCACCGCGCAGGGCACCGCCCTCCCCCACCAGCACACCCACCGGAGCTGGAAGGTCACCCCCTCGAACGGCGCCCGCGTCACCTGACCGAGGGCACGGTCAGGCGGCCGATCCGCCCATCGGCCGCTCCCGGAGCTCCGCGTCGGGCGCGACCTACATCCGATCCAGGAGCTGCTGCTTCTTGGCCTGGAACTCGGCGGCGGTGAGCACGCCCTGCTGGCGGAGGGCCTCGAGCTGCTGGATCTGCTCGGGGATGCTCGGCTGGGCCGGGCGGGCGCCGCCGCCGATGCGGTCGAACTTGCGGTTCTCGTTGGCCTCCATCTGCCGGTAGATCTCGTTCTGCACGGCGGAGGGCTTGCGGACGTTGGAGAACTCCTGGCGGCCCTGCTCGCCGGCGGACTCGATCACGAGGTCGCCGGAGCCGAGGATGCGCTCGAGGATGCTCTGGCTGAAGAAGACCGTGTTCACCCGCTCGAGGGGGATCTCGATCCCCTTCTTGGCCAGCACCCCGTGGCGGTAGATGAGCCGGTCGGTGGTGACGACGAAGTTGGTGGTGGCCCACTGCGCGTAGGTGATGCCGAACCACACGAGCGAGCCGAGGACGAGGATCCCAGCGAGCGCGGAGACGACGCCGGGCGGATCGGCGGAGAGCGCCCAGATGCCGAGCACGATCGACACCAGGAGGGCGGCGCCCGGCTTCACGAAGAACTCCCAGTGCGGGTGGAGGTCGAGCGCGATGTCCTCGCCCTCGTTCAGGAGCTTGCGGGAGAAGGCCACGGCAGAAGCGTAACGCTAGGCCCAGCCGAGCTCGTGGAGGCGGTCGTCGTCGATGCCGAAGTGGTGGGCCACCTCGTGGACCACGGTGATGCGGATCTGCTCGACGAGCTCCGCCTCGTCGGCGCAGAGGGCGAGGAGGGGCTGGCGGAAGATCGTGATGCGGTCAGGCATCACCATCCCCTCGTAGCCGGCGCCGCGCTCGGTGAGCGGGACGCCGTCGTAGCGGCCGAGCAGGCGCGATCCCGGGCTGCCCTCGCGCACGAACACGGCCACGTTGTCCATCAGGCGGCCGAGCGCCTCGGGGATCTCGTCGAGGGCTTCGGCCACGAGCTCCTCGAAGCGTTCGGGGGGCACGTCGAGCACGCGGGCAGCGTAGGCCCCTGCTGCCCGGGCCCGGGCTCGCCCTACGATCGGCGGGGTGGACGCCGACGCGCTGCTCGACGGGCTCGACGACGAGCAGGTTCGTGCGGTCGTCTCCGAGGCGCAGCCGCTCGTGGTGCTGGCCCCGGCCGGGTCGGGCAAGACCCGGGTCCTGACGCGTCGCATCGCCTACCAGTGCGCGACCGGGCGGGCCGATCCCCGCCACGTGCTGGCCCTGACCTTCACCCGCAAGGCGGCCGGCGAGCTCGTCGACCGGCTCCGCCGGCTCGGCCTGCGGGCCGAGACCACCGCGGGCACGTTCCACGCCGTCGCCTGGGGGGTGCTGCGGACCCGGTGGGCCGACCAGCGCCGGGATCCCCCCACGCTGCTCGACCGCAAGGGCGGCCTCCTCGCCGAGCTCGCCCCCCGGGTGCCGAACCGCCCGGTGCGGGCGGTCGCCGCCGACCTGGCCGGCGAGATCGAGTGGGCCAAGGCCCGCATGGTCACACCCGACGACTACGTGTCGGCGGTGGCGAGCGCCGGGCGGCGACCGCCGCTGCGGGCCGAGGTGGTGGCCGAGGTGTACGCCGACTACGAGCGGCGCAAGCAGCGCGGCGGCCTCGTCGACTTCGACGACATCCTCGCCCTGTGCGCCCGGGCCCTCGAGACCGACGAGGCGTTCGCGACGGCCCAGCGCTGGCGGTTCCGCCACCTCTACGTGGACGAGCTGCAGGACGTGAACGCACTGCAGTTCCGGCTGCTCGAGGCCTGGCGGGGGGACCGCTACGACGTGACGGCCGTGGGCGACCCGCAGCAGGCCATCTACGGCTGGAACGGCGCGGACGCCGGGTTCCTCCTCGACATCCACCGGCACTGGCCCCCGGCCCAGGTGATCCAGCTCCGCAGCAGCTACCGCTCCACGCCGCAGATCCTGCGGGCCGCCGCGACCGTGCTGCGCGAGGCGCGCCAGCCGGCGCAGGAGGTCGACGCGGTGCGACCCGACGGCCTGGCCCCCCACCTCGCCGGTCACCCCACCGACCGGGCCGAGGCGGTGGCGGTGGCGCGGGCCGTGCGGCTCGCCCACGCGCCGGGCCGGCCGTGGCGAGACCAGGCGGTCCTCGTGCGCACCCACGCCCAGACGGTCCTGATCGCCGAGGCGCTCCGCGAGGCCGGCATCCCCCACCGACTGCGAGGCGGCGCCGCCTTCCTGGAGCGCCCCGAGGTGCGCCGGGCGCTGCGCGAGCTGCGCAGCCACGACGAGCCCCTCGGCACCGCGCTCGCCGACCTCGAGGCCTCGATCGACGTCGACGGCCCCGCCGACGAGCCGGAGGCGGACGCCGAGGCTCGCGCGGAGGCAGCCGGGGTGCTCGCGGCGCTGGTGCGGATGGGCCGGGACCACCTGCGCCTCGACCCGATGGCCCGCACCGGCTCGTTCGTGCGGTGGCTGCACGCGACGATCCAGACCGAGGGCGACGGGGGCAGCGGCGGCGACGCGGTGGACGTGGCCACGTTCCACGCGGCCAAGGGCCTGGAGTGGGGGGTGGTGCACCTGGCCGGCGTCGAGGACGGCTACGTGCCGATCGCCCACGCCCGGACCCCCGCGGCGCGCGCCGAGGAGGCCCGCCTCCTGTACGTGGCGATGACCCGGGCGCAGCGGGAGCTGCGGATCTCGTGGGCCGAGTCCCGCACGTTCGGGTCGAAGGTCGTCGAGCGCCGGCGCTCGCCGCTCCTCGACCCGCTCGTGGCCACCTACCGACCCGAGGACGCGCAGCCGGCGTCGCTGGCCAGCGGGCCGATCGAGCCGCCGGTGGAGGACTTCGCGGCCGAGGTGGCCGCGCAGCGCGAGCTGCTGGCCTCGCTGCAGCGGCGGGAGGTGCCCGGGCTGGAGGCGCTGCACCGCTGGCGGAAGGGCGCAGCGCGAGCGGCGCGCGCCGCCCCGTCGGCGGTCGTGGCGGACCACGTCCTGGCCCGCATCGCCCGCGCCCAGCCACGGGACCTCGACGAGCTGGCCGGGATCCACGGGGTCGGGGTCATCCTCGCCCACCGCTTCGGCCCCGAGATCCTCGACGCGCTCGACGCCGCCCGCTCCGAGGCCAACCGATGAGGTTCACCGCCGAGCAGCGCTACCCGTTCGCCCCCGCCGCCGTGGCGGCCGCCTACGCCGACCCCGGGCTCTACGCCACGTTCTCCGGCCTCACCCGGCTCACCCCACCCGAGGTGCTGGACCACGACGTGGACGGCGACCGGGTGCGGCTGCGGATCCGCTACGGGTTCGGCGGGCACCTCTCCCCCGCTGCCCAGGCCGTCCTCGACCCGGCCCGCCTCACGTGGGTGGAGGAGTCCGAGCACGACCTCGCCGCCTGCACGACGCGCTTCGTCATGGTCCCCGACCACTACGGGGACCGCTTCTCGTGCCGGGGCACCTACCGCTTCGAGCCCGACGGCGACGGCGCCCGCCGGGTCGGCGAGGGCGAGCTGAGCGTGCGGGCGCTCGTCGTCGGGCGGGCGGTGGAGCGGGCGATCGTGTCGGGCCTGAAGGAGCACCTCGAGGAGGAGACGCCCCTCGTGGTGGCCTACGTGTCGGCCTCGGCCTGACGGGCCTCGCGCTCGAGCTTCATCTGGGCGAAGCGCTCGAAGTCGATCGACACGAAGAGCCCCTCGCCCTCGGCGCAGAGCACGTCACCGGCCCACAGCTCGCCCTTGGTGAGGATCTTGCGGCCGCGCACGCTCTCGAGGCGTGCGGTGAAGCGCAGCTCCTGGTGGAGCGGTGTGGGCGAGCGGTAGTGGATCGTGAGGCGACCGGTCATCCCGGGCTTGCCGGAGAGCGACTGGGCCGAGCCGAGCACCTCGTCGAACGCGGCGGCGATGAACCCGCCGTGCACGCAGCCTGGCGGCCCCTCGTAGGCGGCGCCGAAGGTCACCTTGCCGAGGAGCTCCTCGCCCTCCAGCCAGAGCTCGACGGGCGGCGCGAGCGCGTTGGCGCGGCCGAGCACGGGGCTGTGGTCGAAGAACCCGAACGGCGACCCGGCGTTGGCGGCCTCGGCGAAGCCCTCGTACATCGAGCGCTGGTGGTGCTCGCCGAGGAGGTCGCGCACGGCTTCGATCGCGTCGGCGGCCTGGGCGATGACCTCGTCGGGCGCGTCGATCTGCACGAGCCGATGCACGACGTGGCGGACGGCGGTGGCCAGCCGGATCAGCTCGGCCCGCCGGCCGACGGGGTCGATGGCGCCGAGCTCGCCGAGGCGGGCGGCCCAGTCGGGCGAGCCAGGGGCGAAGCGGCGCAGGTCCTCCGGATCGGGCAGGTCGCTCACGCCGCGTCCTCCAGCTCGACGATGACGGGGGCGTGGTCGGAGGGCGACTTGCCCTTGCGGGCGTTGCGGTCGATGAGCGCCCAGCGGACCCGCTCGGCCAGCGGCCGGCTGGCCAGGATCAGGTCGATGCGCATGCCGATCCCCTTGTGGAAGTTCCCGGCCCGGTAGTCCCACCAGGAGTAGAGGCGCTCCACGCCGGGGTGGTGGGCCCGGAAGACGTCGGTGAGGCCCCACGCCTCCAGCTCGGCCAGCGCGGCTCGCTCGGGCTCGCTGACGTGGGTGGCGCCCACCAGCTCGGCGGGGTCCCAGACGTCGAGGTCGGTGGGGGCGATGTTGAAGTCGCCGCACACCGCGGTGGGTGCGCTCGGGTCCGCGGCGAGGTCCAGGTGGCGACGGAGGCGGGCCAGCCAGGCCAGCTTGTAGCGGTAGTGCTCGTGGTCGAGCGCCCGCCCGTTGGGCACGTAGACGCTCATCACCCGGACCCCGCCGCAGGTGGCGGTGATGATGCGAGCCTCGGGGTCGGGCTCGTCGTCGTCGGCGAAGCCGGCGACGACGTCGTCGAGGCCGACGCGGCTGAGGATGGCGACGCCGTTCCACTGCCCCTGGCCGTGGTGGGCGGACTCGTACCCGAGGGCTTCGAAGGCCATCGTCGGGAACGCGGTGTCGGCCAGCTTGGTCTCCTGCATGCAGACCACGTCGGGCTGGCTCTCGGCCAGCCACTCCTCGACGCGGTCCATGCGGGCCTTGAGGGAGTTGACGTTCCAGGTGACCAGGCGCACGGGGGCGACGCTACCGCCGCCTGCGGGCGGGCCCGAACCGCCGGGGTGCTCGCGGCACCCCGGCGTCCGGGTGACACCTGGTGTTCGGCCGGGCCCGGGTGGTCAGGCCCTCTTCTTGGCCGTGGTCTTCTTCGCGGCGGTCGCCTTCTTGGCCGGCGCCTTCTTGGCCGCCGACTTCTTCGCGGTCGTCGACGTGGCCGCGGTGGCCTTCTTGGCCGTGGTCTTCTTCGCGGCGGTCGCCTTCTTCGCGGCGGTGGTCTTCTTCGCCGCCGTGGTCTTCTTGGCGGCCGTCGCCTTCTTGGCCGTGGTCTTCTTGGCGGCCGTGGTCTTCTTCGCCGCGGTCGCCTTCTTGGCGGGTGCCTTCTTGGCTGCCGCCTTCTTGGCCGGAGCCTTCTTCGCCGCGGCCTTCTTCGCCGCGGTCGCCTTCTTGGCGGGAGCCTTCTTGGCTGCCGCCTTCTTGGCCGGAGCCTTCTTCGCAGGTGCCACCCGTTCCTCCTCTGTCGGTTGCTCTGGTTCGGGTTCGGGACTCGCGCCGACCGGCGCGAGATCAGGCATGGCCAGGTCGACGCCCCGTCGCGGGGTGTCGAACGCGTGGACCACGAACTCGTAGCGCTGCCCGGCGGTGAGGACCTCTCGGGCGCTCCGAGGAGGCGGGTCGCCGAGGTGCTTGAGCGGCAGGTAGCAGCGGGCACCGTCCGCGAGGACGTAGGCGCCGTGGGAGGAGAACCGCTCCACCTCGCCGGTCACGATCGATCCGACCGGGTGGGCGGCGACGAACTCGATGAACGGGAGCGGGTCGTTGTAGGGCTCGACGCTGGCCGGGGTGCGCGGCCCGCCGCGCCGGCGGCGGGAGCGGCCGCCCCCGGTCGGGGCTGCGGGTGCCTCGGCGTCCTTGGCGGCGTCTCGGGCCGGCTCGGCCGCGACGTCCTCGGCCTTGCGACCCCGGCCGCGTCGGCCCTTCGCGGCCTGGTCCTTGGCCTTCGTGGCCGTGGCCCCGTCGGTCACGGCCTTGGCCGCCTTGGCCTTGTCCGCCTTGGGCCTGTCCGCCTTGGCCGTGGCCTTGTCGGCCTTCTCGTCCCCGGCCGCCGCCTTGGCCGCCTTGGCTGCCTTCTTGGCGTCGGCGATCGCCTTGCGACTGGCCGGGCCGCGCACCGGCGAGCGCTCCATGAAGACCCAGCCGACGTGGGGCACGGGCTTGCCGCCGATCAGGCGGCCCTGGTCGAAGAGCCAGCCGTACTGGCCGTGGAACTCCTGGAAGGAGTCGTTGGAGAGGACGACCGCACCGGCGCGGTCCGCGATCTGGAGGAGGAACGCGTCGCCGCGGCCGATGACCCCGGCCGGGGGCATGACGATCTCGCCCGCCTCCACCGCCGCCTCGAAGGCGGCCCGCTCCGACTCGTCGATGCGGTTCGGGAACGTGGCGTCGACGACGACGGTGACCTTCTCCGGCTTGGCCTCCTCGATGAAGGCGCGCACCGCCTCGTCGAGCTGCGCGAGGCTCGGGAGGGTGCGGCCTTCGGTGGCCAGGTTCGATCCGTCGACGACGACGTGGTGGACGCTCATCCGGGAAGCAAGTCAACCAGAGGCGTGAGCGTCGCCGGAGGATGGTCGACGCGCACGGCGCTCGTCGGGGGCGGTCAGCCGACGCGGAGCGAGGCGGCCATGCCGTCGGCCACCGCGGCGGGGTCCGTCCGGGTGCTCACCGTCATCACGTAGGTCGTGTCCTCCTGCGGGACGTAGAACTGGACGCCCTCGATCGTCACCGGCCCGTCGGACCCCTGGCCCACGAGCGTGTACCGCACGCGCACGGCCTCGCCGATCGGGAGCTCGACGAGCTCGATCGACCCCACCTCGGCGCCGAGCTGGCCCATGCCGACCTCCGCCTCGCGCTCGAGCTGCTCCAGCGTGGCGGCCACCGGCATGGCGAGGACGTTGACGTTGTCGGTGAAGCCATCGACGGTGGGGCCGAAGGCGAGCAGCACGCCTCCCTGGCGCACCACCTGCTCGACCTGGCCGAGGAGCGCCTCGTCGGCGTCCGGCAGGACCTCCTGGAGGTCCTCGCCGCTGACCGCCACCACGTCGAGCGGCAGGCCCCGCCAGTCCGCCGGTGCGGCGATCGACACCCCGTCGCCCTCGACGACCTGCCAGCCCTCGGGCGCCTCTGGGCCGGCCGTGCCACCGTCGTCCGTCCCCGCGTCGCCGGTGCCGTCGCCATCGGTGCCGCCGTCGTCCGCGGGGACCTCGGTGGTCGTGGTGGTGCCGGCGTCGTCGTCGAGGGCGTCGTCGTCGCCGCAGGCGGCGGCACCGAGCGCGAGGACGATCGCGGCAGGCAGGGCGAGGAGGGATCGGGGGGATCGCATCGGGACACGCTAGGGAGCGCGGCCGCGATTCCCACGGGACCCTACGATCGCCGGATGCCGATCCGTGCCGCCTTCTTCGACTTCGGGGGCGTGATCCTCTCCAGCCCCTTCGAGGCGTTCAACGCCTTCGAGGAGCGCAACGGGCTCCCCCGCGACTTCATCCGCACCGTCAACGCCACCAACCCCGACATCAACGCGTGGGCTCGCTTCGAGCGCAGCGAGGTGGGCTTCGACGAGTTCTGCGAGCTGTTCGAGGCGGAGTGCCGCGCCGCCGGCCACGAGGTGTCGGCGCGCGAGCTGATGCCGCTCCTCGCCGGGGAGGTCCGCCCGGCGATGGTGACCGCGCTGCGGCGCTGCCGCGAGGAGGGCCTGGTCGTCGCCTGCCTCACCAACAACTGGGTCGGCTTCTCGCCGCGCGACCGGGAGGGCCGTCCGCCGGCCGAGGAGGACCCGCTCCAGCTGTTCCACCACGTCATCGAGTCGAGCAAGGTCGGCGTGCGCAAGCCCGACCCGCGCTTCTACGAGCTCGCCTGCAAGACCGCAGGCGTGGAGCCGCACGAGGTGGTCTTCCTCGACGACCTCGGCGTCAACCTGAAGCCGGCCCGGGCGATGGGGATGACGACGATCAAGGTCGTCGATCCCGACCAGGCCCTGGCCGAGCTCGAGGCGGTGGTGGGGTTCTCGGTGCGCTGAGGCGTCAGCCCGCGAGCTCGGCCTCGCTCAGCTGCATCGACTCGTACTCCTCGCCGGTGTCCACCCAGTCCTCGAACTGGATCGCCCCCATCTCGGTGAAGCGCTCGCGCAGCCAGCCGTCGCCGGCGTCGAGCAGGCCGAGCTTCTTGCAGTTCGGGACGATCTTCGAGAACAGCATCACCTGGAACATCATCCGGCCCGGGTCGTTCACCACGTAGGGCAGGACGACCTTCGGCGGGATGCCGAGGCGGTCCCACACCTCCTGCTGGAGGAAGCGGTCCCGCATCCGCACGGCCGCCTCGAAGGCGAACTCCTGGCGCTCCCGGAGCTCGGCCTGGCTCAGCTCCGCGTAGTACTCCTTCAGCGAGAGCACGCCGAAGGCCACGTGGCGGGCCTCGTCGCTCATCACGTACCGGAGCAGCTGCTTGAGGAGTGGGTCCGGGGTCAGCTGCTGCATGAACCCGAAGGCGGCGAGGGCGAGGCCCTCCACCATGATCTGCATGCCCAGGTAGGTCATGTCCCACCGGGAGTCCTCGATGATGTCGTCGAGGAGCATCTTCAGGTGGGCGTTGATCGGGTAGTGGCCCTCGTGCTTCTCGTCGAGGTACTTGGCGAACACCTCGACGTGGCGGGCCTCGTCCATCACCTGGGTGGCGGCGTAGTACTTGGCGTCGATCCACGGGACGGTCTCGACGATCTTCGCGGTGCAGACGAGCGCGCCCTGCTCGCCGTGGAGGAACTGCGACAGCGTCCAGTTGTCGCTCTCGATGGCGAGCTGGATCCACTCCTTCTCGCCCCACGAGGCCATCGGGGTGCCCGAGTAGTCGTTGTCGACGAGGCCCTCGAACTGGGCCCGCTGCAGGGCGGCGTTCTTCTCGAGGTCGACCTCGGTGTCCCACGGCAGGTCGGTCTCGCCGTTCCACTGGGCGCCCTTCGCCTTCTCGTAGAGCTTGTTGAGCGCCGGGCGGGCGCCCTTCTCGTAGTCCCACGTGAAGATCGCGTCGGCGTGGTCCCGCACCGCGTGGACCGCCTCGTCCACGTCGCTGTTGGTGACCGAGAGGATCGCCTCCAGGTCGTTCACGTCGTCGCGGCCGATGAGCTCCTGGTTGGAGCTGTACGCCTCGGTCATCTGGTGGCCCCCTTTGTCCGGATAACCGAGATTATCCGGTTTGGACGGGCCGTGGGGAGGCGGCGCGCCCCCGGTCAGCCGACGGTGATGGCGGCCTCGAGGATGGTGGCCTGCTCCTGCAGGTGGATGGCGTGCGAGCCGGTGGCCGGGCTGCCCGACTCGTGCCGGGACACGTGCGCCACCCGGTGGGTGTCGCCGAAGGCCTCCTCCAGCCGGCTGCGCACGAAGGCCCAGGCCCCCATGTTCTCGGGCTCCTCCTGGAGCCAGACGACCTCGCGGGCGCTCGGGTACGAGCGGACGAGCGCTTCGATCTGCTCCTGCGGCCACGGGTAGAGCTGCTCGACCCGGACCACCGCCACCGGGGCGCCGGCCTCGTCTCGGGCGGCCATCGCCTCGTGAGCCACCTTCCCGGAGGCGAGCACCACCCGCTCGACGCGGGCCCGGTCCTCGACGCCGGGGTCGTCGAGCGTCTCGCGGAAGTGGCCGGTGACCAGGTCCTCGATCCGGTCGCGGGCCTGGCGGGCCCGCAGGAGCGACTTGGGCGTGAAGACGATGAGCGGCTTGCGCACGCTGCGCCGCACCTGACGGCGCAGCAGGTGGAAGAACTGGGCGCTCTGGGTGGTGTTGACCACCTGGATGTTGTCCTCGGCGGCGAGGGTGAGGAAGCGCTCGATCCGGGCCGAGGAGTGCTCGGGGCCCTGGCCCTCGTAGCCGTGGGGCAGGTACATGACGAGGCCCGAGGTCTGGTTCCACTTGTCCTCGGCGGCCACGATGAACTGGTCGACGATGATCGACGCGCCGTTCCAGAAGTCGCCGAACTGCGCCTCCCAGACCACGAGGGAGTCCTTGGCCACCACCGAGTAGCCGTACTCGAAGCCGAGGGCGGCGTACTCGGACAGGAGCGAGTCGTAGATCCAGAACTTGGCCTGGTCCTCACCGAGGTGGGCCAGCGGGGCGTACTCGTTGCCGTTGGTGTGGTCGATGAGCACCGCGTGGCGGTGGCTGAAGGTGCCCCGCCGGGTGTCCTGGCCGGCGATGCGCAGGTTCGTGCCCTCGAGCAGCAGCGAGCCGTAGGCGAGCGCCTCGGCGAGCGCCCAGTCGACCTCGCCGCCCTGCCACAGCCGGTCACGGGCCTCGAACTGCTTGAGCAGCTTCGGGTGGACGTGGAAGTCCTCGGGGAAGGTGGACAGCGCCGAGTACACGCGGTCGAGCACCGCGCGCTCCACGCCGGTGTCGATCGGCGGGAGCACTCCGACGGCGCGCGCCGGGGGCCGGGCGACGTGCAGGGTGGCCGGCGCGGACTGGCGCGTCTCGTCGAGGGCCTGCTGGAGCCGGGCGTGGTAGTCGTCGAGGGCCTTCTCCGCCTCCTCGAGCGACATCTGGCCCCGCTTGACGAGCGACTCGGTGAACAGCTTCCGCACCGAGCGCCGCTCGTCGATCTTGGCGTACATGAGGGGCTGCGTGTAGCTGGGGTCGTCGCCCTCGTTGTGGCCGTGCCGCCGGTAGCACACCATGTCGATGACGACGTCCTTGTGGAACCGCTGCCGGTAGGCGAAGGCCAGCCGGGCGACCCGCACGCAGGCCTCGGGATCGTCGCCGTTCACGTGGAAGATCGGCGCCTGGACCATCTTGGCGACGTCGGTGGAGTAGAAGCCGGTGCGGGCCGACTCGGGGGTGGTGGTGAAGCCGATCTGGTTGTTCACCACCACGTGGATCGTGCCGCCGACGCGGTAGCCCTTGATGTCGCTCATGTTGAGCGTCTCGGCCACCACGCCCTGGCCGGCGAACGCGGCGTCGCCGTGCATGAGGATCGGCAGGACCGAGAACGCCTCGGGGTCGTTGATCGCGTCCTGCTTGGCCCGGGCCATGCCGACGACCACCGGGTCGACCGCCTCGAGGTGGCTCGGGTTGGCGGCCAGCTCGACGGTGATGTCCTTGCCCGAGCGGGCGACGAACTTGCCCACCTGGCCGAGGTGGTACTTCACGTCGCCGGAGCCCTGCATCGAGTCGGGGTCGATGTGGCCCTCGAACTCCTTGAAGATCTGGTCGTAGCTCTTGCCGACGATGTTGGTGAGCACGTTGAGCCGGCCGCGGTGCGGCATGCCGATCACCGCGCCGTCGAGCTCCTCGTCCGCGGCCGCCTCGAGGACGGCGTCGAGGATCGGGATGAGCGACTCGGCCCCCTCGAGGCCGAAGCGCTTCTGCCCCACGTACTTCGTGGCCAGGAACTTCTCGAACGCCTCGGCGGCGTTGAGCCGCTCGAGGATGTGGCGCTGGTCGTCGACGGGCAGCTCGTTGGCGGTGCCCTCCACGTGCTCCTGGATCCAGCGCTGCTCCTCGGGATCCTGGATGTGCATGTACTCGACGCCGATCGTGCGGCAGTACGCGTCGCGCAGCACGCCGAGGATGTCGCCGAGGGTCATCCGGTCCCGGCCGCCGAGGCCGCCGGTGAGGAACTCGCGGTCGAGGTCCCAGATCGTGAGCCCGTAGGTGGCGGGGTCGAGCTCGACGGGCATCTCCGGCTCCTTGACCCGCAGCGGGTCGAGGTCGGCGATGAGGTGGCCGCGCACCCGGTAGAGCCGGATGAGGTTGGCCACCGCCATCTGCTTGTCGAGCATCGCCCGCTCGCTGTCGACCGGGTTGATGTCCCGCCGCCAGCGGACCGGCTCGTAGGGGACGCCGAGGGCCTTGAAGATCTCGTCGTAGAACCCGTCCTGGCCGAGGAGCAGCTCCTCCACCCGCTTCAGGAACAGGCCCGACTCCGCGCCCTGGATGATGCGGTGGTCGTAGGTGGAGCTGATCGTGATGACCTTGGAGACGCCGAGCTCGGCCAGCGTGGCCGGGTCGGCCGCCTTCCACTCGGGCGGGTAGTCGATCGAGCCGACGCCGACGATGACGCCCTGGCCCGGCATGAGCCGCGGCACCGACTGGAGCGTGCCGATCGTGCCGGGGTTGGTGAGGCTGACGGTGGCACCGGAGAAGTCGTCGGGGCTCAGCTTGTTCGCCCGGACCTTGTGGATCAGCTCCTCGTAGGCCCCCCAGAAGGCCCGGAAGTCGACGGCGTCGGCGTTCTTGATGACCGGGACCACGAGCGAGCGGCTGCCGTCGCGCTTCTCCACGTCGACGGCGATGCCGAGCCCGACGTGCTCGTGGCGCACGACGCGGGGCTTGCCCTCGGCGTCGGTGGCGAACGAGCTGTTCATCACCGGGACCGACTCGCTGATCGCCCGCACGACGGCGTAGCCGATGATGTGGGTGAACGAGACCTTCCCGCCCCGGGAGCGGCCGAGGTAGCCGTTGATGATCTTGCGGTTGACCTCGAGCAGCTTCGCCGGCACCACCCGGAAGCTCGTGGCGGTGGGGACGCTGAGGCTGGCCTCCATGTTCTCGACGATCCGGGCGGCCACGCCGCGGATCGGCTCGCCGGGCGCCTCGGTGGCTGCGGGCGCGGCCGGTGCCGCGGCCTCGGTGGCCGGTGCCGCGGCGGGCTCGGCCTTGGCCGCCGGAGCCGCCGTCGTCTGCGGGGCGGCGTCGCGCTTGTAGTCGGCGAAGAACTCCCGCCAGCTCTCGCTCACCGAGGTCGGATCGGCGAGGTACTGCTCGTGCATCTCGTCGACGAGCCAGGCGTTGGGCCCCAGGGCACCGGAGCCGAGCGAGACCGGGGTTGAGTCATCAGCCATACGAGCCCGAGGTTACCGGCCCCGGCATCCACCACCGTCCGCCCCGGGCGCAGTAGATCTGGGCCCACCGCCCGATGGCAAGGGAGGCGCCCATGGGAGCAGCACGGGAGCTCGACGGGACCGGCAGCGGCGTGCCGCTCCCCCACCTCAGGGCCCTGATCGGAGCGGAGGTGCGGGCCCTCACCCCGGCCGGCGCGGTGGAGGGCACGCTGCTGTCCTGCACCCGCAGCTCGGCCTGGATCGTGGCCGGCGACGTCGACCACCTCGTCGCCCTCCAGCACCTGCGCGCGATCACCCGCCGCTAGCCGCCAGGACTGGGGCGCTCGGCGAAAAGGCCGCTAGCGTCGAACAGCCATGTCTACGCCGAACGCCCAGTACATCTTCACGATGCACAAGCTCTCCCGGTTCTACCCGCCGGACCGGGAGGTCCTGAAGGACATCACCCTCTCCTTCTACCCGGGCGCCAAGATCGGCGTCATCGGTCCCAACGGCGCGGGCAAGTCCTCGCTCCTGCGGATCATGGCCGGCCTCGACGACGGCTACACGGGCGAGGCCCGGCTCACCCCCGGCTTCACCGTCGGGATGCTCGAGCAGGAGCCCAAGCTCGACCCGAACAAGGACGTGCGGGGCAACGTCATGGACGGCGTGGCCGAGGTGAAGGCCCTCCTCGAGCGCTACGACCAGGTCCTCGCCCAGTACGCCGACCCCGACGCCGACTACGAGAAGATCGGCGCCGAGCAGGCCGAGCTCGAGGCGAAGATCCAGGCCACCGGGGCCGACGACATCGACCGGCAGGTCGAGATCGCCATGGACGCCCTGCGGCTCCCGCCGGGCGACGCCGACGTGACGACGCTCTCCGGCGGCGAGGCCCGCCGGGTGGCGCTGTGCCGCCTGCTGCTGTCCCACCCGGACCTGCTCCTGCTCGACGAGCCCACCAACCACCTCGACGCCGAGTCGGTGGCGTGGCTCGAGCAGACCCTGAAGCGCTACACGGGCACCGTCGTGGCGATCACCCACGACCGCTACTTCCTCGACAACGTCGCCGAGTGGATCCTCGAGCTCGAGTTCGGCCGGGGCCGCCCGTTCCAGGGCAACTACTCGCAGTGGCTGGAGGCCAAGCAGCAGCGCCTCGCCATGGAGGAGAAGCAGGAGTCCGCCCGCCAGCGCACGCTGCAGCGCGAGCTCGAGTGGGTGCGCATGGCCCCCAAGGCCCGCCAGGCCAAGGGCAAGGCCCGCCTCGCCGCCTACGAGAAGCTGCGGGCCGAGGCCGAGGCCATGGCCAAGGGGCCCGACAAGCTGGCCATCCAGCTGCCGCCGGGCCGCCGCCTCGGCGACGTGGTCATCGAGGCCGACCACGTGAGCAAGGGCTTCGGCGACCGGCTCCTGATCGAGGACCTGAGCTTCAAGCTCCCGCCGGCCGGCATCGTCGGCGTGATCGGCCCCAACGGCGCCGGCAAGACGACGCTGTTCCGGATGATCACCGGCCAGGAGCAGCCCGACTCGGGCACGATCCGCATCGGGGAGACCGTCGACCTCGCCTACGTGGACCAGACCCGCGACACGCTCGACCCGAGCAACACCGTCTACGAGGAGATCACCGGCGGCCTCGACATGGTCAAGCTCGGCGACCGCGAGGTCAACGGCCGGTCCTACGTCTCGAAGTTCAACTTCAAGGGCTCCGACCAGCAGAAGATCGTCGGCCAGCTCTCCGGCGGCGAGCGCAACCGGGTGCTGCTGGCCAAGATGCTGAAGCAGGGCGCCAACGTGCTGCTCCTCGACGAGCCGACCAACGACCTCGACGTGGACACGCTGCGGGCCCTGGAGGAGGCGCTCGAGGCGTTCCCCGGGTGCGCCGTGGTGATCAGCCACGACCGGTGGTTCCTCGACCGGATCGCCACCCACATCCTCGCCTTCGAGGGCGACAGCCAGGTGCGCTGGTTCGAGGGCAACTTCACCGACTACGAGGCGTGGCGCCACAAGGAGCTCGGCGTGGCCGCCGACCAGCCCCACCGCATCAAGTACAAGCCGCTCGCCCGCTGAGCCGCGGGCGGCGGCTCAGCCGACCGCCGGGGCGTGGTCCGCGGCGTCGTCGAGGTGACCGTCGCTGATGTGGACGGTGCGGTCCGCGTAGTGGGTGATCCGCTCGTCGTGGGTGACGATGATCGCCGCGGTGCCGCGCGCCTTCATCTCGTCGCGGATCAGCCGCACCACCTGGTCGCCGAGCTTCGAGTCGAGCGCCGAGGTGGGCTCGTCGAAGAGCACGAGCTCGGGGTCGTTCATGAGCGCCCGGCCGATCGCGACGCGCTGCTTCTGACCGCCCGAGAGCTGGGCGGGCAGGGCGTCGGCCTTGTCGGCCAGCCCGAGCTCCTCGAGCAGCTGGTCGGCCCGCTGCCGGGCCTTGCGGCCGGAGCGGCCGCTCAGCTCGTCGATGACGAGCAGGTTCTCACGAGCGGTGAGGAACGGCACGAGGTTCACGGTCTGGAAGACGAAGCCGACCGAGTCCCGACGGAACGCGGTAAGGCCCTTGCCGGACAGGTCGGTGATGCGCTGCCCGCCCACCTCGACCTCGCCCTCGGTCGGGGTGAGGAGGGCGCCGGCGATCGAGCACAGCGTGGTCTTGCCCGACCCCGACGGCCCCACGAGGGCGACGATCTCGTCGCGGCGCAGCGTGAGGTTCACGTGGTCGAGGGCGACGACCTCGTCGTCGCCGGCGGGGTACACCTTGCGCACGCCCTGCATGCGCAGGGCCGGGGCGGGCTGGCTCATCCGGAGCTCCTGGTCAGGGGGACGGTCACTGGGCACCGCCGATCGCCGAGGCCGGGTCGACGCGGAGCACGCGACGCAGCGAGAACGCCACGCCCACGACGGCGGCGAAGAGCAGGTACCCGACGCTGGAGGCGAGCCGGGCGGGCGTCGCGTCGAAGGGCAGGCTGCCGGCGGGCACCAGGGCGTCCATGAGGAGGGCGGCGCCGACGCCGACCGCGGACGCCGCCGCGGTGACGACGACGGCCTGGAGCAGGACGCCGGCGAAGATGCTGCCCGTGCCGGCACCGAGGGCCTTGAGCACGCCGTAGAGCGAGGTCCGCTCGACGGTGAGCAGGGCGAAGAAGAGCGCCACGACGACGACGGCGATCACCCCCGTCACGCCGATGATCTGCGCGAAGGTGGAGCGCTGCTGGGACACGCCGGGGAGCGCGTCGATGGCGCCGGCGATCGTGTACGAGTCGGTGACGCCGCCGGTGGCCTCGTCGATCCTCTCGGCGAGCGCCGCGGCGGGCTCGCCGTCGGCCTGCACGACGAGCGCCTGCACCGCGCCGCCGTCGAGGCGGGCACCCGGGCGGTTCTCGGCGAGCACGCTCCGCCAGGTGTCGAGCGAGGCCCACAGGCTGGCCTGCTGGGCGTACTTGGTGTCGCTCACGAAGCCCACGACCTCGACCTCCGAGCGGGCCGGGCCGAGGCGGAGCACGTCGCCCACCTCCACGCCCTCGTTGCGCAGGGCGTCGTCGGCGTAGGCCTCGCCGAACCCGGGGCCGCCCTCGGGCAGCCCGGCCAGCGGCAGCTCGTAGCCGAACAGCACCACCGGGACGAGGTCCCGCGGGCCGCGCCCGTCGAGGCGGGCGCCGAGCTGGACGCTGCCCAGGCCGCCGACGCGGTCCTCGCCCACCACCTCGGCCACCGCGGCGCGCACCTCGGCGGGCAGCCGGCTCCGCACGAACGAGCCCTCCGCGCCCTCGGCGAAGACGATGGCGTCGCCCGGCTGCTGCCGCAGCGCACCGGTGGAACCGGCCTCGAGGCCGTCGAGGAGGCCCCCGAGGAACATGAGCAGCACGGCGATCAGCGTGAGGATGAGCGTGGCCACCGCGAAGCGACTCGGCTGGCGGCGCAGCTCCCGCAGGGCGAGCGTCATCGGGCCCCTCCCCCGGTGGTGGCCTCGATCGGGTCGATCCGCAGCACCCGGCGGGCCGCGACGAGTGCGCTGAGGAGCCCGAGCCCGAGGATCAGCACCGACCACGCGACGACGGCGGCGACGTCGAAGCGCAGCGCGATCGATCCCACCTCCATCTGCGACAGCGGGGCGTAGAGCGCGATCCCGACGACGAGCCCGGCGCCGACGACGAGCACGACCTGGGCGATGAGGGAGCGCACGAGCGCGCCCGCCGAGGCGCCGATCGCTCGCAGCAGCGTGAGCGAGGCCGACTTCTGGAACACGACGATGAGGAAGAAGAGCCCGGTGACGAGCGGGACGACGAGGCCGTAGAGCAGGAAGATCACCTGGAAGGACTGGCGGACCTGAGCCACGCCGGGGGTCTCGTCGGCCGCCTGCTCGCGGGTGAGGGCGTCGGCGTCCTCCGACGCCTCGTTGACCGCCGCGACCAGCTCCTCGTCGCTCACGCCCTCGGCGGGGGCGAGCGCGATGACGTTGGGGAGGATCGCGTCGGCGTCGGGGTTCACGGCGCGGGCCGCCGCCTCGAAGGTCTCCCAGGACGTGGTCAGCGTGGGCGTCACCTGCAGCTGGCCCCGGTCGACGAGCCCGACCACCTCGAGCTCGGGGGGCTCGGTGCCCTCGACGCCGATGGGGACGATCTGCACCCGGTCGCCGAGGTCGAAGTCGACCGAGGTGCCCACGGCCTCGCCCGGCGCCGTGGGCTGGCGACCCGCGGCCAGCTCGGCGACGCCGCCGAGCGCCTGGTCCTCCACCCCGAGCAGCGCGGCGTTGCTCGTCTCGTCGTCGCCGGAGACGAGCACGGTGAAGGTCCCCTGGCCGATCCGCCCGCTGGCGCCGACGCCGTCGACGCTGCGGATCGTCTCCTCGAGCGCCGGCGGGATGACGCTCCCCTGGATCGTGCGCTGGCCGTCGGTGGCGTAGACGAGCACGGGCGCGGACTGCTGGCGGATGGCGCCGACGAACGACGTGACGAGGCCGTCCTGCAGCGCCTGCTGGGTGAGGATGAGGAAGACGAGGAGGCCGACCGCGGCGACGAGCAGCCCGAAGCGCGCCTTGGCGCGGCGCATCTCTCGCAGGGCGAGCGCCATGGTCCGGGCGCGCACACCGGTCCGGGGGTTCGGGCGCACGGGGTCAGCATGGCGGCTGGACCCCCGCCGCACCAACCGGCCGGCAGGGCGCGTGCGAACATCTGGCATGCCCGACCCCGCCTCGGTGACGGCCGTCACCGCCGACGACCACGCGCTGGCGGCGCGGGCGGCCGAGGAGGCGGGGCGGTTCCTCGTCGGCCTGCGAGCCGAGCTCGAGGCGGCGGGCATGTGGCCCTACGCGGTGGGCGACGAGGGCGACCGCCAGGCCCACCACCGCATCGTGGACCAGCTCCGCCGGGAGCGCCCCGACGACGCCGTCCTGTCGGAGGAGGGCTGGGACGACCCCCGGCGCCTCGACGCGGCCCGGGTCTGGATCGTCGACCCGGTCGACGGCACCCGGGAGTTCAGCGAGCCCGGTCGGACGGACTGGGCGGTGCACGTGGGCCTCGTCGTCGACGGCCGTCCCGTCGCCGGGGCCGTGGCCCTGCCGGCCCTGGGGCTCACCCTCGGCACCGCGGACCCGCCGCCGCTGCCGCCGCGACGTCCGGGGCCACCTCGCCTGGTCGTCTCCCGGACCCGGCCGCCGCACCAGGCGCTGCGGGTGCGGGACGCGCTCGGCGGCCAGCTCGTCCCGCTCGGCTCGGCAGGGGCGAAGGCGATGGCCGTCGTGCTCGGCGAGGCCGACGCGTACGTCCACGCCGGCGGCCAGTACGAGTGGGACAGCTGCGCCCCGGCCGCCGTGGCCCTCGCGGCCGGGCTCCACGCGAGCCGGCTCGACGGCTCGCCGCTCGTCTACAACCGTCGCGACCCGTGGCTGCCGGACCTGCTCGTCTGCCGGCCCGAGCTGGCCGACGCGGTGCTCGACGCCGTCCACGGCTGAAGCGGGGCCGCTCGCCCCCGCCGGCGGATGGGTGCCACACTCGCCGGCGATGGGGAGCGAACCGGAAGATCTGGTCATCGGGAGCTTCACCGCCGACGCGCCCTGGATCGTCGACCCCGAGGCGATCCCCTGGCGGCGGGCCGTGCCCGGGCTGCGCCGCGAGATCGCCCGTCAGCTCCCCGAGCTCACCCGGCCCCGCCGCCTCCCTCCGGGCGTCCGGGTCGTGCGCACCGTCGCAGCCATCGGCGGGGCGCTCGTCGGGTGGGCGTCCGGCGCCCGGCGCCAGGGCGGCGCCGCCTCCACCGCCGACCTGTCGCGGCGCCTCCGCCTCGCCGCCGAGCACCTGGGGCCCACCTACATCAAGCTCGGGCAGATCATCTCGTCCGGCGAGGGGATCTTCCCGGCCGAGCTCGTGGACGAGTTCCGCAAGTGCCGCGACCAGGTGCCGCCGGAGCCGTTCGCCGTGGTCCGCGACGTCGTCGAGACGGACCTCGGCCAGCCCCTCGAGGCGGTCTTCGCCCGGTTCGAGCCGGTCCCGTTGGCCTCGGCGTCGATCGCCCAGGTCCACCTGGCCACGCTCCAGACCGGCGAGGAGGTCGTCGTCAAGGTGCAGCGCCCGTCCGTGCGCGACCGGGTCCTCCGGGACCTGCGGGTGATGGCGTGGATCGCGCCGTTCACCGTCGGGCGCATCCCGGTGGCGGCGCTCGCCAACCCGCCGGCCCTCGTCGAGCTGTTCGCCGAGACGATCACCGAGGAGCTCGACTTCCGCATCGAGGCGGAGAACATGCTCGAGGTGGCGCGGGCGTTCGCCGAGCTGGACCAGCGCACGTACGTGATCCCCCGCCCTCACCCCACCCTCGTCACGCCCCGGGTGCTCGTGATGGAGCGCCTCCAGGGCTTCGCGTTCGACGACGTGGCCGGGATGCAGGGCGCCGGCGTCGACACCGAGGAGGTCGTGCGCGCCGGAATGATCGGGTTCATGGAGGGCGCGCTCATCCACGGCGTCTTCCACGGCGACCTGCACGGCGGGAACCTCTTCGTGCTCCCCGACGGGCGCACCGCCCTGCTCGACTTCGGCATCGTCGGCCGGCTCTCCCAGCCCCGCCGCCTCGCCTTCCTGCGGCTGCTCCTGTCGGCCACCTCGAACGACCTCATGGGGCAGCTGGCCTCGCTGCGCGACCTCGGCGCCCTGCCTCCCGACACGGACCTCGAGGCCGTGGTGCGCGACCTCGGCCTCGACCGGCCGGTCGTCGACCCCACCACCCTCGACGCCGACCAGCTCGTCGCCGAGATGCAGCGCACCGTCAAGGCGCTGCTCGGCATCGGGGCCAGGCTCCCCAAGGAGCTGATGCTCTTCATCAAGAACCTGGTGTTCCTCGACGGGGCGATCGCCACCCTCGCTCCCGACCTCGACATCATCGGGGAGATCGGCAACGTCTCGATGCACTTCGCCACCACCCACGGCGAGCGCCTGGCCGCCGAGCTCGGCATGGACCCCGCCGACTACCAGCTCGACCTGACCGGGGTGCGGGCGAGCTTCGGGCTCGACGAGGACACCGGCGGGCCGGTCACCTACCGGGACCTGCAGCGGCGGCGGGAGGTCATCCGCAGCCGCCTCCAGCG
>Ga0182741_1001932_pt1 | contig 25256 bp, 27 predicted proteins | sample eDN5th37CBELigOP_FD_128874 | JGI IMG/M metagenome (GOLD analysis project Ga0182741, IMG submission 128874) | Enriched Organic Plus compost microbial communities from Emeryville, California, USA - eDNA 5th pass 37_C BE-Lig OP (version 2) (version 2) ... | reverse complement strand
TCGCCGACATGACCGACCCCGACTGGGAGCCGGTGATGAAGCGCGCCTCGGCCATCGTCACCAACCGCGGCGGCCGCACCTGCCACGCGGCCATCATCGCCCGCGAACTGGGCGTGCCGGCCGTGGTCGGCTCGGGCAACGCCACCCAGGTCATCGAGGACGGCCAGCTGGTCACCGTCAGCTGCGCCGAGGGCGACACCGGCTTCATCTATGAAGGCAAGCTGGGCTTCGAGCGCGCCACCACCGACCTGGGCAACATGCCGCCGGCGCCGCTGAAGATCATGATGAACGTGGCCAACCCGGAACGCGCCTTCGACTTCGGCCAGCTGCCGAACGCCGGCATCGGCCTGGCGCGCCTGGAAATGATCATCGCCAGCCACATCGGCGTGCATCCGAACGCGCTGCTGGAGTACGACCGCCAGGACGCGGCGACGAAGAAGAAGATCGACGAGAAGATCGCAGGCTACAAGGACCCGGTGAGTTTCTACGTGGACCGCCTGGCCGAGGGCATCGCCACCCTCACCGCCTCGGTCGCGCCGAACCCGGTGATCGTGCGCCTGTCGGACTTCAAGTCCAACGAATACGCCAACCTGATCGGCGGCAGCAACTACGAACCGCACGAAGAGAACCCGATGATCGGCTTCCGCGGCGCCAGCCGCTACGTCGATCCCAGCTTCGCCAGGGCCTTCGCGCTGGAATGCCAGGCCGTGCTGCGCGTGCGCAACGAGATGGGCCTGGACAACCTGTGGGTCATGATCCCGTTCGTGCGCACCCTGGAGGAAGGCCGCAAGGTGGTCGAGGTGCTGGCCCAGAACGGCCTGAAGCAGGGCGAGAACGGCCTGAAGATCATCATGATGTGCGAAGTGCCGTCCAACGCGCTGCTCGCCGACGAGTTCCTGGAGATCTTCGACGGTTTCTCGATCGGCTCCAACGACCTGACCCAGCTCTCGCTCGGCCTGGACCGCGATTCCTCGATCGTCGCCCACCTGTTCGACGAGCGGAACCCGGCGGTGAAGAAGCTGCTGTCGATGGCGATCAAGGCCGCCCGCGCCAAGGGCAAGTACGTCGGCATCTGCGGCCAGGGCCCGTCCGACCATCCGGACCTGGCCGAGTGGCTGATGCAGGAAGGCATCGAGTCGGTGTCGCTGAACCCGGACACCGTGGTCGACACTTGGCTGCGCCTGGCCAGGAGCAAGGCTGCTTCCTGAGGCCGGCACACGCAGCAGAAAAGCCGATCCAGCACCAGGCCCCGGGAATCCGGGGCCTGTTTTTTCTGCCCGCGACAGATTCATGCGCGCAGCCGAAGGTGCAGCTCCCTTGCCGGCAATGACGCATCCGCCGCTCCGATATGCGCAAAAAGACAACGCCCCGATGCGGGGCGTTGTCTGGAACTGCCGGATACGGGAGGGAGCGCCTCCCGGCAGGATCAACGTCGGGTGGACGCCGTATCCACCGCCGCGGTCTGCGTCACCACCTGGCCGTCGATGACCGGCAGGCGGTCGCTGGCCGGCTTGTCGTCCATGCGCACCTTCTTTTCCTCGCCGTTGAAACGGTAGGTGACGTCGTAACCGATGGTCTGGCTGGTATTGCCCAGGGCCACGCGGTTGCCCGGCTGCTTGTCCATGCGCATGGTGCCGGTGCTGCCATCGGCCTTGCGGTAGGTGACGTTGTAGCCGGTGACGCGCGAGGATTCCGAAGCGGTCTGCTCGGTGTGGCACTGGCGCTCGGTGCGCTGCACCACGCGACCGCCGACATGGCGCTTGTCGACCTGGTTGCCGATCACGCCGCCCGCCACGGCACCGGCCGCGGTTGCCGCCTTGCGGCCGTTGCCCTTGCCCACCTGGTTGCCGAGCAGGCCGCCGATGACCGCGCCGGCAACCGTGCCGCCGACGTTGCCGTCGCGCTCCGGCAGGCGTTCCTGCACCACCACGTCCTCGCACACCTCGCGCGGCACCGTCGTGGTGGAGGTTTCGCGGACCGGCTCGGTGCCGATCACGGTGGCATAGGCCGGCTCGTTGCGGGTCACCGGCTCGACCTTGAGCACGTCGGCGTATTCCAGCACACCCTCGTGCGGGGCGACCGCATTGCCGGCCGCGGCGTCGTCGGCCAGCGGCGTGGTGTCCAGCACCGGCTGCCCGGCCTGCGCCGGCAGGGAAGCGCCCTTGTCGCGGCCGCTCATGAAGGCCGCGGTGGCGATGCCGCCCACCAGCAAGGCGCCGGCAGCCACCAGAACAGTCGTCGTATTGCTCTTCATTGTCTGCTCCCTGCGGGTTGCCCGCCTGTTGAGTGATGGCAATTCCAGCACGATAAACCTGAATGAAGGCATCCATTGCCGCGCGACCCTCGTGCAAAGCCGGCCGGCTGTCGCAATATTGGACCCGTTGTTCCCTTCCGTCTCCTAGGATCCCACCATGTCCAGCCCCATGCTGTTGCCCTTCATGGAATGGGCGCGCAGGTTGCGCTACCCGACGCTGTTCAAGATCACGGCCACCCTGTTCGTGCTGAGCATGCTCCTGCCCGACCCGATTCCCTTCATCGACGAGATCCTGTTCGGCCTGGGCACCCTGCTGCTGGCCAACTGGAAACGCCGCAAGGAGCCGGTTGCCGCCGCCGAGCCGCCCGCGCTTCCGCGCAAGCGCTGACGTGCAGCTGGTAGACAGCCACTGCCATCTGGACGCCCCGGAATTCGACGGCGACCGTGAGGCCATGCTCGCCCGCGCCAGGGCGGCGGGCGTGGCCGCGATGGTGGTTCCGGCGATCACCGCCGCGAGCTGGCCGGGCCTGCGCCAGGCCTGCGCCGCCGATGCCGCGCTGCATCCGGCCTACGGCCTGCATCCGATGTTCCTGGCCGAGCATCGCCCCACGCACCTGGACGAGCTGCGGACCTGGCTGGAGCGCGAGAAGCCCTGCGCCGTCGGCGAATGCGGGCTGGATTTCTTCGTCGAAGGCCTGGACGCCACCGCCCAGCGCCACTACTTCCAGGCGCAGCTGCAGCTGGCGCGGGAATTCGGGCTGCCGGTGATCGTGCATGCCCGCCGCGCGGTGGAGGAAGTGATCCAGACCCTGCGCCGCGTCGGTGGCCTGCGCGGCGTCATCCACAGTTTTTCGGGCAGCCCGGAACAGGCCCGGCAGCTGTGGGACATGGGCTTCCTGATCGGCCTGGGCGGGCCGGTCACCTACCCGCGCGCCAATCGCCTGCGCACGCTGGTGGCGACCATGCCGCTGGAGTTCCTGCTGCTGGAAACCGATGCGCCCGACCAGCCCGACGCGGACATCCGCGGCCAGCGCAACGAGCCGGCACGCCTGCCCGCCATCGCCAGCGCCATCGCCGCGCTGCGCGGCCAGCCGGTGGAGGACATCGCCGCGCGCACCTCCCACAACGCCCGACAGCTGTTCGACCTGCCCGCGTCGCCGTAGGAGCGCACCTCGGCGCGCGCTGACTTCACCGCGAACGCTTCCCGCACGGAACGCGTTTCTATCGCGCCTTCGGCTTGAGCAGCATTTCCAGCGCCTTGCCGACCGCGGCGAAGGCGAACGCGCCGGTGATATGCGTAGCCGCGCCCAGGCCGGCACCGCAGTCCAGCTTGAGCGCCGCATCGGCCCCCAGGTTGGGCCGCAGCCCGCAGACGCTGCCATCGGCCTGCGGGTACTTCACGTTCTCCAGCGAGTACACCGCCGGCACGCCGAAGTAGCGCTGCGGGTTCTTGGGGAAATTGAACTCGCCGCGCAGCTTCTTGCGGATCAGCGCCAGCATCGCGTCGTGCTCGGTCCGCGATACGTCGCGCACCCGTACCAGGGTCGGGTCGGTGCGCCCGCCCGCCGCGCCCACGGTGATCAGCGGCAGCTTGCGGCGGCGGCACCAGGCGATGGTCTCCACCTTCACCCGAAAGCTGTCGCAGGCATCGATGACCAGGTCGAAGCCGCGGTCCAGCAGCTCGGCCATGTTGGAGCCGGTCAGGAACGCCTCCACCGCCTCGATCCCGGCGTCGGGGTTGATCGCCCGGCAGCGCTCGGCCATCGCCACCGCCTTGTTGCGCCCGTACTGGCCGGCCATCGCCGGCAGCTGCCGGTTGGTGTTGGACACGCAGATATCGTCGGCATCGATCAGGACCAGATGCCCGACCGCCGAGCGCACCAGCGCCTCGACCACCCAGGACCCGACCCCGCCCATGCCCACCACGGCGACCCGGCACCCGGACAGCCGCTCGATGGAGCCGGCCCCATACAGCCGGTCGATGCCGGCGAAACGCTCGCGCAGTTGTTCGTTCATGCGCGCATTTTAACCGTGGCCGGAAACGCGCCGTGCGTCGTACCATCGGCGCATCCCCAAGGAGCCAGGGCCATGACCGAACCCAGCCGCACCCCGTCCACCGCATCCCGCTACCTGTTCGTGCTGATCGCCGGCCTGCTGGTCGGCGTGGTCGCCACCGTCATGGCGATACGCGCCATCCAGGCGCGGCAGGATCCGTTCCCGCACGGCCTGATGAACGTCATGGCGCGCCAGTCGCAGCTGCTCAACGACGCCCGCAAGCAGAACCGCTGCAGCATCAATGACTCGGCCCCGCGCCTGCAGACCCTGCGCCTGCTGACCAACGACCTGGACCTGGCCTTCCCCGGCCTGCGCGACGACACCCGCTTCCAGCAGCACGCCAGCCGCTTCCGCGCCACCTTGAACGACGCCCTGGCCTCGCCGCCGGCCGACTGCACGGCGCTGGCCGCCGTCACTGAACAGCTTGGAAACGACTGCAAGGCCTGCCACCAGGATTTCCGATGAATCCACTTCCGTTTCACGCGTGGTTGGCCCGCCATTCACGCGCGAAAAGGGAGGATTCAACCGGCCGGGTATGGTCATACCCGCTCCCCATCTGGCAAGGAGAATCACCATGAAGATCCAGTTGATCGCTGCGGGCGCCATCGCCAGCCTGGCCCTGGCCGGCTGCGCCACCTCGCCGGGTTACAGCGGCGGTGGCTACAACAACGGCGGTTACAACAATGGCGGTTACAACAGCGGCGGCTACAACAACGCCCGCTGCGCCGACTGCGGCATCGTCACCCGCATCGACACGGTGGCTTCGGGCCGTACCGCGCCGGCGGCCACCGGCGCCATCCTCGGCGGCATCGTCGGCGCCGTGGCCGGCCACGAGATCTCCAGCCACACCGGCGGCAGCAAGGGCAACCAGAACATCTCCGCGGCCGCGGGCGCGGCGGCCGGTGCGCTGGCCGGCAACAAGATCCAGCAGAACGTCACCGGCAACTCCTATGACATCCAGGTGCGCATGGACGACGGCCGGGTGATCGTGGTCAACCAGAAGGACCTGGGCGGCATCCGCGAGAACACCTACGTGCGCGTGGTCAACGGCCGCGTGGTGCTGCGCTGACGCAGATTTCGCCAGCCGGAAACGCCACATGGAAAAGGCCCGCTTGCGCGGGCCTTTTCGTTTTGCTTTCCGCGGGCGGTATCAGACCGGCTGCACGGCGTCAGCCTGCAGACCCTTCTGCCCCTGCACCACGGTGAAGGTGACCTTCTGGCCTTCCTTCAGGCTCTTGAAGCCCTGGGTCTGGATGGCGCGGAAGTGCACAAACACGTCTTCGCCATTCTCGCGGCTGATGAAGCCGAAGCCCTTGGCGTCATTGAACCACTTGACAATGCCGGTTTCGCGATCGGACATCTCGACTAACTCCCTGTTGCTCTCTCGTTTGATGGATACGCCCCGGAAGGCGGCTGACTGCAAGGAGGAAGCGAGGTGTAACGATGCAGCAAATCATGCGATCTACCCATCAGGCCACGATTCACGGTGACCTTGCCAAGCTCAGCGGCTGAAACTTAACCCGACCATAACCAAAAATCAATCGGGTAAAGACAATCTTGTCAACCCCTTTTGGACACTTGCCCGGACCCGCATGGACTATTCATTCATATTGTATCTGCTAGCGGCTGTGCTGGTCCTGGTCGGCATCGCCGGCGTGATCCTGCCGGCCCTGCCCGGCATCCCACTGGTCTTCGCCGGCCTGCTGGCCGCGGCCTGGGCCGATGGCTTCACCCGCGTGGGCTGGCTGCCGCTGGTGGTTCTGGGGGTGCTGACGGCAATCTCCCTGGTGGTCGACGTGCTTTCCACCACCCTTGGCGCGCAACGGCTCGGCGCCAGCCGGCTGGCGCTGGTCGGGTCGCTGGTGGGAACCGTGGCCGGGCTGTTCTTCATGCCGATCGGCCTGTTCGCCGGCCCCTTCCTCGGGGCGTTGCTGGGCGAGTATCTGCACGGCCGCCAGCTGGGCCGGGCAACCAAGGTCGGCATCGGCACCTGGCTGGGCATCGTGCTGGGCGTGGCGCTCAAGCTCGGGCTGGTGGTGGCGATGCTCGGGGTGTTCGCCATCGCCTGGTTCGTCTGAGCCGGATGCGCCGCCCATGACTCCCGCTGCACATGGCAATGACCGACAATCACGCCAATGGATCCTGCCCTGGAACACGGGGCGCCCTCTCCTTGTCCGGATGGACCCTTCCCGCATGCCTAGCTCCCGCGCCCGCCCTGTCCTGCTGATCGCCCTGTCGGGCTGCTCCGCCGTCGCCCTGGCGCAGGAGTCGATCACCACCCCGGCCTCGCCACAGGCCTGTTTCGCACTGGATTCCGACGCCGCCCGCCTGAGCTGCTACGACCGCGCGCTCGGCCGCACCCCGGCCGACACCCGCGCCGCGGATGCCGCCGCCAGCGCCGCGCAGCAGACGCTCAAGGAAGCCAAGGCCAGCGCCAGGGAACTGGACCAGCCGCTGCCGCCGCGCAACGAGCTCTTCGCCCACGACGATCTGGCGTCGGCGGTGGCCAATGCCGGCCGTGGTTCGATGCTGGACAGCCGCTGGGAACTGGCCAAGGACTCCAAGCTCGGCCTGTTCCAGCTGCGCGCCTACAAGCCGGTGTACCTGCTGCCCGCGTTCTGGAGCAGCAAACCCAACCGCATGCCGCATTCGCCCAACCCGGCCAATACCGTCACCGAGGCCGAGGAACTGGACAACACCGAGCTGAAGTTCCAGCTCAGCTTCAAGACCAAGGTCGCCGAGAACCTGTTCGGCGACAACGGCGACATCTGGGTCGGTTACACCCAGAGCTCGCACTGGCAGGCCTACAACAGCGAAATCTCGCGCCCGTTCCGCGAAACCAATTACGAGCCGGAAGCCATGCTCGTCTTCCGCAACGGCTATTCGCTGTTCGGCTGGAACGGGCGCATGACCGGCATCAGCCTCAACCACCAGTCCAACGGCCGCAGCGACCCGCTCTCGCGCAGCTGGAACCGGGTGATCCTCAATGTCGGCCTGGACCGCGACAACTGGGCGATCATGCTGCGCCCGTGGTACCGCGTCCCGGAAAAGAACAGGGACGACAACAACCCGGACATCGAGGACTACACCGGGCGTGGCGATGCCACCGTGGTCTACAACCGCAACGGGCATGAGTTCTCGCTGACCGCGCGCCACTCGCTGCGCGGCGGCGACCGCTCGCACGGTTCGGTGCAGGTGGACTATGGTTTCCCGCTCAACCGGCTCCTGCGCGGGCACGTCCAGGTGTTCGACGGCTACGGCGAAAGCATGATCGACTACAACCACCGCGCCACCTACATCGGCGTCGGCATCTCGCTGTTGGAATGGTTCTGAAGGCAATGAAGGCAACGATCTGGCACAACAACCGCTGTTCGAACTCCCGCGGCGCGCTGGCCCTGCTGCAGGAGGCCGGCGCCGATATCGAGGTCATCGACTACCTGGCCGATCCGCCCGACCCGGCGACCCTGCGCCAGTTGCTGGACGAGATGGGCATCCCGGCGCGCGACCTGCTGCGCAGCAAGGAAGCGGCCTATGCCGAACTGGGGCTGGCGGACAGGCTGGACGACGAGGCCGCGCTGGTCCAGGCGATGGCCATGCACCCGGCGCTGATCAACCGCCCGATCGTGCGCACGCCTAAGGGCACCGCGCTGTGCCGCCCGCCGGAAACGGTGCGCACGCTGCTCTAGGCGCCATGACCCTGTAGGAGCGGCTTCAGCCGCGAAGGAAGCTTTGGTCGGTAGAGCCCCTTCGCGGCTGAAGCCGCTCCTACGGGCCATTGCGTGGGCGGGCTTGTCGCCGTTCCTTGCGCACAGGCAGAATCCGGCCATCTTCGACAGGAAGTCCGCGCATGGCCCGACCGCACCGCTCCTTCTTCGCCTATGCCTCCGCGCTGCTGGGGCTGCTGAGCCTGATGGCGGTGGCCTGCTTCCACTTCCCCGAACTGCTGACCAGCCGCGAGTTCCGCGCCGTCTACAACGAGCAGTTCGCCCGCCACCTGCTGCTGGTCGGGCTGGCCGCCGCCTTCATCCTCGGCACCCTGGCCATCCTGCGCGACCGCAACAAGCGCATCGCCACCCTCGGCGTCGGCAGCGCGACGCTGGCGGTGCTGTTCGGCGGCACCAACGTGCAGTTCGACGCCATCGGCCAGACCCCCTACTCGCTGGGGCTGGACTGGTTCGTGCTGTCACTGTTCTTCTCGGCGCTGGTGTTCGTGCCGCTGGAGCGCTACCTGGGCAAGCGCATGCTGTCGCCGCTGCGGCCGGGCTGGCGCACCGACGTGGGCTATTTCTTCATGAGCCACGTGCTGGTGCAGTTCATCCTGATCCTGGTCACCGCCTCCACCTCCACCATCGCCGGGCTGGCGGCGTTCCCGTCGCTGAAGGCGGCGATCCAGTCGCTGCCGGTCTGGGCACAGTTCCTGATCGCGGTGTTCGTGGCCGACATGGCGCAGGCGCTGCTGCACCGCGCGTACCACAACGTTCCGTGGCTGTGGCGCTTCCACGCCGTGCACCATTCCAGCCGGCACATGGACTGGCTGGCCGGCTCGCGCATCCATTTCGTCGAGATCGTGATGACCCGCAGCGCGGTGCTGCTGCCGCTGCTGGTCCTGGGCTTCTCCACCCCGGCGGTGAACGCCTACGTGATCCTGGTCGGCCTGCAGGCGGTGCTGGCCCATGCCAACCTGGGCATCCGTTTCGGCTGGCTGGAGTACCTGGTGGTGCTGCCACGTTACCACCACTGGCACCACGCCCGGCAGAAGGACTACATCGACGTGAACTACGCCATCCACCTGCCGCTGGTGGACATGCTGATGGGCACGTTCAAGCTGCCGCGCGACCAGGCGCAGTGGCCGCAGGAGTACGGCGTGATGAAGCTGGAGACCGTGCCCAAGGGCATCGTGCGCCAGCACCTGATGCCGTTCCAGGGCGGCCGCAAATTTGACGACTACGTGGATTGACGGGACGGCGGCTGCACGCCGCGTCCGCTCCCCCTAATCGGACAGCGCCGCGCCTCAGGTCCAGTCGCTGATGCCCTCGCGGCGATAGACCTCGGCCAGCGCGGGACGATCCTTCATCCGCCGCGCATGCGCGGCCAGCACCGGCCAGGCATCGGTCGGGCACGGCATGTTGCGCGACCAGCGCATCAGCATGGTCAACATGAAGTCCACCGCCGAGAGCTTCGCGCCCAGCATGTACGGCCCGCCGTCCTGCAGGTGGTCGGCCACCTGCTGCCAGGCCGCCTCCAGTTGCACGCGGGCGCGTTCCTTCACCGCGCCGGTGTTGGCCTCGCCGGCCGGCTCATGCGGGTAGAACCAGGCGCGGTAGGCCGGCATCAGGGTGTAGACGCAGAAGCACATCCAGCGGTAATAGTCGCCGCGCGCCGGAGTGCCCGGCGGCGGCGCCAGGCCGGCCTGCGGGTGCAGGTCGGCCAGGTGCATGGCGATGGCCGCCGATTCGGTGAGCACCTGCCCGTCGATCAGCAGCGTCGGCACGCGCCCGGCCGGATTGATCGCCAGATAGCCGGGAGATTTCTGTTCGCCCCGCTCGAAATCGAGCTGGTGCAGTTCATGCTCGATGCCCAGTTCGATCAGCAGCCAGTGCACGACCAGCGAGGCGGTGCTTTGCGATCCGTACAGGACGACAGACATGGAATGCTCCCTGGCAGGCGGTGCGACATCTTACCGCCGCCGCGGCCCGCACCCGGCGCCGCCGCACCGCCTCAATTGCAGCTGGACATGCAGCTGTTCAACCTCTCGCCGCAGACCGCGGCCGCCGAGCGGTTCTGGCAGAACGCCTGCGAGGTCTGGCAGGCGCCGCGCAGTTCGGGGTTGGTGATCCTGTCGCATTGGTTGTCGCGGCTGGCCTGGCCGCAATCGCCGTAGCTGCGCGGATTGGCGCTGCAGAGCTGGTAGGCCTTCTGGCAGTAGCTCACGCAGGCGGCCGGATCGTCGCGTGGCGGGCTGCGCCAGGCCCCGTCGCTGGCGCAGCCCGCCAGCAGCAGCGATACGCCGACCAGACCCGCCCGCCATCCTGTACGCATGTCCGCAGTCCCGAATGAAAACAGCCCGAGCATACGCCCAGGCCGTTTCAATGCCACTTCGGACGCGGTGGTCTTATTCCACGACCACCGGAATCTTGCCGATGCGGGCCTGCCATTCGCGCGGGCCGGTCCTGTGCACCGACTCGCCGGTGGAATCGACCGCCACGGTCACCGGCATGTCCTGCACGGTGAACTCGTAGATCGCCTCCATGCCCAGGTCGGCGAAGCCGACGACCTTCGAGGCCTTGATCGCCTTGGACACCAGGTAGGCCGAGCCGCCGACCGCCATCAGGTAGGCCGACTTGTTGTCGCGGATCGCCTCGATCGCCGCCGGGCCGCGCTCGGCCTTGCCGACCATGCCCAGCAGGCCGGTCTGCTCCAGGATCTGGCGGGTGAACTTGTCCATGCGGGTGGCGGTGGTCGGGCCGGCCGGGCCCACCACTTCGTCGCGCACCGGGTCGACCGGGCCCACGTAGTAGATGAAACGCCCCTTCAGGTCCACCGGCAGCGGCTCGCCCTTGTTGAGCATGTCGACCATGCGCTTGTGCGCGGCGTCGCGGCCGGTCAGCAGCTTGCCGTTGAGCAGCAGAGTCTGGCCCGGCTTCCAGCTGGCGACTTCTTCCGGGGTGATGGTGTCCAGGTCGACGCGGGTGCCCTTGGAAGCGTCGTAGGTGATCTGCGGCCAGTCTTCCAGCGACGGCGGGTCCAGCATCACCGGGCCGCTGCCGTCCAGGGTGAAGTGCGCGTGGCGGGTGGCGGCGCAGTTGGGGATCATCGCCACCGGCAGGTTGGCGGCGTGGGTCGGGTAATCCTTGACCTTGATGTCCAGCACCGTGGTCAGGCCTCCCAGGCCCTGGGCGCCGATGCCCAGCGCGTTGACCTTGTCGTACAGCTCCAGGCGCAGCTCCTCGGCGCGGTTGGAGGGGCCGCGGGCCTTGAGGTCGTTGATGTCGATCGGCTCCATCAGCGCTTCCTTGGCCAGCAGCATCGCCTTTTCGGCAGTGCCGCCGATGCCGATGCCGAGCATGCCCGGCGGGCACCAGCCCGCGCCCATGGTCGGCACGGTCTTGAGCACCCAGTCGACGATGGAGTCGGACGGGTTGAGCATGGCGAACTTGCTCTTGGCCTCCGAACCGCCGCCCTTGGCGGCGACGATCACCTCGACGGTGTCGCCCGGCACGACCTTAACGTTGACCACGCCCGGGGTGTTGTCCTTCGTATTGGTGCGTTTGCCGGCCGGGTCGGCCAGCACCGAGGCGCGCAGCTTGTTGTCCGGATGGGCGTAGGCGCGGCGGATGCCCTCGTTGGCCATGTCCTCCACGCCCATGGTGGCGTCGTCCCAGCGCACGTTCATGCCGATCTCGAGGAACACGGTGACGATGCCGGTGTCCTGGCAGATCGGGCGGTGGCCCTCGGCGCACATGCGCGAGTTGATCAGGATCTGCGCCATCGCCTCCTTCGCAGCCGGCGACTCCTCGCGCTCGTAGGCGGCGGCAAGGTTTTTGATGTAGTCGACCGGGTGGTAATACGAGATGTACTGCAGCGCGTCGGCGATGGACTGGATGAGGTCTTCCTGCTTGATCGATGTCACGGCTTGCTCAGGGCTGGCGGGGGTTGAGCCGGGCATTTTACGCCCTGCCATCCATGGCGGGCGCCCTGCGGGCCATGGCGGCGCTGCAACGCACCGTCCGCGGCCACCTGCCGGCCGGTGAGGCAAAGTAGCGGCTCCCCGCCGTCACGCCGGCGCGCGCTGCCGCGTCCTTCCCGCATGGACATGACCGACACCTTCCAGCACCACCGCCCACGCCTGCTGGCGCTGGCCTACCGCCTGCTCGGCAGCCGCGCCGACGCCGAGGACGTGGTCCAGGACGTCTGGCTGCGCTGGGCCGGCGCCGATACCGCCGCCATCGCCGATCCGGAGGCCTGGCTGGTCACCGCCACCACCCGGCTCGGCCTGGACCGGCTGCGCGCGGCCACGCGCCAGCGCCTGGACTACGTGGGGCCCTGGCTTCCCGAGCCGCTGCACATCGCCGCCGACCTTCCGCCCGCGCCCGATCCCGCCCAGGTCCACGCCCTGGCCGAGGACGTGTCGCTGGCCTTCCTGGCCCTGCTCGAGCAGCTCGGCCCGGAGGAACGCGCCGCCTTCCTGCTCAAGGAGGCGTTTGACCACGACTACGCGGTCATCGCCGGCCTGCTCGGCCACAGCGAAGCCAATTGCCGCCAGCTGGTGCACCGCGCGCGCCGGCGCCTGCAGGAAGGGCGGCCGCGCTTTGCCGCCGATGCCGGCCAGCACCGGCGGTTGCTGGCGCGCTTCATGGAGGCCTCGCAGCGGGGCGACAGCGCCGCCCTCCAGGCCCTGCTGCACGCCAACGCGCAGCTGATCTCCGACGGCGGCGGGGTGGTCACCGCGGCGATCCGGCCGCTGCTCGGCGCCGAGCGCATCGGCCAGCTGTTCTGGGCCATCGCGCGCCGCGGCGGCACCCATCCGGCGCGGCTGGGCAGCGTCAACGGCGAGCCGGCGATCCTGCGTTTCGATGGCGACCACCTGCATTCGGTGACCACCATCGTGGTCGATGGCGACCGCATCGCGCGCATCTACAGCGTGCTCAACCCGCACAAGCTGAGCGCCCTTGTCACGGCCTGCGGCGCTGGCGCGTCCATGCAATGAAGGCGGCCACTGCCGGCCGCCAACTGGAGCCTTTCCGATGAGCAGCACCTCCCCCCGCGTTCCCTACACCCGCCTGGCCGCCGATGCGTTCAAGGCCCTGCTGGCGACCAGCCAGGCCGTGCATTCGGCCTCGCTGGAGCACGACCTGCTGGAACTGGTGTTCCTGCGCGTCTCGCAGATCAACGGCTGCGGCTACTGCATGGACATGCACGCCACCTCGCTGCGCAAGGCCGGGATCGAGCCGCGCAAGCTGGACACCCTGCCGGCGTGGCACGAAAGCCGCTTCTTCGACGAACGCGAGCGCGCCGCGCTGGGCTGGGCCGAAGCCCTGACCCGCCTGCCCGAAGGCGCCCCGTCGCAGGCCGCCTTCGACGCGCTGGCGCCGCATTTCGACGCCAAGGGCATCAGCGACCTGAGCATGGCGGTGGCGGTCATCAACGCCTGGAACCGCCTCGGCGCCGGCCTGCTGCCGCCGCTGCCCTGACCGGCCCGCCGCTTCCCGGCGGGAAGCGGCGCCCGTCCCGCGGCCGCGATGGCCGCCGCTGGCGGCAGGCCGCACAATACCGCCGCATGGAAACCCTGGTCCTGATCCTCGACCTCATCGGCACCTTCGTCTTCGCCCTGTCCGGCGCGACGATGGGGGTGCGCCGGCGGCTGGACATCTTCGGCGTGCTGGTGCTGTCCTTCGCCGCCGCGCTGGCCGGCGGCATCACCCGCGACCTGCTGATCGGCGCCACCCCGGTGGCGGCGATCAGCGACTGGCGCTATCCGGCCATCACCCTGGCCGCCGGCATCGTCACCTTCTACTGGGCGCCGCTGATCGAACGGCTGCAGTACCCGGTGCGCATGTTCGACGCGATGGGCCTGGCGCTGTTCGCCGTGGCCGGCACACAGAAGGCGCTGGCCTTCGGCATCGCCCCGCCGATGGCCGCGGCGCTGGGCATGCTCACCGGCATCGGCGGCGGCATCGCCCGCGACGTGCTGCTGGCGCAGGTGCCGCTGGTGCTGCAGGCCGAGCTGTACGCGGTGGCCGCGCTGGCCGGCGCGGCGGTGGTGGCGCTGGGCTACTGGCTCGGGCTGCCCGTCCTGCCCTGCGCGCTGACCGGCGCCGGGCTGTGCTTCGGCCTGCGGATGATGGCGATGCACTACGGCTGGCACCTGCCGGTGGCGCTGCAGTCCTCCGACCCGCCGCCACCGGAAGGCCCGCGCCGCTGAGGTGACGGAGCGCTCACGGCGCCTGCGCCATGGTGCAACTCCCTTTCCGCAGGAGACGGCCATGGCCGTGGAACGTTCCGACGCCCTGATCGGCGACGAGGTGGTGCGCGCGCTCGGCGCGCAGGGCCGGTCCTCGCAGGTGCTGGTGCAGGTCAAGGACGGCCATGTCACCCTGTCCGGCGATGTACCGGACGCGGCGACCAGGCAGCAGGTGGAAGCGCGGGTGGCCGCCATCGAAGGCGTGCGCGGCGTACGCAGCCACCTCAACGTCGATGGCGGCAGCCATTCCTTCGGCCCGCGCGGCCGTGCGGTGCGCGACAACCCGGACGGCGCCGACGACGCGCGCATGGGCGACATCGACCTGGACGACAACGGCTGAACCCGACGGGCAGCGGTTAACCTGATCCGGCCCCGCCGCCCGAGTCCCGCATGCCGCACGCGCCCACCGCTCCCGTTTCCGCCGCCGGCCAGCGCCCCAGCTTCCGCGAGCGCATGGACGCCATGCGCAACCTGCCGCCGTTCCTGCGGCAGATATGGCAGACCAGCCCCGCCCTGACCCTGGCCAGCCTGTGCCTGCGCCTGCTGCGCGCGTTGCTGCCGGTGGCCATGCTGTACGTGGGCAAGCTGATCATCGACGAGGCCGTGCGCCTGGCCGGCGCCGGCGCCATGCCGCCGCTGGGTGAGGCCCTGGCCAGCGGCCACCTGGACACCCTGCTGCAGCTGCTGGCGCTGGAACTGGGCATCGCCATCGGCTCGGACCTGCTGGGGCGGGTGGTCAACTACGCCGACACGCTGCTGTCCGAGCTGTTCACCAACGCCACCAGCGTGCGCCTGATGGAGCATGCCGCCGAGCTGGACCTGGAGGACTTCGAGGACCCGGAACTGCAGGACAAGCTCGACCGCGCCCGGCGCCAGACCATGGGCCGCATGAACCTGATGAGCCAGCTGCTCGGCCAGGCGCAGGACGCGGTCACCGTGATCAGCTTCGCCGCCGGCCTGGTGGCCTACGCGCCCTGGCTGATCGCCCTGTTGGCGCTGGCGCTGGTGCCGGCCTTCCTCGGCGAATCGCACTTCAACACGCTGGGCTATTCGCTCAACTACAGCTGGACCCCGGAACGGCGCCAGCTCGACTACCTGCGCCAGGTCGGCGCCAGCGTGGAAACCGCCAAGGAGGTGAAGATCTTCAACCTCCACCGCTTCCTGATCGACCGCTACCGGCTGCTGGCCGAGCGCTTCTACCGCGCCAACCGCACGCTGGCGCGCAAGCGCGCGTTCTGGGGCACCCTGCTGGCGGCGCTGGGCACGCTGGGCTATTACGCCGCCTACGCCTACATCGCCTGGCGTACGATCCGCGGCGATTTCAGCATCGGCGACCTGACCTTCCTGTCGGGCAGTTTCCTGCGCCTGCGCCAGCTGCTGGAGGGCCTGCTCACCGGTTTCTCGCAGGTCGCCGGGCAGGCGCTGTACCTGGACGACCTGTTCTCATTCTTCGCCATCGAGCCGGAAATCCGCTCGCGTCCGGACGCGCTGCCGGTACCGCGCCCGATCCGCGCGGGCTTCGTGTTCGAGAACGTCGGCTTCCGCTACCCGGATGCCGAACGCTGGGCGGTGCGCCACCTCGATTTCCAGCTGCGCGCCGGCGAGGTGATCGCCCTGGTCGGCGAGAACGGCGCCGGCAAGACCACCCTGGTCAAGCTGCTGGCGCGGCTCTACGACCCGGACGAGGGCCGCATCCTGCTCGACGGGCGCGACCTGCGCGACTACGACCTGGACGACCTGCGCGCCAACATGGGGGTGATCTTCCAGGATTTCGTGCGCTACCACCTGTCGGCCGGCGAGAACATCGGCGTCGGCCAGGTCGATGCGATGTCCGACGCGGCGCGCATCCGTGGCGCCGCGCGGCGGGCGCTGGCCGACGAGGTGATCGAGGCGCTGCCCGAAGGCTATGAGCAGTTGATCGGGCGGCGCTTCAAGAGCGGCGTGGACCTGTCCGGCGGCCAGTGGCAGAAGATCGCCATCGCCCGCGCCTACATGCGCGATGCGCAGGTGATGATCCTCGACGAGCCCACCGCCGCGCTGGACGCGCGCGCCGAGTTCGAGGTGTTCCAGCGCTTCAAGGAACTGTCCGAGCAGCGCACCGCGGTGCTGATCTCGCACCGCTTCTCGTCGGTACGCATGGCCGACCGCATCCTGGTGCTGGCCGACGGCCGCATCGAGGCCAGCGGCACCCACGCCGAGCTGATGGCTGAAGGCGGCCGCTACGCCGAGCTGTTCGAGCTGCAGGCGGCCGGCTATCGCTGACAGCCCGGCCCTGCCCCGCATCCACGCACTCCCTATTTGTCGCATCACGCAGGCGGCGGGCTTGCCCGGCACGGACTTCCCCGGCAAGCCCCGAAAGCAGACCTGCCCTCCAGGACGCGCCAGGCGCGACAAACGGTCGCATCCTGGCCGGTCCGGGCCGGTTTGCTAGAATGCGGCGGTTTCGATCCCCCCGAAGAATCCCGGCATGTCTTCCGCTTACGGCACCGAAACGGTGCTCGAAGTCCGTCACTGGACGGACGCCTACTTCAGCTTTTCCACCACCCGCGACAACGGCTTCCGCTTCGAGAACGGCCAGTTCGTGATGATCGGCCTGGAAAACGAGGGCGCCCGCCCGTTGATGCGCGCCTACTCCATCGCCAGCGCCAACTGGGAAGAACAGCTGCACTTCTTCAGCATCAAAGTGCAGGACGGCCCGCTGACCTCGCGCCTGCAGCACCTCAAGCCCGGCGACACCGTCCTGGTCGGCAGGAAGCCCACCGGCACCCTGCTGATCAGCGACCTGCATCCGGGCCGGCACCTGTACCTGCTGGGCACCGGCACCGGCCTGGCGCCATGGCTGAGCATCGTCAAGGACCCGGAGACCTACGAGCGTTTCGACAAGGTCATCGTCTGCCATGGCGTGCGCTTTGAGCGCGACCTGGCCTACCGCGATTACTTCGAGAAGGAACTGTTCGAGGACGAGATCCTCGGCGACATCGTCCGCGACAAGCTGCTGTATTACCCGGCGGTCACCCGCGAACCGTTCCGCAACCACGGCCGCCTGACCACGCTGATGGAAACCGGCGAAATGCCCAGGACCCTCGGCCTGCCGGCGTTCGACCCGGCCAACGACCGCTTCATGATCTGCGGCAGCCCGCAGATGCTGGCCGACCTGCGCGGCGTGCTGGACGCGCGCGGCTTCGAGGTCTCCCCGCGCATCGGCTCGCCGGGGCATTACGTGTTCGAGCGCGCCTTCGTCGAGAAGTAGGTCTGCAGCCCCCCTGCGGGGAACGCCTGTACGCACGAACCGGCGGCCGGCAGGCGAAGCCCAGGCATGTTGCGCGATGCGCAACATGCTATGATCGGCCGCATGATCAAGTCGTTCCGGCACAAGGGACTGTGCAGGCTCTTCGAGACGGGAAGCACGGCGGGCGTGCAGGCCGATCACGCCAGGCGGCTGCGCCTCCAGCTGACCGCGCTCGATACGGCACAGACCATCGAGGACATGGACATCCCCGGGTTCCGCCTGCATCCGCTGAAAGGCGGAATGAAGGGGCGTTGGTCCATTGCCGTCAACGCCAACTGGCGCATCACCTTCGAATTCAAGGACGGCAACGCCTACGTGCTGGACTATGAGGACTATCACTGATGAACATGCACAATCCTCCGCATCCCGGTGAGTTCATCACCGGCGTCTATCTCGAACCCAACAACATCAGCGGCCGGGAACTGGCTGAGAAGCTTGGGGTGGCGGCCTCCACCCTCAGCCGGGTGCTCAACGGCAGCAGCCGCGTCAGTCCGGAAATGGCACTGCGCCTGTCCAAGGCCCTGGGCCGCAGCCCGGAAAGCTGGCTGGCGATGCAGGACGCCCACGATCTGTGGGTGGCCCGTCAACAGGTCGACCTGAAGAACGTCCGCCGGCTGGAGTTGGCGGCCTGACTCAGCCCAGCGCCGCCCGGATGTCGTCTTCCAGCGATTCCGGGCGCGCGGTTGGCGCATAGCGGGCGATCACGCGCCCGTCTCGGCCGACCAGGAACTTGCTGAAATTCCACTTGATCGCGGCGGTTCCCAATGCCCCGCGCTTTTCGCGCTGCAGCCAGCGCCACAGGGGGTGGGCGCCGGCGCCATTGACCTGCAGCTTGGCCGACATCGGGAAGCTGACGCCGTAGTCCAGGCGGCAGAAGGCCTCGATCGCCGCCGCGTCGCCCGGCTCCTGGTGGCCGAACTGGTCGCAGGGGCAGCCCAGCACCACCAGCCCGCGCGCCGCATATCCGCGCCACAGCCGCTCCAGCCCCGCGTATTGCGGGGTGAAACCGCAGCGCGAGGCGGTATTGACCACCAGCAGCACCTTGCCGGCGTAGGCCGACAGCGGCAGCGGCGTGCCGTCCAGGGCGGTCAGTTCGAAATCGGTGGCGACGGTCACGGCGGGCTCCGGGCGGGTGCCCAGCGTACGCCATCGCGGGGCCAACGGCTTGCAACAGCCGGCTTTCCACCGCAACCCTGCCATTCGACACACCCGCCGGCCGGGGCCGGCGGGTTACCCTCGGGGTTCAGTATTTTCCGGAGTTTCCGACTTGAACACCCGTCTTGCTCTCGCCCTGGCCGTGTCCCTGGGCGTCGCCCTGCCGGCCTACAGCCTGGCCGCCAACGCCGCCACCGGCCAGACCGCCCAGCAGGCCAACCCGTTCTTCGCCGAGAGTCCGCTGCCGCTGCACTACCCGCAGTTCGACAGGATCAAGGACACCGACTTCGCGCCGGCCTTCGACGCCGGCATGGCGCAGCAGCTCAAGGAAGTGGAGGCCATCGCCAACAATCCGGCGCCGCCGACCTTCGACAACACCCTGATCGCGCTGGAAAACAGCGGCGCCATCCTCGACCGCGCCACCACCGTGTTCTTCTCGCTGATCGGCGCCGACACCAACGATGCGCGCAAGAAGCTGCAGGCCGACTACTCGGCCCGCTTCGCCGCCCACAGCGACGCCATCAACCTCAACGGCAAGCTGTTCGAGCGCATCAAGGCCCTGTACGACAAGCGCGACACGCTCGGCCTGGACGCCGAAGGCGTGCGCCTGGTCGAGAAGTACCACGACAACTTCGTGCGCGCCGGCGCCAGGCTGTCCGACGCCGACAAGGCCAAGCTCAAGGAGATCAACGCCGAGCTGGCCAACCTGGGTACCAGGTTCAGCCAGAACGTGCTGGCCGAGGTCAACGCCTCGTACATCGTGGTCGACGACGTGAAGCAGCTGGACGGCCTGTCCGATGGCCAGATCGCCGCCGCCGCGGAAGCCGCCAAGGCGCGCAAGCTGGACGGCAAGTACGTCATCGCCCTGCTCAACACCACCGGCCAGCCGGCGCTGACCAACCTCACCGACCGCGCCCTGCGCCAGAAGATCTACGAAACCTCGATCTCGCGCGGCAGCAAGGGCGGCGAGTACGACAACACCGCGCTGGTCTCGCGCATCATGACCCTGCGCGCGCAGAAGGCCGCGCTGATGGGCTTCCCGAACTACGCCGCCTATGGCCTGGGCAACCAGACCGCCAAGACCCCGGAAGCGGTCAACGCCATGCTCGGCCAGCTGGCCCCGGCCGCCGTGGCCAACGCCAGGCGCGAGGCCGCCGACCTGCAGGCCATGATCGACCGCGAGCAGAAGGCCGCCGGTAAGCCGACCTTCGAACTGCAGCCGTGGGACTGGGCCTTCTACAGCGAGAAGGTGCGCCAGGCCAAGTACGACTTCGACGAATCGCAGCTCAAGCCCTACTTCGAACTGAAGAACGTGCTGGAGAACGGCGTGTTCTTCGCCGCGGGCAAGGAATACGGCCTGAGCTTCAAGCAGCGCACCGACCTGCCGGTGTACCACGACGACGTCACCGTCTACGACGTGTTCGACGCCGACGGCAGCCAGCTGGCGATCTTCATCTTCGACCCGTACGCGCGCGAGTCCAAGCGCGGCGGCGCGTGGATGAACTCCTACGTGTCGCAGTCGGCGCTGACCGGCAACAAGCCGGTGGTGGCCAACCACCTCAACATTCCCAAGCCGCCGGCCGGCCAGCCGACCCTGCTGACCTGGGACGAGGTGACCACCACCTTCCACGAGTTCGGCCACGCCCTGCACGGCATGTTCTCCAACGTGAAGTACCCCTACTTCTCGGGCACCGCGGTGCCGCGCGACTTCGTCGAGTTCCCCTCGCAGGTCAACGAGATGTGGGCCGACGAGCCGACCATCCTGGCCAACTACGCCAGGCACCACCAGAACGGCTCGGCGATGCCGCAGGCGCTGCTGGACAAGGTGGTCGCCGCCTCCAAGTTCAACCAGGGCTTCGCCACCACCGAATACCTGGGCGCGGCGATGCTGGACCAGAGCTGGCACCAGATCGGCGTCGACCAGGTGCCCGCGCCGCAGGACGTGGTCAAGTTCGAGCATGACGCCCTGTCCAAGGACGGCATCTACTACGCGCCGGTGCCGCCGCGCTACCGCACCACCTACTTCAGCCACATCATGGGCGGTTACTCGGCCGGCTACTACGCCTACATCTGGTCCGAGGTGCTGGACGCCAACACCCAGAAGTGGTTCCGCGACCACGGCGGCCTGTCGCGCGCCAACGGCGACCACTTCCGCAAGACCCTGCTGTCGCGCGGCGGCAGCGCCGATGCGATGGAGCTGTTCCGCAACTTCGCCGGCCACGAGCCGCAGATCGAGCCGCTGCTGGAAAAGCGGGGCCTGACCTCGGATTCGACCAGCAGGTAAGCGTCACAGCGCGTGGAAAGAAGAACGCCCGGCAATGCCGGGCGTTCTTTCATCCACCGTCGCCAACCGGTGCCAGGCGGCGCTTCAGCCCCTGCCCTCCACCACCACCGTCGCCGTCATGCCGTTGGCCAGCACGACGCCGTCGCGCACCGTGCCCTTGTCCAGCCTGATCCGCACCGGGATGCGCTGCGCCAGGCGCACCCAGTTGTAGGTCGGGTTGACGTTGGCCAGCAGGTCGGTGCCGGTCGGGCTGTCCGCATCGGTGATGCCATGGGCGATGCTCTCGATGTGGCCATGCAGGGTCTGCCCGCTCATCAGCTCGATCCTCGCGCCGTCGCCGACATGCAGCTGCGCGAGCTTGGTTTCCTCGAAGTAGCCGTACACCCAGAACGAGGCGGTATCGATCAGCGCCAGGCGCGCGGCACCGGCACTGGCGTAGTCGCCCTGGCGGACCTCCAGGTTGGTGACGTAACCGTCCACCGGCGCGCGCACCCGGGTGCGTTCCAGGTTCAGCTCGGCGGTGGCCAGCGCGGCCTGGGCCTGTTCCACCGCCGCCAGTGCCTGCTGCTGCGCGGCACTGGCCTGCTGGCGGCTGGCCTGCGCCTGCGCGACCCCGGCACGGGCGGCCTGCGCGGCGCTGAGCGCGTCGCTGCGCGATTCCTCGGAAATCAGGCTGCTGGCAATGCGCTGGCGGCGCTGGTACTGCAGCTCGTAGCGGGCCGCGTTGACGCTCTGCTGCGCGGCGCCGGCCGAAGCGGCCTGGATGCTGGCGCCGGCGGCGCGCGCGGCGGCCTGCGCCGCGGCCAGGTTGCCGCGCGCCTGTGCGAGCGCATTGCGGTAGCGCGCCTCGTCGATGGTGAACAGCACATCGCCACGGCTGACCTTCTGGTTGTCCTGCACGGCCACGCGGGCCACCGGCCCGGAGACGTCCGGCGCCACCCGCACCACTTCCGCACGCAGGCGGCCCTCGCGGGTCCAGGGCGAATACATGTAATGGCGCCACATCGCGATGGCGACCAGCGCCGCGATCGCGACGACCACGGCGGTAATGGAGAAACGGAGCAGGGATTGGGTCTTGGGGGTCATCGGCAATCTCTCAGAACAGCAACAGGCCCAGGCCGCCGAACAGGCAGGTGAAAACCGCGATGCGGAACAGCGACGGGTGCCAGACATGGCGGTACCAGCCGCGCCGCCCCGCCAGCGCGTCCAGCGCCCACAGCAGGACGCAGACCACGCAGAACAGCACCAGCAGGCCGGGAAACAGGCTGCCGCCGAAGGCGATTTCAATGGGCACGGGGCGGTTCCTCCGGGTTGGGATCGGTGGCGACGATGTAGGCCGTCATCACCGAGTGGTCGTCGACCATCGCCAGGCGCACCAGCCGCAGGTGGCGCAGTACCTGCCGCGCCACGCCGCGCTGGCCGGCCTCGGCGCGCGCGGCGTCGCTGGCCTGCCGCAGCTGCTGGTCGGCACGCGACCAGGCGTGGCGGGACGGCTGCTGGAAGAAATCGGCCAGCGCCGCCACCGCCGCGTCCACCTGCGGGTGCAGCGGGCCGGATAGAGGTTCGCGCGCGACGTCCTCGCGCAGATGGATCAGCGCACGGCCGGTCTCGTTGACCGCCAGCGCCCAGGCCAGCAGCCGCCGCGAGTCCTCGCTGCCGGGCGTGGCATGCGCCACGATCTGGTGCACCAGGTCGCTGTTCATGCTCTCGAACCGCTGTCTCAGCCCGGGCAGCGGGCCCTGCGCGGCAAGGCGCACCTGCGCCCGCAGCGCCGCCATCTGCCGCCGCCGCAGCCACGACGAACCGGCCACCGAGGGCAGCAGCATGAAGCTCGCCAGCGCCGCGGCCAGCGCGACCAGCTGCGACAGGCTGTCGTTGAAGAAGTGCTGCGCATCGAACACCATCGGGTTGCCCAGCGCGAGGATGTTGACGAAGCCCATCGCATAGCCCAGGCCGAGCGCCGCCAGCCTGGGGCGGGTGGTCAGGTACGGGCCGACGACGAAGAACGGCAGGATGCCCGCCACCAGCAGTGCGTAACCGTCGAGCCGGGTCAGCACCTCGAACTCGCAGACGTAGCCGGCCACCAGGCCCAGCAGGTAGCCGCCGGACATCCTGACGGTCAGCCCCGCGGCGTTGGGCACCGTGGCGAACAGGCCGGAGAAGATGGTCGCCAGCAGCATCGCGTTGGCGCCCATCGGCCAGCCGGTGGCGGCCCAGAACGCGCCCAGCAGCAGCATCGTCGCCGTGGTGCGGATGAAGGCCAGCCCGGCGCCGGCATGGTCGTTGCCGCGCACGAAGTGCACCTGCTCCACGCCGCGGGAAGCCACCACCCGCTCCAGCAGCCGCGCGCGGGCCCGCACATACGCTTCCAGTTCGTGCGTGAAGCGCAGCAGCAGGCCGGTGCCCACCTCGAAGTCCTCGGCCTGGCTGGCGTCGCCGAGGCCTCCGCGCAGCGACGCGGCGCGCCCGGGCAAGGCCTGGCGCACGGCGTGGATGCGCGCGGCCAGCGCTTCCGGCGGCAGCGACGATGCCGGCTGCAGGGCGCTGCCCAGCGGCTGGTACAGCGCCACCAACGACTGCGCCGCGCTGGTGTCGTGCATCCGCATCAGCCGGTTGATCAGGTGGTGCAGGGACTGGAAGCTGGTCGAGGCCGCCATGAAGCGCTGGTTGAACTGCTGCAGGTGCAGGCTGCGCGCGCGCGCCTCCGGGTCTTCGAAGATCACCGAGCTGCGCAGGTCCTCCAGCGTCACCGCGTCGCGTACCACCCGCAGGTGCGCCTGCTCCATGCGCTCGCGCGGCAGTTCGCCCTGCACCGCCTCGCGCACGAACTCCAGGAAGTCGGCGTACTGCCCGCGGACCGCCGCGCGCAGGGTGTCGCGCAGGCGCACCGGCAGCACGGTATCGCTGATCACCGCGCTGACCACCAGGCCCAGCATCACCTCGCTGATGCGCGCCACCGCCGAATCGAATACCTGGCCGGGATGGGTGGAGATCACCGGCAGCGCGATGATGGCCGCGGTGTAGCCGGCCAGCACGAAGGCGTAGGACTTGAAATTGCGGTGCAGCGTGGCGCCGGCGGCGCAGGCGCCGATCCACAGCGCCATCACCAGCAGGAACGGTTCGCGCTGCTGCGGGAACAGCGCCACGATCGCCAGCGCGGCGGCGGCGCCCACCAGCGTGCCGAGCACGCGGTAGAAGCCCTTGGCCAATACCATGCCGCTCTGCCGGTGCATGACGATGATAGTGGTCATCATCGCCGTACCCGGTTGCGGCAGGCCCATGCGCATGGCCAGCCAGCCGGTGACGAAGAACGACAGCGCCACGCGCAGCACGAACAGCCAGGCGTCGGCTTCGCCCTTCAGGAAATCGCGCAGGCCCGCGTACCACGGGGCGACCCCGGGACTGGAGGTGGCGGAGGATGGGACGGCGGACATCGCGGCCTCAGATCGCGTCGATGCCGGCGAGCATCTTTTTCAGCAGCGCTTCCAGCTGTTGCTGTTCGGTCCCGCTCAGCCCTTCCACCTGCTGCAGCAGCAGGCCGGACATGGCCGGCAGCATGCGTTCCACGCAGGCCACGCCTTCGCCGGTCAGGCGCAGGTCCAGCTTGCGCCGGTCCTCCGGGTGCGGGATGCGCTCCAGCAGCCCCTTGCGGCACAGCAGGTCGGTCAGGCGGGTGATGTTGGCCGACTTCTCGGTGGCCGCACCGGCCAGCTCGGACGGGCTGACCGCGCGGTCCGGCGTGCCGTACAGCATCATCAGCACGTTGTATTCGGCGTGGCAGAGGTCGTAGTCGCGCAGCACCGCGTTGGCATGGTCATGGACCGCCTTGTAGATGCCCTTGACCAGCCGGACCAGCACCGCGGGCCCGCGCGGAAACCCCGGCCACCGGTTGCAGGTGGCGTCGATGCGGGTTTCGGTGGGGTCGAAGCTGCTCATCGCCGGGAAGAAGGTCAGGGCCGGCGAATATAATACACAAATGTAATATCAATGAGTGAATAAAGCCTCACCCGGGCACCGGCGCCGGCAGTAGGGAGCAGCCATGGCATCTGGGCGGGGGAATATGGACAAGCGGTCCTGCCATCGGCGGCCAGGGCCCCGATGCGACGCAGTCCGCTGCCGGCGCCCTCCTCCTGCAACCCGGCCGATCTGCCTTCCGGGTACGCGCCTAGCTGTGAGGTTTCAAGAGGTTGTTCCCCTCTGACCGGGGGAGGAAGCTGATGTCGCCAGACGTCATTTCCATCCCAGCGAGGGGAACAAC
>Ga0182741_1001931_pt1 | contig 25271 bp, 21 predicted proteins | sample eDN5th37CBELigOP_FD_128874 | JGI IMG/M metagenome (GOLD analysis project Ga0182741, IMG submission 128874) | Enriched Organic Plus compost microbial communities from Emeryville, California, USA - eDNA 5th pass 37_C BE-Lig OP (version 2) (version 2) ... | reverse complement strand
TCGTTAGCCGAGCAGGGACATGACCAGTCCGGGCATCTGGCCGGCCTGCTTGAGCATGGAGATGCCGGACTGCATGAGCATGGAGTTCTTGCTCATGTTGGCGCTCTCCAGCGCGAAGTCGGCATCCGTGATCCGGCCGCTGGCCATGTCGGTGTTGTCCTTCATGTTGGCCAGGTTGTTGGCGGTGTGGTTCAGGCGGTTGATGGTGGCGCCGAACTGCGCGCGCACCTTGCCGATCTGGTCCAGCGCGGTCGCGATGTTGTCGATCGTGCCGTTGGCGTTGGTCGCGTCGATCTCGTCGCCCGCCGCGGTGGCCGGCGTGGTGTAGACGGCGGAAATGTCATCCAGCGCGTCGGTCAGATCACTGAGGCTGACCGGGCCGCCGCCGCTGAGATCGATGGTCATCGTCTCGGAGGCGCTGGCGCCGATCTGGAAGCTGACCTCGCCGCCGCCGAACGTGCCGCCAGTGCCGTCCGCGCTGAACAGCGCCTGACCGGCGAACTTGGTGTTGGTCATGATGTTGTTGAGCTCGCGCGCAAGCTCGTCGTACTCGGACTGCAGCGAGGTGCGGTCGTCGTCGCTGTTGGTGCCGTTGGCCGACTGGGTGGCCAGGTCCTTCATGCGCTGAAGGATGTCGGTCATTTCCTGGAAGGCGCCCTCGGCGGTCTGCAGCATGGAGATCGCGTCGCTGGTGTTGCGCATCGCCACGGCCATGCCGCGGGACTGAGCATTGAGGCGGGTGGCGATCTGCAGGCCGGCGGCATCGTCGGCGGCGGAGTTGATGCGGTAGCCGGTGCCCAGACGCTGCTGGTTGGTGGTCAGCGCGGCACTGAACTTGTTCAGGCTGTTCTGAGTGACCAGCGCGGCATAGTTGGTGTGGATCGACAGAGCCATGAAATCACCTGTGTCGTCATGGACGTATGTTTGCAGGCCTGCATCGGCCAGCTAGTAGCACAGAGCGACCATGGCGATCCGGAAGTTAAGACCTCAGTCCGCCGCTTGGAAGGTACTGGTCACCACGCCGGCTTCCACCACCTTGGCGTCGATGATCTTCTCGCTGCTCAGATTCCTGACCTGAATCACCTCGCCGGGCACCCCGTCGCTCAACGCCTCGCCGGGGGTTGAGGCGTGGACGCCGTCCCGGCTGGCGACGATGGTGACGCGCTGGCCGCGCCGGACCACCGGGGCCTGGGCTAGGAGCGCGGGGCTAAGCGCCTGGTTCGGACGCAGCCGGCGCTTGGCGGCCAGGCCCACGACCTCGTCCACGCGGTGATAGAAGCCGCGGTTGGCCTTGCCGAGGTTGATCCGCTCCAGTTTCACGTCGTCGGCGGCGATGGTCTGGCCGCGTTCGATCACGCCCTTGGCATGCACCGCCGGCAGGTAAATCTCCACCCGCGCGTTGACCGCTACCGTCCAGCCGCCCTGCCCGGGGCAAACCAGCTCGAAGCGTCGCCGCTCCTGCAGCGGATCGCCGCCCTCCAGCGCCGTGAGCCGGAGCGCCGCGCCGCAGGCGGTGAGCCCGGCGACGCCGCGCGGCAGGTCCAGTTCGTGCTCGAAGCTCAACCCCTGCCAGTCCCGCCGCGCCGCTTCCGCTCGCAGCTCCTGTTGCAGCCGCGCCTGCACCGCGCTTCGTATCTGATCGGCCGCGCTCGGTGCCGCCGAGGCGACGAGCGGCAACAGTGCCAACACGGTTCCCATGAGCAGGGCGAAAGCGGAAGCGTTGTTTCCTCCTGTCTGCGCCTGCGTGCCGCCGTGGGAAATGAGCCCGCGCCGCCGACGCCCGATCGGGCGCGCCAAGTTTTCAAAAATCAACGACATATATTCGGTCCGTGGGCTGGGCATGATTCGTGCAAAACGTTGCGGCAGCCCGTAAGGGCGATGCAGGCGACAGGTTGTTGGTGAGGCTTGGTCAATGAGTATACGGATCGATGCTGACCTAGGCGTGCACGTGCGCGCTTTGGAGCTGCGCATGCAGCGCAGCGAAATCCTGGCGGCGAACCTCGCCAACGAGGACACCCCGGGGTTTCAGGCTCGCGACATCGACTTCGCCGCCGAGATGCGCCGTCTCGAACTGGAGGACCGCAAGTCCTTGGCCGGCGGGGAAGCACCGCAGCTGCTGTTCCGGGTTCCGGCGCAGCCGTCCCAGGACGGCAACACCGTGGAGCTGGCGGTCGAGCAGGCGGAGTTCTCGCGCAACGCCATGGATTTCCAGACCAGTTTGACCTTTCTGAGCATGAAGTTCCGCGGCCTGAAGCAGGCCATCGAAGGACGCTGATCGCATGTCGTTCGAATCCATTTACCGCATCGCCGGCTCGGCCATGAGCGCCCAGACCGTGCGTCTGAACACCGTGGCCAGCAACTTGGCCAACGCCGATTCCGCCGCCGACAGCCCCGACCGGGTCTATCAGGCGCGCAAGCCGGTGTTCGCCGCCGTCTACAACAACGAGTCGCTCAACGCCGGCACCAACTTCGTCGGCGCCCGCGTGCAGTTGCTCGACGTCGTCAGCTCCGGCCGCGAGCCGCAGCGCCGCTACGAGCCGGGCAATCCGCAGGCCGACCGCGACGGCTACGTCTACTACCCCGACATCAACGTGATCGAAGAGATGACCGACATGATGTCGGCCTCGCGCAGCTTCGAGACCAGTGTCGAGGTGCTCAACCGTGTGAAGAGCATGCAGCAGGGGCTGCTGCGGCTGGGAGAATCCTGATGAGCGTGGTCAGTGCCAGTGATCTGAGCGGCGTGTCGACGCTGGCGGCGCGTTCGACCGCGCCGGCGGCGAATCTCAGCGATTCGGCGGAGATGGAGAACCAGTTCATCACCCTGATGGTCGCGCAGATCAAGTACCAGGATCCGACCAATCCCATCGACAGCACCGAGTACCTGAACCAGTTCTCGGCCATGTCCCAGGTCAAGAGCATGGAGAACATGGCCCGGCTGTCGCAGAACAATCTGGTCCTGCTCGACAACCTGCAGAACCTCACCGCCGCCGGTCTGGTTGGCCAGGAAGTGGCGGTGGCGGTCGACTCGGTGCGGGTCGGCAGTGCCCCGCTGCGGCTGCAGGCGCAGCTGCAGCATGCCTCCGGCGACACGGTGCTGCGCCTCACCGACGCCGGTGGTTCGACCACGGTCGTCGAGCTGGGGCCGCGCCGCGCCGGCGCGCTCGACTACGAACTCGACCCGGCGGCACTGGGCCTGGCGCCGGGCCGCTACACGGTGACCGTGCAATCCGACAGCGGCGAGATGCCCACGGTGGCACTGGTCGGCGAGGTACGCAACGTGCGAGTCAGCGCCGACGGCCCGGTGCTGGAACTCGACGGCGCCGATCAGGTGCCCTTCTACAACATTCTCCAGTTCGGCCCCAGCGGCGCAGCGTCCGGCGTACTCGCCGGGCTGCGTTGACGTCGGGCGGTCAGGCAGCAGTACGAGGTTTCGGACATGAGTTTCCATATCGCACTGAGCGGGCTGAGCGCCGTCAACGAGCAGCTCAACACCATCGGCAACAACATCGCCAATGCCGGCACGGTCGGGTTCAAGTCGTCGCGCACCGATTTCGGCACCTTCTACGCCGGCAGCCTGGCTATGGGCGTCGAGGTGCTGGGCCATACCCAGAGCATCAGCCGCGGCGGCTCGCAGACCACCACCAACCGCGACCTCGATCTCGCCATCACCGGCGGCGGTTTCTTCGTCACCCGCGCCCTCAACGGCGAGATCAACTACACCCGCGCCGGCATGTTCGGCGTGGACAACGAGAATTACATCGTCAACAGCCAGGGCCGCCGCTTGCAGGGCTTTCCCATCGACGCCGCCGGCAATCTGCAGACCGGCACGGTGACCGATTTGCAGCTGGACGCGGCCAACCTGCCGGCCAAGGCCACCGACGCGCTGGCGTTCGCCGCCAACCTGGACGCCAAGCTCGAGGTGCCCGCCGTGGCCTTCGATCCCGCCGATCCGGCCAGCTACAACTCGACCTACACCAGCCAGGTGTACGACTCCCTGGGCCGCGAGCACACGCTGACCCAGTATTTCGTCAAGACCGGCGACAACCAATGGAACGTTCACTACCTGGCCGACGGCCAGCCGCTGGAGTCGGCGCCGGGTACGCCGTTGGTGCAGAGCCTGAGCTTCGACGCCTACGGCGCGCTCAGCGCCGGCCACAACGTGACCCTGAACTTCACGCCCGCCGGCGGCGCGGCGCCGCTGTCCATTGCCGTCGACTACACCGGCACCAGCCAGCACGCTTCGCAGTTCGTGGTCACCACCAACCGCCCGACCGGCTACTCCGCCGGTGAGCGCACCGGCCTGGTGGTCGAAAGCGACGGCCGGATCTACGCCACGTACAGCAACGACCAGCGCCTGCTGCAGGGTCAGGTGGTGCTGGCCAGTTTCGCCAACGCCGAGGGTTTGGCCAACGTCAGCGGCACCGCCTGGTCGGAGACGGTGGCGTCCGGCAAGCCGCTGTACGCCGCGCCCGGCGTCGGCTCGCTCGGCCTGATCAACGCCGGCCGGCTGGAGAACTCCAACGTCGATCTGACCCAGGAGTTGGTCGGGCTGATGGAAGGCCAGCGTAACTACCAGGCTAATACCACGGTCCTCTCCACCACCAAGGAGCTGACCCAGACTCTGTTCAACGCGGTCTGAGGCTGAATCATGGATCGTTTGGGCTATACGGCGATGACCGCGGCCAGCCGCACCATGCTGTCGCTGCAGGTGCGCGCCAACAACCTGGCCAACGCCAACACCCCGGGCTTCCGCGCCGACCTGGAGCGGGTGCAGGCGGTGGCGGTGGAAGGCTACGGCTATGACAGCCGCTACATGGCGCTGGTGGAGAACGCCGGCGTCAGCCTGGCGCCGGGGCAGCTGGTCGCCACCGGGCGCGCGCTGGACGTCGCCGTCAAGGGCGAGGGGCTGTTCGCGGTCGAATACGGTAACGGCGAGGCTTACACCCGTCACGGCAGCCTGCAGATCGATGCCGACGGGCGCCTGACCATTCAGGGCCGGCCCGTGCTCGGCGAGGGCGGCGCCATCGTCCTGCCCGAGCATGAGCAGGTCGCCATCGGCGCCGACGGTGTCATCTCGATCAAGCCCCCCGGCGAGGCGGAAATGGTCGAGGTCGATCGGCTGCGGCTGGTGCAGGCGCCGGCGGCCGCGTTGATCAAGAACGCTAACGGCCTGCTGGTGCGGCAGGACGGCGCGCCGGCCGAGGCGGCCGAACAGGCCATGGTGGTCAGCGGATTCCTCGAGTCGAGCAACGTCTCGGCCATCGACGAGCTGACCGCGACCATGAGCCTCAACCGCCTGTTCGAAACGCAGGTGAAGATGATGAAAGCCGCCGAGGACCTTGCCGAGGCGGGCAATCGAGCAATTCGCGGCGGCTAGGAGATCACGGCATGAGTTCCGCGCTTTGGGTGAGCAAGACCGGCCTGGCGGCCCAGGAAAAGGCCATGGCGACCGTGGCCAACAACCTGGCCAACGTCAACACCAACGGCTTCAAGAGCGACCGGGCGGTCTTCGAGGACCTGTTCTACACCATCGAGACCCAGCCGGGCGCGCTGGCCGATCAGACCAACACCGTGCCCTCGGGCATCCAGTTGGGCAGCGGCGTGCGCGTGGCCGGCACCCAGAAGGTGTTCACCGAGGGCAGCATGCAGACCACCGGCCAGCCCATGGACCTGGCCATCGTCGGCCGCGGCTTCTTCCAAGTGGAGTCGCCCACGGGCGAGATCTACTACACGGAGAACGGCCAGTTCCAGCTCAACGCCGAGGGCCTGATGGTCAACGCCCAGGGCCTGCCGCTGGTGCCGACCATCGAAGTGCCGGCCGGCAGCACGGGCTTCACCGTGGGCAGCGACGGCACGGTGACCGTGGTGCTGCCGGGCGACACGCTGTCCACCGAACTGGGACAGATCACGCTGGTGAACTTCACCAACCCGGCCGGCCTCGAGGCGCTGGGCGGCAACCTCTATCGCGAGACCGTGGCCAGCGGCGCGCCGGTGGAAGGCGTGGCGGGCGAGGACGGTCTCGGCTCGATCAAGCAGTACGTGCTGGAAGGGTCGAACGTGCAGGTGGTGGAGGCCATGGTGTCCATGATCGCCATCCAGCGCGGCTACGAGGCCAACGCCAAGATGCTGGACGCCGCCTCGAGCATGCAGCAGTTCCTCAACCAGACCGTCTGATGGCGATGATGCGCGCTTCCTGCCTGGTCGCGGCCCTGGCGCTGACGCTCGGCGGCTGCCAGAGCATGCCGGTGCTCGGCCCCGACGATCCGATGGAGTACGCCCCGCCGGATCTCGACTACAGCCTGCCGCCGCCGACCAGCGGCGGGCTGTTCCGGCCCGGCACCGGCGGCGGGCTGACCGGCGACCGGCGCGCGCTGCGGGTGGGCGATATCCTCACCATCGTGCTCAACGAGTCCACGCAGTCGCGCAAGAGCGCCGGTACCCGTTTCGGCAAGTCCAGCAGCGTCGGCGTGGGCGTGCCGAAGTTGTTCGGCAAGACCTATCCCGACGTCGAGACCGGCATTTCCGGCGAGCGCGAGTTCGACGGCTCAGCCCAGAGTTCGCAGCAGAACTCGTTGCTCGGCTCGATCGCCGTGACCGTGCACCAGGTGCTGCCCAACGGCGTGTTGCTGGTCAAGGGCGAGAAACGGCTGCGCCTCAACCAGGGCGACGAGTTCATCCGCCTCAGCGGCCTGGTGCGGGTCGACGACATCGACCGCCACAACCGCGTTTCCTCGCAGAGCGTGGCCAACGCGCGCATCTCCTACGCCGGGCGCGGGGTGCTGGACGACAGCAACTCGCCGGGCTGGCTGGCGCGCTTCTTCAACCATCCGATCTTCCCGTTCTAATCAAGGTGACAGCAGCCATGCGTCAGTTCCTGAGAGCGCTGGCCGCCGCCCTGGTTCTCGGCGCCACGCCCGCGCAGGCGGTCCCGCTGATGGACCTGGCCGACATCGAAGGCGTCCGCGGCAACCAGTTGATCGGCTACGGCCTGGTGGTGGGTCTCGACGGCACCGGCGACAAGAACCAGGTGAAGTTCACCAGCCAGTCGGTGGCCAACCTGGTGGAGCGCTTCGGCGTGAAGCTGCCGAACAACGTCGACCCCAAGCTGAAGAACACCGCGGCGGTGATGGTCACCGCCACCGTGCCGCCCTCCTACGGCCCGGGCCAGACGCTGGACGTCACCGTCGCTTCGCTCGGCGACGCCCAGAGCCTGCGCGGCGGCCAGCTGCTGATGACGCCGCTGCATGCCGTGGACGGCGAGATCTATGCCATCGCCCAGGGCGGCGTGGTGGTGGGCGGACTCAAGGCCGAGGGCCAGAGCGGTTCGAGCGTGGCGATCAACAACGCCAATACCGGCCGCATTCCCAACGGCGCCACCATCGAGCGCGAGATTCCCACCGACTTCACGCAGCGCCCGGAGGTGATCCTGAGCCTGCGCCAGCCCAGCTTCCAGACCGTGAGCCGGGTGGTCGAGGCGGTCGACGCGGCTTTCGGCGCCGGCACCGCCACCGCGCTCAACGCCACCCGCATCTCGCTGCGGGCGCCGGCCGCCGCCAACCAGCGCATGAGCTTCATGGCGATGCTGGAGACGCTGGAGGTGGATGAAGGCCGGGTGCGGCCGAGGGTGGTGTTCAACAGCCGCACCGGCACCGTGGTGGTCGGCGAGGGCGTGCGGGTGCGGGCCGCGGCCGTGGCGCACGGCACCCTCACCGTCACCATCAGCGAACGGCCGCAGGTCAGCCAGCCGGAGCCGTTCTCGCGCGGCGAGACGGCGGTGGTACCGCGCTCGGACGTGGCGGTGCAGCACGACCGCAACGCGATGTTCGAGTGGCCGGAGGGCACCAGCCTGCGCAGCATCATCGACACCATCAACAGTCTGGGCGCCACGCCCGACGACGTGATGAGCATTCTGCAGTCGTTGGAGCGCGCCGGCGCGCTCAACGCCGAAGTCATCGTGATGTAGGACCGGTCATGAACATCGTCCAGTTCCCGACCAGCAGCGCCGGCACCGTGCGCGCGAGCGCGGACGCTCCCCGCGACGCGCGCCGCGCCCAGCTGGAGGCCGTCTCCGAGCAGTTCGAGGCGCTGTTCCTGCAGCAGATTCTCAAGCAGATGCGCAAGGCCGGCGACGTGCTCGGCGCCGACAGTCCGCTGCGCAGCCGCGAGGCGGATACCATGCGCGACTTCTACGACGGCGCGCTGGCCGAGAGCTTGGCGCGGCAGCGGCAAGCGGGTATCGCCGAGCTGCTGGTGCGGCAGCTGTCCGGCCAGGTCGGCGCGGCGAACGCGCCAGCGGCAGGCGCCGCCGAGCAGCCGGTGGAGGCGCCGCAGGCGCCGGATAGCTGGTGGCAGCGCGGCGTCAACGGGCTCGCCACGCTGTGGCAGCGCGGCGCGGCCGGATTCAAGGCGCTGGTCGAGAGCGTGATCCGGCATGAGTCCGGCGGCGATGTCGCCGCCGTTTCCGCCAAGGGCGCGCGCGGCCTGATGCAGCTTATGCCGGACACGGCGCGGGAAGTGGCGGGCGAACTCGGCGTCGAGTACAGCGAAACGCGCCTGACCGAGGACGGCGAATACAACCGCCGCTTGGGCTCGGCCTATCTGGAGAAGCTGCTGCGGCGCTACGACGGACACTACGCGCTGGCGGTGGCGGCGTACAACGCTGGCCCGGCGCGGGTGGACAGCTGGCTGCAGCGTCACGGCGATCCGCGCAGCGGCGCCATCGACACCGACAGCTGGGTCGAGAAGATCCCGTTCGACGAAACCCGCCGCTACACCCGGTCCATCCTCGCCGACCTGCGCAGAACGCAGCCGGGCGCGAGCGAGATGCGGCAGTCCCGGGTTAATTCCGCGGCCGATCCGGTCGCCTTACCGAATGGAACGACCAGCGCGGCCGGCGGTCACCGCTCGGCGGCGTTCGCACACCCGATCCGGATCGCGGCCAAGGACATCGTCTCGTGAGCATCTTGAGTCAAATCGGCTACAGCGGCGTGCGCGCGGCGCAGATCGCCCTGAACACGACCGGCCAGAACGTCGCCAACGTCAATACCCCAGGCTACAGCCGGCTGTCGCCGCAGTTTCGCGCGGTTGCCGGCCACGGCGGCACCAGCATCGGCGGCGGCGTGGAGATCAGCGGCATCCGCCGCATCTACGGCGATTTCCAGAACCAGCAGTTGTGGCGCGCCACCACCGAGCAGAGCTACTTCAGCAGCCGCCAGCAGTACCTGACCGCGCTCGAGGGGCTGGCCGGCAGCGAGGGCTCCAACATCAGCGCCGGCCTGGACAACTTCTTCGCCGCGCTCAGCGAGGCCAGCTCCACGCCTCGCTCGATGGGACTGCGCCAGCAGGTGCTGGACGAGGCCACGCAGCTGGCCCAGCGCTTCAACGGCCTGGTCGGCAACATCGGCACGCAGCTCGACGCCCTGCACGGGCAGCGCGTGGCGGTGGTGGACGAGATCAACGGCCTGACCGCGAACATCAGCGAGCTGAACGCGCAGATCATCGAAATGAAGGCGGTCGGCCGCGATACCTCGACGCTGCTCGATTACCGCGACAACCTGATCAAGGAGCTGAGCCAGCAGGCCGACATCCGCACCCAGCTGATGGACGACGGCTCGCTGAGCGTATCGCTGGCCAACGGCCAGCCGTTGGTGGTGCGTGCCACCTCGGCGCAGATGACGGTTACCCGCACCGCCAGCGGCGAGCAGAACCTGGCGCTGGTGTTCGCCGGAACCACCTTCCGGCTCGGCGAAGCCACGCCGATCGGCGGCACGCTGGGCGCGCTGCAGGACACCGAGTACGGCTCGCTGCGGCCGGCCCAGGCCGATCTGCACGACATGGCCGCAGCCCTGGCGGAGAAGGTGAACGCGGCCCTGGTCGGCGGCTACGATCTGAACGGCAACGCGGGTAAGCCGCTGTTCACCTACGTTCCCGGCAGCAATGACGGCTTGCTCCGCGTCACCGGGATCGGTGCCGACGAGCTGGCGTTCTCCTCCGCTCCGGGGGAGGTGGACAACAACGATGTCCTGCTGCAGCTGCTGGACATCAAGAACCAGAACGTCACCGTCGGCGGCACGTCCATCGCGCTGAACGACGCCTACGCCGGTTTGCTGGGCCGGGTAGCGAGCGCCAGCCGGCAGAATCAGGCCGATTTGGACACGGCCACCACCGTCGCCGAGCAGGCCCAGGCGCAGCGCGACAGCCTCAGCGCCGTCAGCCTGGACGAGGAGGCCATCGACCTCATGGCGTACACCGAGGCCTACCAGGCCAACATGAAGGTGATCGGCGCCGGCAAGCAGCTGTTCGACGCGCTGCTGGCCCTGTTCTAACGCCTGCCGTTCCGACCGAGGAAGACACGCATGCGGATCACCAATCCCCAGATCACCGCGCTGATGCACGGCTCGATGAACAGCAGCTCGGCGAAGCTCGGCAAGCTGATGCAGCAGATGGCCACCGGTCAGCGCATGCTGCTGCCGTCGGACGATCCCATCGCCAGCGTGCGGGTGCTGCGCATCCAGCGCGAAGAGGCGAGCCTGGAACAGTACCGCGGCAACATCGCCAACCTCGCGGCCAGCTTCTCCAAGCAGGAGGCCAACCTCAAGTCGATCTCCGACGCCATGCTCAGCGTGCGCGATTTGCTGCTGTGGGCCGCCAACAGCGGCGTCAACTCCGAAGTGGAGTTGGGCGCCATCGCTAGCGAGCTGGAGGTGCTGGAGAAGACGCTGATCAACGCCGCCAACGTGCGTGACGAGGAAGGCCGCTACCTGTTCTCCGGCACCCAGAGCGACCGCCCGGCCATCGTCTTCGACGAAGACTCGCAGAGCTACGTGCTCGGCGGCAACGCCAAGCATCGCCAGGCCGCGGTGGCCAACGGCGTGCTGCTGGAAGAGAACGTCACCGCCGAACAGGCCTTCGGGCCGACGCTGGCGGGTTTCAATGACCTGCGCCAGGTGGTGGCCCTGCTCAAGAGCCCGGACCTGAACGCCGCCGATGCCGCCGTGAACGAGAGGATCGCCGCCGCGCTGGAGAGCCTGGATCGGACCCATGACGCGGTGCTGGGTGCCATGACCGAGCTGGGCGGCCGGCAGAACACCCTCACGTTGCTCAATAACAGCAACGAAGGTCTGTCCCTGGTGAACCAGAAGATCGAGCAGGAGCTCTCGACCCTCGACTACGCCGGCGCTAGCATCGACTTCAGCAATTACCTGCTGGCGTTGCAGTCGACCCAGAAGACCTATCTGAAGCTCAATGGACTGTCGCTGTTCGGCCAGCTGTAACTGAGGTTGCCGATGAAGATCGACAAACAGCTGCCGGCCGTTTCCCCAGTCAATCCGCAGGAGCGGCGGCGGACCGCGTTGTCCGAAGCGCCGCGGCAAGAGCAAGCGCGCCGGACCGTGGCTGAAACGCCGCTGTCCGAGCAAGGCATCCGGTCGAGCGCCAGCTTCAGCATTCAGCTCAACCAGCAGCTGTCGGCATTGCAGTCGGCGGAGCGCTATCTGGGCGACCTGGAGTACCGGCTTTCCAACCTCAAGCTCGCTCTCAGCCGCGAACTCAGCGCCGCGCGCGGCAGCGACAAGGAAACGGTTCGCCAGGCGATGCGCCAGGTCAACGACCTGCTCGAACGCCGCGCCGAACGTTCCGGCAACGCGCTGGACTCGGCGCTCAAGCTGCACTTGAACGAGCCGGTGCGCAGCCGCTTCAGCCTGCCGGGATTGGACTCTCTCGAAGCGATTCGCCAGTCGGGCAAGGAAACGCTGCTGTTCAGCGCCGGTCGTAGCGGCGGCGAGCCGGCCGCGGTCGTGCTCAAGGAAGGTCTGGGCGACCAGCAGATGCTGCGCAGCTTCAACGCCGGGCTCGCGCAACTGGGCATCCGCGCCGAGCTGGACGAGAACGGCAGGCTGAAGTTCTCGGCCCGCGAGAGCGATTGGCAAGCTATGCGCGGCCAGCTGGCGGTGCAGGGCGAGGGCAAGCTGTTCCCGAAGGGGCGCTACACGCGCCTCGAGGGCCGCGAGGATCGGATCCTGGAGCTGCCGGACGAGCCGGCCCTGGACTCTCGGCAGGAGCTGCGCGCCCAGCTCGATTCCGTGGTCGCGGCGCTCGACAAGGTGGTCGATATGCGCGAGCAGATCGCCCAGCGGCGCGAGGAGATCCGCGCCTTTCTCGAGCGCCAGTCCGATCAGGACGAGAAGCAGTGGGCGCTCGGCTATGCCGGTTCGGTGTTCACCATCATGCGGCGCAATCCCTCCAGCTACGCGGCGGTGACCCAGGCCGTGATGGCGCAGGCCAATCTCAGCCGCTTCGCGGTGGTAAGCCTGCTGTCGTAACCGACCGGTGGTGCGCCGCCACGGCGCACCACCGCCCTACCCCGCTCGCAGTATGCGCATGCGCCGCTTGTGCACCGGCTTGAGGGTCAGGAAGCCCGGTAGCAGCCGCCAGTAGGGCGGCGCCACCCTGAAGGTGTGCAGGAGGCGGTACACGGTGGCCGCGTTCGGGTCGGAGGCCGGATCCTCGGCGGCGTGGACGATGCGCGGGCAACGGGCGATCGCCTGGTTGATGCGCTTGAGCATCCACTTCTCCGACACTTCGTCGGAAAAATAGAACACCGATTCCGCCAGGCTCTGGTCCGGCCCGATCCGGCCCTCCTTGCGGGCCAGTTCCGCCAATTGCGTACCGGGAAGCACTCGGATGCCGGTGGTGAACATGCTCACGCAGCCGGGGAAGTCGAGCTCGCGCTCGGCGAAACCCACGGTTTCCTCCACCGTTTCCTTCGTTTCACCGGGCCCGCCGAGCATGAAGAACCACATGCTGGCAATGCCCGACTCGCGCACCAGCCGTGCGCAGCGTTCCACGTCGCGGCGGCCGAAACCCTTGCTCAGGCCCTTCAGCGTCGCGTCGCTGGCCGACTCGGGTGTGACCATCATCGAGTGGAACCCGGCCCGCTTCATCAGCGTCAATAGCTCCGCCGACACGCCCAGGGGGTTGATGCCCATGGTGGTCAGCCGGACCTTTAGGCCGCGACGGATGATGGCCTCGCAGATGGCGATGGCGTGCGACTGCGGCAGGTTGAAGGTGGAGTCGATGAACTCGAAGCAGCGCGGATTGACCGTGCGCGCCACCCGCTCGATCTCGTCCACCACCTCTTCCGGCGGGCGCTTGCGCATGCCCTTGCCTTCCACCGCCGGGTAGGTGCAGTAGTTGCAGATCATCGGGCAGCCGCGCTTGGTCTGGATCGGCCAGGTCGAGCCGGCACGGGCATAGCGCTTCCAGTCGATCCAGCGTTCCATGCCGGAGCCGTCGAAGCCGCACAGCGGGCGGGGTGGCGAGCCGGCCAGCCGCTCGCCGTCGCGATACAGCAGCCCCGGTACTTCGTTCAGGCCGCGCTCGCCCTGCAGCGCTTCCAGCAGCAGCGGAAACGCCTCTTCCCCTTCGCCGCGGATGACGTAGTCGGCGTCCATATGCGTCAGCGCGTCGCCGGAGAGGATGGATATGGCCGGGCCGCCGAGCACGATGGGCGCGTTGGTGAGCTCGCGCATGCGCGCCAGTTGGCCGTGTAAGCGGGTGAGATGCACCTGCAGCCGCTGGTGGACCACGTTGTCGATGTTGCGCACCGACACGCCGATTACCTCCGGCTTGAAGTCGCGGATGGTTCGCTCGAGCGCGGAGCCGTCGCTGTCGCCCACCAGCAGGTCGAGGAAGCGCACTTCATGGCCGGCGTCGGCGGTTGCGCTGGCCACGTAGCTCAGACCGATCGGAGGTGGCGGCAGCACGTCGCGCATATCGTTGGAGTAAACGAGCAGAACCCGCATGGCTGATCTCGATGTGAACAACCGAGCGATCAAAGCAGCGGCCAGGGGTGGCTGCCTTGACGTGCATCAAGGGCGGGCTCCGGAGCCGGTCGGCCGGCGCGACGCGCGTCGCGCCTTAGTGGCGGCGGAATAGGCCGGTGCGGCCTACAGCCAGCCGCTCAGCTGGCGTAGCACCAGGTCGGTGAGCGCCTGTACGTGGCGCGGGTCGTCGTTGAGGCAGGGGATGTAGTGGAACTGCTCGCCGCCGGCGGCCAGGTAGAGATCGCGGTTGGTCATCGCGTTCTCCTCCAGCGTCTCCAGGCAGTCGGCCGAGAAGCCGGGGCAGGCGAGGTCGATCCGCTTCACGCCCTCGGCGCCGAGGCGTTGCAAGGTGGCGTCGGTGTACGGTTTGAGCCACTCGGCGCGGCCGAAGCGCGACTGGAAGGTCGCCACCCACTGGTCTTGGCGCAGTCCCAGCTCCTCGGCCAGCAGCGCCGAGGTGAGATGACACTGTTGCGGATACGGGTCGCCCAGATCGGCGAAACGCTGCGGCAGGCCGTGGTAGGACAGCACCAGGCGATCGCCTTGGCCGTGTTGCCGCCAGTAGGCGCGGATCTTCTCGGCCAGGGCGCCGATGTAGCCGGGATCGTCGTGATAGTCGCGCACGAAGCGCAACGACGGCACCTCGCGCCAGCCCTTGAGCACGCGGTAGACCGCATCCAGGGTGGAGGCGGCGGTCGAGGCGGAGTACTGCGGGTACAGCGGTAGTACCAGGATCTGCCGCGCGCCGGCGTCGCGCAGTTCGGTCAGGCCCTGGGCGATCGACGGCGAGCCGTAGCGCATCGCCAGCCGCACCACCATCGCGCCGGGCCGATGCCGTTCCAGCGCCGCTTGCACCTCGTCGGTTATCCGCCGCGAGATGGTCAGCAACGGCGAGCCTTGATCGGTCCAGACCCGCTGATAGGCATGGGCGGAGCGGCGCGGCCGCACCGTCAGTACCAGGCCATTGAGAATCAGCCACCAGAGCGGTCGGGGAATCTCCACCACTCGCGGGTCCCACAGGAACTCCTTGAGATAGCGGCGGGTCGCCGCCGGAGTCGGGGCGTCGGGCGTGCCGAGGTTGGTGAGTAGCACCCCGAGCGGAGCGGAGGATGGACTGGCCATGCGCGGATCGGATCTCCGGCGGAAAAGGCGGCCGGCGCCGCGTAGCGGCGCCGGCACGATGAGAGTTACAAGCTCTCCAACGCCTCCTTGGCGTCGACGCCGGCCATCGCGGCCTCCACCGAAGCCAGGGCGCTCATGTTGACGATGCCGCGCACCGTGGTGCTGGGCGTGAGGATGTGCGCCGGCTTGTCGGTACCGAGCAGGATCGGACCGACCGACACGCCCTCGGACACGGCCTTGAGCAGATTGAAGGCGATGTTGGCCGAATCCAAGTTCGGCATGATCAGCAGGTTGGCCGGACCCTTCAGCCGCGAGTTGGGGAAGATCGCCTTGCGGATCGCCACCGAAATGGCGGCGTCGGCCTGCATCTCGCCTTCCACTTCCAGGCTCGGATCGCGCTCCTGGATCAGCTTCAGCGCATCGCGCATCTTCACCGCCGACGGATGATCGGAGCCGCCGAAGCTGGAGTGCGACAGCAGCGCCACCTTCGGCGTGATGCCGAAGCGGCGAACCTCGTCGGCCGCCAGGATCGTCATCTCGGCGATCTGCTGGGCGGTGGGGTCCTGGTTGACGTAGGTGTCGCAGATGAACAGCGTGCCGCGCGGCATGATCAGCAGGTTCATCGCCGCCATGTTGCAGACGCCGGGGCGGGTGCCGATCACCTGCTGCACGTAGTTCAGCTGGCGCTGGTAGCGGCCGACCAAACCGCCGAGCAGCGCGTCGGCCTCGCCGCGGCGCACCATCAGCGCGCCGATCACCGTGTTGCGGGTGCGCACGATGGTCTTGGCGCGGGCCGGCGTGACGCCGCGCCGCTCCATGATGCTGTGGTACAGCTGCCAGTAGTCCTTGAAGCGCGGATCCTCATCGGGATCGACCAGCTCGAAGTCGACGTCCGGCTGGATGCGCAGCCCCAGCTTCTGCAGGCGCATCTCGATGACCTTGCGCCGGCCGACCAGGATCGGCTTGACCAGCCCGTCGTCGACGCAGGCCTGCACCGCGCGCAACACGCGGTCTTCCTCGCCCTCGGAGTAGACCACGCGCTTGGGATCCTGGCGGGCGCGCTCGAACACCGGCTTCATCACCAGCCCGGACTGGAACACGAACTGGTTCAGTCGCATCTGATAGGAAGCCATGTCCTGGATCGGCCGGGTGGCGACGCCGCTGTCCATGGCCGCCTGGGCCACGGCCGGCGCCACGCGCACGATCAGGCGCGGGTCGAACGGCTTGGGAATGACGTAGTCCGGGCCGAACTGCAGCGGCTTGCCGCCGTAGGCCGCGGCGACCACGTCGGAGGCCTCGGCCATGGTCAGGTCGGCGATGGCCTTCACCGCCGCCAGCTTCATCTCCTCGTTGATGGTGGTGGCGCCCACGTCGAGCGCGCCGCGGAAGATGAAGGGGAAGCAGAGGACGTTGTTGACCTGGTTGGGGTAGTCGGAGCGGCCGGTGCAGATGATGGCGTCGGGCCGTGCTTCCTTGGCCACTTCCGGCAGCACTTCCGGCACCGGGTTGGCCAGCGCCAGGATCATCGGGTTCGGCGCCATGGTCTTGACCATATCGCCGGTCACCACGCCTGGGCCGGACAGGCCGAGGAAGATGTCGGCGCCCACCATGGCCTCGGCCAGGGTGCGGCACTCGGTGTCGGCGGCGTAGTCGAGCTTGCGCGGGTCCATGGACACCGTGCGGCCCTTGTAGATCACGCCCTTGGAGTCGCAGGCGATGATGTTTTCCTTACGCGCGCCCAGCGCCACCAGCAGGTCGAGGCAGGCGATGGCGGCGGCGCCGGCGCCGGAGGTGACCACCCGGACGTCCTTGATGTCCTTGCCGACCAGGCGCAGGCCATTGAGGATGGCGGCGGCCGAGACGATGGCGGTGCCGTGCTGGTCGTCGTGGAACACCGGGATCTTCATCCGCTGACGCAGCGCGGACTCGATCTCGAAGCATTCGGGCGCCTTGATGTCCTCGAGGTTGATGCCCCCGAAGGTCGGCTCCAGCGAAGCGATCGTCTCGATCAGCTTCTGCGGGTCGCGCTCGTTGATCTCGATGTCGAAGACGTCGATGCCGGCGAACTTCTTGAACAGGACGCCCTTGCCTTCCATCACCGGCTTGCCGGCCAGCGGGCCGATATTGCCCAGGCCCAGCACGGCGGTGCCGTTGGTGATGACCGCAACCAGGTTGCCGCGGGCGGTGAGATTGGCCGCCGCGTCCGGATCGGCGACGATCGCCTCGCAGGCGAAGGCTACGCCGGGCGAATAGGCCAGCGCCAGGTCACGCTGATTCGCCAGGGGCTTGGTGGGGACAACCTGAATCTTGCCGGGCATACCACTGCGGTGGTACTCGAGCGCGGCATCGCGCAATTCATCGGACATCTAAGAAATCTCCCAATACTGGGGCGAGCTGGCGGGCGGAAGGGCGGCATTATACGGTTTCGCCCCGTGCCCGGGCCACTGTTTGCCTTATGAAAACGACTCTGAACGCGGAACTGGAAAGCTAACCCGGTATTTGCTCCAAAAAGGTGCGCACTTGCGCGGCGAAGCCGGCGGGCTGTTGCACGTGCAGCCAGTGGCCGGCGCCGGCCACCGCGGCGATGCGCGCGGCCGGGAACAGCGCGCGGATGCGCGGAATGTTCGCCTCTGTCACGTAGTCCGAATCGGCGCCATGCACGAACAGCGCCGGACCTTGGTAGCTGCCCTCCAGCGCCGGGAAGTCCTGGATCGCCGGCAACTGGTCGGCCAGGATGTCGAGCGGAATGCGCCAGGCGTAGCGGTCGCCGACGCGCTGCAAATTGGTCAGCAGGAACTGCCGCACCATCTTCTCCGGAATCGCCTCGGCCAGCAGCCGGTCGGCCTCGTCGCGCGAGCAGACGTCCGCCACCGGCAGCGCGCGCAGCGCTTGGATGATGCAGTCGTGGCCGTGGTCCTGATCGCGGTACGACACCGGCGCGATGTCCGCCGCCACCAGGGCGCGTACCCGTCGCGGATGCCGCAGCGCCAGCGTCATGGCGGCCTTGCCGCCCATGCTGTGGCCCAGCACCAGGGCTTGATCGATATCGAGGCGGTCGAGCAGCGCCAGCAGGTCGGCGGCCTGCGCGGGATAGCTCATGTCGGGGTGGTGCGGGGAGCGGCCGTGATTGCGCAGGTCCGGCAGGATCACGCGGAAGTGCTCGGCCAGCCATTTGGCGTGGCTGCCCCAGTTGCTGCCCGAGCCGTACAGGCCGTGCAGGATCAGTAGGGGCGGCCCCTCGCCTTGAATGCTGTAGTTCAGCTCAACCGTCGTCGTCATGATGGTGTTCCAGTGCGCGCGCGCCGGCGGCCTGAACCAGTTGCTTCAGTTGTTGCACCGCCACCGCCAGCATCGCCAACTCCAGCTTGGGTACGGTCTTCAGCTCGGCGAGGGTCTGGCGGATGCGCTCGACCAGGGTCGCGTAGCTCTTCAACCATGCCTCTACCCGCGCCTCGGCGCCGGACTCCGCGCTGGCGCCGATGATCTCGGCGCCGAGCCGGCGCAGCTGCAGGTAGACCTCGTCCTCCAGGCCGGCGCGGAAACGCTCCTGCCAGGGATCGGCGGCCGGAAAGCGGTCGATCGCCGCGCGCAGCCAGTCCAGGTCCAGCCGCTCGGCGGCACAGAAGTATACCCCCGCCGTCAGGAAAAGCTCGCTGCCGGTCTGGCGGCAGATCTTGGCGATGTCGAGCCCGGCGAATAGCAGGTCGCGCGCCGCCACCCGGCGCGCCAGCGCGGCCGGCACCCCCTCGCGCACCGACTCCGCCTCCCGCGCCGCCAGCCGCTCGCGCATGGCGCCGGGCAGCGTTTCGGCCAGACCCTGCCAAAACGGCTCGATTTGCGGCTTGAGCCGGTCGATCGCCAGCTCCACGTCGAGCGGCCGCGGCAGGTTGCGCAGCAGCCACAGGGTGGCCTGTTCCTGCAGATCGATCAGTGCCAGCTGCAGCCGGATCTGGCGCTCGGCGCCGATGCGGTTGTCGAGTTCGTCGACCTGCCGCCACCAATGCTCGAGCTCGAAGATGTCGCGCGCCGCCAGATAGGCGCGGGCGATCTCGCCACAGCCGACGCCGAGCTGTTCGCCGATGCGGAAGAAGAAGCTCATCCCCATGCGGTTGATGATCTGGTTGCTGAGCACCGTGGCGGTGATCTCGCGGCGCAGCCGGTGCTTGGCGATGGCGTGCGCGAAGTCGCGCTCCAGCGGCCGCGGGAAGTAGCCGAGCAGCGCCGAGGCCATGAACGGCGCGTCCAGCAGCGGGTCGGCCAGCAGCTCGCGGTTGGCGCTGATCTTGGCGTAGGCCAGCAGCACCGCCTGCTCCGGCCGGGTCAGGCCGCTGCGGGTCGCCAAGGTCTCGTCGTCGGGCAGGAACTCCAGCTTGCGGTCGAGCGCGCCGGCCCGCTCCAGCGCACGGATGAAGCGCGCGTGCTCGTCGAGCACCTCGCTGCCGCGCGCCTGCGCCAGGCTCAGCGCCTGGGTCTGCTGGTAGTTGTCGGTCAGCACCAGCGTGGCGACCTCCTCGGTCATCTCGGCCAGCAGCCGGTTGCGCTGCTTGAGGGTGAGTTCGCCGTCCTCGACCGTCTGGTTCAGCAGGATCTTGATGTTGACCTCGTGGTCGGAGCAGTCGACGCCGCCGGAGTTGTCGATGGCGTCGGTATTGATGCGCCCGCCGCGCAGCGCGTACTCGATGCGGCCGCGCTGGGTGAAGCCGAGGTTGCCGCCCTCGCCCACCACCCGGCAGCGCAGATCGGCGGCATCGACCCGCAGCGGGTCGTTGGTCTTATCGCCGACCTCGGCGTTGGATTCGTCGCTGGCCTTGCAGTAGGTGCCGATGCCGCCGTTCCAGAGCAGATCCACCGGCGCCCGCAGCACGGCGCGGATCAGCTCGTCCGGCGAGAACCGCGTCTGCTCCGTGCCCAGTGCCCGCCGCGCCTCGGCCGACAGCTCGATCACCTTGGCGCTGCGCGGATAGACGCCGCCGCCGGCGGAGAGCTTGGCTGGATCGTAGTCGGCCCAGCTGGAGCGGGGCAGCTGGAACAGCCGGCAGCGCTCGTCGTAGGACTGCTGTGGGTCGGGATCCGGGTCGATGAAGATGTGGCGGTGGTCGAAGGCGGCGATCAACTTGGTGTGGCGCGATTGCAGCATGCCGTTGCCGAACACGTCGCCGGACATGTCGCCGATGCCGACGCAGGTGAAGTCCTGTTGCTGGATGTCCATGCCCAGCTCGCGGAAGTGGCGTTTCACCGCCTCCCAGGCGCCGCGCGCGGTGATGCCCATCTTCTTGTGGTCGTAGCCGGCCGAGCCGCCGGAGGCGAAGGCGTCGTCCAGCCAGAAGCCGTATTCCTTGGCGACGCTGTTGGCCAGGTCGGAGAAGGTGGCGGTGCCCTTGTCGGCGGCGACCACCAGGTAGGGGTCGTCCTCGTCGTGCCGCACCAGCGCCGGCGGCGGCACGATCTCGCTGCCGCGGCGGTTGTCGGTGAGATCGAGCAGGCCGCGGATGAAGTCGGCGTAGCAGCGGCGCACCTCGGCCTGCACCGCCTCGCGGTCGGCGCCGGCCGGCAGCCGCTTGCAGTAGAAGCCGCCCTTGGCGCCGACCGGTACGATCACGGCGTTCTTCACCATCTGCGCCTTCATCAGTCCCAGCACCTCGGTGCGGAAGTCCTCGCGCCGGTCGGAGTGGCGGATGCCGCCGCGCGCTACCTTGCCGCCGCGCAGGTGCACTCCCTCGAAATACGGCGCGTAGACGAAGATCTCGAACTTCGGGTGCGGCTGTGGCATGTCGGGAATGCGTTCCGGCGCCAGCTTGAACGCCAGATAGGGCTTGCGCCGGCCCTGCGCGTCGCGCTGGTAGTAGTTGCAGCGCAGCGTGGCCCCGATCGCCGCCAGGTAGCGGCGCAGGATGCGGTCCTCGTCCAGGGTCGGCACCGCGCCCAGGTCGGCGCCGATCTCCTCGGCCAGCTGGGCTGCCAGGTCGTCGTCGCGCCGGTCCGGGTCGAGCCGGGCGTGGAACAGCGCCACCAGCTTGCGGGTGATGTGCGGATACCTGGCCAGGGTGAGTTCGATATACGCCTGGCTCAGGGTGGTGCCGGCCTGACGCAGGTACTTGGCGTAGGCGCGCAGGATGACGACTTCCTCCCACGGCAGGCCGACGTCCAGGGTAAGGCGGTTGAAGCCGTCGTCCTCGGCGTGGCCGTGCCACACCGCCGCCAGCGCGCGTTGGAAATCCTCGCGCGAGCGCTCGGCGTCGAGTTCGGCGCCGCGCGGGTGGCGCAGGCCGAAATCGTGGATCCAGTAGCTCTGCTCCTGCGCCGGGCGAACCTCGTAGGGCCGCTCCTCCAGCACCGTCACGCCCATGTTCTCCAGCATGGGCAGCACCTCGGACAGCGGGATGGCGCGGCCGCGGTGGTACAGCTTCAGCCGCAGCAGCTCCGGCGGCTGCTCGGGAACGCGGTAGAGGCTGATCACCAGCGGCGTCCGCGCATCGAGCTGCTCCAGCCGCTCGGTATCGAGCGCGGCCAGCCGCGGCGGGATGTCGGCCCGGTATGCGCCGGGGAAGGCGTCCCGGTAGCGCGCCAGCAGCTGGTTGCCGTGCGGCTCGCCGAACTGCTCCAGCAGCGCGCTTTCGAAGTCGTCGCGCCAGGAGCGCATGGTCTGCGCCAGCAGCGCTTCCAGGGCGGCGTGGTCGTACTTGGGCAGACCGGGCACGGGCAGGCGCACGATGAAGTGAATCCGCGCCAGCACCGATTCCGACAGCTGCACCGAGAACTCGCTCTGCTGCGCGCCGAAGGTCTTCTGCAGCAGCGCCTGCATGCGGCGGCGGACCTCGGTGTTGTAGCGCTCGCGCGGCGCGTACACCAGGCAGGAGACGAAGCGCTGGTAGCGGTCATTGCGCACGAACAGCCGGGTGCGCTGGCGCTCCTGCAGGTGCAGGATGCCCAGCGCGATGTCGTACAGGGTGTCGGTATCGATCTGGAACAGTTCGTCGCGCGGGTAGGTGTCGAGGATGTGGAGCAAGGCCTTGCCGGCGTGGCTGCGCGGCGGCAGGCCGGCCCGTTCCAGCACTTCGGAGACCTTCTTGCGCAGCAGCGGGATGGTGAGCGGGCTGCTGTTGTAGGCCGGCGAGGTGTACAGCCCCAGGAAGCGGTGCTCGCCGATGACTTCGCCGTGCTCGTCGAAGCGCTTGATGCCGATGTAGTCCATGTAGCTGGGGCGATGCACGGTGGAGCGCGAATTGGACTTGGTGACGATCAGCAGCTCCGGGTCGCGCGCGCGCCGCTGCACCTCGCGCGGTAGCGCGCTGAAGCTGCGCGTCGCCTGCTGGCCGCTCCCCTTGCGCAGAATGCCCAGGCCGGAGCCGGGCACGGCCCGCAGCACGTCCTGATCGCCGTCGCGGATCAGGTCGTGGCTTCGGTAGCCGAGCAGGGTGAAGTGCTCGTCCGCCAGCCAACGTAGGAAGGCGGCCGCTTCAGAGCGATCCTGGCCGGCGATCGGCGGGCCCGCGGCGGTTTCGTCGGCCAGCGCGATCAGCTTGGCGAGCATGGCCTGCCAATCGGTTACCGCCAGGTGCACATCGCCGATCACGTTGCCGAGCTTGTCCGCCAGCGCCGAGAGGATGGACTGATCGGCCTGGCGGTCGATCTCGAAGTGCATGCAGGCGGCGCAGCCGTCGGCGCCGTCGTCGGCCACCGCGTGGATGCGCCCCTCGGCGTCGCGCCGGACCGGCATTACCGGGTGCACGATCAGGTGGATGGTGTAACCGCGGCGATTGAACGCCATCGATACGGAGTCGACCAGGAACGGCATGTCGTCGGTGACGATCTGCACCACCGAGTGGGTGGACTGCCAGCCGTGCTGCTCGGGTTCGGGATTGTAGGCGCGGATACGCGGCGTCGGGCTGTCCTCGGTGAGCAGCCGCCAGTGGCTGATCGCCGCGCCGATCAGGTCCTCGGCCGGCCGCTGCAGCAGATCCTCGATGGCGACCCCACGGTAATAGCGGCTGACGAAGCGGGCGGCGTCTTGCGCTTGCTCAGCCGGCAAACGGGTGCCCACGTCGGCGGCCAATTGCTCGATCAGGAGCCTTTTCTCGGTTTCCGCTCCATAGCCCATGTCGTCTCCCTGCCCGGCGCCGGCCATCGGTCCGGTTCTGGTAGTACCGGTCCGAGGCTAGTTCAAGGCGGGGCACCGGCCCGTTTGGGCTCTTGGGCAGGCCCACGAGGAAGGGGCTACAATGCCGCGAACGGAAGTTTGCTGCGGAATGGAATCCGCACTGATCTTCGATGGAGGGAGTCCATGCTCGAACGATCCAAAGCAATAAAAAGACACGCGAGAGAGTATTTCGCCACGAACGGCATCGGCGCGGACGAGCAAACCCGCATCACGCTGTTTCTGCAGGGGGTGAAAAGCGTCAATGCCGCCATCCTCGCCCGAGTGGAATTCCAGCCCTTCGAGTGGCTTCCCTACAAATTCCTGCATAACCAGTATTTCAAGGAAGTGGAACTCTCCACCCTGATCGGCAAGGCGACCAGTTGGAGCACCAACCCCTTCGTCTACCTCGACGCCACCAACTTGAACCTGACGCTGTGGCAGAAGGTGGGCGGCGCCAAGTTCATGAGCGGCACGCTGCAGGCCGACGCCACGTTCTACGAATACCTGGCGCTATCGCACGCCTTCATGTCCGACATCCGCTTCCTGCCGCTGTTGCCGCCGACCATGCCGCTGGATACGCCGTTCCTGATCGCGCTGCACGACATCGAGGAGGAGAACGGCCGCCAGATCCAGACCCAGATCCGGCTGTTGAAGGAAATGCGGGTCGATCTCGACTACCAGGAGAAGGAGCGCATCATCGAGGAGCAGCGAGTGATCGTGAACGAACTGTTCGATCGCCTGCTGGCCGAGGTGACCGGCTTCGACAAGGCGGCCGCCCGGCAAGCTACGCACTGACGCGGCATCACCGCGTCGGCACTTCGCTACCACGCTTGGTAACAGGAAGGCATATGCCAGTCTTTCGCTATCAGAATCGACAGGACGTCTATTACGAGCTTTATGGCGAGGACGGCGCGCCGGTGGTCAGCATCGTCAACGGCTTGTCCATGCGCACCTCGCACTGGGCGCCGTACTTCAAGCTGCTGCCGCAGGCCGGGGTGCGGGTGCTGAGCTACGACCTGCTCGGCCAGGGCCAGTCGTCCAAGCCCATCCTGGGGGTGAGCTTCGAGGACCACGCGCGCATCCTGAAGGCGCTGCACGATCATCTGGGCATCGAGCGGCCCTACGTGATGGGCATTTCCTTCGGCGGCGTGGTGGTGCTCAAGTACGGCCTGCTGTTCCCGGACGCGATCAGCGGGCTGATTCCGGTCAGCACCTTCAGCGAGCTCGACCCGCAGCTGACGGCGCATGCCTACAACCTCTACGTCGGCTTGGCGCGGGTGGGCTTCGGCTTCTACCTCGACCTGCTGATGCCGCTGAACTTCACCAACGATTTCCTGGCCAAGAGCGCCGACTCGCTGCAGGTGGTCCGCCGCCTGGGCGTGACCAGCAACGAGCTGTACGGCATTCAGAACCTCATGGAGTCGCTGCGCGACTTCAAGAGCATGACCGCCGAGCTGCCGCGGATCGCGGTGCCCACGCTGATCCTCAACGGCGAGTACGACGCGCTCACCCCGCGCCATCTGCACGACATCATCCGCCGCGGCATCGCCAATTCCCGGCTGGCGATCATCCCGCGCATGGCGCACGCCTTCACGCTGGAGGTGCCGGTACTGGTGGCGCGGCTGCTGGCCGAGTTCGTCCACAGCGTGGAAGACGGTAGCTGGCGCGGCGATCAGTCGGTGTGGATCGCCAACGAGGATCCGGCGGCGGCGCAGAGCATGCGGCCGTATCCGCCCGGCGATCATCTGCGCTACGTCCCAGTGCCGGCCGAGCAGGCACCCGCCGCGAAACCGGCCGGCCCGGCCAAGCGCGCCGCGGCGCGGCGCAAGGCGGTCAGCCGGCCGCCGGCCAAGAGCGGCGATACGCCGCCGACGAAGGCGGTAAAGCGCAAGGCTCGTACGCGGACGGCGGGGTAAGGCGACGCCGCTGCGTGTCGCCCTTTCGGTGAATCGAAGCTATTCGCGGCGCAGCCGCTTGTATGTTTACCCCGGCAGGTCGGAAAGGGCTTGCCGGGACGGAGGGGCGCAAGCCGCATCTCTCACAGTGGAAGACCGCAGGCCCTTCTTCTGTGGGAGATTCTATGTTCCGGCACAAGGCTGGATGTGCGGTTTGGGCTGGTAGGTGGTCTGGTTCTTCATCAGGGCGAAGGCGACGCGGGCGAGCTTGCGGGCGAGGATGACCAGGGAGTG
>Ga0182741_1001927_pt1 | contig 25292 bp, 5 predicted proteins | sample eDN5th37CBELigOP_FD_128874 | JGI IMG/M metagenome (GOLD analysis project Ga0182741, IMG submission 128874) | Enriched Organic Plus compost microbial communities from Emeryville, California, USA - eDNA 5th pass 37_C BE-Lig OP (version 2) (version 2) ... | reverse complement strand
ATGAACTCGAGCGCAAGCAGGCGGTCGCGGGTGGCACAGGGCCGATTAGCAAGCCTGGAATAGGTTCAACGCAAGTTGACGACGAATTTGGCGAGGTCGTAGACGGGCCAGGTACCTCTGCCTTCGTGAATGCACTTGAAGGCGGAGCTACTGACTACAGCCTGAAAAAGTCGACGCCGTACCCTGATGAAATGAGTTCGGCTCAGACTTCGGCGGGTATTCTTCACCGCACTGCTGACCCGATGCAAGATCCCGAGCATCCCATGAAGCCAACAGCCCGAGCGGCCAGCGCAGCACCAGGTATCACGTCGGGAGCTCACGCCATAGCAATTTCGCCACCTCAACTTGAGGCGGACGAGGAGGGAACCTTCCGTCCAGAATCACAGTCGCGGTCGTCGCGACCTGCTCGTGCTACGACAAGTGCCTATCCTTCGCGCTCTGCTGCAGCGCAGTCACTTCAAACACAGTTGCGACATGCTGCGTCCAGAAATTCAGGTGATCGCAACCAACAGTTCCCTCAACACCATCAAGCGCAGTATCCAAATCCCCTCGCATTGCAGGAAAGCAAGACACCCAGGTCATCTGGTATGCAAAGTGTTCCGTTCGTGCAAGCCTCTCAGGCGCATCTCGTCAACCTACGAGCACACGCCCACACACCTCAGACCCACACGCATCAGCTACCTAGGACACAGCGTGGCACCGCTTCATTTGTATCCAATTCACAACCGCCGCCTCACCAACTGCAGCTTTCGCACCCGACGTCGCCGCAGGTGTTGTATCAAATGCAGCATGTCTATGAGCAATCCGTCCACGGAAGCTCACAGGGTCAGCAAACTCCTACGGTGTCTGTGGGATCGATCCAAGCCGGAGGTAGGCTTCAGTATGAGCAATCGCCCTGTATGGAATTCTCCCCAGTTCCAATGCGGATGCTAATGCGTTCCCCTTCACACGCATCCCAGCTCCCTTCACCCGCAAATGAACTCGTCCTACAGAGTAGCGCTACACTTCATCCCATGCCACCAACGGGTCATTTGCTTTCGGCAAACGCCGTGACTAGCGTCGATCCCGAGGTTACTGTGGACTCCGGCACATATGCTGTGGGGCCACTTCAAACACCCCCTTCTGTCATGAGTGTATCAACCACTCCTATGCCAGGGTTTCAAGGGTCAAGCTTCCAAACTCGCCTGACCTCCAACAGGCATGCTAGCTCGGAGTTCTCTCAGCCAAGCCACCAGACCAAATACCCCATGTATACCCTTCCAACCTCAGCTATTGTGAATCCAGAAGTGGCTCCCTACTTTGAAGCGTTCCTAGCAATTTTTGGTGCACAGAAAGCGCACATTAAGCGTAAACGTTACTTTTATAAGCATGTAAAGCCTTCTCATTTCGACTGCTTCAAACATCTGTACGACACAACGCAATCCGAGGCTGGAGATGGGCGAGGGGACGACGACACAGAATGTGATACAGACGTGGACCAAACCTTTGACCATACTTTGGATACCGAGGAGGGCTGTGGCTCTTCACAATGCGACTTCTCTGTACAAGCACCTACAAACTCAGCAATCCCAGCGCTAAAACTCCCCTCCCCATCAGCCCAGAATCCCAGTAGCACGTCGGCGCGAGTAGATCGATTAGCTTCGGTAGGGCATGTAGCTCAAGGCCCGGTGACTGCGGAGGCGTTCAATGACCAATTGGAAAAAACGAAGTCAGAGACGGACACAGCCTCTTGGAACGGAGAAGATTCGATCGGGCATAGTGCGACCGATGCGACTTCACCAGAGCCCAAGATTGTCCCCTTATCAACACATGTGACATGCCTTCCTCCCAATGAGAAATTCCCGCTCGATCCACTCTATTCCGATTTGCAAGCCAAGCGGGCTTCCGGTGGCGTTGTAGCGGTAGCCGATAAGCCCGAAAGTTTGGCAACAAGCACCCAACCTTCGAGTCTCGACTCATTCCATGCGCAAACCACCACGAGCCCAGCCCTTACTACTGAGGCAATGCAACACGCTGGGTCTCACACCCTCGACGCTGGAGTGTTGAGTCCAGTGGAAGCGACCCCACTCACAAAGAACGAAGCAAGTGCTACTCCCGAGCCTGCCGCATTAGGTAAAGCACCTCAGCGAGCCCTCCGACCTCGGAGCAACTCTCATATGGGTATTTTAATCACACCTTCACTGAAGACAATGACATGCCACATTACTCTTGGTGAGGTCCCCAGGAGGACTGCGAACCAAAAATTGCTTGATAGGCCTGCAGATTGGCTTCAGAGTTATTCGCATGAAGCTTTCCTCGATCCGTTCGACCCATTTTTGGTTGAAACTGTGCTAGCTCGCGCAAAGACCAATGAACCAAATCCGGTGCTCTCCGATCCACTTATTCTGCAACAGATAGAGCACCTGCAATCGAAGGTAGAGGCCAAACGTGGTAGCCAAACGAATCGCAGTTCAAATAGCCGTGGAACGCAGAGCCACTTAGCTTCTTCCCCGACCATTGTATCTACAGCATCTACAGCGTCTGTTGCCTCAACCTCATCTGCGTCATCGGCTATGTCATCTTCCTCTAAAGTTGAGTACACCTCGGGGACAGATCCCAGCGCGACAGATGTCGACATGGCTCGGAAGGCTCAACAAAAGCGGCAGCAGAAGTTGCAGAAGAAGCAGCAGAACAAACAGAAGAAAGCGATCCCCGAGTCCGAAATGGATGCAATGGCCCGTTCGCGTCACCACGTGAATGGCAACTCGATTTTCATCCCTTGTGTGCCTGTGTGGCCTCAAAATGAGCCGCAAGAATCGATGAAGATCCCGAATGCAAGTTCACCCGGGGGGTCTGTAGTAACAGCACCTACTGGCGTCCAGAGGCCAAAGCTAATCGTGCCAGTTGATGCTCTTAGTGCGATCAAGCCCTCAAAGCCTACGTTGGTCAACTACCCCTACTACACCCGCTGCCAGCTGACAGTTCCTCGTGTCTTGCCCAGTCCCAGCGCTAAGGATCAGAAGGCTGCTAAACTCTCGTATGGGCACAACACTGGGGGAACAACTCCAAGAGGTGGTCAGGGGGGCAAGTTTCATCATCCAATTATTGTTGGATCCGGACCTTCTCCAACGGATCGCGTACTGCCCGGCCGTCACCCACTTAAGCCACAGACTACAGGGGACACAAAACCTGAACCTAAACCTTCTCCAACCCCACGGCCCTCATCTGTCGAGCCAATGACGTCTCCGCAGAAACCAGAACCAGCATCTTCTCTCAGAGAGCAGCCTGATCCAAGTACAGCGGCGAAGCTCACAGATGTCGTAATTAGACAGTCGCAGCAAGAGTACAAGACAAATGCCCACGAGCGTGCCAAGGCGGCTCCGACTGTAGACACCTCTGATACATTAGCTGAGGGATCTATCAGCCTGGCGGTTGCGAATGAGCAAGAGCTCCAGCAAGCTGATCTTACCCCTAGGCTCCGTTTGCCCGCCGATAATACGCCAAGCGAGACTAAAACTTCCGTGATCACGACAAACTCTGTACCTTCATCTCCGCCTACTCAATTGTCGATCAAGCCGTTTGGTGCGGAGGGTACGGAGGGAGATGTAGCGATTTCGCCACCCTCAACGACAACAACAACAACAACTACTACTACGAAGACGACGACACGAGGTTACCCTGTGGGTACTCAAGATATCCAGGTACAGGTTCATACCGCAATGCGAAATGTTGGCGCAGCACCATCGAGCAAGCCGGGTGATATCGGAGAGGGAAGGGGTGGTAGGTATCGTAGCAGGGCAGTTGAGCAGCAGGTTGACGGCTCCGACGTAGGTGAGAGCTTATCGAACGTGGTGAGGGCCACTTCTACCCGTTCGTTACCTAGTGACGCCGTTGCTGTTAGTGACGGATTACGAACTGTTATCGCCGCCGCAAGCATGAACCAACAGATGCAATCCGTGCCTGTTGTCTCTTCACGACCTATTCAGCACGTTCAGCAGCTACCCCATCCTGCGACCGTTTCATCAGTTCATCAGCTTTCATCCATTTCGACTGTAACGCCATCTCAGATCGTAGCGGTTGTGCAGTCCCCAGAGGCCAATGGAGGCCAGGTTTACCACACTTTCCCTTCCCATGTTCCGGGCTATGCCGTGCCGCAAAATCCCTACGCGATCACTCGCTCTGCGGTTGTCCCATTAAACCCCGCTGTTCCAAGTCCTACCCAACATTACGTTCACCCCTCTGTGGGTTCAGTTGCTCCTGCCTTCTCTCCTGCTCCAGCAACTATGTTCCCGCCGACTCAGATCGCCCCAGTCGTCGTTCATAACGTACCTATCGGTTACGCGGCACCAACTCAACAACCATCACAGGCTCCTCCTCCTCCTCCTCTTTCTTCTTCTACAGCTACTGCTTCAGCAGCCACAGCTGCAGCGACGCATCCAGCCAGGACGACCTCTCCGGCAGCACATGTCCGTGCCGCGCCTGCTTACTCTGTGTCCCCAAATCATGGATTTGCGATTGCCTCGGTGTCCCCCGGACAGCCTTATTATCTCAACTCACAGCAGGTGTTCTATGTACTTTTTGATTCGTCTGCTCATGCCGGGACACAATTTGTCTATCTTCCCCAAGGATTTACTTCACCAGGCCACGCGGCAGGAGGAGCTGTCGTGGCGCCGGTTACGCAAGTTGGGTCGCTAGCCCCTGTTGCATCTGTGGCGTCTGTGCCTCCCCTTCCCCAAGCTCCTTCTGTTCCACCAGGATCCAATGTGTCACCGCAGGCGATGCAAAACACTCGTTGAGTAACCGTATCCTCCAATGATTGCACCGAAGTCGCGTAACGGTGACCCTCCGATTGTGTGTAAGCATACTCCCCTGTACGTCGAATGACGCTCAATTAAGCACAACTACTTGTTTCGTATGTTCTACTTAGTTGCTTTACAATTCAGTTGGGCATATACCCCGTCATGGCGTTACGCTGAAATGGGTTGATAGGAAATGTACACTAGGTGCTGCAACATCTCAGGCCCACTCACTCAGCTGACGCAAAAGCATACGCAGCTACGCTCTAGCTCCGAACCAGAGTATTTACTTGCCTTAAGCGCGTGTTTGTGTGCTGACATTGAGTCGGGTACATATTGAACGTTCATAGCAACCTCTGGTTTTGGCTCTGCTTAGTTTGTGCACGCCTCTTCCCTGTTTCTATGCCATCCTCGACTCGCCGCTACAACACTCTGATCTATTCGACGCAACTCTACTGCACCACATGTTCTTAACCTCCGCTATGATTCTAATGATTCAATATCCCTCCTGAATCAGTCCTCTGGTATCATTGTATTTTTCGCTTTTTTTCGCTTCGACACATGCTACCAGCTGATTCAACCTATTCCCCATCGAGATGACGATGGCGTCATCGTTGCCTCGCGTTCCCTTTTGCTCTACTACTCCCAAAGTGTCGCAGTTCAGTCGATTCACCGCTTCGGAAGCACTTCGACTTGTTCGACCACTCGACATCACTTGTTTCATCAGAGCGATCGCAACTTGACGTGTATCGATTGGTCTAGAGGTTTATTTGTCTCCGGAAACCAACTCGGTGTGTGTCAAGCCGACGCTTCCCATGCATCTATCATAATGCCTCAGTAGATCGTTCCTTGCGTAACTAAGCTCATTTAGTTGGTACTACAGTGTTATGCTCTATACTAGGCCCTTGCTTTTTTATTACTTTTCCTAGGACACAGAGATTGTATTCTTTACTTTATTTCACCACCCTCTCTTTTACTTTTCCTGGAGTCCGATCCTCTACTCGTCACTAGTTGCACGCTAGTAATATTTTCTTCGATTCACTGCCCACTTTATAGCGTACATGAATCTTACTGTGACCCATCCCCAACCAGTCCAAATTACATGGTCAACGCGTACTATAACTGTAGTTTGCTGTTTCTCGACATTGATATTCATCCGCTACTCACCCCAAAGTTGCGATATGTCTCCTCGTTGTCCAGTTTTGTCGTTCCATCAGTGCTGCTACCTCGCACTTGTGAAGCAGGATCGTTTCCGCTACCGCATACCGCCCTCGATTAATCCCCGCATGCTCCCTTGTTGTCTCCTCCCGCAATTCATCAGCGGCACTCCTTGATACGCGAGTCTCGCTCCTCAGTTCTTTCCTCACCCTTGCACCCGAATCCTCTTGTGACTCGCATCTCCTTCAGATCGATTCATGCGTAAATTTATCCCATTTCACTCGCACCCTCACCAGGCAACCGCAATCTGACTGTGATCACTGCAGACCATCCTTTTGGCTCCATAGTTCTCTCGCCTTTTCACTCACCGCTATCTGTACGCACAGCTACTTGTGTTTACAGCCACTAGTGTTAAGGTTTGGCACATAAGGCTACGACTACTGTTGGACATCGCTGGTCTACCTATCCCTCAATAACCCTCTAAGATCCTAACCTTACTGCCCTAATCGAGATATATGCGATGTAAAGCTAATCCTAGTCCACGAAATGTGGTACTTGCATCACTTGACTGCGAGCTCCGTACCTTGCTTTTGGTTTCTTAGAATGCTGAGAAACACAAACACGGACGTGTACGCATCGCGGAGTCAATAAAATCGCGCCTCGCTTCTCCACTATCTTCTGGCCTGATTATATCTGTATCCACTCATGCAACAAGTAGTGAAATTCAGTCGTGAAGGCCACCATGAAACTAGAGCCCAGGAGCCTGGGTCCAATTTTCATTCAGGGTCTCGTCAAAGACGGTTACAGGCGATGATTCCCATCCACCCCTGCACGGCACAACAGCTCACAGTTCAAAAAAGCGAAGAAAAAGCTACAAGCGTTTCGGGGCGTTTTCCAGGGGCATTACGATGTGCATGGTGTGATAACATGGATTTCTAAATCTACACTCGAGTATATGTAGAATCGACTTGGTTTAAGGCTCGTGAGTCTCGTAGCACTACTTGAATTTAACCCACGAACTTCAACCTTGAAACTTTTGGTGACGTGGCTCGGAAAATCTTCCCATTTCTTACGTCTTTTGCGGACCCGCCTGCTATATGTGTAGGTTATATTATTACATTAGTAACTGTAACGTAGGCTTGCTCCGGGTTCCACGCGTCGTAGTCCCAGAGACCCGCAGTACCGTGACGTTTCTGGCCTTATCCGCCGCCAAGACACGAGCCCTGCACAAGCCCAATTCTCATTCGTGTTGCACAAGTTCTGGTACAGATAGTGTCTAGCTTCGAGTATACTAAGCACTAACAGCGCAAGCTGCATCCTGTGCGCCCATGGGCAACACTCGTAGCAAGTGCTCCGCGGGTGTTGACCATGCAAAAGTTGGTGCCACTCTTGCCTATGGTATCAGCTGTAGCTTTCTCGAGCTTCCGGATGCCAAGAAGTTCAAGGTGCCCAAGCTTGTCCGGCAACAGACCGCACGGAAGGCCCTTCAACTCGACTTAGAGCCAGAGTTGGGCCATCTTGCTGACCGGTACGATGCGCGAGACGACCCTGATTCGACGTCGGACGATGAGGACGAGGAAGGCGACGAAACGGACAATGAAGTGAGCGAATCCGAGATTCACTTCAATACGAAGCACAGCCGTCGTGCCAGTCTGGATATGGTCAATGCCATTGCATTACGTGCCCGCGAAGACTTCGCACAACAGCACGGTTTCACTGGTGATTCAACTGATACCACCGAAGCTGGGGCATCTCTCGACGGTCCAGGAGGCCCAACATCATCGGGGCCGAATTCCAACTCCGGCAGTGCTGCCACAACTCCGCGACGTCCACGTCAACATTTCCCGCAAACTCCTCAAAATGCAAGCAAGCTACCTACGTCGACGTCAGATGAGATTGTCGATGTGAATAGCCTTGGGCTAGATACCGATGATAACACAGACTACGAGGATGTCGTTGAAAAGCGTAGGAAGCGCAAGCCTCGTACGGGTGGTGCTGGACCCAGCCCACACGTGAGCTCGCATCGTGAGCGACGCGAAGCACGCGAAGCACGCACCAGGCCGGCACTCTCGCCCGTTCGCTCAGCTGATTCTCGCACTTTAGGGAAGAGCGGAGACACCTCGGTTGATGAGGATGCACTCCTAGATCCGGCAAATGGTGCAGCACTAGTAGAGCGTGAGGAAACTAAGGAGTCTTTAGGTAAGGATCGGCCAATTGCATCCACCGGGGGGACTTCATTGGGTGAAGAGAAAATAGAGAAGCAAGATGGGGTCGAAGGAACCCACCAGCTCAACGCGACCACAAGTGCGCAAACGGACGCTGACGTAGTATTAGGCGATGCTCCCGAGGACCTGTCAGCCAAATCCGCAGAGGACCACCTCGAGGAGCCCTCCATTACAAAGGAGCCTGACGCCGACGTAGCTGTTCCCAGTGCGGTTACAATCCACTTCGATGACGCTGCAGGCTCCATGGGTGATGGAGAGGAGAGCCGTGGTTCGGATCTTGAGTCTCCAGATGAAGATGAGAGAGCAACCGTTAAATTCGCTGAGAATACGATAGGCAAGTCAGCCAATGAGGTTCCTAGAGCGGAACGAACAGGAGAAATCGAGGGCTCGACTGATGCAGAGGTCACTCAGTCAACGAAGACGCCGCAGGACCTAGCGCTGGCCGTTGCCAAAATTGTTGCAGAAACCCATGCAACAGCTGCCGAAGTCCGAGGGGGTCGAGCCTCTAGCATGCCGGGCCGCACAAAGTCTTTTAGTGAAGCCAAATCAAATCAGTGCTACACGATCGAGGACATCGACGAACTCATGCGTGACGCTACGGAACACAAACGTGTTCGAGTGAGGCCGCCTGGTATGATGCGCGAACGCGAGCGCAAGCGATTGCTCCGAGCCCAGGCCAAAGCGAAGCAGCATGCCCCAGAAGGTCCTGAAATTGAGATGACACAAACGGGTCAAAGGGCAAGTGTTGATGCAGGTAAGACACATCCTGAGCAGCGATCGGACCAAGTGCCTGAGGGTGAAGTCAACATTCGTGGAGGTACCAAGTCCCTAGAGGCACAATACTTAGATGAGGCAACGCACGCTGGCAAGCTGAAATGTTATGCGCCGCGCCTGTTCCAACGCATCCGAGGTCTCGAGCGAATTGATGAGGAGGCATATCGAAAGGCCCTTTCGGGTGACCCACCTTACCGTAGCCTTAAGACAAACAGTCGATCGGGTGAGCTCTTTTTCATGACAGCAGATCAGCGCTATATCATCAAGACCATCTCAGAGGCAGAGAGTCGCCTTTTTGTCCAAAACTTGCTAGGATATTACGTTCATATCAGATCCTACCCTTATTCCTTGATCAACAGGGTTTTGGGTATGTACAAGTTAACAATTAAGCATAATTACCGCTGTTGCGGAAGTCTTTCCAAGATCACATATCGTATTCTGGTGTTGCAGATCGTTTATCCGCCTCAAACTCCCCTCCATCTACAATTCGACTTGAAGGGCTCGCTATTCAACCGACTGGCTTCCTCGAAGGACCGAAAGCAGGTCCGCCCCTGTTTCAAGGATCTCGATTTCCTCGCGTGGACCTGGCAGAATCCCGTCACTTCGCCCTTAGGTGTCTACCTCCGTCAACAAGAGCAAGCAGCGCGAGCGGTCTCGGCGAATATTGCCGTCACCCAGGACGGTGCCGTGACTGTTCTCGCAGCCCGGTCGACCACGACGAATCAATCGAACTCTTCGGGAGATGCGCCAACTTCCGGAATTGCGACTGCAACTGATACAGCGGACACAGTAGCATCACCAGCTCCGCCCATTGACTCAGCATCAGCAGGTACATCAGATGAAGCAAAAGGTGAGGCTTCTGCCCCGGCTGGTGAGGCCAAGGTTGGGGATCTAGACCTGCCACCCCCTACCCTCATCGATCATAACAATGAAGAAAGTGTTTCCCCAGCAGTCGAGGTCAGGACCCCGACCGCCTCGGCTGCAGCCGCTGCCAGCCAACTCATTCCAGTCGAAGCCAAGACAGAGCTGGGTGCTCCTGCTCTCGCCATTAAGCCCCTTACTAGTATGCCCACGACCACCAAGGACCTGGCACGTATGATCGCCGACTCGATGCCTCCCGCGTACACAGCCGGCTCCTGTGTTCATGGTCCAGCCGAGATGGGCCCTGGATTCCGCATTCGCTTGGGAAAGGAACGTGCAACGCTTGTTAAAAAGCAGCTTCAGCGTGATGTTGACTTTTTCAAGACGATTGGTTCCATGGACTACTCGCTGTTGGTATCAGTTCGGTATCAGACTGATGGACGTCGCTTTAAGAGCCGTGAGGGTGTGACGGTGCACGCCAGCCCGACTTCTAACCCGCTTTTTAGCACACTTTCATTCCGGCGTGGCTCCGCGCTGGAGCGTAGTGCTATCACGCCTTCAAACGAAGCTAAGAGCTACGATGAGCGTGAGCGTCAGAGGCAGCAACGACAACGTGACACTCTTTTCCGTCGAGATGGTGGTGTTCTAAGTGAAGATGGAACATGCATTTATTACATGGGTATCATTGACTTCTTGAGTGAGTACAACTTTAGGAAGAAGTTTGGCAAGTGCTTCCAAGTTATGTGCTGTTGTGCGTCTCCATCACTCACGTCCCCTGCAACTCCCGAAGAGTATGCGCGTCGCTTCATGGAGTTCATGAATGAAGCAATCGTTTAATCTACGAAAGTGTCGTGTTACTCGGCACGTATCGAGAGCCGACCCCAACAGGAGCTTGCAACATTAACATGCTGAGACGACTTCCCATTAGACAGCCATCGCTGCCCATTAAACCCCAGCTCAGTTCCGGTTAATATCCCATGAGACTAAGAGCTATGACGAAGTCAACCTTGTTATCAAAAGTACTCTTTAGCATCCTCACCCACACTTCCCTGTTGTGACAGCCGTTTGCAGGCAGCTATCTATTATATAAGACTTGCTATGACTATAGCTCTTCTTCACACAAACCGCTTTCGCCCCTGCCACGGCGTCTCACCCTCGCTTTAAGTGTCTTATCCTACTCCCCAGGTGCCGTTCAGTGAGCCGTACATCGGAGCAAACTAGATCGACTTTACCATAACGTTAGCATGACACCCGAGTTTTGGACCATACCCTAAGATATTTAGACACAGGTCGATCCGGCTATCGCTGCTACAAGTGATTAGCACGATCCTGTTACCTAGACTTCTTAATGTACAGTAGACGTTTCAGCATGTTCGACGTGATGTTCTCTGCACTCATGAGCCCGATATAAAGACAATCTTTTGTATTCCTGCCTTGGAGCTGTTTGTACGCATACTTCAAAGCAATATTAGTTCCATATTTGTATAAGCGGGGGGATGCGCAGCTTGTGTTGAGATGAGTGGTGTTATATATATCCACAAGTACCAAGTAGTACATGCACTAGGCTACTTGCTGTAAACGAAAAGCGGAAATATACTCGTTCGTGTAAAGCATCAAGACGTCGAATTGTTGCTGCGTTCGCTTTGCCATTGTGGCCCTGCGACCCCATTGCAGCAAGCTATTCATTGGCTTTACATACGACGATCCATGGAAATAAAAACTCAGAGGTGAGTGCGAAGGGGACAACAAAGACAGACTGATTCGGATGATCGGATGATCCTACTTCTGGTCCTAATCTGCTCTACCTATGCAATGCACGGTTTGCCGATGGAGATTCTCTGCTAAAGCTGATCCATTTCCCTTTCTACTCATTGGTCCTTCCTCTGGAGCTCTTCACCCTTTTCCTTCCTATTCTAATCCTTCTCCGAGTCTTTCGAGTGTTGTTGACTGGTGAGTTCGCACTACTGCGTTAGGCTAGGAGCCTTATTCTACGAATGGTAGGTGCGCGAAGTAGTCAATGATATCCTTAACAGAGACCAGATGTGCTGCATCATCGTCATTGATCGTTACCTGGAATTCCTCCTCCATCTCGATGATCACCTCAACGCAGTCGAGGCTGTCAAGACCCAAATCCTGCATAAGGTGGGCGGTGTTTGTGAGCTTGTCCTTGGGGATGCGGGGGTATGTGCTTAGCAACTCCATGACACGAGCCTCAATCTCCTCGCGTGGCAGGTAATGAGAGTGTGCCAGGTGTGCGAAGCTGCGAGAAGGCTGGAAGGTGACCTTTGGAAGCGAGACGCCCGCAAGCTTCGTAGCCACTGCGGGTGCTGCGAGGGAGGGAAGTGCAGCCGAAGCACGGGCCGAGGCAGACGATGTAAATGCTGCCGTGGCGCACTTGCCAAGCGCCTTCATAGAAGCACGCAAGAGGGTCGAAGCCATTCTCAGGTTCTGTAGCGAGTTGAGGAGTGATGCGTGGACAAGTGTGAGAAGTATGATTGACAGCATATAATCCAGGGAAGGTTTGCACACAATGAGTCACGGGCTGAAGGCCAACTGCCATAGAAGGATCCCTGTCCTAAGCCTTGTTTAGAGGGCCACATATACTTCAACCCGGGCAAGAGCTCAAGCAGTCGCGTACTTGTGAGGCAAATCTCTCACGCAAGAGCAATATATCGCTAAATATAGCGGTGGCCTCAGTTGCGGTGTGGTGCATTCTCACACACATTTGCGTAAGGTGCCTCTATCATCCTTACTCCACACGTGATGCGAGCTCAAACATACGGTCGCAGACACTCGAACCTGGTTCGGTCATGAAAAACGCACTGTTTATCGGTTGGGAGCGCGTCCAACAATTTATAGCCGGATTATATCAAAGCTATGATAGAGTCTCAAGACGAATCTGAGAGAAACATTTGCGTGCACTGGACGCTACTGGCGATTTATCCCCCTTTTTACTCCCGAAATCGAGCCGTCCAAGCTCCTTCGTTGGGGCCTATCCGTCCTGGCCCGGAAATAAACCCGGTCTGGTTTTTCACTGAGTGGGCCTGGAATGAACATTCTGCGTGGGGGGCAGGTCAACGGGGCGTTCACTAAAAATGCTGCAATTTACTGAGACGAAAATGCGTGCTTTAGAACGTTTGCTCGCGGTTTTGTTCGCCTTACGGGTCTGTTCCCACGCAAAGGGATTTAATGTGCGATCGTTTCGACCGTTTTCCAGTACTTTTCCTGGAGTATGACAGCGCGAGAGTGAGCGAATGTGTGGAGATGCCTGCGTGACAATCCGGCTACAGCCACTTGTAAACATTGCATGCTTGATCGGCAACGCCTCAGCACACCCGCTTTCCTGCAGATTCGACGATTTGAATGCGAAGTCCAGTCGAGCGAGCGAGCTCGACTGATCGTCGTTACCCTCACAGGCTGTTCCAGCCAGAGTGGTCTGGACTGATATATATAGCGAGACGTATGGCATGCAGTGCGTTCATCACCGCCCCTGTGCTTCCTTTTGCTCCCTTCTGCTTCTAGCGCTGAGCTGGACGAGGCCAGAAGCCCGACAAGTCTACTCACACGTGGCGACTTTCCTGCCTCACGGCTCGGTCCCACAAGTGGTTTGAGTCAGGGCTGACGCCGTGTCTGGTGCTTAGGACTGCGTAGACCGCTGGTTGAATTCACGTCTGGAGCTGCGACTACATTACTTGGAATGCTGAAGCAAGCCTTGAACTCTCTATGATTGAGTCGTGCTAGGGCTGATAGGAAATTTGTAGACATCATGTCTTCATCTCCATCACGGCGCTCGCCTTCGCCGAGCGCTTCTGACTCTGGGTCAACCGTGACATCTGTTGGCACCGCGTCGGTCAAGTCGCCAACAAATTGTCCTGTCCCTCCAGCCGGGTACGCGATGGACCCAACGCAGTTGCTCGAATCCCTACCTGGGCATTTCGCGCTTCTTCGGCAAATGCCAAAACATCGCCGACAGTCTCAGGACTTGGCAAAACTTCTGGCATTATGTGATACACTAGAATGCTTCTCACATCTGCCGAAAACTGTGCGTGAGGAACTATTAATCAACTGTACCCTTCGGGCGATCCCTGCGGAACATGCGATCTCATTCGACCTCGTCCCATCACGAGGTGCTCCCAGCCTGCATGGATGGTATAGAACCGATATGTCGGCCTTTAGCGCGGATAAAAGTTTTGACTCCAAGTCTTCCAGTGGTAGAGACAAAACCGGTATGATGTCCAAGACCCTGTTCCATCACTCAGACCCGTTTCTCCGCAGACTTCTTCTCCAGTATCGTGACGACCGGTCAACGACAGGCAATGTTGCCATCGGTGACAAGTCGCGAGACGCAGCACAAACACCAAAGTCCGAAGCAGACATGGGAAACATCTATATCATTCTAAGCGGAACTGCGGTCGAGGTTCCAGTAAGGCATGTTCTTTTGCCCACCACCCTTGCACCCACCGGTGGGATGCTTGATCCAGTCGCAGCTGGTGCGACTACTGCTGACGGAAATTCAGATGAAGTCTACGATGCCGCGCATCGTGCGGTTCTGCAGAGCCAGATCGCGCAACACCAGCAAAGGTTGCAGCAGCAAATTCAAGGATTAGTTGACCCATCATCGAACGCCTTAATGTTCCTGAGACCGCTGATCTCCACTCTTTGCCCTGCGATGCCAGTGCGCATGCTTGATGATGCCGGCTCTGCCTCAGGACCCGCGAATTCTACATCTACGAAGCCACCGGCAGCCTCTTTCGACTCATTGCGGTATCCAGGGACGGCAAGTGTCTTGGGAGCAAATCCGTACGGCCATGCCTACCTGGCTTCACCACAAGAATCGTCACGACTGCTCACTCATGCGCGTTCCACTGGGCAGGTAGTCGGTGAAGATCAAGATGTGCTCCGTGAATCTTTACCGAGTCGGCTACGGCCTCTGGTCAGCTCAGATGAATTCATCGAACACCTCTCACGACTTCCCTCAGCAGAGGCATTGCTGGAAAAGTTGGCGCCTTACAACAGCACGAGTGTTGCTAGCCATGTAACTTCAGTCCATTCGGCCTCATCTGAAACAGGGTCCATTAACACTGCTTCTACCGGCGCTTCTCACGCTCCGCGCAATGGTGGCGTCGATACTCTGACGGGAGCAACATCACCCCACTCTTTGGATGTGCCTGTGCAACCCTACTTGCCTCTCTCCCGGCTCTCTCTTCTAGAGGTAGACGCCCGCGGCTACTCGGCAAATCCACGCGAATTCCCAGCCCACTACTTTGCGGACGAGCTGGAGCAAGCCTATCGCAGCATTGCTAACTCAACTCCCCTCACCCACCATGGTGGTGTCATTCCTGAGGGTACAACGACTGGGAGTTCCAGTAGTCTCCGTCTCGCTGCCGACAAGGTGAATACTCCAAGAAGCAAGTCCAACTTGCATTCACCCATGAGTGATTCGGCTTCGTTCGCGTCGTTCGAATCGTATGGACTTGAGAGCGTCGGTTCAAACTCAGATCCATCGAATCAATCACAAACAACCGCTGATGAGGCGTTTCTGTCGACTTTGCCGCTCACTCCTGCTACAACGCCTTCAATTGCAACCGCTGAATGGATTGGCTACGGTGCGTATGCACTCACTCCGTGTCTTGTGTTGGAGATTAGCCCTGCAGTCTTGATCCATTTAAGAAACGTCTTGAAGCAAACAATACTGTACCAGCGAGCGAGGCTCCTTGGTCAAATGCCCGCATTTGCCCCATGGACTCTTGAGGAGCGCCTCGCCCTCGCCAACATGGCTCGTGAGGTTACGCTGCCGGAATTTTCGAGGATTGGATTTGGTATCTTTATCGTGGCCAAGGGACAGATCGAGGTGTATCGAGAATGGGAACTGTCACGAACGGAGGCTCGACGAATTCAAGAGCCAGAGAGTATATTGTATTATGACGGGGATGAGGACGAAGAATCAGAGGAAGACCATAGTGTTAGTGAGTTTCCCGATAGCGAAACTGAGGATGAGCAGCTTAGAAATGCCCCTCAGCAAAGTGAATCAATGAGCGTTGGGTCTGGGACCGCTCGTCCAACACAAGTATTGAAGTTTTCTAGCTCTCTAGAGACTAGCAGTAGGAGCCAGTCGAAGTCTCCGAAGCCGACAGGACTGGTTCCTATTCATCGATTGACGCAGGGATGTATGTATGTTGAACCGCAGTATTTACTACCTGCTGTTGAGGCTCATTCACAAACTGACACGACGTACGAGTCCTGGCCCGAACCGGGCTCCCCATCGGCATCATCGCACTCCAATGCCTACGCGAGTCCCTTAACCCAGTCACCACAGCAAATGCCATCAATTCTGTCGCCACGAATTCGGCTTACAGATTCACTGCCTCGCTCACCTCCACAGAAATCACGGTTTTTTGGAGATGACTTCACTTTCAGCGAAGAGAACACTTTCTTGACAGAGATTCCGACCGAGGATGGACAGACTCGATATTCCAGCGCAACGAAATCTCGCTTTAAGCATTACGAATTGCTTTATAACCTGAATGACGAGGAGAGAGCGAGCCACCCATGGGTTACGAAAGATCTGTTGGACCTTTGTACGGCGCAGGCATTTGAATCTGTCAAGGGTGCTAGCATAAGCGATGCTAGCGATAACAGGCTTAGTCGTCTCATGTGTACTCTCGAACCGACTACGCTTTTGGTTTTCAACCCGCAGAATTGGCGCGAAGCCATGCGCTTATTGAAAGCTTCATTGTCTCAACGCATCATGAATCGAGCGAAGGAATCGCGAGATGAGATGTATCGTGCTGTTCTTTCGCCTCAATTGGGATCCGAGGTGCGGAACGACTATGCGCAGTACCTTCGGGCCCTGCATGAGAGTGCCTCCTCAGTATCACTAAGTCGGCTGGCACACGCGACGCATTTAATGAATCATTTAATCTCCACTCAGCCATCAGATGTTACTGCATCCGGAGACAGGTCTTCAGCCGTTACCGCTGCAATGGAATCCTTTGTACATGCTGCCAGCAACGCTACATCAGAACCTACATCAGGCCTGGGTGCAGCTACATATGTCCCTCCGACGAGTATTATCGCACCGCAGGCCATTGTGTTCGCACTGACTGTGCTTTCTGGACTGGTCGTCGCGCAGAATGCCGTCGAATCGACCCCTGGTTTGCACCAAGGCCGTAGACGATCCAGAAGGCAGGTTGAGATCCTTACAGACCTGATTCTGAACTCAGGTCATCCTAAAGTACTTCGAGAACCACCCCTTGATTTGCTCACACCTCCGGAATTAGTCTTACCTTCACATTACGATGGCGGTGCACATATCCAAATTGTCTCGGATGCAAGTCATCCTTCATCTGCCGCGTTGGCACATTTACCTGCAGGAAGGTTAATTGTACCTCCCAAGTTCGTAATTCCAGTAGACATTGCCTTGAGTAGCGAGAGATTCTTTAACTTTCCCACTCTACGACCTGCGCAGCATCAATTAAGCATGGGAGACAGTTCTCAGGACCAGCAAGGCGTCCAACATGGCTATTCTCCTTCAGGTGCTTTCCAGCCGCACAGCCTTCTGAGCTTGCTCCCTCGCAGAGCTGCGTTACACATGTTTGCGAACGCTCGAATACGCCTGTATCGCTCAGGAGAAGTTCTATATGAGCAAGATACAGTATGTAAGAAAGTATTCATCATTCTGAACGGTTTAGCAGTTGCCACTCGAACCACATCTACAGTGGCTTCAACGTTCAAAACGAGTGGGTCACGCCCTGCACATCAGGTGGCTCGATCAGCCAAGAAACGAGGCGCTACTTCGCCGAATCCGGTGAACCCACCCAAGGATCCCAATTCAACACACGACGAGACCGGGGGTTCATCCAATGAAAGCACACGATTGAGTGCTGCTCCAGGCTCTGACGACGAAGGGAATGTGGCAGTTGGTGTGCCGCAGCCATCTGAGCTGCAGCCTAAGGCATCTAGCGATGGGAAACTAGAGTCTGGAAAGGATTCAGACGAAAGTCCAGATTCCAATGCCAGTCAGAGCACCAAGCTTGTCAGACAGGCAGCGACATCTCTGAGCTCATTTATTCTAGCTCTCACGAGTAGTACCACCGCATCTGCCTCTGCAGCTAAGACGAGGGCACGAAGTACTGATTCAGAGCTTGTCCTCACTCACTTTGGTCCTGGAGATTGTGTGGGTGACTTGCAGCTCCTTCCGGTGATCAATGCTGGCAGGACAAAGGCAGATGCGCCCCACGAAGCTAGACCGGTTGAGCCGCACCATGGCGTTCCACAGCCAACATCTGTTATTGCAGCTACACCGACTCTGCTGGTTGCTGAAATTCCACGGCTTAGCTTTGTTCGTGCGATCAACAAACACTGCGATGAAGACTGGGTGCTCCCGAGCTGGCGAACCTTTGCGGCCCTGTGCGTTCATCCAATCTTGCGACGTGCTTCGCTAGACATCCTCTGCCAGTTATCATACGCAGCTGAATCGATGTCGTACTCCGCATCTAGCGTGATTACAACATCGACTGAGCTCGCCATACCCATGTACCTCGATCATAGCTCACAGCAAGACTCCGTATCTCAAGACCATGCCATAGGATTGCGCCAACCAAAAGGTATATACTTCATTCTCTCGGGTAAGGTGGATATTGTTACGACCGGCGTTCTCGTTCCGCCAAAGCACGATGCACCGCTAGAAAACGAGACTGGTCAATCGTCAGAAAAGTATATGTCCCAGTCCCAGAAGCCCCTTGTTCTTGCGACGTTGCAAGCTGGAAGTCACTTCGGTGAGTCATGTCTCTTGAAGTCCACAACGTCAGTATCGAATGCTCAAAAGCAAGTGATAAACTCAGCGGATCCATTGACAACGCAAGTTGCATCGAAATCAGCGAAGGCTACCCCCGATGAGGGCCTTCCTCTGGCATTTTCCTTAGTGGCCTCAACAAGGACTGAGCTCATTTTCATCCCTGTCTATAAGCTCCAGCACTTGCTGACACCAAGCCAGGTCGAGCAGTTCATTCAGCTACACAAGAATCGTAACAACTGGCTTCGTCGGCGACAATCTGAGCTCTTGACCGCATTTGGTGGTATCCTCCGACCCAAGGTGATGCAGAGTTCGTCTGATGTCCCTCTTTCACTTCAGGTACCTCTATTCGCGGCAGGGAAGACTATTCCGCATAGTGGCAATTCCCAAGCTCTTGACAGCCTGTCGGCAATTTCCTCGTCTTTGCCGAGAATATCTCGCACTCGCACACTCGCCTACCAGCTTCAGTCGGGCGGGCCCGCGATCGCCGGTGGCTTCGGCAGCGTCCAGCTGCAGATCCCTCTCTTCACACTTCTCAATGCGGCTACAGTTGCAGCGAGTATGATAGTCACAAAGGCTACGGCCGTCGCAAGTGAGCTCGCTCAGATTCTTGAGAACAGCATGGCGCATTCCGAGACAGTGGCAAGTCTCCAACAAGCCTTCTCATTTGGGTTCAATGGGGCCTCAGTGCCTTCAGCGAGTCGGAGTAGTGGAGCTGCGCCTGATTACCGCACGGGAAAATTTACTAATGCCAGCGTTCGGCCTCCTGGCTTCGGTTCCGACTTAAGCCTGGCAATTGCATTGGGACTGCTGACCGGTTTTGGACTTATTACCTCAGATGCATCCGAATTGCAGCGTTTAGGTACGACCACTGCACCAGCGCCAGGAACAGCGCCTGCTTACATATCATGTTCCCCGCGAGACACTATAGCTGCAATCGTGAGTGCTTTCAGTAACTTCATGTTGGACGGACAGATTCCTGTTGCAGCCCTGAGAGTCTGCGCAGGCCTTGGCCCGTGGATGCAGGCACCACTCCGGATGCTCACCCCATCATCCCCATCCGGTCAGCGAGATAATCAAGCGACAGACTCCGGTATCAATGTGCACGTTTCACACACACTACTGGACTTCTTTGGCCTTCATTTGTGCTCCTCTCCCATGGCAACGCTCGCTGGAGTCGGCTCCATCGCGCGTGGCACATACTCGCTGAGCAGAGTTGTGAACCAAGCGACGGATGCTGACTCTACTCTCCATGACGACACCGCTCAGGGGACCGCCACAGAACACATGCCAAGTCTGATTGGTGACCCCAGCTCCGCTTCTGGTTTGTCACACTCTAGCGCAGCAACTCTGGCTTGGACATTAATATATCATATGGAGAGTGCCCATTCCTTTGGATTTCCCATATCTGGGAGCGTTGTGCAGCACCACTCCACAAAGCTGCAAGGTTATGTCAAGATCCGGACTCGACACGCACTTCAAGAACGTCTATTCCTTGAGGTCGTTGTGAAGGAATTACAACTGATGCAAAAGAATCTTGAAACCGAGGTTCGTGGAGGGCATCTGAGGTCGATCTCCGCGTCAGGGTTAGTGAACAGCATGATGAGTTCGGCTGGAGATAGTCAGTCTACTCTGATCAGCTCACGCCGAGCAGCGGCTCCAGGTCGCGTAACCTCAACCGAATTTAATCCAAGTCCTCTACGCCAGAGCAGAGATCTTCCGAATCTTGTACCAGCACCAACGCTCCGTCCAATGCTTGGGTCTGTTCCGACAAACCTCCCAGTAAATCTTTCGCCACCCCGCCTGGAATCCAACCGCTGGTACTCATTCCTGCGGTCACCGCGGCTGTGCCTAGACGCCGTCTTCGATCCCGTTCTGTCCACCAATGCGAATGCGCTTGCGCATAGGCTAGCATACGTCGCCAATGCTACCTTGGACGCGTTGGAAATGCAATTCGAATCACAAAGAAGAACGGCAGTCCGATCAGATCAGCGAGAGTATGGCGATGACGCAAGCCCACAAATGCGACAGGTAACCGTTTTGAGTGCCTTACAAGTGACAATGGGAGATATGGCAGCCCTCGTGTTAGGCCTTCCGGCCGCAAGCTCATTCTCAGATGGTATCCTGCTTGGACCCATCATTAAGCGCAGCGCTTTAATCGGGGCAAGTCCAATGCAAGTCTCACTAGCCACGATTTCTCGTCGGCGCCGTGAGAGTATTAGGACATCATCCTCTTTGGAAATGACAAACCCATTCGCAGGAACAAACGGATGTCGAGCACGCATGCACCGAGGCTCAGTAATTTTACACAATCTGGAGTTGGATGCTGTGAATGAGAGCCCAGGAGCGACAAGAAGCTTGAAACCCCCATTGTCTAATGCAAATAATAACAGTTCCAGAATATCAGGACTGCATGTGAAGGCTCCAGATACCATCGCATCTCTTCTCCGAGAGCGCCTGCAAGCCCTCGCTGAGTCATCCGTGACCGCGCGTTCTCGTTGGAAATTCGTGCTGGACGCAACTAAGCGTAAATCAATGACTCGGAGTGGTGATCAAACTTCGCTAGAACGGTCTCCTAGCCTCGGCGGGCGGGCCGCGACATCGTTCTTCGAGCTAGTGAAAAGTATTTCGCCTGGTGTGCGCGCAGCGATTGATGCGGGGCTTCAAGATCCCTCGGATGGTGTGCTGGGGGGATCAAGTCCAAATGACTTCCTAGCTGAAGGGCCCGTGTTTCAAAGGTACCGACATCGACGAGGGATGACTCGGGACTTTACATCTCACCTTGCGGCTGATGGGGAGCAAACGGAAGACACCGAAGGAATGATGTGGCTCGACCAGGCGTTGAAGCCTGTTGCCCCACTTAGCCCACTCGCGGATCGTGTTCAAACTGCAATGGATAAGCTGGTTCCACGAGCTGTGCGTGCCGTTCTTAGGTCTCACTCAGAAAAGGATCTACGAAATGCACAAAGCGAGCAAATTGGCCCGGATCAGCTCAAGAGTAATCAAAGCGAGACTCAACACGTACCCTTGCCTAGCACGACTGATGCGACCAAGGAGTTCGCTGTTGAGGAAGCTCCAGCTTTCCCTCTCGCCATATGCCCCGACCCACCTCTTACTGTCGCAGGATTAGGCAAGATTGGTTTAACAGCAAGTGAACTAGCACAGGAGGCGAAGCCATACGTAGTACCAGGTGAAACGTCCCAACAAGACCTCGGAATACTCCCTCGTGATCCACTCGACGATCTAGATGTTGATGCATTAGAACACATCATGACTCATGCGAAGCAGACGAATATTGTTGGTGCAGTGAGGACTGCAATTGATGAGCTTGATCGACTCGCTCGTACAAAGGTTTCGACCTCTAGTACTGACGTGGATGCCGGTAACTCTCACCGAAGTTATGAGGCGATGAGTCGCCGCGAGAGCCAAAAACGGTCTGGAAGTCCCGAGAAAGGGTCCATGAATAAGGTCGCAAAGTCTGGGTTTGCATTCGTTTCGGAAAGTTTGGCAGCAGCTGCGAAAGCGCGGGTGTCATCTGGCAGCCAAAATCATGCTTCTACGGAATCTCAAGCGCGAACGTCAGACACTCCGCGTTTGCTTCGATCATCCAGCTTAGCCTCCAAAGGTGAGAGCCGAACCAGAAATGGTCCCGACCGTCGATCGAGTCTATCAAGTGCGTTAAGGTCTGTTGCTCAGAACAAGTCATCTACACCAAGAGGCTCAAGAATCTCTCTGCTACATCAAGATAGCGACCTTTCTGAAGTGAGCGAAGGTAGCAACGAAGAAGGTATTGATGAGTCCATGGAATCGGGAGATTCCTGCTCCGATTCAGAGGTGGCCTGTCACTTTAATCAGGACGACACTGAAGCGAATATTATTCCCGCAGAACAGCAAGGGCTTGTAGACGAAGAAAGAAGCGGGGCTAATGCCATGACGTCGAAGTCGGAACGTCAGACTCACGATGACGTAGGTATTCGGCTCACTCCTGAACCCCGAAGTTCAGTCTGCGCTTCAATCCCCTCTTCTGTTTCATCCTCTGCATCCAGCTCGTCACCGCTGAAAGCATTCCGCCATGTATCATCGGTCCGAAGTCGCCGTGCCTCATTATCTGAAATGAATTTAGCCCTGCCAAGTACACCCGATCCCACAGTGGTCCTTCGGGCCCACAGGGAAGGTAGCGATCGTCGTTCGCCAGCCCCTGCGCCTCCTCTGAACCTTGAAATACCTCCACATGAGCATGGCGATGTAACAAAGTCGCACTACCTTTCCTCCCCCCCTAGTCCAGCTCACTCTCATTCTTCAAGCTGGATATCTGGAGGGCATAGTTTCGATGCGGCGATGACTGGACGCGCTCCGGACTCCATCGATAATCTTGAACGGGAGAGCTCTGAATATGATGTCCAGTCTCCACGTCGCTTGTCATTTTCTGGATGGCTTCAAGACACCAACAGCGGTCAGGGTGCTCTCCGATCGGTTCGTGAGACGTCGTTTGAGTTGGTGCCATCAATCCTTGAGAGGCTTCAAGACGAGGTAATTTTGTTACAGCACCTAGGAAATCAACAGATTGTGGAGTTCAGTACAGACCGAACTACAGGCCGCCACCTCAGCTTGCTCTATACAGATCAGAGCTTGCTTTCTTCCGACGACGGCACAACAACTGAATCTGGGCAGTCCAAGACCACATTAAGTAATAGGCAGGTGGAAGCTCTTGACAAGCTTCGGTGCTTCGTCCTGAGAAATGCTCGTGAGAACTACAACTTTTCATCCTTAGCGGATCAAGGTGTCCTCTTCGGAGGAACGTTGTCATCAGTGGCGCGACGCATTTCGAAAGCCGTGACATTTGGTCTTCCAGGGAACAAGCGGCGTTTCGAGCCTGCGGAACTCCCTAGGTTCGCCGTATCAGCACTCGACTTCGGAAGCGAGCGTACATCGCGGGAGCAGTCTCGGGAGCATGCTGAAGATGTGCTTATTCAGAAGCAGCTCGCTGAGCGCGGAGCCTCCTCGAGGACTTTGGCTCCCACTTCCGCACTCAAGGTCTCTGGACTTCAGTTGAGCTTAATATCGGGCTCAACTCGCCCACGAAATTCAGGCGATGATCAGTTAGTGTCCATGATGTCAACGACACCTGATGCCCGTGGCATTATCTCGAGCGCGGAGGATGTCGCAAAACTCACATTCAGTGGCTACACCCCAATTTATATCACCCCCAGTACGTCAAGTATTCCGGACGGAACTTTGAAGACCGCAGGTGCTCTTATTGAAACACCAACAACGGATGAGCACTACTTCGCCAATGATAGCGCGGAACAGAGCACAGCATTGAAATCAGATCGGATATGCGCTCCCACGACCACGCTCGGCTTGTCATCCCTCGCTGTGGCAACCTCAGAAGCCGGGCTAGATTTCGCCTCACCCGGCTCTCGCACGAGCTCAAATCATAGCATTCACTCCAGCACAGCTGAGATGGACCCCACCAAGGCTCGCTCAGCAGTTAGGGACCTGCTATCTGGTGGTGAACAACGTGCACTAGAGAGTCTTTTATCTTTGCGAGAGGACTTGGAAAGCCGCATGATCCTTGCTCGTGCTGCAAACAGGCAACCCCAGGTCCAGGGTCCTGGTCGCCTGCGCCATTACGCGAAAGAGCACCAACCTGATCTCGCGCTTCAACGAACTTCTCGGGTTTCATCAGCATCTGCTCATTCTCCTTCGACTGGTGAGTCGAGCTACGGTGTCAGTGCTCCCTCGACAGCGCATGAGCTAGAAGGAAGCGATTCACTCGTACTCCGCGCAGCACAAGTCCTCACTCGATATCCTGAGGCCGTAAACGCTGACTTAGAAAGGTTTGGTTCCACGACGTCACTGCTTACAGCTCGATTTACCGACTTTGTCAACTATCAACTCGAGGAGGTTCGGACCAAACTCAGTGGAAATTCGGCCGACAGCGGCAGGCTTGAAGTGGAGCAAGACAACCCCCGTCCTGATTATGCTCGACCGCACGCTCGAGAACGCATGCAAAATACTCCCTTGCTACTTCGCACAGAAGGTGCATTCTCTGTCATGGACAGAGTGCTTGTCTCCCCTACCACTGCTGAGCCTCCTCCCGACCGCTCGTTTGCTGACGATGATATAGAAGCATCAACCGTGGGTTTCGGTCTGCCAATTGAGCAGGCTCGCATGTTAGTACTGGAGGTTCGACACCTTCGCGGTCTGAGCTCAATACCGATCCCGCAGCTACTGCGCAAGTTCCGCCGGCTCTTCTCAGATGCTGGTCACGCTGCTCGTACCCTCCGCCAGCTCTTGAATCAAGTCGCCAAAACAGTCCTAGGGGCAGATTCTCATCCCACCGAGCATGTTATCACACCTGGTGATGTTCTCGAGGACGTCACATGCCTTGGAGTCACTCAGTCTGCTCAACCTACTTCAGAAAATGGTCAAGCTGGACCTGCTCACGCAACGGCGAAGGAGATAGCTGCCGAAGAAACTGCTCTGGAGCGCACCATATTGAACCAGCTCCTAGACGAATTATCGCCGAGTGCAGTAGATCACCATGCCTCTACCACAAAGACTGCCTCAGTTGGCCACGAGAAACGCAACCCAATGGGCTCGGCCGCTTCAACAATGGCAGCCTTAGCGACCGCACTTGATGGCAGCAACAGTGCTCAAGACCCATTAGCCGTTCTTGCTGCAAGACGAAACGTTGCTATT
>Ga0182741_1001924_pt1 | contig 25315 bp, 25 predicted proteins | sample eDN5th37CBELigOP_FD_128874 | JGI IMG/M metagenome (GOLD analysis project Ga0182741, IMG submission 128874) | Enriched Organic Plus compost microbial communities from Emeryville, California, USA - eDNA 5th pass 37_C BE-Lig OP (version 2) (version 2) ... | reverse complement strand
TGCTTGATCTCACGGGTGTCGTTGTCGATCACCGAGACCGTGCCGCCGATCTCGGCGCTCACCCACGCTTCCTTGCCGTCGGGCGTGAACTCGACGAAGCGCGGCCGCGAATCCACCAGGACATTGTGCGTGATCTCGTGCGTGGCGGTGTCGATGAAATGGGCCATGTTCGTCGTTTCCGACGTGTTGACCATGGTCTTGCCGTCGGGGCTGATGCCCATCCCCTCCGGTTCCACGCCGACGGGAATCTCGGTGATGACGCCCTTGGTCTCCACGTCGATGACGGTGACGAGATTGTCATCCTCGTTGGCGACATAGAGCGTCTTGCCATCGGGAGAGAGGACGAAGAGCTCCGGGTCGGGGCCGGAGGGCAGGGTGCCGACGATCTGCGCCGTTGCGGTGTCGATCACCTCGATGGTGTCGTCGTCGCTGGCGCACAGGTAGATGAACTTGCCGTCGTGCGAGATGGTGATGCCGCGTGGCCTCTGCCCGACATTTATCGTCTTCACCACCTCCTTCGTGTCGGAATCGACGACGGTGACGGTGTTGTCCTTCTCGTTGGAGACATAGACCATGTAGGCGGATGCAGGGCTGGCGGAGAGGCCAGCCGCCATAGCCGCGGCGAGAAAGGGCAGTCGTCGCATCAGGTACTCCTCCCGGTCCTGTTCGTAGACCCTCAGTTCAGAACGCATCTGGTCTCCGGCTGGTCGACACCCAGCGTGTCGAGCTCGGACACCTGGTGCAGGAAGCCTTCCTGCGGCGAGGTCGAGACGACGGACTTGGAATCGCCGAGGAAGATCGGCTGGCGCAGCTGCCAATTCCATCTGCGGAAGGTCAGCTTCTGGCCCTTGAATGCGGCGATGGAGAAATTGTCCGCACGGATGAACTCCTTGATCTTCCCCGGATCGGCGCCCTGGGTGCGTGTCGCGGCCTCGCCGATGATGCGCACGGCCGTCCAGGCCGACATGTCCTTCGACAGCATGCGGCGGCCGTTGGCCTTGGCGAAGCGGTTCTGGATCTGGGTGCCGCCCCACTGCTCGCTGGCGGGATGCCATGCCGAGGGGATCAATCCGGCGGTGCCGGCGACGGGGCGTGGCACCCAGTTGCGGAAGGGCACGTAAGTGCCGAACACCTCGCTCTCATCGGCCACCAGCGCCACGTCATGGTCAGGCAGATCCTGCATGAAGACGGGGATCTGGCGCTGGATCTGGACGACGCCGGAATCGGTGCGCCGTGCAGTGCCGGTGTCCTTGAACTCCTTCTCGGCGACGATCTGGCCGCCGAAGCGGGTCGCGGCGCGCCTGAGCGCATCGGCGAAGGCCCGGTCGCCGGGATGGGAGCCGTAGAGCAGCACCCAGCGCGGCCACTGCTTCCAGATCAGGTACTGCGCGAGGCCGTCGGCGAGCATGGAGCGGGTGGGGGCGATGTGCAACACGTTGGCGCGGCACTCCTCCTCGCGCAGGATGTCGTCGGTGGCGCCGACATTGAAGATGAGTACGCCGGCCTCGCGGGCGATGTCGGCGATCGACAGGAGTTGCTCGGCGGAGATGTCGGCCAGCACGTAGCGGTCGCCCCTGGCGACCATGTCGCGGAAGGCCTCCACCACGTTGGCGTCGGGCTTGACCTCGGTGACGTCGACGACAAACTCCTGGCCCATGAACCGGCCGGTGGTGTTGTTGTCGGCGATAGCCACATGGGCGCCGGCAACGCCCTCGTCGCGCGGCGGCACGTCCAGAACCGACAATGCCAACTGCGGCTCGTAGGCGCGGAGGTAGCCGATTCGGATCTGGCTCACCTGCTGCGCGGGCCTGGTGGACTCGGCCTTCGGCTCGGTCTCCTGGGCGGATGCCGGCCACACGTTGACGGTAGCTGAAAAAAGTCCGAAGAAGATCGCAAGGGTAAACGGCACCATGCCCTTCATAACAGGCGTTCTCTCCATGCTCCGCCAGCCGGCAAGTGCCGGTCATGCGGGCGATAATTTTTGGTGCCACGATGAATTTAACAGCCCGATCACCGATATCAACCCCGATAAGCTGTCTCTTCACGGCAAGTTTTGTTGCGTGCTGCTTTGCAGGGCCGGCGCTCGGCAGCGAGAAGATTGCAGTCTTCGAATTCGAGCTTCAGCAGGGCGCCACCGTACCCGGCGTGCCGAGCAAGAAGGAAGCCGAGGACAAGCGTCGAAAGATGGTGACCGAGCGTCTGCGCGACTATCTCTCAAAGGCCGGCTTCACGGTGATCGACACCGGCCCCCTTGACCCGAAGGTCTCCGCCGCCAATTTGCAGGCCTGCGGTGAGTGCGCCGCGGACTTCGCACGCGAACTCGGTGCGGATTACGCATTCACCGGATTTGTCTACAAGGTATCCGAACTTGTTCTCAGCATGAGCGTTCGTGTCCACGAAGCCGCGACATCGAAACCGGTGACGAGTGCGACGGTCGACATGCGGGGCAATACCGACGAATCCTGGCGGCACGGCATCGACTATCTTTATCAGAACGTGCTGACGCCTAGGCTGGAGAGACTTCACTGATGACGCAAATGCTGGCCAGCGTCGTTGACCTCGCGGAGGCGGAGATCGCCATCGCCGGTGGGGCCGACATCATCGACCTGAAGGACGCGAAGGCTGGCGCCCTGGGGGCCGTGGAGACGAGCGGCATCCGCCATGTCGTCCAGGCAATTGCCGGGCGCCGGGCCACCAGTGCGGTCTGCGGCGACCTGCCCATGGAACCGGGAATCGTGCTGGCCAAGGCCGAGGAGATCGCGGCCACGGGCGTCGACTACGTCAAGGTCGGCTTCTTCCCTTCGCCCGATGCGGCCGCTTGCGCCGAGGCGCTTGCAGGGCTCGCCCACAAGACGAAGCTGATTGCCGTCCTGTTCGCCGATCTCGAACCCGATTTCGGCCTGCTGGACGTCTTCGCGCGCCTTGGCTTCCATGGCGCGATGGTCGATACGGCGGACAAGTCGAAGGGGCGGCTGCTTGACCATATGCGCCCCGAACACGTTCCGGGTTTCGTCGGTCGTGCGCGCGCACTCGGCCTGAAGGTCGGCTTGAGCGGTTCGCTCGAAGAGCCTGACATTCCGCGTCTCTTGCCATTCGCCCCAGATTTCCTGGGCTTCCGTGGCGCGCTTTGCGACCGCTCGCAACGCACCGCCGCGATGAGCGCAGAGGCGGTCAAGCATATCCGCTCGCTCATCCCGGAGGAGCGGCAGGCAAGCCGGCCGGCCACCGTCGACTATCGCCTGCTTGCGGCGCGAGGCTATTCGCCGAGCGCCGGCGATCCCACGCTCGGGACGGACAAGATTTTCGTGCGTGACTTCGTGCTCCCCGTCCAGATCGGCGCCTACAGCTTCGAGCACGGCCACACGCAGAAGGTGCGGTTCGACGTGACGGCGGAGGTGCTGCGGGTGACGAAGCATCCGGAGGACATGCGCCACGTGTTCTCTTACGACGTCATCATGGACGGCATCCGCGCCATCGTTGCACGGGGCCATGTGGAGCTCGCCGAGACGCTGGCCGAGGATATCGCGGCGCATGTGCTGGACGAACCACGGGTGACGCGGGTGACGGTGAGGGTGGAGAAGCTCGAGCTCGGTCCGGGCGGTGTGGGTGTGGAGATCGAAAGGCGGCGCGAACTGCAGCAGCCGTCAGCGCTGACGCCCGACACGCAGCCAGGAAAGAGCGAGGCAGCGCTTCCGGGCAGCAAGAAGGGCGTCACCTGGTGATGCCAGCCGTCGTCAAGCTTGGCGGCAGCACGGCCAGTCATCAGGAGTTGGCCGTCTGGATAGAGGCGCTGGCGGGCGCCAGCCTGTCGCTGGTGATCGTTCCCGGCGGCGGGCTTTTCGCCGACCAGGTGCGTGACGCACAGAAGCGCATCGGCTTTTCCGACGATGCGGCGCACGTGATGGCGCTGCTCGCCATGGAACAGTTCGGCCAGGTCATTCTCGAGCGGCATGCACGGTTCCGTCCGGCGAGGACGCTGGAGGAGATGCAGGGCGCGCTGGCCGAGGGGAAAATCCCGGTCTGGCTTCCGTCCTCGATGCTTGTCACGGCGCCGGACATTCCTGCCACATGGGACATCACCTCGGATTCGCTGGCGGCGTGGCTGGCGGGCAGGGTCGGCGCAAGGGGGCTGCTGCTCATCAAGCAGACGGACGCGTTGTCGGAGCGCGACGACGTGCAAGGCCTGACGGGAAGGGGGATCGTGGACCCGTGCCTCGCCACCATGCTGCCGAGCGGCATCAACCTGTACCTTGCGGGTCCGCATCATGCAGCGGCCGCGGCGCAGGCACTGGCGGCCGGGACGCTGCCGGGCACACGCATCGAATCCTTGGTGCCGGCCGAGAAGGCGGGATAGCCATGCGCGCCTCCGTCTGTTTCTCTCGCCCTGCGGCTGTTCCTCGACGGTCCTGACCATGCTGGAGACCCTTCATACGCCACGCTGGGCATGGGTCCTGACCGGTTCGGGGCACTTCTTCAGCGAGAGCTTCGAACTCATCCACGAGCTCGTGCACTGCGACGTCTTCGTTTCGAAGGCGGCGAACGAGGTCCTGCGGATGTACAAGCTGAAGCTGGACTTTCCCGACACGATGCGGGTGCTGCACGACAAGACGGCGAGCGCGGTGCCGGTGGGCGCCTTCTACCACGGCGTCTACCACACCGTGGTGGTGGCGCCGGCGTCGTCGAACACCGTTGCGAAGTGCGTGCTGGGCATCTCCGACACGCTTGCGACCAACGTCTTCGCGCAGGCCGGCAAATGCCGGGTGCCCTCCATCGTCTTCGCCTGCGATACGGCTCCAGAACTCGAGACGATGGCGCCGCATGGGCTGGTGAAGGTCTATCCGCGCAGGATCGACCTGGAGAACACCGAAAGGCTGAAGGGCTTCGAGCGGACCAAGGTGGTGGAGTCGCTGGCCGACCTCAGGGAGTCCATCCGCCAGCGCCAGGCCGAACTCGCCCTGTCCGAACCGGACGCCCATGGCTGAACGGCTGGTCTTCCTCACCGGCCATCTGGCAAGGGCGCGGCTCGAAAGGATGCTCGCCGGCCTTGGCAAGACGACATTCGCCTGGGAGGTGTTCGACATCGGCGTGAAGGTTGCCGCGCTGATGACGGAGGAGATCATCCTGCGGCGGCTGACGCTGCCGGAGGGCGCCGGCCGCGTCATCCTGCCCGGCCGTTTTCGCGGCGATGTCGAACGGCTTTCCGCGCATTTCGGCATCCCCTTCGTCCGCGGCCCGGACGAGATCGCCGACCTCCCGGCCTTCCTCGGGCGGTCCGGCAAGCCCCCGGATCTTTCCCGGCACGACATGCGCATCTTCGCCGAGATCGTCGATGCGCCGTCGCTGTCGATCGACGCGCTGGTGGCTCGGGCGCGGACGCTTGCCGCTGCCGGGGCAGACGTCATCGACCTCGGTTGCCTCCCCGAGACGCCGTTTCCGCAGCTCGCCGAGGCCGTGCGGACGCTGAAGGCCGAGGGTCATTCGGTCAGCGTCGATTCCGCCAATGCGGAGGAGTTGCAGGTCGGGGCAGGAGCCGGCGCGGACTTTCTCCTCAGCCTCGACGAAAACACCCTTCCGCTGGCGCTTGAGCATCAGGTGACGCCGGTCCTCATCCCCTCCGTTCCAGGCGATCTGGATTCGCTGGGACGCGCCATTGCGTCGGCCCAGAAGGCCGGTATCAGCTTCATTGCCGATCCCGTCCTCGACCCCATCCATTTCGGCTTTGCGCAATCGCTCGGCCGTTTCATCGAGGCGCGCCGCCGCTGGCCGCAGGTCGAACTGCTGATGGGCACCGGCAACCTGACCGAGCTCACCGACGCCGACAGTTCCGGTGTGACGGCGGTTCTGGCCGGCATCTGCTCGGAACTCGATATCCGCAACGTGCTGGTGGTGCATGTCAGTCCACACACGGTGCGGACGGTCGAAGAGCACGATCTCGCCCGCCGCATCCTGTTCGCGGCGAAGAACGATGGCGCACTGCCGCGCGGCTATCACCCCGGCCTGCTTCAGCTTCATGACCGAAAGCCCTATGCGGCGACGAAAGAGGACATTGCCGCGCTGGCGGCCGCGGTGCGGGACGCCAATTTCCGTATCATGACGGCTGACGACGGCATCCACGTCTTCAACGGCAAAGGTCATGCGGTCGCGCAGGATGCGTTCGCGCTCTTCCAGGGGCTCGGCGTGGAGACTGATGGCGCGCACGCCTTCTATCTCGGTGCCGAACTGATGAAGGCCGAGATTGCCTGGCGACTCGGCAAGCGCTACGCGCAGGACGAGCCGCTTTCCTGGGGCGTTGCCGTGCCGGGACCCGAGACCGACCGGACACGCCTCGCGGAAGCCGGCCACACCTTGCGGAAAAAGAAGGAGCAATAGAGCTGCCCTACATCCGCGAAACCATCGTCACGACCGTCGACAGGGGCGGAAAGGTGCATATCGCACCCCTCGGCATTATTGCCGAAGGGGACGGCTGGGTCATCGCTCCGTTCCGCCCTTCGGTTACGCTGGACAATCTGGGCGAGGTGCCATTCGCGGTCGCCAACTATACCGACGACGTGCGCATCTTCGCCGGCTGCCTGACCGGCCGGAAGGACTGGCCGACGGTTCCGGTCGAAGGCTATCCGGTGCCGCGGATTTCGGCCGCGCTCGCTCACTCGGTGCTGGCGGTGGAAAGCGTCTCCGACGACAGCCTACGGCCGCGCCTCTCATGTCGCGTGGTGCAGGAAGAGACCCATGCGCCGTTTACGGGCTTCAACCGGGCCAGGGCGGCGGTGCTGGAACTGGCGATCCTGGTGAGCCGCCTGCACATGCTCCCACGCGAGAAAATCGAGACGGAAATCGCCTACCTCTCCATCGCCATCGAAAAGACCGCCGGTCCTGACGAAAAGGAGGCGTGGGGCTGGCTGATGCAAAAGGTGACCAGCCATTTCGGCACGGCCAAGGGGCGGAATGCGAAGGAATAGCGTCGCGCGTTTCTGTCCGACTTCCGGTCAAGGCCCCTTTGTCTACCCGGCCGCCAGCAGCGCCACCGCGCTGGCCGGGGCTGCGCTGCTTGCTTCGCCCCGCACGGCTTCGTCGGCCGGTATGAGCCCGGCGAAGTCGATGAACCGCCGCTCCATGCGCTCCGCGAGGCGCCTGATCTGCCATCGTCCGATCCCCGCGCCGACAATCGGGGCGTCGGGCGCCAGCTTGCCGGCGACGCGGAAGGCGGCATCGTAAACCGTGCGCAACTGGCGCTCGCTGAACCAGGCGGCGACGTGGCGCCACTCGCCGGGAAGCAGGTCTCCCGCATCACGCCCTACCATGCGCGCAAGCCGCGCGATCGAGCCCGCAACAGTCTTTTCCTTGCCGTCCGCGGAGGGGTGCCTGTCATCGGCCTCGTCGAGAACGCCGAGGATGCGGTGCACGTCGGCGATCGATGCGAAGTATTCGTTCATCAGCGGCGTCAGCTTTCCACGGACGGGCGCGGAAGAGGCGATGCCGAACAGGAAGGTCCGCGTGAAGCCGGTATAGACGAGCTCCCCGGTGAGCAGCCGCTCGGCGTCGCTGTAGCCCTCATTGGCGAGTGAACCGGCCTCCAGCGGAATGATGTCCGTGGTCGTGGAGCCCATGTCGACCAGCAGCCCGTCGCCGGCGAGACGCGCCGCGAGCGTCGCGGTCGCATGCCAGTTTGCCGAGGCCACGTTCATTGCCAGGTTCGCGGCGGCGTCGATGCTGACGAAGCTCTCCGGGCCGGCATAGATCAGGCTGTCGGCGGGGAACCGCGCGGCGATCTGATGAAGCAGCCCGGCAACGCCCGCCTCGCGGGAAGGGAAGATGTCGGACAGTTCGCCCGTCATGGTGAAGGCGTTGAGCTCGGCGCCGCGGTAGATCGGCTCCGTCTCGCGGAAACCTGCCGCGAGCTTGTCGAGCCCTTGCCAGAGCGGCGTAGCGACGGTCGAGGCCGCGACGATGCGGCCGTTCTCGGCGCGTGTGACCTTCAGGTGCGCGCCGCCGACATCGAAGCCCGCAACGATGCGCTTTTCTTTCTCCACGTTTCAGGCTCTCATCGCTGGAACGTACGGTTCGGGGGAAAAGCGTTGCGTATCATTCCCGTTCTCGACCTGAAAGGCGGCGAGGTGGTGCGTGCCCAGAAGGGGCAGCGTGACCACTATCGCCCCATCGTGACGCCGCTCTGCGACGGCTCCGATCCGGTCGCTGTCGCGGTGGGGCTGCGCACGCTCTTTCCGTTCCGCACCTTCTACATCGCCGACCTTGATGCCATCGAAGGCCGCGCGCCCAATACCGATGCGTTGCGGCGCCTGCGCGCCATGGCCGATGCGCCGGAACTCTGGCTGGACGCCGGATTCTCGGATGCCGAGAGCATCGATGAATGCCTCGCAGACCCCATGCTCTGCCCGGTGATCGGTTCCGAGTCCCAGCGGGACGGCACGCTTCTCAGGCGTTTCCGCGATCATCCGGGCATCATCCTCTCGCTGGACTACTTTGCCGACGGGTTTCGCGGCCCGTCTTCTCTTCTCGATCAGCCGGAGCTGTGGCCCGAACGGGTCATCGTCATGACGCTCGTCAGTGTCGGGACCGCCGCCGGCCCGGATCTGGCGCGTCTGGGCGAGATCAGGCGGAAGGCCGGAAACCGCTCCGTGATCGCAGCTGGCGGGGTTCGCGACGAGGCCGATATCCGTGCGCTGTCGGAGCTGGGGATCGCTGCGGCCCTGGTCGCAACCTCCCTGCACAACGGTACCCTTACGCCCGAACAACTCGCGTCGCTCTGACGTCGTCAAGGCACAAACCTGAAGGGGCAACCGCTCCGAAGGGGAACGCAGTCTTCGGAGCGGCAGCGTCAGAGGCCCAACAACGCCTTCAGCCGGCGCAACAGACCATCCGGTTTGGCAGAGGGTTTTTCCTGTGCGGGGCTGTCTCGTGTCTAGGCAGCGAACGGATGCTTGACCTGGTCGCGCTGGGCTGTTGCTTCGGCAGCGGTCGGTTTGCCTTCCACCGCGCGTTGAATCGCTTCCTTCGTGGCCTGGTAGTTGTACTGCTGGATCTTGGCGTCGTCCGCGGCATCCCAGTGGATGAACACGCCGACGCAGACGAACACATCGTCCGCCTCGTTGGCCGGAATGATCCCTTCGGCGACGGAATCCTGGACGGCCTTGGCAACGGCGTGCTGGGCCGGGCCGAACATCTGGACGGCCTGCTTGGCGCCCTTGATGGTGACCTTGTTGAACATGACCGTGTTCGGCTTGCACGGAAGATTTGGCGCAATCACGGCCAGAAGAGACGTGAAACCGTCCTTGTTATTCGTGAGTGCATTGCAGAAGGCCGCTTCGACAGCGCTCCCCCGTGGTCCGATGAGCAGGTCCACGTGAGCAACTTCGTTGCCCTCGCCAACGAGAGATTCACCGACCATCACTTTCGAGATCTTAGCCATGCCAATTTCCTCCAAGACAAAGTTATGGAGTCCAAAGACGCCGCTACCGAGCGGGCGCTCGATGGACGACTATCCTTGTTGGCAGCGTCCTAACTTGTCGGACCGGTTGGCTGGATAGCCGTGGAAGCACTGCTTCCACGCCGAAATTCAACCATCAACGCCTGATTTATGCAAGGCGAACCTATAGTGATGTACCAAGAGACTCGCCACGGTCAGGTCGGCCGATGTGCCGGGATTGATGGCGCGTTGCTTGAGGTTTCGGTCGAGATCAATGAGGAGCGCGATACGTGTCGCCTCTTCGTGAGTGGAACCGAGCGAAGCAGAGACGGCTGCAGCTTCTTCCTGCACGGTTCTGGCGATTTCGGCGCCGTGCCGGCGCGCCACGTGGCTGTCCTGGAAGCGTGCGAGAAACGCCATGTAGGCGAAGACGGTCGGCCACATGCCGCTCTCGCCCCGGACGGTCGCGGCTTCAAGCGTGGCGAGGCCCACGGCGAATACGTCATCGTAGCGTGTCACGTATTGCCGGGCTATGCGGTCACGTCCTGCAGCTTCCTGCATGGCTTCGAGAAGGCCCGCCTTTGGCGCGTCGCGCACGTCATGCGTATCCGCTGCCCCCAGCCCGCCCGGAGAGGCGAGCACGATCGCCTCGAACACGGCAGCGGTGTCTGCCAAGTCCAGTCCGTCGAGGACCTTGCCGAGATTGTCGCGAAGGTCGCCGCCCGGCATCTCGGCAGCACGGATGAGTGGGGCGCACAACAGGATGATGCCGAGGTTGGTGTTCGTGTTGACCGCGGCCCGTGTGGCGCGCACCGCTTCCAGAATGCGTCTCCCGACCGGCAGGTCAGGATCGGTCAGCGGGGCGGAAGAGACGCTGGCGCTGATGTAGAAATGTTCGGCGGACATCTCGTGTCCGTCAGCGAAGACATGGACGTTGCCAGGCTTCAGCGCCCTGATCTCGGCGCGGCAGGCGTCTTCGTAGGCGGCCCGCAACTCTTCGCGCGACAACCTCATGTCACGAGTTCGCCCGTGCGGCCATGCGGTAAGGGCGCACTGACGACGACTCCGTCCTCGCAGCCACGAATTCCAGCAGGGCCTCGGCGATGGCGTCAGCGATGTTCACGGCGGCGACGGTTTGCAGGCCCGACCAGGCCGGCATGCTGTTAACCTCGAGCACGAGCAACCTGCCGTCCTGGGCCGGCAGGATGTCGACGCCGGCGAAGTCCGCGCCGACGGCGGCCGCCGCGGCGATTGCCAGCGCCGCGAGATCGTCTTCGGCGTGCGTCGAGGGCTTTTCCGGCACCGCTCCGCGGTTGACGTTTGTAATCCAGTCTTCGCCGCGCCGGCTCATCATCGCCACCACCTTTCCGGCACATACGAAGACGCGGAAGTCGCGGAATGGCGGGCCCACGCGGGGCACATAATGCTGCAGGTAGTAGACGTCGTTAATCTCCGCCGGCGAGGGCAGGTCGGAGAGCGAGGCGATCATCCGGATGCCGCGACCCTGTGCGCCGAACAGCGGCTTCAGCACCAGCCGTGTCCTGGCAAGCTCGCGGGCCGCAATCTCCTCTGCCGCGGCGCGACCCTCGACCGCGAAAGTCGGGGGCGTCGGCAGTCCGGCCTGCTGCAGCAGGAACGTCGTCATCGACTTGTCGACGCAGCGCTCGATGGCCTGCGCCGAATTCCACACCGGTACCGAAAGCCGCCCCAGTGCGTGGAGCACGCCGAGACGCCGGGTTATGGCCTCGAACGATCCGGCGGCAACCGAACGGACCAGAACCGCATCGGGCAGCCCGTCGCCGAAGCCGGGAATTGTCAGGCCGTTCGGACGATCCGTATCGAAGGCGAGCGAGGCGAGCGGTACGGTCACCACCGTTGCGCCACGCCCGCGCAGGCTCTGCGCAAGTCCCTTGGAGCGGGCCTCGGAGTTGTCACTGACGATGAGGATGCGGGGCGTCACGGGACCTTTTGGAAGCGTCGTTGCGCGGGGAAGAGCGGAATGCCGGGTAGCCGCTGAAATCCGGAAATCGTGGTTGGACCGATGAACGCGCCGGATCAGGCGGATCAGCCTAGGCTTCGTGCCAGCATCTCCAGGTTGCGTCCGCCGGCGCGGAACGTATCGCCGGTTTCGATCGCGGTCACGATGATCTCGGCTGGGCTGAAGAGCAACGGATCAATCGCATAGAAATCGCCTTTGAACTGCTCGAAGATGCGGGCGAAGGGCTGGCCGTAGTCGCGGGAGGCCTTGCTCGGCAGCTTCTGGGCGAGCTCCGCGGCGTCCCTTGCCGAGCCCCTGACGAAAAGCTGGACGAGGCCGCCATAGATGATTGCGTCGTTGGTGCGGCCCATGGCGGTGAGAAAATCCGGGTGCGGGGCAGGAATGGGGGCCGCGCCTATGCCGTCCACGATGTTCTCCAGCGGATAGCCGAGATCATTGGCCTTGTGCAGTGCAACTTCCAGCACGCGCGAAACGATCTGCACGGTCGCAGCGATGCTCTGGGTGGGGGCGTAGAGGAAGGTGAGCCGGACGGCCGGCTGCGCCGTGGCGTGGGCGACCTTCTGCACCACTGCCTCTGGTGGCGGTTCGGCCGTCTCCAACACGAGAACGGCAGACGAGGCGACGTCCTTGTAAGTGAGCTTTTCGAAAAGGGGCTCGACCCGGGCCAACGCCCGCGCCGGACCGGATCCCATGGCGAAATACTTGCCGCTCGAGAGATTCCAGCCGGCATATTGCGACCCCAGGCAGGCCAGCACGGGTTGCGAGCTGCGAACCTCGACCGTGTAGGGCCAGTCCTTCAGCGTGCGGTCGACGACCGCCGACACGTTGCCGAGGCCGCCCATCGCGGCCTCCGCCATGCGCAGTCCGGCCTCGATGCTGCCCAGGACCTTCGCGCCGGCGTCGATCAGGCGTTCGCCCGAGGGGCCCGTCGAGACACCTATTCGCAGGCGTTCGGCGTCACGGACCATGTTATCGGCAATTTGCTGCGCCTTGTCGTTCAGGGATGCCGAGCCGTACTTCACGTCCGATCTCCTTCCCAGTAGCGTTGCAATTGCCTGGCTTGCACCATCACGGACCTTTTCGCCGCCGCTGCACTCCGGCCACGGGCAAAGACCGTACAGACCGGATCGCCGGCAACAAGCGTCGTGCCGGGCGACTGGTGGTCGGCCGTCCAGTCCGGCCATTCGATTTCGGGGAATTGCGCCACCGGCGCGGCTGCGTAGGCGATCATCGCCGCCATGGAGTCCGCGAAAGTCGGCACGACGAAGGGTTCGCCCCTTGTCGCCCTGAGATGCGCCTCGACGAGCGGCGCGTCGTGGCTGTCGAAAATGTCGAGCGTGGCGCCCGGACGCGGGTTGATCTCGACAAGGTGATAGCCGTCCGCGTTGCGGATCAAATCCGCGCTGCACAGCCCGACAAGGCCGGCGCGCTTCGTCAGGCCGGAAAGCCAACTGGAGATCATGGCGGCATCGCCGCGGTCGATGCGCCTCAGTCGCACGGCGCCTCCGTAGCGATAGGGCGTATCGGGCGCGGGAGCCGTCCACTGGCGGCTGAAGCCTATGACGCGGGCGCTCTCGCCGTTTCCGATGAAGAGGGCCGATATGCTCTGGCCGTTGACGAAGCGCTGGAAATACCGTCCGGGCCCCGGTGTGTCGCCGTTGGCGCGCCGGATATGCGTGCCGCCTGCGCCACCCGCGGCTTTCTCCACCCAGTTCTCCGGATCGGGCGGGGTGTCCCGCCGGAAAGGCGGATGCGGAATGGCGAGCTCTGCGCAGTCCGAGGCAAGAAGTTCGGGGTCCTTGACCCTGCGGATGGCGGCACCGCGGTTGCCGGCGAGCGGGAAATGCCGGGCCACTTCGTCCGCTATCTCCGGCGCGCGTTCGAAGCCGGAGCCGAGGACGAGCGCAACCGGCTGGTCGCGGTCGGCCAGATCCTGGAGCGTTTCGACCAGCCTCGCCGTGTCGATGCCGCTGTGCAGATGGCCGGGAAGCTTTCGCGTACGTTCGGACACCGCGACCGTGTCGGTGTCGCAGAACAGGTCGGCGACCAGCGGACAATAGCCGGCCCTCCGCGCGGCCGTGGCCAACGCGCGGCCCGAGACCGCCGCGATCAGGAGGAAGCCGGCGCTATTTGGCGATCTCGCGAGCAAAAGAAAACGCGTCCTGGAAATCGAAAGTCACGGTCTTTTCCGAGTCGATCATCCGTTTGAAAAGACCGGACTCCACCTTGTATTTGACGTTGCCGATGGCAAGGGGGCCGATGCCTACCGCTTTGGTAGAGGCGATCGGTTCGGCGTTGGCATTCACCGCCAGCCCTTCGATGCCGGCGGGCGGCACGGCGTTCACGTCGGCGGCGATGAGGAGCTTCCCGGCGGCGGCCAATTGCTCGCTCGAGATGACCTGCACGCCGGCTTTCGCCGCCGTCAGGATGACTTCGGCAGTCTGGACCAGTTCCCTCTTCCTCGTGTCGGTCGAACCGTCCGCTGCCGCCACGTCTACACCGAAACGAGCCCTGATCTGGTCCGCCACCTTCTTGACCCGCTCGACGCCGTCGTGGCCGACGATGGTGACGCTGGCGCCTTCCTTGGCCGCAATCACGGCGGTGCAGAAGCCCACTACGCCGGTGGCGCCGAAGACGACGACGTGCGTGCCCTTCAGGCCGCGCTCGAACTTCTTCTCCAGCGCCTTCTCCACCTTCGCCACCATCGCCGCCGCCGTGGTGAAGGAGCCTGCGGGGTCGGCGAATACCGAAACCTGGAACGGCGGCACCATGGCCTTCCTCGCCGCGTCGAACATGTCGAGCGCCAGCAGGACGTCCTTGCCGGCGATGAAGATGCCGGTGTCGGCGCCGGCGTCCGGGGGGCGAGAAAAGATCGCGTCCTGGACGAGGCCGGTCACCTCGTCGCGACCCACGCCGACATAGGGCACGACGACATCGAAGCCGGCGTCCACCGCCATGTTGACGTCGAATGGACTCATGTGCGCCAACGGGGTCAACATATGAAGGATGTGCTTGCGAGCCATTCTGGGTCTCCGCCTTGGTGGCGCCCTTCAAGAGATTGCGCGACTGGGATCGGGCCGCGTGGTGGTCAACTTCCGACGAGATTCAGTCCGGTCGAGGTGATGTCCGCGCCGGAGTTCCGGCCTTGGACGATCCTGACCTCCATGCCGTCTTCGACCAGCGGCCGCGCTGCGGCAACCATCTCCATTGCCGCGCCCTGCGACGGCGCGAAGGCGAAGCCGGTGGGGCCCCACGAACTCTGGCCGATGCCGACGGCGCCCGCCTCGGCAAGGCCCTTCGCCAGCGCTTCCACCCGCCTGGAGGTGAAGAGGCCTCCCTGGGCCGGAGCGAAATGGGCTCCGACGAGCATCTGGATTGCCGTGACGGCCGCGCCGAAGACCGGGAGATCGTGCTCGACCAGCGCCGGCATCACGCCCGTCAGGACAAGCCGGCATATTTCGCCCACGCCGGACTCAGGGAAGGTTGGGAGGGCGCGGAAGGCCGAGATCTCGTCGTCGCCGTGCAGCCCGTGCTTCGCTCTGTCGAGGATCAGGATGACGCGCCAGTCATCAGGGAAGGGTAGCCGGGCCACGACCGGCGGGGGGCGCCCGCTGCCGTCATTGCCGGCATCGACGATGACGCCGCCTTGCGAGAAGCTGGCGATGCCGATACCCGACCGGTTGCCGCGCTCGAGCAGGGTAGCGTCACCATCGGCATCGAGGGGAAGGCCGTGAAGCGTACGAAGCGCGGCGGATACGGCGAGGGCGATCTGCGTGCCGGAGCCGAGGCCCGCATGCCGGGGGATCGCCTCCTCGATCATAAGGCGGTGCTGCGATCGTATGCCTAGCCGCTGGCACAGCGTGGCGAGATGAGCAGCCGCGCGATCGCTCTCCGGGCCTGCCACGACCGTCTCGCCCCATCTGGACAGGGTCACGACGGTTTCCGGCTCGCGCAATGGAAGCCCCAGACTGCCAAACCGCCGACCGCTGCCGCCGCTCGGATCGAGAAAGCCTAGATGAAGTCGAGCGGGCACTCGTATGGTCACAGAATTCGACATCTGCCCCCCAGTGGGTGCAATATGTGCATCACGGAAGTTTCAGGTGCCCGACGCCATGATAACGGCTTTCACCTTGAGGGCAAGCGAGAGTCCTGTACTTGTTGGCCCGGCTGCGGCGCCGTACCCCACGATGTGAGGAGATAAGGATGAGCGAGAGGGCAAAGGAGAAGGTCTATTCCGAGGCCGAAATCATCGAGCGACTGCAGAGAGAGCTGCCCAAATGGACTTACGAAAGCGGCTGGATACGAAGGAAATACAAGACCCATGGCTGGAAATCGACATTAATGGTCATCAATACGGTCGGCCATCTGGCGGAGGCGGCATGGCATCACCCCGACATCACCGCGTCCTACGCCTGGGTCGAGGTGCGGTTGATGAACCATGCGGCAAAAGGTGTCACCGACAAGGACTTCGAACTGGCCAGGAAGATCGAGGAGGTGGTGCAGTGGCAGCCGGGCAGGGAAGGTGGCCCCTTGGAGGGCACACCGGCCACGGACCAGCGTTTCGCCTACATCAAATACGATTGATCATCCCGGCCTTTTCATTCGAGTTGTGCCCACGGTGGGGGTTCACGGCCTTTTTCGTTTCGTCTAAAGTCAAATCGGCACCAGAAAGCAGCAGAGTGGATGGCGGTTGCTTGGATTAGCAACCGGGAGGTTCCGTTGGAGCGCGCGGCAGAACATGCGGCTGCGCTGTTGCATTCGAGCCGGTGCCCGGTTTTCAGCCTCGATACGGACATTCATGGGACCCGCGCGGCAATCGCCCTGGCCGAACGGGTAGGGGCTTCGTACGATCACGTCGACGGGGCCGCGCTCGCCCGCGAAACGGCGCTCATCACCGACAGGGGCGGCATGTTCGTCTCGCCGGGGGAGGTGCGTCGGCGTGCCGATGTGGTTGCGATTGTCGGTGAACTGCCCGAGGCCCATCATCGGTTCGTGGCAGACCTCGCCGGCACGGTTCCGGACCTCGGCGGCGCCAACCGGCGCGAATTCTTCCTGATTGGTGACGGCGGGAGGCAGGCCCCGCTGCTTGGCGGGCGCAAGCCGACGCGGCTTTCCTGCGCGGAGGGGGGCCTCGGCGGCGTCCTTGCGGCGCTCAGGGCGCAATGCGCCGGACGGCAGGTTTCCGCGCAGGTGTCGAATTTCGCGCAGTTCAAGGACGCGCTGACGAGCGCAAGGTTTCCGGTCTTCCTGTTTTCCGGCTTTTCCGCCGACGGCCTGGCACTGGAAATGCTGCAAGGGCTGCTTGCCGACCTCAACAAGACGTCGCGCGCCTCCGGACTGCTCTTGCCCGCGCGCGAGAGCGGCTGGGGCAGCGCGCTTGCCTCGACCTGGATGACCGGATTTCCGCTCCGGGCCGGGTTTACGCGCGGCTTCCCCGAATACGATCCCTGGCGCTTCGAAGCCGGCCGGCAGCTCGCCGAGGGCGAGACCGATCTCCACCTCTGGATCTCCGCCAACGGCAATGTGCCTGCGGCAGGCAATGGCGGGGCAAGGCTCATCGTCCTTGCGAAAACCACGCAGCCGTTCGCTGGGGCCGACGTGACTCTGGCCATCGGCCAGGCCGGCGTCGACCATGACGGCGTGGCCTATTCCAGCCGAACCGGCAGCCTGGCGTTCGTTGCCGCGACTGCGGCTTCGCAACGGCCGTCAGCTGCCTCCATCCTGCGATTGATCGCCGGGCGGATCCCGGCGGAGGCGGCGCTGCCATGCTGACGCATATCAAGGGCGGCGAGATCGTAGATCCGGTCAACGGCCGCGTCGGGAAGGGTGATCTCTGGATCCGCGACGAGGAGATCGTCGAGACGCCGCAGAGTGGCCGCGCCGACCGCACGTTCGACGCGTCCGGATGCGTCGTCATGGCCGGCGCGATCGACATCCACTCCCATATCGGCGGGGGGAACGTGAACACGGCCCGCCTGCTGCTGCCGGAGGAGCACGCGGCGCACCTGCCGCGGCCAGCCGCGACTCCGCTCTCCAATGCCGGCTGGTCGACCTTCGAAACCGGCTGCCTCTACGCCAGGATGGGCTTCACCACCGTGGTCGAGCCGGCCATGTCGCCGGGGGCGGCGCTCCACACCCATCTCGAGCTCGCCGACGTCCCGATCATCGACAAGGCTACGCTCGCCATCCTCGGCAACGACGACTTCCTGCTCTCCATGATCCGCGACGATGCCTCGCCCCGGATGATCGAGGACTACGTCGCATGGACCGTGGCCTCGACGCGGGCGCTGGGCGTCAAGGTCATCAATGCCGGCGCCGCCGCGGCGTTCAAGGAGAATGTGCGGACCTTCTCGCTTGACGACGTCGTGCCGTCCTACGGGGTCAGTTCCCGCAAGATCGTCAAGACGTTGCAGGCGGCCGTCGACAAGCTCGGCATCCCGCATCCGCTGCATGTTCATTGCAACAATCTCGGGGCGCCGGGCTCTGCGGATACGGCGGCGGCAACGATCGCGGCGGCGGAAGGCCTGCCGCTGCATCTCGCCCATCTGCAGTTCTATGGCTACGGCACGGAAGGGAAACGCAAGTTCTCATCCGCGGCCGCGCGCTTGGCCGAGCTCGTCAACGCGACGCCTGAAGTGACCATCGACATCGGTCAGGTAATGTTCGGGCAGACCGTCACCATCTCGTCGGACGTAATGCGTCAGTTCTCGGCGCGCGGTACGGCCCATCCGAAGAAGTTCGTCATCCATGACGGCGATGCGAATGGCGGGGGCATCGTGCCCTACCGCTACCGCCCGGACTATTACGGCACCATCCAGTGGGCCGCGGGGCTGGAGCTGTTCCTGCTGATTACCGACCCGTGGCGTGTCTTCTTCACCACCGACCATCCCAACGGCGCGCCCTTCACCGTCTATCCGAAACTGTTCGAGCTGCTGATGAACCGGGAGGCGCGGGGCGAGATGGCGTCGTCCCTGTCGAAATCGGCGCTGGCGCATTCCACGCTTACCTCGATCGACCGGGAGTACACCTTTGAGGAGATCGCGATCATGACGCGGGCGGCTCCCGCGAAGCTGCTGGGGCTCGCCGACCGCGGCCATCTGGGCCCCGGCGCCGTCGCCGACATCGCCGTCTACCGGAAGTGCAAGGACATCGCGAACATGCTGGGGCGGGCGGCGCTGGTGTTCAAGAACGGCGATCTCGTCGTGAAGGACGGGGAGATCACGCACTATCGCTGGGGTAGGGCGCTGCGGCTCAATCCCCAGCCGGACGCCGCGATCGTTCGCCGGATGCGGGACTATCACGAGGAACGCTACGGCCTGTCGCTTGACTGGTTCACCTTCCCCGATTCCGCGATTTTGCGGGACGAGCCTTTCCGTGAGGTGCCATGTCGCGCCTGACCGTCAACGGGGTTGCCATAGACGACACTTTCGCCGAAGCCTTCGGCATGCGGGCGACGGCGCTCGTGATCACCGGACCGAACCGCAAGTGGGCCCGCCAGGCAGCCGTATCGATGACGGGATTCGCTACCTCGGTCATCGGGTGCGGCTGCGAGGCAGCCATCGACGTTGAACTGGCATCCTCCGAGACGCCGGATGGCCGCCCTGGCTGCCGGGTGATGATCTTCGCCGTCAGTACAGACGAATTGCAGAAGCAGTTGCAGAACCGCGTCGGACAATGCGTGCTGACTTCGCCCGGCAGCGCCTGCTTCGCGGGGATGGAGGGGCCGACCCAGCTCAAGCTGGGCGCCGCGCTGCGCTATTTCGGCGATGGCTGGCAGATCTCGAAGAAGCTGGGCGGCAAGCACTACTGGCGCGTGCCGGTGATGGACGGCGAGTTTGTCTGCGAGGCGACGGTCGGCATGACCAAGGAGGCGGTAGGTGGCGGCAACCTCCTCCTGCTGGCAGGCAGCAACGACAAAGCCCTCGCGGCCGCGGAAGCCGCCGTGGATGCGATCGGGCAGGTGCGCGGTGCGATCCTGCCGTTCCCGGGCGGGATCGTGCGCTCCGGCTCCAAGGTCGGCGGCAAGTACAAGGGCATGATGGCTTCCACCAACGACGCCTTCGCGCCGACGCTGCGCGGCGTGACGAAGAGCGAACTGGAGCCCGGCGTCAACGCGGTGCTGGAGATCGTCATTGACGGTGAGACCAGCGACGCGGTCGCGGCGGCCATGCGCGCCGGCATCAAGGTGGTCACCGACCTCGGGCCGGAAAAGGGCGCCCTGCGCATCAGCGCCGGCAACTATGGCGGCAAGCTCGGCAAGTTCCACTACCACCTGAAGGACCTGCTGCCGTGACGGCCCTGACCTTCACCCTCCGCGCGCAGCCGCCCGAGCGACTCGACCTCTCGCCGCTCACGCCGCAGGGGCTAGCCGGACTGGACAGACGGGCCATCGCCGCCATCCGCATCGGCCAGTCGAAGCTCGGTTCGACTGTAGGCGACAACTTTCGCATTTCCGGTAACGACCCGAACCAGATCGTGTTCGACGGCGGCAGCAGCCGCTTCGATGGAGTGGGGGCAGGGCTGGCCGAAGGCGCCATCCGCGTCGTCGGCGATGTCGGTGCGCAGGCGGGGCGTGCCATGCGTGGCGGCCAACTCACCATCGAAGGCGACGCCGGCACCCATGCGGGCTCGTGCATGCGGGGCGGCCGGCTGGAGATTCTTGGCAGCGCCGGTGACCATCTCGGCGCGCCGCTCGCCGGCGAACTCGCCGGAATGAACGGCGGCGTGCTGGTCGTTCGGGGCCGCGCGGGCGCCTTCGCGGCAGACCGCATGCGGCGCGGCCTGATCGCGGTGCTGAAGGGCTGCGGCGATCACGCCGGCAGCCGCATGATCGCCGGAACGCTCGTGGTCGCCGGCGGCGCCGGCGAGATGCCCGGCTACCTGATGCGGCGCGGCTCCATCCTGCTCGATCGCGCGCCGAGAAGCCTGTCGCCGAGCTTCGTCGAATGCGGCGCTCCCGACAGCGTATTTGCGACCCTTGCCGACCGCCACCTGATCGCGGAAGGCATCCTCAAGCGGCCGCTTCTAGGCAAGGCACCGCATCGATATGGCGGCGACAATGCGGTTCTCGGCCTGGGCGAAATCCTGTTCCCGGCTTGAGTCCGGCATGGGTGCCGATCCGACGCGACGCGGCATCGTGACGGGCGTGGGCGCCATGTCCGGCATCGCCCTGTCGGGGGCCTTCTCCCGTCGCGTTCGGGCTGCGACGAAGGTAGAATTCGCCCTTCGTGTGATCGCCGACGGGGTTTTCGCCTTCCAGGGCGTCGATGAGCTGATGCACCCGGAGAACCGGGGCGCGATCTGCAATCTCGGCGTGGTGGTCGGCCCGGAAGCCGTTGCCGTGATCGACAGCGGCGGCAGCCTCGTGGAAGGACAGGCTCTTGTCGACGCGATTGCCGCGGTCACGGCGAGGCCCGTCCGCTACCTGATCAACACCCACGTGCATCCAGACCACATCTTCGGCAATGCGGCGTTCCGGCCGCTTGGCCCGACCATCGTCGGTCATCGCAACCTGCCGGCCGCGCTCGAGGCGCGCGGCGATTACTACCTGCGCAGCTATCGCGAGCAGCTCGGCGACGAGCTCATGCAGGGCATCGAGATCATGCCGCCGACGCTGCTGGTCGAGGACATGCTGGAGCTCGATCTCGGCGGTCGCACGCTTCGGCTCAAGGCCTGGGACGCCGCGCACACCGACAACGACCTGACCATCCTCGACCCGGCGAGCGGCACGCTCTTTGCCGGCGATCTCGTGTTCCTCGGGCATCTCCCGACGCTCGACGGATCGCTGCTGGGTTGGCTCAGGCAAATGGATGCGCTGGCCGGCATCGAGGCCGTGCGCGTCGTGCCGGGTCATGGGCCCGCCCCGACGGGCTGGCCGGATGCGCTGGACCCCGAGCGGCGCTACTTCGAGGTGCTTGCCGCGGACGTGCGCAAGGCGATCCGGGACGGCGCGCCGCTTGCCAAGGCGGTCAGGACCGCCGGCCGGAGCGAGGCGGCCAACTGGACGCTGTTCGATGACTATAACGAGCGCAACGCGACGGTCGCCTATGCAGAGCTGGAATGGGAGTAGCCGCAAGGAAGGGCGGTTTGCCATCGGGCCGGAGCGGTAGTATCTTCCGCGCGTGCCAGGGCACCACCTTCAAACCGGTGGAGGCACCGATGCAATCCGACGTCTTCCTCAAGCTGCGGCGTTCTGCGGCAGTACTCCTGTTCGCGGCCGCGACAGCGTGCGCGCTGGCTGTCGCCGACCCTGCCGCCGCCCAGCAGTCCATGGCCGGCTCGGAGAAGATCTGGGAGTCACTGAGGGGCGACGTGGTCGGCGACCGGCCGATCCTCGTGGACACCGGGCTTATCCGGATCGAGGCGCCGAAGCGCGCCCAGGACGCTGCGCTGGTGCCGGTCGACATCTACATCGATCCCGCGCGGGCAGCGGGGATAAAGGCCGTGACCATGGTCATCGACGTCAACCCGGCGCCGGTGGCGGCGACCTTCCAGTTTGGCAAGGATGCGGGCGTCACGCATCTCTCGACGCGCGTGCGGGTCAACGACTACTCCTTCCTGCGCGTGATTGCCGAGACCGAGAGCGGCGAACTCCACATGTCGCAGACCTTCGTCAAGGCGTCGGGTGGCTGCTCGGCGCCCGCTGCCAAGAACTCCAAGGAGGCGCTGGCCGCGATGGGCCAGATGAAGTTGCGCCAGTTCGTACCCGCCGCGGACGAAGTCATGACGACGTCGCAGGAGCTTCAGCTGATGATCCGGCATCCAAACAATTCCGGCCTGCAGCGCGACCCGATCACCCAGTACTTCATCCCGGCGCATTTCGTGCAGAATCTCAAGATCTCGCAGGGCGACCGGCTGATACTCGCCATGGAAGGCGGCATCTCGATCTCGGAGGATCCCAACTTCAGGTTCGATTTCGCGGCACATGGCACCGAGGACATCCGCGTCGAGGCCGCGGATACCGACGGCAAGGTGTTTACTGACCAGTGGCCGTTCGATCCGACGGGCTCCTGACGCGCATGCGGAGCCTTGCCCTGCCTTTCGCAGCTGCCGTCCTGGCGTGCGTCGGTCCGGCGTGGGCCGGGGGCTTCGAAGAGCCGTTGAGCTACCGAACGGACGGGTACAAGGCCCCGGTACCGGACACGCTCAGGGGCGCAAGGGTGGTCGACACGAACGAAGCCGCAGCCCTTTGGCGGGAAAAGGGAGCCGTCTTCATCGATGTCATGCCGAACACGCCGAAGCCGGTGAACCTGCCCGCGGGGACGATCTGGCGCGACAAGGTGAGGCTGGACATCCCGGGCAGCCTGTGGCTCGCCAATGTCGGCTATGGTGCGATCTCGGAGGAGACGGCCGACTACTTTCGCCAGGGCCTCGAATCCGCGACGGGCTCTGACAAGTCACTACCTATATTGTTCTACTGCATGACTAACTGCTGGATGTCGTGGAACGCAGCCAAGCGCGCGATCGAATGGGGCTACAGCGCCGTGATCTGGTACCCGCTCGGCGCCGATGGCTGGGAAAGCGCAAATCTGCCCCTGGCCGAGAACCGACCCTATGTTGCGGATTGAAGCGTAGCGGTCCTGGGTGGGCGTTCAGGGGAGAACACGCCATGGGCTTCCTGAATCAGCCCTTGCCGGATGTCGACCTTCCCGTCACGAAGCTCACTCCGGAGCGAAAGGTCGCGTGAAGATGACAGGCGACGTGGGCATTCGTGCGGGATGCGACGCGCGGGGTGCTGACGCCGATGCGGACGCGGATGCTGACGCCGACGCAGACGCGGATGCGGACGCCGATGCCGATGCTGATGCGGACGCAGACGCCGACGCGGATGCGGACGCTGACGCTGACGCGGATGCTGACGCCGATGCGGACGCGGATGCTGACGCCGACGCAGACGCGGATGCGGACGCCGATGCCGATGCTGATGCGGACGCGGATGCCGACGCAGACGCCGACGCTGACGCGGATGCTGATGCTGACGCCGACGCTGATGCGGACGCCGACGCCGACGCCGATGCAGACGCCGACGCGGATGCAGATGCGGACGCCGACGCCGATGCGGATGCTGACGCAGACGCCGATGCAGATGCTGACGCTGATGCCGATGCGGACGCGGATGCGGATGCCGATGCCGATGCTGACGCGGATGCCGATGCCGATGCTGATGCGGATGCCGACGCTGACGCGGATGCCGATGCTGACGCGGATTCCGACGCTGATGCAGATGCGGATGCGGATGCGGATGCCGATGCCGATGCCGATGCGGACGCTGATGCCGACGCTGATGCTGACGCTGATGCCGACGCTGATGCCGACGCGGACGCCGACGCTGATGCCGACGCTGACGCGGATGCCGACGCAGACGCTGACGCTGATGCGGACGCAGATGCTGATGCGGACGCGGATGCCGACGCAGACGCTGATGCCGATGCTGACGCAGATGCGGATGCGGATGCTGACGCTGATGCGGACGCTGACGCTGACGCAGACGCTGATGCCGATGCTGACGCAGATGCGGATGCGGATGCTGACGCTGATGCGGACGCTGACGCTGACGCTGACGCTGACGCTGATGCTGACGCCGATGCGGACGCAGACGCCGACGCGGATGCTGACGCTGATGCGGATGCAGATGCTGATGCTGACGCGGATGCTGACGCTGATGCGGACGCCGACGCGGATGCTGACGCCGATGCTGACGCGGATGCGGACGCCGACGCGGATGCTGACGCAGACGCCGACGCCGATGCCGACGCGGATGCAGATGCGGACGCCGACGCCGATGCCGATGCTGACGCCGATGCGGATGCTGATGCCGACGCGGATGCCGACGCTGACGCGGATGCTGATGCGGACGCGGATGCCGACGCAGACGCTGATGCCGATGCTGACGCAGATGCGGATGCGGATGCGGATGCTGACGCCGATGCTGACGCTGATGCGGACGCTGATGCTGACGCTGACGCTGATGCTGACGCCGATGCGGACGCAGACGCCGATGCGGACGCCGATGCAGATGCAGACGCCGACGCTGATGCGGACGCTGACGCGGATGCCGACGCGGACGCTGATGCCGATGCCGATGCCGACGCAGATGCGGATGCGGATGCGGATGCTGACGCCGATGCTGACGCAGACGCCGATGCTGACGCGGACGCTGACGCTGACGCGGATGCGGACGCCGATGCCGATGCGGACGCAGATGCTGACGCCGATGCGGACGCAGATGCTGATGCTGATGCGGATGCCGACGCTGACGCGGATGCGGACGCAGACGCCGATGCTGACGCCGATGCCGATGCGGATGCCGACGCTGATGCGGACGCCGATGCCGACGCGGATGCAGATGCTGACGCCGATGCGGATGCGGATGCGGACGCTGATGCGGATGCTGACGCAGACGCCGATGCGGATGCTGACGCCGATGCTGACGCTGATGCAGACGCAGACGCCGATGCCGACGCGGATGCGGATGCTGACGCCGACTCAGACGATGACGCGCCCGAGGCGCCGGAGGTGAACGTCGAGGACGACGGCGTTACGCTCACCATCATTGGCGCGGCCGGCACGACGGCAAACGCTTACGACAGCGAGGGTACGTTCCTCGGCTCGACCGTGCTGGACGAGAATGGCCAGGGCACCATCGTCGTGCCGCAGAGCAACGGGGGCAATGCCTACGTCACGCTGACGGACGCGGGCGGCAAAGTCTCACCCGAGACCCATGTCACGCTTCCCGACACGCTGGCGCCGGATGCGCCGGTGGTGACGGTCGGCGCCGATGGCGTGACGCTCGAGATCGAGGGCGAGCCGGGTGCGACGGCGGAAGCCTTCGACGGGAACGGCAATTCGCTCGGCACGGTCGTGCTCGACGGCAGCGGCCAGGGCACGATCGTGGT
>Ga0182741_1001921_pt1 | contig 25344 bp, 23 predicted proteins | sample eDN5th37CBELigOP_FD_128874 | JGI IMG/M metagenome (GOLD analysis project Ga0182741, IMG submission 128874) | Enriched Organic Plus compost microbial communities from Emeryville, California, USA - eDNA 5th pass 37_C BE-Lig OP (version 2) (version 2) ... | reverse complement strand
GGGCGAGCAGCGCGCCGAGCGTCGACTTGCCGCTGCCGGTCGAGCCGATCATCCCGACGGTGCTGCCGGCCGGGATGGTCAGGTCCACCCCGCTCAGCACCGGCGCACTTCCGGGACGCGTGTGCGTGAACGTCACCGCGTCCAGGCGCAGCTCCGGGGCCGTGTCCGCCGGGATCCACGCGGTGGCGCTGTCCGGCTCGGGCGTGGCGGGGGCCTGTTCGGCGATGGCACGGACCCGATGGACGGCAGTGCGGGTGCTGCCGAGCAGGGCGGCGAAGCCGTCCACCGCGGCGAGGGCGGGGAAGGTCGCGACGGTGACGGCGAGCATCGCCGCGAGGGTCGCGGTGTCGGCGCCGAGCCGGTGACCGAGCGCGGCGATCGTGAGCAGGACCGCGACCTGCGCCAGCCGGGTGGCGGCGGCGCGCGCGGCGGCCCAGCGCGCAACGATGCGGTGGTGGGCGGCCGCGGTTTCGTCGAGTTCGCTCTGCTCGGTGATGCGCCGGTCGGCGGCGCCGTAGGCGGTGATCTCCCGCAGGCCGGCGGTGGTGTCCGCGAGGTGCGCGGAGATCGTGCCCGCGAGGCGGACGGTGTCGGCTTCGGCGCGCTGGGCGCTGCGTCGCCCGAGGAACGGCACGAGCGCGCCGAGCGCGACGAAGAACGGCAGGGCGGCGAGTGCGACGGCCGGGTAGCCGGTGGCGGCGAACCAGGTGAGCACGCCGGCGGGCATCACGACGGCGGCGATCGCGGGGACCACGGAGTGGGCGAAGAACACTTCGAGGCGGTCGATGTCGCGGGTGACGCGGGCGAGCAGGTCTCCGGTGCGGTGCCGGTAGGTCACGGCGGGGGCGAGGGCGGCGAGGCGCTGGTAGAAGAACACCCGCATCGTCGCCAGCACGCGGAAGGCCACCCAGTGGCCGGTGTAGTGCTCGAGATAGTGGAACAGGCCTTTCACCGCGGCCACGAGCAGCACGACGGTGAGGGCGGTGGCGGGGTTGCCGGTGCCGGTGGTGGCGGCGGTGACCGCGGTGTGGGCGGCGTAGCCGAGCAGCGCGGCGCCGGCGGCGAGTTCGATGACGCGGCACAGGGCGGAGAGCGCCAGGGGCCACAGGACGGGGCGGCCGAAGTCGAGCAGCCAGCCGGTCATGGAGGTGTGGTGGCGTAGGCGGGTGTCGTCGTAGCGGGTCATCGGGTGGCTCCGAGCAGGCAGGCACCGAGGTCGACGGTGCGGTCGGCGAGGATGAGCAGGTGTGGGGAGTGGGTGGCCAGCACGATGGTCTTGTGCCCGGCGAGGGCGCTGATGGTCTCGGCGATCAGCCGCTCCGAGCGGGGGTCGACCTGGCTGGTGACCTCGTCGAGGATCAGCACCGGGGCGTCGCGCAGCAGCGCCCGCGCGAGCGAGAGTCGTTGGGCCTGTCCACCGGACAGGGCGGTGCCGAATTCGCCGACCTCGGTGTCGAGTCCGCCGGGGAGCGTGCGGATCTCGTCGGCGAGGTGGGCGCGTTCGAGTGCGTCCCACAGATCGGTGTCGGAGGCGTGCGGGGCGGCGAGGCGCAGGTTGTCGGCGACGGTTCCGGTGAACAGATAGGTGTTCTGATGTACCACCGTGGTGTAGGCGCGGGGATCGGCTGCGGCGCCGCCGAATTCGATCGTGCCCCGGTCGGGGTGCAGGTCGCCGGACAGCAGGGCGAGGATCGTGGATTTGCCGCTGCCCGACGGACCGACGAGCACGACCGTCTCGCCGGCGGCGATCTCGAGGGTGAGGTCGGTGAGGGTGGCGGTGCGGCCGGGATAGGTCAGGTCGACCCTGCGCAGCGCGCAGGACACCGGGGCCGTGTGGACGGGGTGCGGCGGCGCGGCGACTGCGGTGTCGGTGTCGCCGATCAGGGCGACGGCTTCCTTTTCGGCGGCGGCGCCGGTCATGCCGATGTAGAAGAACTGGCCGATGTAGTCGATGGGGGTGGTGAGCAGCAGCGCGAGGAGCACCAGGGCCAGTGCCCGGCCGGCGTCGAGCTCGCCGCGCGCGCCGAGGTGGACCGCGGCGGCGGTGGCGGTGCCGACGAGGCCGCCGTAGAAGACGATGTCGGTGATCAGCAGGACCATCTGGTTGCCCAGCAGCAGTCGCATAACGGTGCGGCGCTGGTGTTCGCTCTCGGTGGCCAGGTGGGTGGCGTGCTCGGTGGTCCGTCCGTACAGCGCCACGGTGCGCAGTCCGCGCAGGGCGTCGAGGAATTCCCCGGCGAGGCGGCGGGATTGGGCGCGGTGGTCGGCGGAGGTGCGCCGGAACAGGTGTTGGAAGCCGCCGACGAGGACGGGGGCGGCGAGGACGAGCACCAGCAGCAGTACGGCCAGGGTCCAGTCCACCGCGGCGGCGATGACGGTGAGGACGATCAGGGGTGTGGTGGCGGCGCCGATGAGGGAGGCGACGAATCCGCCTCGCAGCGCGGCGATCTTGGCGGCGCCGTCGGTGCCGGTGGAGACCACGCGTCCGGCGGCGGGCAGTTGTGAGCGGGTGAGCGCGGTGTCGGCGGCGAGGATGCGGCGTTGCAGGGCGACCCGCACGCAGTGCTCGATGCGGCGTTGGGCGCGGTCGTCGGCCAGCGGGATCGTCGCGGCGGCCGCGGCCGTCACGACGGCGGCGCCGGCGGCGAACAGCCAGGGCCGGGCGGTTTCGGAGTGTGTGAGGGTGTCGCCGAGGGCCAGGTAGATCACGCAGAGGGTGACCGTGCCGGCCCAGGCGGCGGTCACGCTCACTCGGACGAGGCCTCGGATGGACGAACGTCCCGGGAGGCTCATGCGGCACCACCATCCTAATCGTTAATGACAACTGTTATCGTTTTCAGCGCTGCCGGAGCCTACCGCACGAAAGGCCCACCCATGTCCCCCACCACCGTCACCGCCGATCCGCCACGCACCACCCCGACCGAGACCCCCGCCCCACCAGGGCGTCTCACCCCCGCCCTGGTGCTCGGCGCACCCGCCCTCATCCTGCTCGTGGTCGCGATCGCCGCGATCTCACTCGGCCCGGTCACCGTGCCCTGGGGCCAGGTCCTGCAGACCTTCACCGACTCGGACGCCCCCTACGGCGCGCTGGTGCGCGATGTCCGCACCCCCCGGGTCCTCGTCGCCGCGCTGGTCGGTGCGGCCCTGGCCGTCACCGGTGCCGTGCTGCAGGCGGTCTTCCGCAATCCGCTCGCCGATCCCGGCATCACCGGTGTCGCCTCCGGGGCCGCGGTCGGTGCGGTCACCGTGCTGGTCACCGGCGTCTCGATCCTCGGGGCAGCGACGCTGCCGGTGGGCGCCTTCGCCGGGGCGGCGGTGACGACGCTGGTGCTGCTGGCCGTGGCCCGGCTCCGGCAGGACACCTCCCCGGTGACCTTCGTGCTCGTCGGTATCACCCTCGGCTCGTTCTGCTCGGCGCTGACCGCCGCGCTGACGGCCAACGCCCCCGAGGACTCGGCGGTACGGTCGGTGATGTTCTGGATCAACGGCGATCTGACCGCGCGCACCTGGAGCGACGTGGCCCTGTGCACGGCTCCGATCCTGCTCGGGGTGGCCGTGCTGCTGAGCCGGCACCACGTCCTCGACGTGCTGCTCCTCGGGGAGCAGACCGCGACCAGCATGGGCGTCGACGTGCGCCGACAGCAGCTGGTGCTGCTGCTCACCTGCGCCCTGGTCACCGGCGCCGCGGTCGCCGTGTCCGGGGTGATCGCCTTCGTCGGCCTGGTCGTGCCGCACGCGGTGCGGTTGCTCATCGGCCCCCGGCACGTGCTGCTGCTGCCCGCGTCGGTGTGCACCGGTGCCGCCTTCCTGATCCTCGCCGACCTCGGGGCCCGTCTGCTGTTCGATCCGGTGGTCCTGCAGACCGGCACCGTCGCCGCCCTGGTCGGCTCCCCGTTGTTCGGGTACCTCGTGCTGCGCCGCAGCGGCGCCCAGGGAGGGCTCGCATGAGCGCACCCCTGTTGTCGGTGCGCGGGCTGCGCATCGACCGCGGCCCCCGCACCGTCCTGCACGGCATCGACCTCGATCTGCGGACCGGCAGCGTCGTCGGCCTGATCGGACCCAACGGCTCGGGCAAGACGACCCTGCTGTCCGCCCTCGCCACGGGCGCAACCGTGACGGACGGTGAGATCCGCTGCGGTGACGTCGATCTCACCACCGCGAAACCTCGTATCCGCGCCCGCCACGTGGCGTTCGTGCCGCAGCAGACCCGGCTCGGTTTCGATCTGACGGTCCGCGAGATCGTCGCCCTCGGCGCCCGGATCGGCGCCGCCCCCGGCCGTCGCGAGCACCTCGTCGAGAGGGCACTGCAGCGGGCCGGCTGCGCGCATCTCGCCGAGCGCCCGGCCACCCGACTGTCGGGGGGCGAATGCCAGCTGGTGCACATCGCCCGGGCCCTGGCCCAGAACACCCCGGTCCTGGTGATGGACGAGCCGACCTCCGCCCTCGACCTCGCGCACCAGATCACCGTGCTCGATCTCGCGCGCACCCACGCCGACACGAGCACCGACCGTCCCGGGGGCGGCGCGGTGATCGTGAGCATCCACGATCTCGACCTCGCCGCCCGGTTCTGCGACCGGCTGGTGCTGCTCGACGCGGGCCGCATCGTCGCGACCGGCACCCCGGCCGAGGTCCTCACCCCCGACCGGCTCGCCCGGGTCTACGGCATCGGGGTGCGCACCAGCCGCGATCCCGCCACCGGCGCCGTCCGCGTCACCGCCTTGTCCCCCTCACTCGCAGGAGCATCATGAAGATCCCGTTCCGTCTGCTCACCGCCGCCGCCCTCGCCGTCACCCTCACCGGGTGCACCTCCACCTCGAATGCGGCGACCGAACCGTCTGCGCCGCAGCGGATCGCGGCGATCTCCCCGGACGTCGCCGAGACCGTTGCCGCGCTCGGGGCCGGTGATCGGCTCGTGCTCGTTCCCGACACCCAGACCAATCCCGCCTTGACGAACCACCTGCCGGTGATGCAGGCGGTCGGAGCGACCCTGGCCGCGCACGGCGCCGCCGATCCCGAACAGATCCTCGCCACCGACCCGGATCTGGCGATCATCACGCCCCGGCACGAGGGTGAATCCGACACCGCCGCCCTGCTCGAGGCTTCGTCGGTGGAGGTGCTGACCCTACCGAACTCCTGGCAGACCGTCGACGAGATGCTCGCCGACATCGACACCATCGGTGACGCCATCGGCGCCTCGGAGGCGGCCGACGAGCTCACCGCCTCGATCAGTACGGAGCTGGCCGGCATCGATCCGGTCGTCGGTGACGCCCCGTCGGTGCTGGTGCTGAGCAATCAGGCCGGACGTCCCATGGTCAATGCGGGCCGCGGGTTCACCCTCGATCTGCTCGCCCGCGCCGGAGGCCGCAACGCCGCCGACGAGGTAGGTCTGACCCGCACCGGCTTCGCCGATCCCGAGCAGATCGTCCGCGCGCAGCCGCAGGCGATCCTGCTGGTCGACATCCTCGGCGCCGGACGCGAGTCGTTCGCGTCGATCCTGGCCAATCCCGCGGTGGCCGATCTCGAGGCCGTGCGCGAGGATCGGATCCTGCTGCTCGACGGCAAGCACACCCAGGCGCTCGGCCTCGGCACGACCGTCGAGGGGGTGCGGCAGATCCGAGACTGGCTTGCCGGCCTCGGATGAGCCCTGCTCAGGCGTTGATGCCCGCGGTGAGGATCGAGGCGAGTTCGCGGTAGGCGCTCGCGTCGTCGAGGCCGGTGGCCTCGCGCACGCGGCCCTGCTGGATGCGCACCATCATCGTCGCGACGAGGTCACCGGCGAAGGCCGCGTGCACCCCGCGGAAGTCGCCCTGGGCGACGCCGTCGGTGATGAGTTCCTGCACGCGGCGGGCCGCGATGCGGGTGTTCTGCTCGTACACCTCCCGGGCGGGGGCGAAGGCGTCGAGGTCGCTCATGAACTGGGCGGAGGCGGTGGTCAGGGCCTCGCCGACGGCGGTGAGATAGGCGGCGATGCGCTCGGCCGAGGAGGCGGCGGCGACCTTGGCCTCGACCTGCTCGGTGGCGCGTTTGAAGAAGTGCTTCGTCGCGGAGGTGACGAGCTGTTCCTTGCTGCCGGCGAGGGTGTAGAGGGTGGACTTCGAACACTGCAGGCGCGCGGCGATCGCGTCGAGTGTCAGGTGGGCGAAGCCTTCGGCGAGGAACAGCTCGACCAGGCCGTCGAACAGTTCGGTGCGACGGGCGGTGGCGAACGACGAGCGGGTGACCATACGAAGGAGAGTACTGGGGTCCGTCTTGTAGTACTGCACCGTGGACAGTACTGTGAAGCAGAACCCAGTACTACTCGCCGTATCCACCAAGGAGAACTGCCGTGGCCGTCGACCGTCTCTTGCCCTCCGACGAGGCCCGCGACCTCATCGCCCTCACCCGCGACGTGGCCGACAAGGTGCTGGCACCGATCGTCGACGAACACGAGAAGAACGAGACCTACCCCGAGGGCGTCTTCGACACCCTCGGCGAAGCCGGGCTGCTGAGCCTGCCCTACCCCGAGGAATGGGGCGGAGGCGGACAGCCCTACGAGGTCTACCTGCAGGTCCTCGAGGAACTCGCCGCCCGCTGGGCCGCCGTGGCCGTCGCCGTCAGCGTCCACAGCCTCGCCTGCCACCCGCTGATGGCCTTCGGCACCGACGAACAGAAGCACCGGTGGCTGCCCGAGATGCTCGGCGGCCACACCATCGGCGCCTACAGCCTCTCCGAACCGCAGGCCGGCTCCGACGCCGCCGCCCTGGCCTGCAAGGCCACCCCCACCGACGGCGGCTACCGCGTCACCGGCGCCAAGGCATGGATCACCCACGGCGGCGTCGCCGACTTCTACAACCTCTTCGCCCGCACCGGCGAGGGCTCGAAGGGCATCTCCTGCTTCCTCGTCCCCAAGGACACCGAAGGTCTGTCCTTCGGCAAGCCCGAGGAGAAGATGGGCCTGCACGCCGTGCCCACCACCTCCGCGCACTACGACGGCGCCTTCATCCCCGCCGAGCGCCGCATCGGCGCCGAGGGCCAGGGCCTGCAGATCGCCTTCTCCGCCCTCGACTCCGGCCGCCTCGGCATCGCCGCCGTCGCCACCGGCATCGCCCAGGCCGCCCTCGACGAGGCCGTCGCCTACGCCCAGGAACGCACCGCCTTCGGCCGCAAGATCATCGACCACCAGGGCCTGGGCTTCCTGCTCGCCGACATGGCCGCCGCCGTCGACTCCGCCCGCGCCACCTACCTCGACGCCGCGCGCCGCCGCGACGCCGGACTGCCCTACTCGCGCAACGCCTCGGTCGCCAAGCTCGTCGCCACCGACGCCGCGATGAAGGTGACCACCGACGCCGTGCAGGTCCTCGGCGGCTACGGCTACACCCGCGACTTCCGCGTCGAGCGGTACATGCGCGAAGCGAAGATCACCCAGATCTTCGAGGGCACCAACCAGATTCAGCGTCTGGTCATCAGCCGGCACCTCGCCGGCTGACCCTCACCCGTCAGGTCGAACCGTCCCCCAGGTCGAAGGAACACATCTATGACCACCTCTGTGATCGTCGCCGGCGCCCGCACCCCGATGGGGCGCCTGCTCGGCTCGCTCAAGGACTTCTCCGGCGCCGACCTCGGCGGCATCGCCATCAAGGCCGCCCTCGACAAGGCGCAGGTGACGCCCGAGCAGGTCGACTACGTCATCATGGGCCAGGTCCTCACCGCCGGCGCCGGTCAGATCCCGGCCCGCCAGGCCGCCGTCAAAGCCGGCATCCCCATGACCGTGCCCGCCCTGACCATCAACAAGGTCTGTCTGTCGGGTCTGACCTCCATCGCGATGGCCGACCAGCTCATCCGCGCCGGCGAGTTCGACATCGTCGTCGCCGGCGGCCAGGAATCGATGAGTCAGGCCCCGCATCTGCTCGAGAAGTCCCGCAGCGGCTTCAAGTACGGCGACGTCACCATGCGCGACCACATGGCGCACGACGGGCTGTTCGACGTGTTCACCCAGCAGGGCATGGGCAACCTGACCGAGTACGCCAACATCGACGAGCGGGCCGTCTCCCGCGCCGAGCAGGACGCCTTCTCCGCGGCCTCGCACCAGAACGCGGCACGCGCCTGGAAGGACGGGCTGTTCGCCGACGAGGTCGTGCCGGTGTCGATCCCGCAGCGCAAGGGCGACCCGATCGTCTTCGCCGCCGACGAGGGCATCCGTCCCGACACCACCGCCGAGTCGCTGGCGAAGCTGCCGCCCGCCTTCGCCAAGGACGGCACCGTCACCGCCGGATCCGCCTCGCAGATCTCCGACGGCGCCGCCGCGGTCGTGGTGATGAGCAAGACCAAGGCCGAGGAACTCGGCCTGTCGTGGATCGCCGAGATCGGTGCGCACGGTGTCGTCGCCGGCCCCGATTCGACACTGCAGTCCCAGCCGTCGCGGGCGATCGAGAAGGCCTGCGCGCGTGAAGGTATCGCCCCGACCGATCTCGACCTCGTGGAGATCAACGAAGCCTTCGCCGCCGTGGGTATCGCCTCGACCCGCGAGCTGGGCCTCGACCCGGCGAAGGTCAACGTCAACGGCGGCGCCATCGCTCTCGGCCACCCCCTGGGCATGTCGGGCACCCGCATCGTGCTGCACCTGGCGCTCGAACTGCAGCGCCGCGGTGGCGGTGTCGGTGTCGCCGCGCTGTGCGGCGGCGGTGGTCAGGGCGACGCGCTCATCGTACGTGTGCCCTGAGGTCTGCTTCCCTCTTCTTTCCGGCTCCGCACACGAGCCGGGCCCGTCCCTCGACAAGGAGAATTCCCGATGAACATCGACGGAGCCGTCGCGATCGTCACCGGTGGCGCATCCGGTCTCGGCAATGCCACCGCCCGCGCCCTGCACGCCCGCGGCGCGCAGGTCGTGCTGCTCGACCTTCCCAGCTCCCGGGTAGCCGAGGCCGCCGCGGAGATCGGTGAGGGCGCGCACTTCGTCGCCGCGGACGTCACCTCCGCCGACGACGTCACCGCCGCCGTCGACTTCGCCGCCGGTCTCGGTGACCTGCGGGTCGCGGTCAACTGCGCCGGTGTCGCCACCCCCGGCAAGGTACTCGGCCGCAACGGTGCGCTTCCCCTCGAGGACTTCGAGCGGGTCGTGCGCATCAATCTGGTGGGCACGTTCAACGTGATCCGCCTGGCCGCCGAGAAGATCGCGGCCACCGACCCGATCGACGGTGAGCGCGGCGTCATCATCGACACCGCCTCGGTCGCCGCCTTCGACGGGCAGATCGGCCAGCCTGCCTACGCCGCCTCCAAGGGCGGTGTCGCGGCCCTGACCCTGCCGGTCGCGCGCGAGCTCGCCCGCCATCTCATCCGCGTCGTGACGATCGCGCCGGGCATCTTCGAAACGCCGATGATGGCGGGTCTGCCCGAGGAGGCACAGCGCTCGCTCGGTGAGCAGGTGCCGCATCCCTCGCGCCTCGGCAAGCCCACCGAGTACGCGGCTCTGGCGGCGCACATCGTCGAGAACCCGATGCTCAACGGTGAGACCATCCGCCTCGACGGCGCCATCCGCATGGCCCCGAAGTAGGAGCCCACGGCCACCGGCCGCCTCACATCGAGACGGTGATTCGGGTGGGTTCGGCCCCGCTGAGCGGGGTCGGATCCACCCGAATCCGTTTCGGCGCCCGGTCGGTTCAGTTGTCCGGCCAGCCGGTGTATCCCTCGGCGAGATACTGCTGCCCGTACCGCGACGCGGTGACGGCCTCTAGCTCCCCGAGGGATCGGTTGCGCTCGAATGTGGTTGCATCGGAGCGGGTGTGGAGCATGCTGGTCATCCAGTAGGAGAAGTTCTGCGCCTTCCACACCCGCTGCAGGGCGGTGTCGCTGTAGGCGTCGAGCAGCGCACTCGACCCGGTGGCGAAGAACGAGTCGAGGGCCCGGAAGAGCACCCCGACATCCGCCAGTGCGAGGTTGAGTCCCTTCGCGCCCGTCGGCGGCACGGTGTGCCCGGCATCGCCGGCGAGGAACAGGTTGCCGTGGCGCATCGGCTCGCACACGTACGAGCGGAAGGGCAGCACCATCTGCTCGAAGATCGGTCCGCGCTTCAGCTCGAAACCGTCGGGTCCGTCGACGCGGCGCTGGAGCTCGTCCCAGATCCGCTCCTCGCTCCACGCCGAGGCGTCCTCGCGGGGGTCGCACTGGAAGTACATGCGCTGCACGGTCTCGCTGCGCTGGCTGATCAGGGCGAACCCGTGCTCGGAGCGGGCGTAGACCAGTTCGGGGGCGCTCGGCGGTGCCTCGGTGAGGATCCCGAACCAGGCGAAGGGGTATTCGATGAAGTGGTCGGTGCGCACGTCGGTGGGGATCGCCCGGCGGCAGATGCTCTGGGAGCCGTCGGCGCCGACGAGGATGCGGCAGCGGATCTCGACGGGGTTGCCGTCGGAGTCGGTGAACCGGATCTTCGGGTTATCGGTGGTGACGTCGAGGACCTCGGTGTCGGACACGCAATAGCGGACGTCACCGCCGTCGCGTGCGCGGGCCGCGGCGAGGTCGACGAACACCTCGTTCTGCGGGTACAGCCACACCGATTCGCCGACGAGGTCCTGGAAGTCGATGCGGTGGCTCTCGCCGCCGAAGCGCAGGTCGATGCCGTCGTGGCGGTGGCCGTCGGACAGGACCCGTCCGTTGACGCCGCTGTCGGTGAGCATCTCGACCGAGCCGTGTTCGAGGATGCCGGCGCGGTGGGTGGTGCGGATGGTTTCGTGGTCGCGTTTCTCGACGACGATGTTGTCGATCCCGGCCTTGGCGAGCAGATGGGAGAGCATCAGCCCGGCGGGGCCGCCGCCGACGATGCCGACCTGCGTGGTGAGGGTCGTGCGGGGTGCGCTCATGAGAGATGTTCCTTTTCGGGACGGCGTGCTCGAGTTGTCCGACAGTGTGGCGCGTGTCTCGGCGACAGCACATCGTCTCTCTCATTGAACGAGAAAATTTCGGATCGCAATGCAGAGCCGATCCCGTTCGCGCACACGACGATCCGTCGAATTCCGGGGTCGCCGGAACCCACTTCCGGTGAATGGAAACAGGCCGTTGTGACCCCCATCACCCGGTGCTCTAATTCGGTAACCCCAGCGCAGGACGCGTAGGCCCCATCCGAAGGAGTCATCTGGTGCCAAGCCTCGAGCGGTCGCAGTGGTACGACCTCACACGAGACATGAATTGGAATTTCACCTACGTCGACGAGAAGGACGTCTTCCCCGAGGAAATGTCGCGCAGTCACGGCATCGCCGCCGAGGACTGGTGGGGCTGGGACGAGCCCTACAAGGTGACCTACACCGAGTACGTGCACAACCAGTTCGGCAAGGACGCCTCGGTCTATGCCGTCAACGCCGTCGTCGGCCGGTCCAAGATCTTCGAATCCCTCGACCCCGGCTGGAAATCGGCGATCATCGCCCACTACGGTGCGATCGCGGTGCCCGAGTACACCGCCGGTATCGGCGAGTCCCGGATGGGACGCTTCGGCCGCGCCGCCGCCTGGCGCAACATGGCGCTGTACGGCACGCTCGACGAGACCCGCCACGGCCAGATCCAGACCTACTTCCCCTACGGCCTGCTGGCCAAGGAACCGCGAGCGGACTGGGCCCACAAGGCCTTCCACACCAACGAATGGGGTGCGCTCGCCGCACGCAGCCTGTTCGACGACATGTTCGGCGCGAACGACGCGGTCTCCACCGCGATCCAGCTGACCTTCACCTTCGAGACCGGTTTCACCAACCTGCAGTTCCTCGGCATGGCCGCCGACGCCATGCGGGTCGGCGATGTGGACTTCGGTTCGCTGATCTCGTCGATCCAGACCGACGAGGCACGGCACTCCCAGCAGGGTGAACCGACGGTGAAGATCCTCATCGAGCAGGGACACCGGGACGTCGCCCAGAAGCTGGTCGACCACATGTTCTGGCGGTCGTGGAAGGTCTTCGCGCTGCTGACCGGCCTGTCGATGGACTACTACACCCCGCTCGAGCACCGCGCGCACTCCTTCAAGGAGTTCATGACGGAGTTCATCGTCAAGCAGTTCCTCGATCAGTTCCGCGACTTCGGCCTGGACAAGCCCTGGTACTGGGACGAGTACTTCCTGCCCGAACTCGACTGGCTGCATCACGCCTACCATCTCGGCGTCTACAACTGGCGGCCCACCGTCTGGTGGAATCCCGACGCCGGCGCCTCCCCGGAGGAACGGGACTGGCTCGAGCAGAAGTACCCGGGCTGGAACGCGAACTTCGGGCGGCACTGGGACACCATGGGCGAGAACATCCGTGCGGGCAAGCCGGAACTCACCCTGCCCGAGACCCTGCCGATGGTCTGCAACATGTGTCACATCCCGATCTGCACCCCGGCCGGCTACAACGCGGGCAAGCTCGACAGCCCGCTGCCGCACGTGCTCGTCCACGAGGGCCGCCAGTACAACTTCTGCTCGGTGCCGTGCAAGTGGATCTTCGAGGAGTCCCCGGAGCGTTTCAAGGGCCACACCAGTGTGGTCGACCGCTTCCTCGGCGGCGAGATCCAGCCGCCGGACCTGGGCGGTGCACTCGCCTACATGAGCCTGTCGCCGGAGGAATGCGGCCAGGACGCAACCGATTACGACTGGGCTGCACAAGCCTACGTGCCCGGCGGCACCGCTGCCGGCGCGGACAAGTGAGGAGGACCGACGATGGCACTTTTCCCGTTGCAGGGCATGTTCGACGGTGACTTCGTCCTCATGCTGGTCCCGGTCGACGACCAGGACACCATGACCCAGGTCGCCGAGAAGGTCGCCCACCACGCGGTCGGACGCCGGGTCGCGGCCCAGGACCGTCCGCTGCAGGTCCGTCGCAACTCCGTGCCCGTCCCGGCCGACGCCACCGTCACCAGCGCCGGTTTCGGCCCGATGGACGTCGTGGAAGTGGGGTATCTGTGATGACCGACGCGCAGGTCGCCACCGAGATCGAGGTCAAGTGGGTCGAGGTCCCGGAGGCGCAGGATCTGTGGGAGGGCGATCTCGTCGACGCCGAGATCGACGGGGAGCAGGTCGTGATCGTGCACCACCTCGACGGCACCTACGCCGCCTTCCAGGGGATGTGCCCGCACCAGGAGGTGCTCCTCGCCGACGGTAAGTGGGACGAGGAGAAGTGCGTGCTCGCCTGCCCCGGCCACTTGTGGGAGTTCGACATGAAGTGCGGGGACGGCATCAACCCGAAGGGCTCGACGCTGTACCGCTATCCGATCGAGGAGCACGACGGGGTCGTGCGGATCGGGATCCCCCAGGACGGGCAGACCCACTACAACAAGTCCTACGAGAGCTGAGGGCCTTTCATGACCGACCATCGCAGTGCCACCCAGCTCGTCGGCCCGGTGATCCGCGGCTTCGACCCGGAACTCGCCGAGGCCGTGCTCGCCGCCGTCGAACGCGACAATCCGGATCAGCCGGTGACCGTCGACGATCAGGGCGGCTACGTCCGGATCCACACTCCCGGCCGGTGCGTGCTCACCCGCGCCACCCTGGAGGACGAACTCGGCTACTCCTATCCGATCACGCAGCTCGAGCAGGCGCTGGCCTCGTTCTCCGGGCGCGTGCTCACCTCCGACGACAGCATCGAGTGGTACCTGGAGAGGACCAACTGACATGACCATCACCCCCGCCGGCCGCCGCAAGCCGCGCACCTGGAGCCAGTTCGGTGAGGTGAAGCGCAAGCCCACCCCCTACGAGGCCGTCACCGGCAAGTTCCACTACCACTTCCGCCGCGACCCGGCACCGTTCGAACTCGACCCCACCACCCCGATCAACGCCTGGTACCTCGAGAACCGGGAGGGCTCCCCGCTGCAGGTCGAGGACTGGGAGGCGTTCCGCGACCCCTACAAGCTCACCTACCGCGACTACGTCGCGATGCAGCACGAACGGGAGATCTTCGTCGACTCGCTCGTCGACCGCGCCGAAGCCGACGACCTCGCCGGCGAGCTGGATCCGGGCTGGGTGGGCACCCTCGCCGATTTCCTGGTGCCGCTGCGCTTCCCGATCCACGCGCTGCAGATGACGAGCCTGTACGTCGGGCAGATGGCGCCGTCGTCGTACATCACCAACTGCGCCCACTTCCAGGCCGCCGACGAGATGCGCCGCATCCAGCGCATCGCCTACTGGAGCAAGGTGCTGGCCAACACGCACGGCGACGCGATCGCCGAGACCGGCCGCAGCCGCCGGATCTGGGAGTCGGATCCGGCCTGGCAGCCGCTGCGCCAGGCACTGGAGAAGCTGCTGATCAGCTACGACTGGGGTGAAGCCTTCACCGCGCTGTGCGTGGTCCTCAAGCCGAGCCTGGACACGCTGTTCAACGACTGCCTCAGCGATCTCGCCGCGCAGAACGGCGACCGGTTCGTCGCCGAACTCGCCGCCGAGTTCGCCCGCGACTCGGCGCGCAGCCGGGACTGGACCCAGGCCCTGACGAACTATGCGCTCGAACGGGATCCGTCGCTGTCCTCGGTGTTCGAGGGCTGGGTCTCGAAGTGGGTGCCGGTCGCCGACGAGGCCGTCGGTGCGCTGGCACCCGTGCTGGAGCAGGCCCCGGTCGCGCTCGATGCGGCGGGCATGGTGAAAAGGGCGGTGGCGACTCGTGACGAGTTCATCGTGTGCACCGCGATCTGACGTGGCGGTGCTCGGGCAGCACCGGGTGACGGTCGAACCGTCCGGTGAGTCCTTCCTCGTGCGGCCGGGCGAGAACATTCTCGCCGCGGGCCGCCGGGCGGGGGTGTGGCTGCCCTTCGAATGCGGCTGGGGGTCGTGCGGGACGTGCAAGGCGACCCTGCTGTCCGGGGAGGTCGAATCGCTGTTCCCGGATGCCCCGGCCGTCGATCCCCGCGACGAACGACGCCGCCGCAAGCTGACCTGTCAGTCCACCCCGGTCACCGACATCACGATCAAGGTCACCCGGTTGGGTCCGTTCGAGGAGCGGCCGACGACCGATCGGGTCGGGCGGTTGGTGGCCAAACAGGAACTGGGACCGGGCATCTGCTCGTTCACCTTCGCGCTCGACGCCCCGGCCGAGTTTCGGCCGGGGCAGTACGCGATCCTCGAACTGGGTCCGGACCTGCAGCGCTGCTACTCGATGGACGGCGGACCGGGCCCCGAGATCACCTTCGTGGCCAAGCACTATCTGGGCCGGCCGGGAAGCTCGGCGCTGCACGCCCTGCCGCTCGGCGCCGAGGTGCCGATCACCGTCCCGTTCGGGGACATGTGGCTGCGCGAGGACGATGCCCCGGCGATCCTGATCGCCGGTGGCACCGGGATCGCCCCGGTGCTGTCGCTGGCCCGGCACATGGCCGCACGCGGGCACGCGCATCCGGTCACGGTGCTCTACGGCGCCAACACCCCCGACGAACTCGTCTGCCTCGACGAGCTCGCGGACACCGTCGCGCAGCTGCCGAACGGGCGGCTCGTGCCGGTGGTGGTGCACGCCGCCGACAGCTGGCCGGGCCGCCGCGGATACGCGACGACCCCGCTGGCGGAGATCGCCACCCCCGAGCACCGCTACTATCTGGCCGGCCCGCCGCCGATGGTCGAGGCGACCATGGCGGTGCTCCGCGACTGCGGGGCCGGTCTGGACCGGATCCACGTCGACAAGTTCGGATGATCCTCCCCCACATCCGAAGGGGCCGCGACAGTTCCACTGTCGCGGCCCTTTCCTCATGCCCCTTTCCTCATGCCCCCGTCGCCCCCTCGGTGTGCTCACCCCCGGAGCCCGTCCCCCGGACCGGTTCCCTGCATCCCGTGCCCTCTCGTCACGCACAGACACGTCGGCCCTTCCCACCATCCGAGGGGAAGGGCCGAAGCGCGTGCGCCCCGCGGGGGTCAGGGCCGCAGGCGCCGGTGGATCGACTTGTACGTCACGTACTGCATGAGACCTTCGACGCCGTACTCGACACCGAGCCCGGACTCGTGCCGGCCCCCGAACGGTGCGGCATGGTTGGAGGCGAAGAAGTTGATGCCCACCGAACCGGTGTCCATCCGCTCGGCGACCTCCTGCGCGCGGGCGGTGTCCCGGCCGAAGACGATGCCGCCCAGCCCGAACGACGTCGAGTTCGCCAGGACGATCGCCTCGTCGAGGTCCTCGTAGCGCAGCACGGTCACCACCGGACCGAAGATCTCCTCGCGGGCCACCCGCATCTCGGGGGTGACGTCGACGAGCACGGTCGGTTCGATGAAGTACCCGACCCGATCGGTGCGTGCGTGCCCGCCGGTGGTGACGCGGGCGCCCTCCTCACGCGCGGAGTCCAGGAACCCGCGCACGACCTCCCACTGACGCTGGTTGGCCACCGGCCCGAAGACGGTGTCCGGATCGAACGGATCACCCTGGCGCGCCGAACGCACCGTGCGGGTGACCATCTCGACGACCTCGTCGTAACGGGAGGCGGGGGCGAGGATGCGGGTGGCGATGTAGCAGGTCTGGCCGGTGTTGCGCATGCACGAGCGGATCAGCACCGACGAGACCGCATCGAGGTCGGCGTCGTCGAGGACGATCGCAGCGGACTTGCCACCCAGCTCCAGGGTGACCGGGCGCAGCAACTCACCGCAGGCGGCAGCGATCCGCCGGCCCACGGCCGTCGACCCGGTGAAGGCGACCTTGTCGATACCCGGATGACGCACCAGCGCATCCCCGACCCGGCCGTCACCGGTGACGAGGTTGACCACCCCGGCGGGGATCCCCGCGGCCGCGGCGGCCTCGACGACGTGTCGGATCGACAGCGGAGTCGTCTCCGCGGGCTTGATCACCACCGTGCAGCCCGCCAGCAGCGCCGGGGCCAGCTTGGTCACCACGAGGTTGATCGGGAAGTTCCACGGCGCGATCAGGGCACACACCCCGATCGGATCGCGCCGCACCACCGTCTCCCCCTGCCCGGCGGGGAACGCACGCCGGTCCTCGGCGTCGAGGACGTCGGCGAGGCCGGCGACGTGCCGCAGGATCCCGGCGGCGTTCGCGGCCGCCCCGGCCGTCTCGGCCACCGGCGAGCCGTTCTCGAGGGTGTTGGTGACCGAGATCTGCTCCGCCCGCTTCTCGACCTCGTCGGCCATGCGCCGCAACAACTCCGCGCGATCGGCCGCGCGCAACCGCGGCCAGTTCCCGGTGTCGAAGGCGGTGCGGGCCGCGGCGACGGCGGCATCGAGATCGGCGACCGAGATCTGCGGGATGCTGCCCCACTGCTCCCCCGTCGCCGGGTCGACGACCGGCAGGCGGTCGGGTGAGGACGAGACGATCCAGCGGCCGTCGACGAACAGGTCGTCGACGTGGGTGAAGGTGACGGTGGCGGTCATCGGATGACGTCGGTCTTGAGCAGGGACTCGGACCGGTCGAGGGTGGCCTCGGCCATCGCGACGGCGGCCTCGGTGAGCAGTTCGGGAATGATCTCCCGGCGCAGCCGCTCGCAGTAGGTGGCCGGGTCCATCGCGAACCAGCCCGCGGCCAGGGCGATGCCGACGTGGTCGAAGCGCCACAGCCGGTCGGCGTCGCGCACCAGGGCGTCCTCGAGGGAGTAGGCCTCCTTGCGGGTGTCGTGCCCGTCGATGATGGCCACCACCTCGTCGACGAACGCGTCGTCGTAGCCCAGGGGTGGGAGCACCTCGCGGGCGATCTCGCAGCCCTGCTTCTCGTGCTCGAAGCGGATCGCGGCCTTGCGCCAGTCGCCGGAGAAACCTTCGCTGAGGATCCGGCTCTCGTCGACGCGGCCCCAGCCGGCGTCGTGCAGCACGATCGCGACCCGCACCAGCAGCCCGTCGGCTTCGGGGTGCGCGGCGACCAGGCGTTCGGCGAAGGCGAGGGAGACGGGCAGGTGGATGTCGTTGGAGCGGGTGCGGGTCTCGGGCACGATCGCGGCCCAGATCGGGTCGAGTTCGGTGCCAGCGGCGGGGCTGAGCACGATCGGGGAGGTATCGACCGGGCCCGTCGGGGGGATCGGGGTCGGGGGCAGGGGGTGGGTGGTCATGCGCGCTCTCCTTCGAGTGCCGCGGTGAGGATCGGTTTGAGGGCAACACTCGGGTCGGCGACCCGGTCGGCCGACAGGTCGACGCCGGCGGCGAGGGCCTGTTTGACCATCATGAAGTCGAGCGGGACGTTGACGCAGTCGGCGGCGATCAGGCGTCCGTTCCGGTAATACAGGACCGAGTGTTTGGTGGGATCGGCCGGGCTGCGATCGACGACCTGGTCGTGACCGGTGGACAGGCCGGCGATCTGGAGTTTGAGATCACCCTGATTCGACCAGAACCAGGGGACACCGGCGTAGTCGGCCCGCCGTCCCGTGGCGGCATAGGCCGCGACCTTGGCCTGCTCGATGGCATGGTTGACGCTCTCGAACCGCACCCGCGAACCGGGATCGGCCCCCGGGGCGGGATTGGGCAGATTGGCGCAGTCCCCCACCGCCAGGGTGTGTCCGTCCGAGGCGGTCGCGAACCGGTCGACGACGATGCCGTTGTCGACGGCCAGGCCGAGCTGCTCGGCGAGTTCGGTGTTGGGCACGACCCCGATGCCGACGAGCACGAGATCCGCCGCGAACACCTCGGAGCCGATGTCCACGCCGGTGACGTGCCCGTCGGCGCCGACGATCGCCTGCACCCCGGTCCCGAGCCGGATGTCGATGCCGCAGCGGCGGTGGTGGTCGGCGAGGAAGGCGGAGGTGCGCTCGCCGACCGCGCGGGCGACGAGCCGATCGGCGTATTCGACGAGAGTGACGTCCTTGCCGAGGGTGTGCAGACTCGCCGCGGCCTCGATGCCGATGAAGCCGCCCCCGACGACCACGACCCGCCGGATGTGCGGGACGCGGGCCTTCAGTTCGAGGGCGTCGTCGGCGTTGCGCAGGTAGAGCACCCCGTCGAGGTCGGCGCCGGGCACCTCGAGGCGACGGGCCCGGGCGCCGGCGGTCAGGGCGAGCCGGTCGAAGTCGAAGGTGCGGCCCCCCGCGGCGTAGGCCGTGCCCGAGCCGTCCGGTTCGGTGTGCACCTTCTCGATGAATTCGCCCTTGACGACGTCGATGTCGTGTTCGCGCCAGTAGTCCTCGCTGCGGAAGATCAACGATTCCTTGGTGATCTTGTCCTGCAGGAATTCCTTGGACAGGGCCGGACGCTGGTAGGGCCGGTGGTCCTCGTCGCCGATCAGGGTCACCGGATCGGTGAAACCCAGTGCGCGCAACGAGATCGCGAGTTGCACCCCGGCTTGGGAGGCGCCGACGATGAGCAACCCCGTGCCGGGGTGATCGGCGGCCACCTCAGATCTGGGTTTCGGGGAGGGTGACGTGCAGGTCCATGTCGTCGGTGACCCGGATCTGGCAGGACAACCGGGAGGTGGGCAGGCGGTCGACCGCGGTGCCCCACAGCATTTCGTCCTCCATCTCCTCCATCGGAGGAAGTTCGGCGAAGTCGGTCTCGTCGACGATGACGTGGCAGGTGGCGCAGGACAGCGAGCCGCCGCATTCCGCCACGATGCCGGTGACGCCGTTGCGGACCGCGGTCTCCATGACCGAGTCGCCGGGGTTGGCCTCCAGCACGGTGCTCACGCCGCCGCTGTCCGTCAGGGTGATCTTGGCCATCGGTGTGCTCCTGGGGTTCTGTCAGATGAACTGTCGGCCGCCGTCGACCACCAGGGTCTGGCCGGTGATGTAGGCGGCGTCGGGGCCGGCGAGGAACAGGGCGGCGCCGACGATGTCGTCCGGGGTGCTCGCCCGGCGCAGGGCGCCCCGGTCGACCCCGTAGGTCTCGGCGTTGTCCATCAGTCCGTAGCTGGCCTCGGTGAGGGTGAAGCCCGGGGCGATCGCGTTGACCGTGATCGACCGGCGGCCGAGTTCCTTGGCCATCACCCGGGTGAGCGCGATGACCGCGCCCTTGGACGCCACATAGTGCGCCCACTGCTCCGACCCGGAGAAGACGGTGGCGGAAGAGAGATTGACGACGCGGCCGCCCTCGGGGAGATAGGGACTGGCCGCGCGGGTGACCAGCCAGGGGCCCTTGGTGTTGACGGCCATGACGCGGTCCCACTCGTCCGGGTCGATCTTCTCCATCGGCGAGCGCGTCACCGTCGCGTAGATCGCCGCATTGTTGACGACGACGTCGATGCGGCCGTCCCCGAACTCCGCGACCGCCGCGCACAGCCGCTCCGCGGACTCCGGCGAGGTCACGTCCACGGGGCCGTGCCAGGCACGGCCGCCGGTGTCGCCGATCAGGCGCGCGGTCTGCTCGACCCCGACCGGATCGATGTCGGCGACCGCGACGGCGTAGCCCCGGGCGGCGAAGCCGAGGGCGAAGGCGCGTCCCAGTCCTCCCGCCGCACCGGTGACGAGCACGGTGCGGCGGGCGGAAGCGGTGGTCTCGGACACGATGTCAGTCCTCGAGGATCTCGACGCGGCCGGTGTTGCCGTCGACGCGGATGAGCTGACCGGTGCGGATGGTCGTCGAGCCGTTGCCGGTGCCGGTGACGGCCGGCAGACCGTACTCGCGGCACACGATCGCCGCGTGCGACATCATGCCGCCGATGTCGGTGACCGCGGCCCGGATCCGGCCGAAGATCGGTCCCCAGCTCGGGGCGGTGATCGTGGCGACGAGGATCTCGCCCTCCTGCACCTCGCCGAGCTGATCGGCGTGGTAGACGACGCGGGCGCGGCCCTCCGCGACCCCGGGGGACGCGGCCATACCGGTCACGCCGGTGTCGTCGCCGTCGTCGTCGGCGAGCCACTGCTCGACCTGCTCGGTGGTGATGCCCCACAGCATCTGGGTGAACGGCTCGGTGATCTGCGCCGGCGGGGTGTTCAGCGCCGGAGCGGGCCGCTGCGTGCTCAGGGCGTCGACGATCCGGCGGCGGCGCTCGATCTCGGTGGGCCAGTAGGTCGGGCCGATCGGCTGCGCACCGACCGCCCAGCCGGTGACCAGGTCGAACAACGCGTCGCGGACCTCGTTGCGGTTCAGGTAGAGCAGATCACCCTCCTGCGCCCAGAACCCGGCGCCGACGAACACGCGGCTGAGTTCGCGGATCTTGCGCCAGAACACCCCCATCGTCCTGTGCTCGATGTAGAAGTTGTGGTTCTCGACGTACGGATAGGCGGTCGCGGCCAGTCCCCGCTTGGCGTCGAAGGTGGCCAGGTCCTCCCCGTCGAGCAGCGAACGATACTCCTCGATGATGCGGTCGCGTTCGGCGACGAGTTCGTCGACGGGACGCAGGATGTCCTGACCCTCGTCCACGCGCCGGATGTAGTCCTTGATGTAGGACAGCGGGATCTCCTGGTGTTCGATCCAGTACTTGTCGTGGCCGTAGAAGCCGTTGCCGACGGTGAAGTTGAACCAGGGATCCTGAGCGGCCCGGTAGGCCTCGATCCAGCGGTCCCCGCCGGCTAGCGCGGCGATCGCAGCGAGGGTGCCGTCGACGTCGTCGGTGTCGGCGAAGGCGGACTGCAGGCCCAGATCGACCGCGAGCAGGGCCAGCTTCTTGAGTTCGTCGTCCGGGCGGAACAGTTCCATGTCGACGCCCTGGACCATCTTGGCGATGCCCTGATCCGGGATGCCCGGGAAGACCTCCTTGGCGAAGTTGAAGAAGTCGAGATAGGCGAGATAGCCGAGGTTGAGGAACTCGAAGTGGTACTGCCAGTTCTGATAGCAGAGCTGGATCAGCCGGTCGTAGTTCTCCAGCAGGACCTCGCTGCCGTCCTTGGCCTTCCCGGCGACGATGTCGTCGAACGGCACCATCTCCGGCAGCGCGGGGAATTCGAGGTCCTCCATGTCACGGATCGTGGCGAGGACCTTCTCCTTCCACTGCGCGAGCAGACTGTCCCAGTTCTGGAAGTAGTGCCCCACACGACGTTCGAATTCCGGTACGCGCGCAGCGATCCGGTCCTCGGGGACGGCGACCGGGCTCATGTAGAGGTAACCGAGGTGGATCTTGAACTCGATGCCGTCGGCCGGGGGAATGAGCAGATGCCGGGAGTTGTACTGCCCGAGGCACTTGACCGCGAACTCGCCGCCGATGGTCTCGAACGGCTTGTAGACCGTCGGCCAGTGCTGGCTGTCGCAGAACCAGAACTTGTCGTCGGAAGTGGCGTCGTTGCGGAAGGTCAGATAGTAGGGATACAGCTCCTCCCATCCCTCGGCACCGGCCGGCACGGGCAGGGAGGACGGGCTCGGGAACGACTTCACCGACGGGGCGGCAGAGGCAGCGGTCATCGCACGGTTTCCTTGCTGTGGTGATGATGGGTGGGGATCGTGGGGGCGTACGAGCCGGCCCCGAGCAGGGCCGCGGTGATCCCGCCGAGCCCGGAGAAACCGGACGCCGGGCGGGCCTGCGCGGCGGGCGCCGCGGTGGCAGTCGAGTGGACGGTCTCCGGGCGGGCCTGCAGCAGCAACAGGTCCTCGCCCTCGGGCAGGTCGCGGTCGAGAGCCCACTCGATGTCCTGCGGAACCCCGTAGTGACGTTCGGCGTTCTTCGCCAGGGTGGCAACAGATTTCAGCTCGGTGTCGGTCAGGCACCGCACGGCGCTGCGTTCGGGTTCGACCTCCCGTTCGGTGAGGCGACCGGAGGTCGCGTCCGGGACCAGCTCGATGTGCTTGGTGCCGATGCGTTCCTGCACGACGCTGAGCATCACCTTGTCCATCAGGATGTTGTCGGGGGTGACGTGCCCGGAGACCACCGATTCGCCGACGCCGTAGGACGCGTCGATGGTGACCTTGGAGCGGTCCCCGTTGTGCGGATTGAGGGTCATCGCCACCCCGGCGACGCGGGCGTCGACCATCTTCTGCACGGCCACCGCCATCGACAGGCCCTGTTCGTCGATGCCGTTCTTGAGCCGGTAGGTGATCGCGCGGCTGGTGTACAGCGAGGCCCAGCAGGCGCGGATGTGCGAGAGCACCTCGGGCAGCTCGGTCAGCCACAGGTAGGTGTCCTGCTGGCCGGCGAAGCTCGCGTCCGGCAGGTCCTCCGCGGTCGCGGACGAGCGCACCGCGACCGGCACAGGCTGCAGGAACCGGTCCTGCAGCGCGGCGTACGCGGCGATCACCGGTTCACGCAGATGCTGGGGAACCGGACGCGAACAGATCTCGGTGCGGATCGCCGCCGAGACGAGCTCGACCTGGGCGACGTCGCCCGGGTCGAGGTTCTGCAGCTTCGTCGCGATGATCTCGCCGAGACCGGACTCGGCGACGAACGCGTCGTACAGGGCCGTGGTGACGGCGAAGCCGGGCGGGACCGGCATCCCGGCGGCGGTCATCGTCACCAGGGAGGCGCACTTGCCGCCGAGCAACGCATGGTCTGCGGGCAGGTCGTCGTCGAAGAACTGGATGTGGACGGTCATGCCGCTCCTCCCCAGATAACCGGGACTCGTTGGGGCACACGAAAGGACAGATTCTCGCGGAACTCGATGGCGGTGTCGCCGGGCAACCGCAGGTCCGGCACCATCCGGACCAGCTCCTCCAGGGCGATCCTCGTCTGGAGTTTCGCGAGCATGTTACCCAGGCAGTAATGGATCCCGAAGCCGAAGGACAGGTGCTCGCGGGCGTTCGGGCGGGTGATGTCGAAACTCTCGCCGTCGGAGAACTTGTCCTCGTCGCGGTTCGCCGAGCCCATCACCAGCAGGATCTGATCACCCCGGGCGATCTTCACTCCACCGATGGTGGTGTCGGCCAGTGCCTTCCGCCGCCATGCGGTGATCGATCCGCTGTAGCGCAGGACCTCGTCGACCGCCGCCGGGATCCGTGAGGGATCGTCGACCAGGCGTTGCCACTGCTCGGGGTGGCCGAGCAGCACCCGCACCGCATTGGAGATCAGTGTCGTGGTGGTCTCGTGGCCGGCGAACAGCAGACTGTAGACCACCGACGCGATCTCGTGGTCGCTGATCTCGTCCCCGGCCGCCTGGGCCCGGACCAGGTCACCGATCAGGCTGTCCGGCTGGGTCTCGTGCGCCTCGGCGACCAGCCGCCGGCACTCGGCCCAGTACTCGACGAGGTTGTGCGCGTGCGGGATCTGCTCCTCGTCACCGAGATCGCCCCAGGTCATCGCGGCCCGCGAATCCGACCAGCGCTTGTAGGTCGGCACCTGCCCGGTGTCCGCGCCGATCAGGGTCAGGATCGTCACCGTGGGCACCTCGTAGGCCAGGTCGGCGACGATGTCCCCCTCCCGCTCCGGACGCGCGAGCATCTCCGACAGCAGGCGCACGACGTGGGCGCGGATGCTCGGTTCGAGCATCTTGTACCGCCGCGGGGTGAACGCCTTGGCCGCGATCTTCCGGATCCTGGTGTGATCCGGGGGAATTCGCGCCGACAGACCCGAGTAGGCGGTGAATCCCCCTTCGGTCATGATCCGGGTGGCCTCGGCGCCGCGCTCACGCACCGGCGCCTGAGCGTTCTCGCTGCTGAAGGTCTGCCAGTCCTCGAAGACCGTTTTGATGTCGTCGTAGCGGGTGACGACCCAGTAGCCGATCCGCTCGTCGAAGTACACCGGAGCCTCGGCACGCAGCCGCGCGTATGCCGGGAACGGATCGTTCTGATCGAAGGGTTCGTAGCCGTGATGGGCCACGTCTCCGTGCGGAACGGGGCATCCGGCCGGCGGGGTCGAGAGGTTCGTAGTCACATGCATCTCCCGTTCGGTTCGTGAGGTCAGTCTGGATCCGTGTTTCTTCCGTCACAACGGACGATTTCCATTCACCGGAAGTCACTTCCACGGATCAGCCCGCGCTGCGGGTCAACCGGCCGGGCATCGCGACGGAATACCGGGCGATGGCCGACTCGATCCGCGCCGCGGTACCCGTGAGCACCGGCAGGTGACGAGTCAGGTTGCCGCACTGGGTGGCCGGCAACACCAGACCGATGGCCGCCTCGATGGCGCCCGACCCGCCGCGGACGGGAACGGCGATCGAACACGCCCCGACCCGTACCTCCTCGTTGGTGATCGCGTATCCCTGCTCGACGATCTGCGCGAGCTGGCGGCCGAGCACCCGAGGATTGACATGAGTGCGCCGGGTGGGCGCCTCGAGATGCCGGTGCAGATAGGCGTCGCGGAACCACGGTGCCTCGTAGGCGAGCAGCACCTTCCCCACGGCGGTGGCGTGCAGCGGCAGCCGCCCGCCGATGCGCGAGGCCTGGGGCACCCGCTTGGAGCCGTAGATACGGTCGACGTAGAGCGCCTGGCTGCCCTCCCGGATCGCCAGGTGCGCGGTCTCCTGGGTGAGCGAGAACAGGTCCTGCAGAAACGGTCTCGCGCTGTCGCGCAGCCGAAGCCCCCCGTTCTGCGCGAGCCCCCACAGCCGCAGTCCGACGTGATAGCGGCCGTTGTCGTCGCGGGCCAGCGCGCCCCAGTCCTCGAGCTCGCCCATCAGCCGGTGCGCGGTGGACACGGGCAGACCGGTGCGTTCGGCCACCTG
>Ga0182741_1001920_pt1 | contig 25352 bp, 25 predicted proteins | sample eDN5th37CBELigOP_FD_128874 | JGI IMG/M metagenome (GOLD analysis project Ga0182741, IMG submission 128874) | Enriched Organic Plus compost microbial communities from Emeryville, California, USA - eDNA 5th pass 37_C BE-Lig OP (version 2) (version 2) ... | reverse complement strand
TGGCTCACTCAGGAGCGAACCTCTTCGTCGCCAGCAGCGTCGCCGCCGTCGTTGGTGAGGCGTATATAGTCGGCACCCCCGAGAACTGTCAACGACGAATTTTGGCCTCAGCGAACTTTTTTTCGGGAAAAGAATTCCCGGAATGCGGAAGCCGCTTCCGCCGAACGCAGGCGCTCCCGGAAACGCTCGGCTTCCTCGCGCATTCGCGCCTGAACTTCATCACGCCTTCCGCGCATCAGCGCGCGCGTCAGCCTCAGCGCCTCCGGCGGCTTGGCCGCCAGGCGCTCTGCCAGCACCATCGCCTCCCCTTCCAACGCATCCTCCGCCACCACCGCATGAATGAGGCCGGCGGCCAGCGCGTCCTCGGCCGACAACGGCTCGCCCAGGCCCAGCATGGCGAATGCGGGCTGGGGGCCGATGATCCTTGGGAGAAGCAGGCTGGATGCGGCCTCGGGAACCAGGCCGAGGTCGACGAAGGGGGTGTGGAAACGCGTGCGCGGTGTGGCGACCGTCAGGTCGCAGTGCAGGTTCAGCGTCGCGCCGATTCCGACGGCGATTCCGTCAACGCCGGAGACCATCGGCTTTTCCACAGCCGCGAGCGTGAGCACGAAGTTCCAGACCTCGTCGCCGAAGTCCCCGCCATCGGTAGCGGCCAGGAAATCGGCGAGGTCGTTGCCCGCCGAGAACGCGCCCGGCACGCCGAGAAACAGATGGACCCGCACGGACGGGTCGGCGTCGCCCGACTCCAGCGCCTCCGTCATGGCGGCGTACATCGGCCGGGTGATCGCGTTCTTCTTGTCCGGGCGGTTGAGGCGGATGACCTGCACCCCGCCACGGCGTTCGACGAGGATATCGCCCGGCATGCGCGTCACCTCACATGACGAGGGCTTCGGCCGCAGCGTCCAGGGCCTCGCGCCCCTCGACGACGGTGGTGCGCAGGGCCGCGGTCTCCGGCACGAGGTTCTCGGCAAAGAAGCGGCAGAGCGCGATGCGACGGGCGTCCCCGGACGCGATCGCACCCCGGGCCAGGTAGGCGCCACCCGACGCCAGCGCGAACAGGCGCAGATAGGGCGTGGCGCCGGCGAGCGCGGCCCCGGCGTCTCCCGTGGCCTGACGATCGAGCAGGAAGCGTGTCGCCTCCTCCAGCGCATCCAGCCCCTGGGCCAGGCGGTCGGCGGAGGTCCCGAACCCTTCCAGGTTCGACGCCCGCACCGCCTCGACGTCCGCGCGCAGCTCGGCGAGATAGGCCTCGACGCACTTGCCGCCGGACAGGGGCAGCTTGCGGGTGACGAGGTCTATCGCCTGGATGCCGTTGGTGCCTTCGTAGATCGGGGCGATGCGCGAATCGCGCAGCAAGCCGGCCGCCCCGGTCTCCTCGATGTACCCCATACCGCCATGCACCTGGATGCCGAGCGAGGCGGCTTCCACGCCGACATCGGTGCTGAAGGCCTTGGCGACCGGGGTTAGGAGGTTGGCGCGCTCCTGCCAGAAGCCCTGCTTCTCGCCGTCCACGCGGGCGAGATCGATGGCGTGGGCGCAGCTATAGGAGATCGCGCGGGCCGCGCCGACCAGGCCCTTCATCGTCAGCAGCATGCGCTGGACGTCGCGGTGGTGCACGATCGGCGCCATGCCGTTGCCGGCGTGGCCGTCCGCCCTGCCCTGCCGCCGGTCGTTGGCATAGGCCAGGGCCTTCTGGTACGCCGCCTCGGCGACCGCGACACCCTGCATGCCGACCGCGAGACGGGCATTGTTCATCATCGTGAACATGCAGGCGAGGCCGCGATTCTCCTCGCCGACGAGCCAGCCGATCGCGCCACGCTCGGCAGCGCCAGGGAAGCCGTCGCCATAGATCATGGTGCAGGTCGGCGAGCCGTGGATGCCGAGCTTGTGCTCGATCGAGGCGCAGAAGACGTCATTGCGGACGCCCGGCGTGCCATCCGCATTCGGGATGAACTTCGGCACGAGGAAGAGCGAGATGCCCTTCGTTCCGGGAGGTGCATCCGGCAGGCGGGCCAGCACGAGATGCACGATGTTGTCCGTGTAGTCGTGCTCGCCATAGGTGATGAAGATCTTCTGGCCGTAGATGCGGTAGGTGCCGTCGCCGGCACGCTCGGCCTTGGCGCGCAGCGCCGCCAGGTCGGAACCGGCCTGCGGCTCCGTCAGGTTCATCGTGCCCATCCATTCGCCGGACACGAGCTTCTCTATATAGAGCGACTTCAGTTCCTCGGAGGCGTGCTTGTCGAGCGCCTCCACTGCGCCCATGGTCAGCGTCGGGCCGATGGCGAAGGCCATCGAGCCGGAGTTCCACATCTCGAGTGCGGCGACCGAGAGCATAGTCGGCAGACCCTGGCCGCCATACTCGACGGGGCTCGCCAGACCGTTCCAGCCGCCTTCGATCCACCGCCTGTAGAGGTCGCGCCAGCCGTCCGGCATCGTGACCACGGCGTTCTCGAGGCGCGCGCCCTGCTTCTCGCCGACATCGCGCAGCGGCGCGATCTCCTCGGCGGCGAAGCGGCCGGCCTCGTGCAGCACGGCATCGACAAGGTCTTCGGAGAGATCGCCGAACACGCCGACGTCGAGCGCCGACTTCAACCCGGCGACGTGTTTGAGGGTAAAGGCGATCTCGTCGACGGGCGCGCGGTACATGGTATCTCCAGGAGCTCGCCGCCGCGAAGGCGGCTTTTCGATGAACCCGGATAGGCTCTTTTGACGTTTACGTCAATTTAGCCATGTTGGCGCGCAAGGTCGCACGCACTATCGTCCTGTGCGTCAGGGAAATGCCGCATGCTCGCAAGACCGGAAACCAGACGCTGTATTGAATGCGGGCTGCCCTACGGCGCGCCGGGCTTCAACTATTACCACGGCAACATCTCGGACGGGCCGGCCTACTGGAGCGACCGGGGCATCCTTTGCTCGCCGCAATGCTCGATTGCACATACAAACCGGCGAAGCGCCGAAGGCAGCCTGCCAGACCATCCGGCCCCGAACCCGTTCGACTTCGGCATCTGAGAGGCCGCCCGACGCGGGGGCCAGCGGTCACCCGGCGGAACGCTCGCGCGCGACCGCGCGGAAGCCGATGTCGCGGCGGCAGAAGCCGCCGGCCCAGTCGATGCGGTCCACCCCCTCATAGGCCTTCGCCTGCGCATCGCCGACCGTGCGGCCCATGGCGGTGACGTTGAGCACACGACCGCCATTGGCGATGATGCGCCCGTCCTTCTCGGCTGTTCCGGCGTGGAAGACCTCGACGCCTTCGGGCATCCGGTCGAGGCCGCGGATCTCGCCGCCGCGCTCCGGCGTGCCGGGATAGCCGCGACCGGCCATCACCACGGTCAGCGCCGCCTCGTCGCGCCATCGCACCGACATGTGGGCGAGCTGGCCGTCGGCTGCGGCCAGCAGCAGCGGCAGTAGGTCGTCCTTCAGCCGCATCATCAGGACCTGGCATTCGGGGTCGCCGAAGCGGACGTTGTATTCGATGAGCTTCGGGCCCTGCGCCGTGATCATCAGACCCGCGAACAATACGCCGGAAAAGGGCGAGCCCAGTTCGGCCATGCCGTGCAGCGTCGGCTCTATGATCTCGCGCAGCGTCCGCTCGGTCATCTCGTCCGTCATCACCGGCGCCGGCGAATACGCGCCCATGCCGCCGGTGTTGGGGCCGGTGTCGCCCTCCCCCACGCGCTTGTGGTCCTGTGCCGTCCCGAAGGCCAGCGCCGTCTTGCCGTCGCTGAGGCAGAAGAAGCTCGCCTCCTCGCCTTCCAGGAATTCCTCGACCACCACCTCGGCGCCGGCGCCGCCGAAGGCCCCGTCGAAGCAGGCCGACACCGCTTCGAGCGCCTCGTCGACGGTCATCGCCACGGTGACGCCCTTGCCGGCCGCCAGCCCGTCGGCCTTCACGACGATCGGCGCGCCCTGCTCGCGGATGTAGGCGCGCGCGGCCTCCGCGTCGCTGAAGCGCCGATAGGCGGCCGTAGGGATTGAGAAGCGCGCACAGAGATCCTTGGTAAAGCCCTTCGAGCCCTCGAGTTGCGCGCCCGCCTTCGAGGGGCCGAAGACGCGGATGCCGGCGGCGCGCAGCACATCGCCCAGCCCCGCCACCAGCGGCGCTTCGGGACCCACCACAACGAGGTCGACGGCGTGCTCCTTGCAAAAGGCCGTCACCGCGGCGTGGTCGTCCACGTCGAGCGCGACGATCTCGGCCTCCCGGGCGATGCCGGGGTTGCCGGGGGCCGCGTAGAGCTTTGTCAGCAGCGGGGAAGCGGCGAGTTTCCAGGCCAGGGCGTGCTCGCGCCCTCCCGAGCCGAGAAGCAGAACATTCATGCGCGGATCCCTTTGCCTTGACGTGCGGCTCCGCCTATGGCGCGCGGCCCGTCGGGTCAAGTCGGCGCGAAAGCCTCGGCACGTATAGCGTAACGGCATGCCGAGATTTCGCCGTTCGGTCGGCTGTGCCGCTGCGTTCGTTTCAGGTCGCGGGTTGCATACTATACCGTCGTCGGCTTGACGGTTGCCGCCGCCTTTGCAACTTCACGTCATGGACATCATCCAGTCGAAAGCCACCCGCGGGCGCGTCGCCGATGCGCCCAGTCGTCACTGGGTCTATCGGCTGCTGCCGCACGCAGCCTGGCCCTATGCGCAACTCGCACGATGGGATCGCCCGATCGGCTGGAAACTGCTGATGTGGCCATGCTGGTGGTCGGCCGCGCTCGCGGCCATCGCCTACGCGGAGCCTGGCGACTCGCTTGCCAGCCTGCTTCCCTCTCCCGAGGTGCTGGTGCTGTTCCTGATCGGCGCAGTGGCGATGCGCGGGGCCGGCTGTACCTACAACGATCTCGTCGACCAGGACATCGATTCCCAGGTGGAGCGCACGCGCTCGCGCCCCCTCCCCTCCGGGCAGGTCAGGCGCAGGAGCGCCTGGTTGTTCCTGGTCGCGCAGGCGCTGATCGGGCTCGTGGTGCTGCTGCAGTTTAACAGCTTCGCGATCAGCCTCGGCATCGCATCGCTGGCGGTCGTCGCGGCCTACCCATTCATGAAGCGAATGACCGACTGGCCGCAGTTCGTTCTGGGACTTGCCTTTTCCTGGGGCGCCCTGATGGGGTGGGCGGAGGCCTTCGGCGACGTCGATGGCCCCGCGGTGATGCTCTACATCGGCTGCGTGCTGTGGGTGATCGGCTACGACACGATCTACGCTCACCAGGACAAGGAAGACGACGCGCTCGTCGGTGTGCGGTCGACCGCGCGCCTGTTCGGAGAGAACACGAAGCTCTGGCTGACCGGGCTCTACAGCCTCGCGCTGATGTTCATGGCGATCGCCTTTGCCGCTGCTCAGGCCCCGCTGCCGGCGCTTGCCGGTCTCGTCGCCGCGGCCATCCACATGGGGCGTCAGGTGTGGCGGCTGGACATCGACAACCCCGACCAGTGCCTGGCGCTGTTCAAGTCGAACGACGCCGTCGGCTGGCTGATCTTCCTCGGCCTCATCGGTGGCGGGCTGTGGACGGCGCTGAAGAGCGCCGTCGGATGAGGCGCCTCAGAAGGGCGCGATGATTTCCCGCCCTTCCAACACCATGCGGACGCCGAGGTTGCCTGGCTTGCGGCGCATGAGGAAGCGAGCTCGGCGCGCACGGGTGGGACGCCCCTGGCGACGCTCCTGCGGCGGCAGCATGCCGATCGACGCAGCAAGCGATTCCTCGAGGGTGCGCGCCACGCCGTCCGCCTCGATCAGTAGCATCGGCAGGCCGAAGGCGATCGACCAGGCGCGCCAGTCGGCGGCGACATCTTCCAGATCGCCGGCCACCAGCAGCGGCACCGACAGCATCGGATCGTGATGGTGCAGCTCCAGCGTGACCGTCACCTGGCCCGCCTCGTCCTCGATTGCGCGGGCGGCGACGCCCAGGAAGGCGCGGGCCGGCAGGGCCACCGTCACCGGCAGGCCGCTGTTGTCCAGCTTGCGCTTCAGCACCGCGCCGCGATGGTCCAGGGTCACCACGACATCGCCGGTGGCGCCGCGCACGGCGTAGCTAACGATCTGCGGTAGACGATAGGGATCGAGACGCATGTGCTGCCCCGCCCAGACTGGCTTCAGCCCGGTGTGCATCGTTGACTGCCTTCTTCCTGTTACTCCTGAGAGCCGGTTTCCGGTCTCTCCGTCCCGGTGTGTCCCGGGCTCGTTATGGGAAGAAGCTACCCGCCCCTCCCTATCGGGGCGCTTAAGGAGTTCGGTTAAATTTTGCTGATCCGCCCGATGGTTAGCAGATGCTACCGGGGTTAGGATTCCAGGAACCTCCGTTACAAGGAAGTGTACGGACACTATATTGGAACAAACTTCGTTGCCCTTCCTTCGTTGGAGGCCATAAGGTAAGACCATGCCGACCCACCAGGAGCCCAGCTTGGACCTCCAACGTTCCCTGCGTTCTGTCGTGGGACTTCAGGCATCCATTCCAGAAGACGCCTTCACCGCACCGATCCTCGGAACGGAGCGATCGGGAAGCGGCGTGGTCATCCGCGACGACGGGCTGGTGCTCACCATTGGCTATCTGATCACCGAGGCCGAAACCGTCTGGCTGACGAACCTGGACGGTCGCGGAATGCCCGGCCATGCGCTGGCGTATGACCAGGAGACCGGGTTCGGGCTGGTGCAGGCGCTCGGTCCCCTCAACCTGCCGGCGCTCGAATTCGGAGACATCTCGCGCTACGAGGTCGGTGACCCGGTGGTTCTTGCCGGCGGCGGGGGCAAGTACGTGAATGCCGGCATCGTCAGCAAGCATGAGTTCGCCGGCTACTGGGAATACCTCCTTGACGAGGCCGTCTTCACCGCGCCGGCCCATCCGCTATGGGGCGGGGCAGCCATGATCGGCCGCGACGGGCGGCTGCTCGGCATCGGATCCCTGCTGCTGCAGATGGCTGACGGGCCCGCGACCCAGGACATCAACATGGTCGTGCCGATCAACCTCTTGCCGCCAATCCTCGAGGACATGCGCAAGTACGGGCAGGTGCGCAAGCCGCCGCGGCCGTGGCTGGGGCTCTACGCGGCGGAGAGGGACGGCACGGTGGTCGTACTCGACATCGACGAGCGGGGTCCGGCCGCCGCCGCCGGCGTGCGCGCGGGCGACATCCTGTCGGAAGTCCGCGATCAGGACATCACCGGCCTTGCCGACTTCTACCGAAAGATCTGGTCCTGCGGCCCGGCCGGCACGGAGATCGCGCTGAGGGTCGTGCGGGGCAATCGCGACCATTGGGTGCGCGTCCATTCGATGGACCGCGCCGGCCTGCTGCGCAAGCCGCGACTGCACTGAGGGGGCACGCGGCCCCTCCCCGCGTCAGGCCGGACGCGAGGCCCGGTACACGTTCACCCCGAGCTCCCGGATCTTCTTGCGCAACGTGTTGCGGTTCAGCCCGAGCAATTCGGCGGCCTTGATCTGATTGCCGCGCGTTGCCGTCATGGAGGCAAGCACGAGCGGATATTCGACCTCCGCGAGGATGCGCTGGTAGAGTCCAGCCGGGGGCAGCTCCGACCCGAACGACGCGAAGTAGCGTTGCAGGAAATGCTCTACCGCCTGGCCGATCGACAGGTCGTCGGGCAGCAACTGGCCGCCGGGCATCGCCGGTTGTTCCACGGTCTTCAGTTCCGCCTCGATGATCTCGGCCGAGATCTCCTCCTGCGCGTAGAGCGCCGCGAGGCGGCGGATCAGGTTCTCGAGCTCGCGGACGTTGCCCGGCCAGGGATAGCGCTTCATCAGCTCGATGCCGGCCGCGGAGATGCGCTTGGTCTGCAGCCCTTCCGCCTCGCCCTGCTTGAAGAAATGGCGGACGAGGTCGGGAATGTCCTCCGCGCGTTCGCGCAGCGGCGGAAGCCGCAGCGGCACGACGTTGAGTCGATAGAACAGGTCCTCGCGGAACAGGCCCTGGTTGATGAGGGTGCGCAGATCCTTGTTGGTGGCGGCGACGATGCGCACGTCGGTCTTGATCGGCGTACGCCCGCCGACGGTCGTGTACTCGCCCTGCTGCAGCACGCGGAGCAGGCGCGTCTGAGCCTCCATCGGCATGTCGCCGATCTCGTCGAGGAAGAGCGTGCCGCCCTCGGCCTGCTCGAAGCGGCCGGTCGAGCGGTTCTGCGCGCCGGTAAAGGCGCCCTTCTCGTGGCCGAACAGTTCCGACTCGATGAGGTCGCGCGGAATCGCCGCCATGTTGATCGCCACGAACGGCCCGTTGCGCCGGCGGCCGTATTCATGCAGGGCGCGTGCCACGAGTTCCTTGCCCGTGCCGGACTCGCCGGTGATCATCACCGTCAGGTCGGTCTGCATCATGCGGGCGAGCATGCGGTAGATGTCCTGCATGGCCGGCGAACGGCCGACCAGCGGCATCGATTCGGGATAGTCCTCGTTCGGCTCCTCTCCCTTCGGGCGCTTCGGCTCGGAGAGGGCGCGGTTGACGATCGCCAACAGCTCGTTGAGGTCGAACGGCTTCGGCAGGTATTCGTAGGCGCCCGTCTCGGAGGCGCGGATCGCCGTCATGAAGGTGTTCTGCGCGCTCATGACGATGACCGGCAGCTCAGGTCGCGCCTTCTTGATGCGCGGCAGCATGTCGAAGGCGTTCTCGTCCGGCATCACGACGTCGGTGATGACGATGTCGCCCTCGCCTGCCGCCACCCAGCGCCACAGCGTCGCGGCGTTCGAGGTCACCCTCACGTCGTGGCCGACCCGCGACAGCGCCTGGTTGAGCACGGTCCGGATAGCCGCATCGTCGTCGGCGACCAGGATGCTGCCGCGTTGCTTCATTGCACTCCTCATCAGATTGCCCCGTCGCTCACGGCCGACGTCTCGCGCCAGGCCGGCATCAGGACTCGGAACACCGTGCCCCTGCTGGTCGAATCGCATTCGATGATGCCGCCGTGCTCGCCGACGATCTTCGCCACCAGCGCCAGCCCGAGGCCGGAACCGTTGGGCTTGGTGGTAATGAAGGGGTCGAACAGGATCGGCAGGAGATCCTCAGGCACGCCGGGGCCGTTGTCGATGACGCAGAATTCGAGCGGCAGCGAAACGCGATCCTGCGAGCCGGGCACCGTCACACGGATGCCCGGCCGGAAGGCGGTCGACAGGGTGATCTCGGCGCTCGGCACGTTGCCGGTCGCCTCGGCAGCGTTCTTCACCAGATTGAGGAAGACCTGAATGAGCTGGTCGCGGTTGGCATAGACCGGCGGCAGCGACGGGTCATAGTCCTCGTTGATGCGGATGCGGCTGGCGAAGCCGCTCTTGGCGAGCGTCTTCACGTGATCCAGCACGACATGGATGTTGACCGGATGGCGCTCGATCGGGCGCTCGTCGGAGAAGACCTCCATGCGATCGACCAGTGAGACGATTCGGTCCGTCTCGTCGGTGATCAGGCGCGTCAGTGCCCGATCCTCGTCGCCGACTACCGATTCGAGAAGCTGGGCAGCGCCGCGTATGCCCGAGAGCGGATTCTTGATCTCGTGCGCCAGCATCGCCGCCAGCCCCGTCACCGAGCGCGCCGCGCCGCGATGGGTCATCTGGCGATCGATCTTGTCCGCCATCGAGCGTTCCTGGAACATCACCACGACATGTCCCGGCAGCTCCGGCACCGGGGCCGCATAGAGATCGACCATCTTCTCGATGCCGAGCCGCGGCGAGGAAATGTCGACGCGGTATTCGTTCACCGGCGCGTTGCGTTCCCTCACCTGGTCGACCAGCGTGAGGATCGGGCTGCCGAAGGGCACGAAGCGCTCCAGCGTATTGCGCGCCAGAATCGCCGCACTCGACCGGAAGAAGTCCTCGGCATCCGCATTGGCGAAGGCGATCGTTCCTTCCGGGTCGATCATGATGACGGGCCGGCGGATCGTGTTCAGCACGATCTGCGCCGCCTGCTCCGGCCCTATCGCCGCCGACTTGGTCGCTTTCATGCAGCGCTCCGTTGCATCAGTCCCGCGTTGTCCAGCGCCCGGCGTATCAGGGAAATCACGGTGACCGGCTCGTCGGAGCGCAGAATCGCAGCGCGCAGCTCCGGCGGCGTCGCCGGCGCGTGGCGATCGAGATACCAGCCCAGATGCTTGCGCGCTTGCCTCGACCCGCTCTCCACGCCGTAGAAGGAGAGCATTTCCTCATAGTGGCCGACGACATAGTCGGCGATCCCGTCCGGTTCGGCAGGCAGTTGCGCCCCGCCCGATGCAGCGGCGATTGCGCCTGCGGTCCACGGCGCGCCGCAGCCCGCCCGGCCGACCATCACGGCATCCGCGCCGGATTCCTCCAGGACGCGCGCCGCGTCGGTGGGGCTGGCAATGTCGCCATTGGCGACGACCGGCAGCGAGACCGCTTCCTTCACTCGTCGGATGGCGCGCCAATCCGCCTTTCCCTCATAGAACTGGCAGCGGGTACGGCCATGGACGGTGACCATCCGCACGCCGGCCTGCTCGGCGCGCCGCGCCAAGATCGGCGCGTTCAGGACCGACTCGTCCCAGCCCAGCCGCATCTTGACGGTGACGGGCAGCGCGACCGCGCCGACCACCGCCTCGATCAGGTTGGTCGCATGGTCTATGTCGCGCATCAGAGCCGACCCGGCATAACCACCGGTTACCTTCTTGGCGGGGCAGCCCATGTTGATGTCGATGATGTCCGCCCCCTCGCCCGCAGCGATTCGAGCCGCCTCCGCCATGGGCTGCGCCTCGCGGCTGGCGAGCTGCACGACATGCACGTCAAGCCCGGCAGGGCGGATGCGCTGGCGTGAGCCTTCGCGCCCCTTCGTCAGCTCGCCGCTCGCGACCATCTCCGAGACGACCATTCCAGCCCCCGCCGCATGGGCGCGGCGGCGGAACGGCATGTCGGTGATGCCGGACATCGGCGCGACGAAAACGCGATTGCGCACCGTCACGTCGCCGAGCTCGAGCGGCTCAGCGAGTATGGGGATCAAACTCATGCACAAAAACCAAGCATTGTCGCGCCATGCACATTTACTAGACAGGAATCGCGCCGGCCGCAACGGCGTTCCGCCGTTCCATTCAGCAAATGCGAGATTCCTCTGGCCTCGCGTCGACGGCCCAACTATGCCTGCAGCCCATGCAGGAACAGGCTAATCACAAGGTCGCGGTCGTCATTGTCGCAGCCGGGCGCGGCGAACGTGCGGGGCAGCAGCATGGCCCCAAGCAGTACCGGCCAATCGGCGGCGAGCCGATCATTGCCCGAACCCTGCGCGCCTTTTACGAACACCCCGGGGTCGACCGGCTCGTCGCCGTCATCCATCCCGATGATCATGACCTGTTCCGGGAGTCCGCAGGACCTCTCGCCGACATCGTCTTGACAGTCAATGGCGGCGCCAACCGGCAGGAGTCGGTGCTGCTCGGCCTACGGGCATTGGCCCCGGACGCTCCGGATGCCGTGCTGATCCATGACGCCGTGCGCCCCTTCGTCGATGCGGCCACCATCTCTCGGACCATCGAGGCCGCCCTGTCCGGGACCGGTGCGCTTCCGGGCGTTGCCGTCGCCGATACGCTTAAGCGCCCCGCCGGCAACGGCCTGGAGACCGTGCCGCGCGAAAACCTCCACGCCGCCCAGACGCCGCAAGCCTTTCCGTTCAAGCCGATTCTCGACGCGCACGAAGCGGCTGCCGCCGCGGGCCGCTCCGATTTCACCGACGACGCCGCGATCGCCGAATGGGCCGCCCTGCCAGTGACGCTGGTCCAGGGTTCGCCGGACAATTTCAAGCTGACATGGGCGGCCGACATCGAGCGGGCCGACCGGCTGCTTGCTCCGAAGGCGGCGATTCTGCCGGACGTGCGTACCGGCAACGGTTACGACGTCCATGCCTTCGAGCCCGGCGACGCCGTGACGCTGTGCGGGGTTAAGATCCCCTACGACCGCAAGCTCTCTGGCCACTCGGATGCCGATGTCGGCCTTCACGCGCTGACCGACGCGCTGCTCGCCACATGCGGGGCCGGTGATATCGGCACGCACTTCCCGCCCTCCGACCCGCAATGGCGCGGCGCTGCCTCACGCCTTTTCGTGGAGCACGCGGTTTCTGTGGTGCGCTCCCACGGCGGCCGCATCGCCAATGCCGACGTCACGCTGATCTGCGAGGCGCCCAAGGTGGGGCCTCATCGCACGGCCATGGTGACGGCGATGGCCGACATGCTCGGCATCGCGTCGCACCGCATCTCGGTGAAGGCGACCACAAACGAAAAGCTCGGCTTCATCGGGCGCGGCGAAGGCATCGCCGCCATCGCCACGGCAACCGTCGTCTATCCGGGAGGGCTGGAATGAACGACTTGCACGACCTCGCGCGCACCGTGCTGGCGGCCTGCGAAGCCAGGGGCATCATGCTGGCGACGGCCGAATCCTGCACCGGTGGCATGATCATCGCTGCGCTGACCGACATCGCCGGCTCGTCTAGCGTCGTCGACCGCGGATTCATCACCTATTCGAACGACGCCAAGATGGAGATGATCGGCGTTCAGCCGTCAACGCTGGCAATCCACGGCGCGGTGAGCGAGGCGACTGCGCGCGAGATGGCGCAGGGTGCGCTGGCGCGCTCGAAGTCCGGCATCGCTGTGGCCGTCACCGGCGTCGCCGGCCCCAGCGGCGGCACGCCGGAGAAACCGGTCGGACTCGTCTGGTTCGGCGTCGCCCGCACCGGCCAGCCGGTGCACGCCGAACGTCGCCTGTTCGGCGACCTCGGCCGCGACGGGATCCGCCGCGAAACGGTGCGTACGGCCCTCAACCTGGTGCTTCAGGAATTCTCGAAGGCTGCCTGACGCTGTTCCGCCAGATGGCGGGCCATGGCGCCGCTGTCTCCGCCCTCGCCTACCCCGGCGGTTTCAAGGCCGAGCAGCTCGGCAAGAATGCGCTGAAAGTTCCCTGAGGTGATGAGCGTGTTCAGGAGGGAATGCGTGGCGGTGGGCTCGGGATGGAGATGCACGCCCGGCAGGCCGGCGAGGTTCAGCGCGTGTCCCGCATCAATCACATTCTGGGTACCGTAGACCACGTGGATCGGGACGCTCCCGCCGGCTGCGGCGATGCGATTGGCCAGGTTGCGGCATTCTGGCGGAATGACTCGATGCAGCCGCTTCGCCATGAGCTTGGCACGACCGTCATTGATACGTTCCCGGAACTCATTTTCCAGATTGGTCGGCGGGGCGAAGGTGACGACGCGGTCCGCGCCAAGCTCGATGCCCCAGTGGATCGCGCCGAACCCACCGGCCGATCCTCCGATGATGACGAGCCTGCGTCCATCGGCCAGCTCGCGGATGCGCTCCAGCATCACCTCCGAACCGCCCCAGGTCCGCACGCCCTTCCAGTAGAGAAGCCTGTCGAAGTCCCTGAGGTATACCGCGCCGATCCCTTCCGCCGAAAGGAAGTGGTCAAAAACGGACAGCGGAAACTGCATGCGATCCCTCAGGCCCGTAAAGACCACGACAAAAGTGTCGCTGTCTCCCTCGGGCGAGATAATCACATCGGCAGCGTCGTCCTCCGCAATCAGCTCCCTTCGCAGCTGCTCGGGAGGCGGCAGCACCCCATCAAGCGCAGAGAGATGCCTGCCTTCCGGGAGGGGAGAAGCCATAACGGTCGGAAGTTCGCCAAGGACGGTGGCCAGAGGGCCCCTGCGTATCCGATTGCCACGGCCCAACTCGACACGGAGGAGAGCCTCGCGCATCGCCACCTCGTCTCCCGCTTCGGCCGAGATCACGGCATCCAGAACGTCACGGGTAAGATCGTCGGCATCTCCGGCAACCTCGCGTGCACCCTGCACGTCGCCGAGCTTCAGTCGCAGCTTGGGCAGTTCGGCCATCACACTTGCCGATGCCCCCCCGAGGGCGACAAGGTGTTCGGCTGCTACGGCGGCAGCCGGAACATCCTTGCGAAGTCGCGCAATACGAAACGCTCGCCGGTAGTATCGAATATCCTGGCCATGACGCTCTGCGGCCTGCACCAGTGCCTGCCCGGCCGCATCGAGGTCGCGCGCCTTGATGAGCGCATCGATGCGCGCGTATGCCGTCTTTACGGTCATGCCCTGGTTCTCTTGTTGATGGCGAATCCCCCGGGACACCATCCCGGATCGGTCAACTAGCCGCTGCCGAAACCCCTCGCAAGTCCGCGAGATCCGGACGTTTCATCAAGCGTCACTTCACGTTTGCCCCAGTGGGACGGGCCGCGGTCAGCTCGCAGAGGCCGGGGGCTTTGCCGCCCCGTAGACGGCATCGGCCCGCTTCTCGAAGGCTTCGGAGAAGGTGCGGAACGCCCTGTCGAACATCGAGCCCATCATCGCGCCGAGCAGGCGGCTCTTGAACTCGTAGTCGATGGAGAAGTGCACGTTGGTGCCGCCGTCCGGCGTAGGCTCGAAGCGCCAGACATTGTTCAGGTAGCGGAAAGGTCCATCGAGATAGGCCACCTCGATGAGGCGATCCGCCGGCTTGAGATGAACCTGGCTGGTGAACGTCTCGCGGATTGCCTTGTAGCCGACGGTCATATCGGCCACCAGCACGGTCTGGCCGTCGCGCTCGCGGCGGGTCCTCACCGTCAGCGCATCGCAGAGCGGCAGGAACTGCGGATATTTCTCCACGTCGGCGACGAGCGCGAACATGTCGTCCGCGCTGTGCCGGACATGCCGAACCGTATCGAACTTCGGCATGGCGCCTTGTCAGCCTCTCGCGAGTGCGGCTTCCCGCGCCGCCCTCAGGCGCGCGAAGTCCTCGCCGGCATGGTGGGACGAGCGCGTCAGCGGGCTCGACGCCACCAGCAGGAAGCCCTTCGTCAGGCCGATCGTCTCGTAGGACTTGAACTCCTCCGGCGTCACGAAGCGCTTGACCGGATGGTGCTTCTTGGTCGGCTGCAGGTACTGGCCGATGGTCATGAAGTCGACGTCGGCGGAACGCAGGTCATCCATGAGCTGCAGCACCTCGTTGCGCTCCTCCCCTAGCCCGACCATGATGCCGGACTTGGTGAAGATCGACGGGTCGAGTTCCTTCACCCGCTGAAGCAGGCGGATCGAGTGGAAGTAGCGCGCGCCCGGACGCACCGTCAGGTAGTTCGAGGGCACCGTCTCAAGATTGTGATTGAAGACGTCGGGGCGTGCCTCCACCACGACTTCCAGGGCGCCGTCCTTGCGCAGGAAGTCCGGCGTCAGGATCTCGATGGTGGTGTCTGCGTTGAGCGCGCGGATGGCGCGGATGACCGCGGCGAAATGCGCGGCGCCGCCATCGTCGAGGTCGTCGCGGTCCACCGAGGTGATGACGACATGCGTCAGCCCCATCTGCTGGACGGCGCGCGCGACGCTCTCCGGTTCGTTCGGGTCGAGCGGGTTCGGGCGACCGGTGGCGACATTGCAGAAGGCGCAGGCGCGCGTGCAGATCTCGCCCATGATCATGAAGGTGGCGTGCTTCTTGTCCCAGCATTCGCCGATGTTGGGGCAACCCGCCTCTTCGCAGACGGTGACGAGCTTGTTCGAGCGCACGATCTCTCGTGTCTCGGCATAACCCCTGGACACCGGCGCCTTGACGCGAATCCAGTCCGGCTTGCGCAACACCTCCTGGTCGGGCCGGTGAGCCTTCTCGGGATGGCGCGGGCGCGGTGCCGCCTTCTTGCGCGGATCATCCTTGATGAGGTCGATCGTGACCATAGCTCTCACAGTCCTGCCCTGGTCACCGACTTAGTGTGCGCGAGGCAAGAGAGCAAGCGCGCCCGAGCAAGGCAGGCTTGCATGGAGCGAGCCACGCCCCACCTTCATACACCCGGCCCCGCGACGACGGCTTGTTGTGCGCCATCAGCCAGCGTGCCAGAGTTGCCCGGGCGGGATCGTCACAGGCGCAGGCGCGACCATCGACCCAGGGAGGAAATCCGACCTCATGACAGCCGCAAACCGCCTCACGCGCATCGTCCTCGCCTCGCGCCCGGAGGGCCGTCCCGAACCGGCCAATTTCCGCATCGAGCAGGCGGACATCCCCGAGTTGGCAGAGGGCGAGGTGCTGCTCAAGGTGCGCTATCTTTCGCTGGACCCCTACATGCGCGGCCGCATGAGCGCTGCGAAGTCGTACGCCGCATCGACCGAGATCGGCGCCGTCATGGAGGGGGGGACCGTCGCCGAAGTGGTCGAAAGCCGCAATGACGGCTTCCGCGTCGGCGAACTGGTGCTGTCCTACAGCGGCTGGCAGACCCACGCCGTTTCGGACGGGAAAGGTCTGATGAAGCTCGACAACTGGCCCGCCCCGCCGTCGACGGCGCTCGGCGTGCTCGGCATGCCGGGCTTCACCGCCTATGCCGGCCTGCTCACGCTCGGGCGTCCCAAGCCGGGCGAAACCGTTGTCGTGGCTGCCGCATCAGGAGCGGTCGGTTCGGTGGTGGGCCAGATCGCCAAGCTCAAGGGTGCGCGGGCGGTCGGCATCGCGGGGGGAACCCTGAAGTGCCGGGTTGTGCTGGAAGAGTTCGGCTTCGACGCGGCGGTCGACCATCGCTCCCCGACCTTCGCCGAGGAGCTGGCAGCGGCCTGCAGCGGCGGCATCGACGTCTATTTCGAGAATGTCGGCGGCGCCGTCTGGGACGCCGTCTTCCCGCTTCTCAACGACTTCGCGCGGGTGCCGGTCTGCGGCCTGATCGCGCAGTACAACAGCTCCGGGCTGTTCGAGGGACCGGACAGGCTGCCGATCCTGATGCGCGACGTGCTCACCAAGAGCCTGACCATCCGCGGATTCATCCAGCGCGAGTTCGCCGACCAGCGCCCAGCCTTCCTTAAGGAGATGGGCGAGTGGGTGGCCACCGAGAAGGTGCGCTACCGCGAGGACATCGTAAAGGGTCTGGAGAGCGCGCCGCAGGCTTTCATCGGCCTGCTCGAAGGCCGCAATCTCGGCAAGCTACTGGTCGAGCTCGACTGACGGGGCTGCGAAGCTAGCCCCGCCGGGCCGAGGTCTCTATCGCCGGATTGCCCCCCCCACGAGGATCAGCAGGCAGGCGCCGATGAAGCCGGTGATCAGGAAGGCGATCCAGCCCGTTCCCAGGATGCCGATGTTCAGCCCCATAAGAAGGGCGTTCAGCACGATCGCCCCGACGATGCCCAGGATGATGTTCATGAAGACGCCGTGGTCGCTCTTCATGAACATCTCGGCCAGCCATCCGGCAAGCCCGCCAATGATGATGGCTGCGATCCAGCCGACGCCGTTCATTTCCATGGGAACCCCTCAAGACGCTGTTTCGTCGGGGACAAACGCGGCAAGGGGTCGTCTGGTTCCAATCAGGCGTTGAGCGCCTTGCCGTAGGCGTCGAGCACGCTCTCCTTCATCATCTCCGACAGGGTCGGATGCGGGAAGATCGTGTGCATCAGTTCTTCCTCGGTGGTCTCGAGGTTCATGGCGATGACGAAGCCCTGGATCAGTTCCGTCACTTCCGCGCCGACCAGGTGCGCACCGAGCAGCTGGCCAGTCTTCTTGTCGAAGATCGTCTTCACGAAGCCCTGGTCCTCGCCGAGCGCAATGGCCTTGCCGTTGGCGACGAAGGGGAAGCGCCCGACGCGGATGTCCTTGCCGGCTTCCTTCGCCTTGGCCTCGGTCAGACCGACCGACGCCACCTGCGGGTTGCAGTAGGTGCAGCCGGGGATCTTCGAGCGGTCGAGGGGATGAACGTTCGGCAGACCGGCAATCTTCTCGATGCAGATGACGCCCTCATGCTCGGCCTTGTGCGCCAGCATCGGCGCGCCGGCGACGTCACCGATGGCATAGATGCCCGGCACGTTGGTCCGACCGTAGCCGTCCACCTGGATCGTGCCGCGCTCGACCTTCACGCCGAGCGCTTCCAGCCCGAGGTTCTCGACATTGCCGACGACGCCGACGGCCGAGATCATGCGGTCGGCGGTGATAGCCTGAACCTTGCCGTCCTTGCCCTCGACGTGGGCGGTGACGGAATTCGCGCCCTTCTCAACCTTGGTCACCTTGGCCTCGAGGATGATCTTCATCCCCTGCTTCTCGAACTGCTTCTGCGCGAACTTCGAGACTTCCGCGTCCTCGACCGGCATCACCTGCGGCAGCAGCTCCACCACCGTCACGTCCGCGCCCATGGTGCGGTAGAAGCTGGCAAACTCGATGCCGATGGCGCCCGAGCCCATCACCAGCAGCGACTTCGGCATCTCCGAAGGCACCATCGCCTCGAAATAGGTCCAGATCAGCTTGCCGTCCGGCTCGATGCCCGGCAGCACGCGCGGACGCGCGCCGGTAGCGACGATGATGTGCTTGGCCTTGTAGGTGCCCTCGCCCAGCGCGCCCTTGGGCAGCGGGGCCTGCGGCTCCATCGGCTTCTTGCTCGTCTTCGACACGACGACTTCGCCGGGCACATCCCCCTTCGGAGCCTTGGCGAGCCTGGCCTCGCCCCAGATCACGTCGACCTTGTTCTTCTTGAAGAGGAAGCCGACGCCGCCATTCATGCGCTGGGCAATGCCACGCGAGCGCTGCACGATCGCCTTGAGGTCGGCCGAAACCTTGCCCTCGATCGACAGGCCGTATGCCTTCGCGTTCTCGGCATAGTGGTAGATCTCGGCCGAGCGCAGCAGCGCCTTGGTGGGGATGCAGCCCCAGTTGGAGCAGATGCCGGCGAGATGCTCGCGCTCCACGACGGCGACCTTGAGGCCAAGCTGCGCCGCACGGATCGCGGCAATGTAACCGCCCGGACCAGAGCCGATGATGAGGACGTCGTAGGTGTCGGCCACGAGGCTACTCCCGTAGTTCAGAGGTTCAGCGTCTTGCGGACCAGCGGCACAAGCGCCTTGCCGATCGCGCGGGTGTTTTCTGCATCGAGGTGTACGCCGTCGAGCGGCGTCGTCTGGGCCACGGTGCCTGCATCGAAGAAGCCGCAGCCATACTCCTCGGCGAGCTGCCGGTACATCTCGGACAGCTTTCTTGATTCGGTCACGCCGCCATCGAACATGGCGTCGAAATCGGCATTCTCCGTCCGACAGAGCGGCGGCGGCGACACCAGGATGATCGCGGGTGCCTGCGCCTGCATCGGATAGACATGGCTCCTGACGATGTCGACAAGCCGCTCCATGCCTTGCTTGGCGCCGATCGCGCGGCCGCAGATGAAGGGCTTCATGTCGTTGGCGCCGAGCATGATGATGACGAGATCGAGCGGCGCATGGGTGTGCAGCACGGTCGGCAACACCCGCGCGCCGTTGCGGTCGCAGTCGTCGAGATGGTCGTCGAAGGCCGTCGTGCGGCCGTTCAAGCCGTCGGCGATGACACGCACCGCCGCTCCGAGCTCGGCTGCCAGCACGCTCGGCCAGCGATCCTCATACTTATGACGACCGGGTCCCTCGGCCGAGTAGCCCCAGGTCAGCGAGTCGCCATAGCAGAGGATCGTCTTCATGCATCGCCCTCAGCGGATCGAGCGCAGGCCGAAGGCCACGAACAGCAGGAAGATGCCGTTCGAAAGCAGTTCAATCGCCAGAAGAAGGCCGAGGATCGTCGTGGCAGCGACCGGGAAGTCAGAGAAGATCAGGATCGCCAGCAGGATCGAGATCAGGCCCGACAGCACCGCCAGGCCCCAACCGGAAGCGGGCCGCAGCGAAATGCCGTACATGACCTTCACGACGCCCAGCACCAGGAACAGGATCGCCACCAGCAGCGTCAACGTGATCGCGCCGGCGAAGGGATTGGCGAGCAGCGATACGCCCACGGCTACCGTCAGGACACCGAGCAGAAGCGCCCAGAGGAAGCCACCCCAGCCACGAACACCGAACGACTGGATGACCTGGAACGCGCCGAACAGGATGAAGGTCCAGCCAGCCAGCCACACGGCGGCGCCCGTCGCGGCATACGGATTGAACAGGGCGATAATGCCGCCGATCAAGGAGATTGCTCCGAGAATCGCGAGCCAGACCCATGAGGACCGCAGTCCCTGTACTTCAGCGTTGGTAGCCATGTTCACCCCTCAAGTTGCGCCTGCCGGCATTAGGCAGGTCCACGCGAATGGACTCCCGCGGACCGCCACATTCTAGCTTCCGCGCCCGACGGCTTCGCGTCAAACTTCCTCAAAATGGGAAGGCGCGTGGCAACTGCGGGGCGCGTGGCCCTTCACACGAGCATTGCCATCGGGTTCTCGATGTAGCGCTTGAACACGCCGATGAGCTCTGCGCCGAGCGCACCATCTACCGCGCGGTGATCGGTGGAAAGCGTCACCGACATAATCGTGGCCACGGTGATCTCGCCGTTCTTGACCACAGCACGCTGCTCGCCGGCGCCGACCGCGAGGATCGTCGCATGCGGCGGGTTGATGACGGCGGCGAAGTCCTTGATGCCGTACATGCCAAGATTGGAGACCGCGCTGCTACCGCCCTGGTATTCCTCGGGCTTCAGCTTGCGGGTGCGGGCGCGCGTGGCGAGATCCTTCATCTCGTTGGAGATGGCCGAGAGACTCTTTTCCTCCGCGCGGCGCACGATCGGCGTGATCAACCCGCCGGGGATGGCGACCGCCACGCCGATGTCGGCATGGTGGTGGCGCACCATCGCCGCATCTGTCCAGGACACGTTGGCGTCCGGCACGTCGCGCAAGGACAGAGCCAACGCCTTGATCACCATGTCGTTGACCGACAGCTTGTAGGCCGGCTGGTCGCCCTTGTCCGTCTTCTTCACCGGAGCGGCAGCATTGAGCTGGGTGCGCAGCGCGAGCAACGCATCGATCTCGCAGTCCACCGTCAGGTAGAAGTGCGGAATGGTGTTCTTGGCCTCGGTCAGGCGGCGCGCGATGGTCTTGCGCATTCCGTCATGCGGCACGAGCTCGTAGGAGCCCGGTTCGAACAGCTTCAGAACCGCATCGTCAGACATCGGCTTGGCAGCCGGCGCGGCAGCGGTCTTCTCGGCCGGCGCCGGTGCCTCGGCGGCCTTTGCCGGGGCCGCTGCCGGTGCTGCCTTTGCGCCGCCGCCGGCAATCGCGGCCTCGACGTCGGCGCGCACAACGCGGCCGTGCGGTCCCGAGCCGGTCACCGACGCGACGTCGATACCCGCCTCTCTGGCGATCCGACGCGCCAGCGGCGAGGCGAAGACGCGTGCACCAGCATCATGCCCGTTCACGCCCTTCGGCGCTTCGGCAGGCTGCTGTGGTGCGGCCGGAGCGGCAGCTACCGGAGCCGGTTCAGCCTTTGCCGGCGTCGACACAGGCGCGGGAGCGGGCTTGGGCTTTTCCTCGACCTTGGCTTCCGGCTTCGGCGCCTCGCCGCCGCCCTTCGCCGCAGCAGCCACGTCCTCGCCCTCGGCAGCCAGGATGGCGATCACGGCATTGACCTTCACGCCCTCGGTACCGGCCGGCACGACGATCCTGGCCACGGTGCCCTCGTCGACGGCCTCGACCTCCATGGTCGCCTTGTCGGTCTCGATCTCGGCGATGACGTCGCCGGGGCCGACGTGGTCACCCTCCTTGACCAGCCATTTCGCCAGGTTGCCCTCCTCCATCGTCGGGGAAAGCGCCGGCATGGTGATGTCGATGGGCATGGCTATCTGTCTCCGGCGTAATAGGGCGTTGGATCTTCATTCAGGCCGAGTGGCGGATCGAGCGGCCACAGATCGGCAAGTGGAAAGGAAATGGCATCGAATGGCGGCGCGCGAACGTTGTCTTCGGAGGTCCAGGCTCCGGCGTCAGTCCACGCTCCCTCGCGCAGTTCGAAGGCTTCGAGGAGCTGCAGGCGCGGATCGATGAGCCAGAGAAAGCTCACTTCAGACCTCGCATAGACGCGCTTCTTCGTGCTGCGGTCGCGGCGTTCGGTCGATGCGGAGAGGATTTCGCACACCCAGTCCGGCGCGGTTTCGAAATAGTTGGTCTCCGGATAGCCGGGCAGGCGCTCGCGGCGCCACGCCGCCACGTCGGGCACCAGGATATCCTCGCCGAACCTGATCTCCGGCTCGACAAAGAACACCCAGCCCCCCGGCCCCGAAGGGTCGGTCTGGAACGGACCGCCGAGCCTTGCCCCGACGGCGGCTGCGGCCGCGCCATGCCTGGGCGACGGCCGCGGATGGGTCACCAGCTCCCCGTCGATGATCTCGGCAACCAGATGCGGCGGCGCCGCGATCACGTCGGCATAGGTGGCCCGGCGCTTATGACTCTCGGCCATGAACGTCCTCCCGGCTCACGGAGAGACTATTGCGGTCACCCCCGATACGTCACCGCCTTCACCGCCTCGATCACCTCGGTGACGTTGGGCAGCGCCAGCTTTTCGAGGTTCGCGGCATAGGGCATCGGAACGTCCTTGCCAGCAATGGTGATGACCGGAGCGTCCAGCCAGTCGAAGGCGCGGCGCGACACCTGGTTGGCAATGTAGTCGCCTACGGAGGACTGCGGGAAGCCTTCCTCGACCACCACCAGGCGGTTGGTCTTCCTCACCGACTCGACCACCGTGTCGAGGTCCATCGGCCGGATCGTACGCAGGTCGATGATCTCGGCGTCGATGCCGAGCTTGGCCAGTTCGGGTTCGGCCTTGACGAGATAGGTCATGCCGATGCCGAATGACACCAGCGTGACGTCCTTGCCCTGCTTGTGGATGCGCGCCTTGCCGATCGGCAGGACGAAGTCATCCAGCTTCGGCACGTCGAAGTGCTGGCCGTAGAGGATCTCGTTCTCGAGGAAGATCACCGGGTTCGGGTCGCGGATCGCGGCCTTCAGCAGGCCCTTGGCGTCGGCCGCAGTGTAGGGCTGGACCACCTTCAGGCCGGGCACGTGGCTGTACCACGCCGCGTAGTCCTGGCTGTGCTGCGCCGCGACACGGGCGGCTGCGCCGTTCGGGCCGCGGAATACGATCGGCGCGCCCATCTGGCCGCCCGACATGTAGAGCGTCTTGGCGGCGGAGTTGATGATCTGGTCGATAGCCTGCATGGCGAAGTTGAAGGTCATGAACTCGACGATCGGCTTCAGGCCGGCCATCGCGGCGCCGACGCCCACGCCGGCGAAGCCGTGCTCGGTGATCGGCGTGTCGACCACGCGCTTCGGGCCGAACTCCTGCAGCAGTCCCTGCGTGACCTTGTAGGCACCCTGGTACTCAGCGACCTCCTCGCCCATGACAAATACGTCGGGGTCGCGGCGCATCTCCTCGGCCATGGCGTCGCGCAGCGCCTCGCGCACCGTCATCGACACCATCTCGGTGCCGGCCGGAATGTCGGGATCGGGAGAAACCTGCGCCCTCGGCGCGGCCGGCACGCTGGCCGGCTCGGGCTTCGCGGCGGGCTCAGGCGCCGCCGCCGGCGCCTCGACGACCGGCGCCGCCTCGGCGACCGGCTCCGGCTTCGCGACCGCCGGCTGCGGCGCGCCGCCGCCTGCAGCAACCGCACTCGCATCCTCGCCCTCGGCGGCAAGCACAGCGATCACGGCATTGACTTTCACGCCCTCGGTTCCGGCCGGAACGACGATCTTGGCGAGCGTGCCCTCGTCGACCGCCTCGACCTCCATCGTAGCCTTGTCGGTCTCGATCTCGGCGATAACGTCACCGGGAGAGACGCGATCCCCCTCCTTCTTGAGCCATTTGGAAAGGTTGCCCTCCTCCATGGTCGGGGAGAGCGCGGGCATCAGGATATCAATCGGCATGGTCGCCCTCCCTTACAGCAGCACGTCGGTCCAGAGCTCGGAAGGATCCGGCTCGGGGTCGGTCTGGGCGAAGTCAGCCGCGTCGGCGACGATGTCGCGCACCTCCTTGTCGACGGCTTTCAATTCGTCCTCTGTCGCCCAGCCCTTCTCGGCCAGCCGCGCCTTGACCTGCTCGATCGGATCGTGCTCCGACCGCATCTTCTGCACTTCTTCCTTCGTCCGGTACTTCGCCGGATCGGACATCGAATGGCCGCGATAGCGGTAGGTCTGCATCTCGACGATGATCGGCCCCTTGCCGTCGCGGCACCAGGCCAGCGCGAGATCGCCGGCCGCCTTCACCGCGCGCACGTCCATTCCGTCGACCTGGATGCCAGGGATACGGAACGACAGGCCGCGGTGCGAGAAATCGGTCTCGGCAGAGGAGCGCTGCACCGAGGTACCCATGGCGTAGCGGTTGTTCTCGATCACGTAGACGATCGGCAACTTCCACAGCGAGGCCATGTTGAAGCTCTCGTAGACCTGGCCCTGGTTGGCAGCCCCGTCGCCGAAGAACGTCAGGCAGACCTTGCCGTTCTCGCGATATCTGTTGGCGAATGCCAGGCCGGTGCCGAGCGACACCTGCGCGCCGACGATGCCGTGTCCGCCATAGAAGTTCTTCTCCTTGGAGAACATGTGCATGGAGCCGCCCTTGCCCTTGGAGTAGCCTCCGCGGCGCCCGGTCAGCTCGGCCATCACGCCGCGCGGCGACATATCCATGGCCAGCATGTGGCCGTGGTCGCGATAGGCGGTGATCATCTGGTCGCCCTCGCCCATCGCCATCTTGAGGCCGGTCACCACCGCCTCCTGGCCGATATAGAGATGGCAGAAGCCGCCGATGAAGCCCATGCCGTAGAGCTGGCCGGCCTTCTCCTCGAACCGGCGGATGAGCAGCATGTCGCGATAGGCGCGCAGCTCTTGGTCCTTGGTGAACTCGGCCGGCTTCGGTGTTGCGGGGGTCTGGGTGGTCTTGGAGTCCGCCCTCGTCCTGGCAGACGACTTCTTGGCAGCCTGGGCCATCTTCGCTCCCTGTCTGATGTCTCTCACGGACATTTCGGAGCCATGATCGCCCCGTTTCTACTCAAACGCTAGCATGCAGAAGGCCGTTTCGCCATGCGGAAAAATGCAGGGCTGCCATGCAGCTAAGTTCTTAGAATTGCAGGGAATATTAGCAATTAACCGGATTTCGGTTAATTCTGCCCTTGGCGCATGATGGTCAGTTCGTCGGGTCCCGACACGTTGAGAAGCCGCCGCGCCTGCTCGTCGAGCATGTCCCGGTCGATGGTGCCATCATGCATCAGCCGCACGCGAGCCTCCAGCGCCATCCGCTCCGCGCGCAGCGTGTCGAGTTCGGCCTGCAGCGCCGCCGCGCGTTCGCGCATGCGGTCCTTCGAGTCGATGCCGAACTCGCCGTGATAGACATGGTAGCCGAAGTAGGACAGCACGACCGCAGTCATGGCCGGCACGATCAGCCGGCCTGTCCTGCGCGGGCGATACTGACGGGTCCACATGGGCAAGCTCTCGAAGAGGGAAGTGACGAGCAGCCTTGCGCCAATATGCTTAAGAGGCGGTTAGCGCGCCGCTCGCGTCTGCAAACGGCGCGCCCTGAGAAGTCGGGTCCTGTGTCGGAACAAGGCCGCAGCGTTTCGTGCCGTGCGGCCCCGTTTGCCTTCCGACGCCCGCGCCCCACGGAGAGGGCACAGGCAGGGAATGGCAATGCAATCGGTCTGTAGCTTCAGACCTTCAGGATCGACGTGCCAGCGTAGCGCGCCTGCTTGCCGAGAT
>Ga0182741_1001918_pt1 | contig 25371 bp, 5 predicted proteins | sample eDN5th37CBELigOP_FD_128874 | JGI IMG/M metagenome (GOLD analysis project Ga0182741, IMG submission 128874) | Enriched Organic Plus compost microbial communities from Emeryville, California, USA - eDNA 5th pass 37_C BE-Lig OP (version 2) (version 2) ... | reverse complement strand
GTGACTTCATCATCTTCGAACAAACCACCATGGAGCACCAACACCTTCTTGCTGAGTACATATGCGATGGGCAGTGCGTTGAAGCATTCTGTGAACAAATCGAAGGCCTTCTGATCTGCCTTGTAGAGCACCTCGCCTTTGAATCCATACATGACATTCATTGCAATAGATTCGTGGTTGCCACGAGTGAGGTGCATGTGATTAGGCAGAGCTAGTTTCCAGAGAAGAAGTGTGAGCACAACTTCCATGGAGAATGGGCCACGATCGACAAAGTCGCCGTTGAACAGGTAGGGATTCGTCTCAGAAGGCATTCCATTGATCTTGAAGATGTTCAACACATCGTAAAATTGACCATGGGTATCACCGCAGACAGTTAGTGTGTCTTCGATTTCGATATCAACCAGGGAGCTCAACTTGCTCAGCATGGCAATAGCATCGCAGAGGATGGAGTACAAATAAACTCGTGGCAGAGAGCGTGTCTTCTCCTGTGCAAAGAAGTCCATGAACTCCTTAACGAGCTCTGGAGTGTATCGCTGCGAAGCGGGAAGCGCCAAATCAACCTTGGGGCCAGTGTAGGTCGGGGGCACAGTGTTAAGCAACATGTCAAAGTCAATGCTCTCACTTGCCTTGCCTGAGTCCGTTTGAATCGCCAATGCGAATTCGTGTTCCATCCATGCTTTCTTTGCAATGTCAAACTTCTTCGTGGTCTCGGGATCCCTGGGCTTGAGCTTCAAGACCTTGCGGAAGTCATCCATAGCATCCTTGGGACGGCTCAAAGCCATGTTGGCTGTACCTCGTCGGTAGTAACCTTTGATGAACGAAGGATCAAGTTCGATGGCCTTGTCTGCATCAGCTAGTGCACTGCCATACTCTTCGAGCTTTAGGTGCGTTGCTGCACGATTCGAGTAGAGTGCTGCACGTGAAGGATCATGAGCAATCGCAACGGTGTAATAGTAGTTCGCTTCACGGTAATTACCAGCTCTGAAGGCCTCGTTACCTTTCTCCTTGTTCTCTTCACATGCGGCACTGCGCTGCTCGGGCGTCAGGCCAGCTACATCAATATCAGCGACATCAATATCGAAGTCGATCTTGGTGTCTTCTTCCTTCTTCACTTCCTTCTCAGGGTCACTCATGGGACGATCAGTGTTAGTAGTTATGGGAAGGTGCTAGTACTGGTTGGGATATCGAGCTATGTACGTACAGTTGTTGATACTATTGCTGTTACAATAGTCCAGAGATAAGTCGCTGTTGTGATGACGATGATAGGGACGACCACCACAGTGACTCCAACTCGAGCCGCTCAGTTACTGCTTGCTTGACTTGGTAATGTATCTTATGACTGAGCTTTGGAGCGTAGTCTGGAGCGTAGCTTGGGTTAAGCTCTACCAGGTTCTCCCAAACGCACACCCACTGGGGATCTATTTAGCAGCACAGTTTAGATCCGCATTCGACGAACGGATGGCCCAGGAGAGGCGCAAGTAGTTAGGGACGAACGTGAAAAGTCAAAGGGTCAGGAGTGAGCAAGGCAGGTTGATATGGCGATCACGCGGGGGATTCTCGGAAAAAATAGCCTGGTAACCGGGTATATACAAGGCGATCGCACAAATTTGCTAATATAATTCCACCACACGCCTCGGATGCAGACGAAACCACGCGGAAAATACAGATTGATTCAAATGCGTAGCAAGATCTATTTGGAGGATCCAAAAATTCACGATACAATACGCCATGTTACAAGTCAAAAATGTTGAAAAACACTAGAAATTACTAGTGCTCACATTAATATATGGTTTTCCCGCTCGCTCATGTTCCACAACGCGTGGTTTCCCCGCGACAAAGTTCTGCCAGTTCGGGCTTTCCCTTTGTCAGGTTTAACCAGTCTGAGTCAACCAAATCCAGGCCAGGACGGGAAGGAAGCAGAGCGAGGAACAGGTGAATTTGGACTGGAGTTGGGTAGGTCACTGATAAGGGTCACTGAAATGCGCAAACAGAAATGAAATACAAATCAATGATATGCTTCTGGAGCAAAAGCAGAGGCGACATACGATTTACAAAGTAATACCTCTACTTCCCACTTCGAAGAACATCGATGAGTGGGATTCTCTGGGCAGGTCCACGACGAACCAAGGCCTCAGTTGAGCTTGATCCATCAGGTAAAGTGGTGGTTCCAACTTCCAATACTAAGCGTCGCGAGTTCCAGAAGAAAAGCGTACCGCGACCCGGATCGGCGTTCGCGTCGACTTGTTTTGCGAATCCAGTACGGAGAGATGCAGCAGCGACAAGCTTGTTTCGAGCGAAGATATCTGGATGCTTGATCACGAGATCTCGCAATGCCTGAGCAAGCGGGCGCGGCACGCTAGGGTCTAACACAAGTCCACCGCCGCTTCCACTGTCGCTGGATCCAGTCGAAGACATGGCCATCCCGTCGTCTGCCGGACTGAGGAAACCTCCCTGTGTCACAAGTTCATTTGAGATCGATCCACTTCGAGCGGCACTCGAGGTTGTCGGAGCAACCGACAACACCGGGCCGGTTGAGCCCGGCCCTCCACTTGAAACAGGAGCCATTAGTGAGGCTGGTTCAGATGCAAGCTCTGCAAACAAGCCTGCTTCATTTACGAGAGCCTCTTTCGTTTCTGCCTGCCAGTTTTCAAGCCATGAGACAACACTCATAATATCCTCCGTTAGCTTCCCCAGTGTGGCGGGCAATTGAACGGGCGTGTAGAGGGCTGCGCAGTCAGAAGTGTCAATATTAGAGTCACTCGTGCCCGTCTCGGTCGTCAGCATGCTACTCACACCTCTTGATATGGCTGCAACTTGAGATTGAGCACTGGTGAAGAAAAGCTTGGGCAAGTTTGCTGGCAGTGGCACAGAAAGCGGAATTGTTGCGCTCACGCCCGACTCACCACTGTGAATGGTAACAGCCGTCACACCAGCCGCTGCAACGAGTTCCCTGAATGTATCGGGTGTGAGCTTCATTGGACTCTGGCTCGCGGAGAGTTCTGTGTTGGGTGGGGTAACGATGATTGGAGGTACAATCGTTGAAGCGTATGCGCTAGGTGCATCTTCGAAGCTTAAGGGCTGAACCATGGGCGAGGCGCTCACTTCCAGCTTGTGCTGTGATTTTGCAGTGTTCAGAGGAGTGCTTGGAGACAGGCTCGCAGAGGAAGCGGTGGTAGATGAGCTTGCGCCTCCAAAGACGCTGCGGGTACGGCCGTGACGCAGGTCACTAGAAGACGGGGCATGCCCAGCAAGTGATATTGAACGGCGATGTGATTGAAGCGGTGTTGCAGGTCCAGCAGAAACCAACGTCGAGTCGAAGTTTCCAGTTCCCAGTTGTGCAGAGACGGCGGAGACTAAGGCAGCCAAGATCGAAGGAGGTAACTGCGAGATGATGGCCTGGAGCGACAAACCAGAGGTGCAGGCTGCTGCAAGGGTAGTAGTAGCCAAAGTTCCTAAGATTCGTAGAGCCGCAGACGATAGCTTGGGTGTTTCACTGTCTCCAAGATTGTCTTCTGGACAAGCGATCTCGATCCTCTCCTCAAGCAAGGACTCGGACGCTGCCGCATGTGCATCTGTACCGCCAGTTGCTTTGCTCGATGAAGCAGAAGCATCCCTAGTGTCCGCAGCATTCGGCTCATTATCAAGCACATCTTTGCTCTCATCCCGTGCTGTGGTCTGGAGAGTAGGCTGAGGCAAGAAGGACGATAGCGCGTTGCCATAGAGCGTTACATTCGCAGCTGCAACGAGTGCGAGTGCCGCAGTGCGTAATTCAATTGCAGAGAAGGCACATAAAGCGCGCTCGATTCGAACAAGTCGTCGCATGGCGAATTGACGTGCGCGCGTCTCATTCAAAACGCGCTGCTTGAGCAAGCGCTGCTGCACAAGTGCCGAGCGAAGAAGGTTCGTTCGTTGAATCAACTTTCGTCGGGTTGTGAGTGCATTCGATTCAAGTTCCAGACGCGCACGGGTTTGAGCCTCCAATTCAAGCTGCATGCTGAGCAAGAGAGCCCGGTACAAGGTCGGAGGGATTTCAGCTAAAACGGCGTCTCGCGCTAATTCTGAGCGCCAAGACTGCAGAGCTGACTCCAAATCGGCGGGGCCTGTTGCGTTTCGGGATTTGGCCGCCAACTTTGCGGAAGAAGACGAAAGTTTGTTCTCTCGGCGACCATCTGCGACCGATTCCAAGCTGTCGGTAGTCGCAGGAGAGAAGAACGCATTCAAGGGTGTACCCTTTGGATGTAATGATTCTATGGGGATTGCTCCAAGAACAAGAGCTTCCTCATATGCTGCATGCCATGCGTGGAGTAATTCTGCGTCTTCGGCACGGAGCGCCTCGAGCGTTCTCCATAAATCGGCAGCTTTGGATGATGAAGAGAAAAGAGTGAGAGAAGAAGCCGGCATTCGTTGCGTTGAGTCTTCGGTGTCCTTTAAATCGTCATGATTCGCAGCTGAAGCATCGCCTTCGTTTGCGGGTTGCAGTTCGCTGTGAACCACCTGAGCTTCGCGATTCCAGAGAGCCTCTTCGGCACGGTCTGTTTCACGACAGTCCTGCTCAAGCGCTTCCAAGCGCTTCCAAACATCTTCGACTTTGGAGCTGAGTGAAATCGACTCAGCGTCATTCATGTCCGCAGCGAGCTCATGCTTGAGATCCTCAGGCGTTGAGTTTCCGGTAAGGAGTCCACGAACAACTGCGACTACGCCGTGTCGCAAAGACCTCGCGGCTTTCGCACTCTGAATGGCGGTGTGTACGGTTTCCATGCACTGCTTATAGCAATCACCTCGTTGAGCATCAACCGCTTGTTGTTGCTTAGAATGCCATGCCGCTAGCGCAGCAAAGCGGCCAGATCCAAGAGCCGAAACAGGCTCTGTAATTGATCCCCAGCTCTCTTGAGCGGCATGTTGGACTCTGGTGACCTGCTCAATGACGGGACTGCTCTTCAAGACATCGGGCCTATCCTCACCACCATACTGTTGCACAGCAACAACCTTATCCCAATGTTCTTGCGTGTACCTCAATGCAACAATGCTCTCGATGCGATGCCTCTCGGTGACATTCTTCGCCCATGCCTTGCGAATTGCACCCAAGGCCAAACGTGCGTTAGCTTGCGCCGCTTTCATCTTTTCCAGTTCGGCCGATACACTCTGTTGACCCGCAACCGCTTCAGCGAGTGCAGCTGATAATTCGCCGACTTGCATTTGGGTCTTTTGCAAAACCTCTGCGACCCTAGCCTCATCTTCTTCCATACGCTTCAGATTCGTCTTGAGCTTGACGATGACCTTGCTGTACTCTGCGCATTGCCGGCGTTCCTCCTCAAGCTCCTCTCGAACAGCGTCTGCACGCCGTTCAGCTTCCCTCAGCATACGAACATCTCTCGAAAGCGTGACATTTTCTGCTCGAAGGGCCTTTAGATCTGCGCGTGCTTGCTGCAACCGCAGCTCGATTTCCCGGATACGGAGTGCAGCGCGTCCCAATTCTCCGGCACCTACACCAGGATATCCGCTGACACGGCGCAATCTGACAGCTTTGCCCGTCTCATGCGAAAGTTGACGCAGACCACGACTCCAAGCAGCGGCAGGCGAGTCATTTGCTGGGCCTCCGAGACCATTGCGTCGTAGAGGCATTGTGACGGTGTCGCCTTCTCGTCGCAACTCGCGAAGAGCAGCGGCTTGTTGTGCAGCGAGAGCCTTCTTCGCAAGATCGACGCCGGTGATTTGTGCTGTCGTGCGCTCAACCACCTGTGCAATCTGGGTCGCAGAGAGCTGGGTTCCCAGAGCTTGTGTCCCGGGAACGAGCTGCGCGAGAGGAGTCGCTAATGTCTTCTTTGCAGGCGTGTTTGATCGAGCCGCAGGAGCAGAGTGGTCCTGCTCGTCTGACTGCTCGCCAGGCATCGCTGCCGAGACGAATCCGGCACCACCACTAGCGAATTGCTGAGCACCCAGATAAATGCGTCTCGCAAGCGAGAGAGCTCGTCGTAAGGACAGGCTGTGGTAAAGCGTTGACTGAGTTTGTCCCTGCTGCTTCAGCAGGGAGTGTGGGTGCGTGCTTGGACTAACGACTGTGATCCAGTAAGAGTGGATCGCTCGAAGATGTGGATGGGCATCCACCTCAGGACTCAGCTCGACTGATGCAGCTTCATCAAGCACCGTACGCAGCATTGGCTCAAGAGCGTTAATTAGTTTAGGCATGGTAGGACCGTGGAGGAGCGACCTTAGAACCTCCCGTGCGAGCGGTTCAGCCGGACTTGGGGCATGAACCGCTGATCCTGGGAGTGGTTGACCTCGAGGCATCAACCAGTTTTCTACAGCCTCCACGTCGCTCGCAATGAAGTCCTTCAGCTGGTCAACAGTATCGAAATCTTTCTCAGCTATGTCACTGAGTACAATAGACGACCAGAGAGTAGACTGGGACGTCAGAAGTTTGCGGGCGTCATGAGTCGACTGGGCGTAGGGACTGAGATACAGCACAACGGCGCGTAGTGTCTGCTGTGCCGCCTTGATCATATTCGCAACGACGGTGCCCTCAACCATTCCGCTTGTTCGGCCAGCTTGCTTGTGGTGATGATTTTTAGCTGCGGCCACTGCATATGAAGAGCTATTCAGAGTCCTTGCCGCATCATGGGTTGAGGCTGAGCGGCCCGCCGAGTCCTCAGCAGCATCCAAGTTTGGAGAGGCTTGTGTAGCCGAAGAGCACCAATGGGTTACAAGCTGTGCAAGCTTGGCCAAGACGGGAGACGTGGTGTAATCAACGACGGTAGGTTGCTGGTACTTAGCACGAAGATGAGCTCGAGCGGAACGAAGGATGGTTTCGTACAAAGTGCGGTTCTCAAGTGTCAACAGCGTGGACTGTCGATACGGCACGTCGCTGAGCAAGGAAACATGAGGGAGCAAATCGGCATCGGTCGACGGCAGATTTACCAAGTGGGCCAAGGATTTAGACGTTGCTCCGCTATTGAGCTGCTGTGAAGTCACCCTCACTGAGACAGTAATAGACGCAGCGGAGCCTGCGATATGACTGATTCTAAATGTGCGATATGGGCCTTTCGGTGGATTTGGCAGCTGAATTTTAGGTGCTTCGTCACCTCGCTGGGTTGCAACTGCATTGAGCGAATCTTGCAGATCCATCCTGGCGGAGTCGACCACATCGAGCCCCTCAGCTTGCTCCGAACTCAGTTGCTCAAGGACCCTCTTCCTGAGTTCCTCATACTGCTTACACTGATACTCAAACTCAGCTTGCTGGTAGCGATGAGCAACTTCGTCGAAGGCGGATAAAGCTTCAAAAAGTACAAGCAAGTTAGTAGAAGCCGTCTCAAGGACTTGATCCAGGACCTCGTTATCTCCAATTGGCACCCAGCGCAAAGGCAAGCCGAATACCTCTGTGGAGGTACTTTCATTACCCGAGGAAGCCTTCGCACTAAGTGGCGTTAAGGTGCTGTGTGTGACCTTATGCTGCCGATTCGGCTTACGAGTCTTCGGTGCCACTGCCTTCGGTGGTTGTGCATCTTCCTTCGAGACAAGCGGAGTTAACAAGTTGATCGCAGCGTCAAGAGGATCCGTAGCGTGGGCACTCTCCGATCCAACATCCTGCATCTTGAACCCATCGAGTGAAACCTTGATTTCATCTTCTTCATCCTGCGCGGTCTCGAAGTGCGCTGATCTGGTCGCATGTGCGACCAGCCGACGAAGTGGTGTTTCAGAGTCCACGACCAGCAGATCAACTGGACGCTCATTCAGTAACAGCGTGACACCAATCTCGACCGTACACTTCCGCGTTCCCCTGGATTCTGTAGCGCATGCTGCTAGCAGTTTGCGAATGTACATTGTCACAAAGCCTTGTGCTTTATCCTCTCCTTCATGAGCATGCCCGAAGAGATAACTGATGCGAGAGAGCGGGGTCGAGGAATCTGCAGTTGGTGCAATAAACACAAGAGAATCGCTCGCTTCAAGCAGGCTGGTAACGCTTTCAGCAATGATGCGATCATACATGGTTTGCTCAGCCATCGTATCATGTGTGCCCTCTGTGGAGGTGGGGGTCGGTACGACCGTTGGAGTTGTCAGATCTCCAATAGACACACCTGTTGGGGAGTTCCACAACACACCATCGAATTCAAGGGCCACGCGTGGAGCAGCGTGGTGGGAGCCAGCGGATGCAGCCATCGCCGAGGTGAGCGGAGAGCCGACATATCTGGGTTGAGGTAACATGCCACGAGCAGATTTGGATGGTGTGATGAATTTCGAACCTCTGGAGAGTTTTGGACTGGGAGACACGGTATCATGAGTGGAGGCATTTGCAGATACTGCAGAGCGATGCGTGGTGGTGACACTTTCTACTATCAGCTTCGTGGATGCACCAGCTGTATCCTCGTTGACGAGTCTCAGGCCAGGTCCTTGAGACGTTGTGTCCGCATCCTCCGTTCCTGCGACCTCAGCTATTGGCTTAGTCACGAGAATGTAGGTCTGTGGTGCGCATCCCGCTCCGCGGGCAACCGCCAACAGTTCCTTGCGAACGCGGCCTTCTTCTTCAAGTGATACACCAAGAGCATGGAGTTGATCCTCGAGTAGGAGCGCTCCTGCACCGACCTCCTCTGAAGCCATCGCAACACGATCACCTAGGTCTATGATATTTGCAACGTCTATGTTCACCAGCTCCGTATGCAATCTGCGAAGTTCCTTGATCTCTTTGAATGCATGCCTCAGACCTTGCAGCAACAGGCCCTCACGGTCAAGTTCCGCTTTGAGTTGCACGTCCTTGACAGCGTCAGATAGCGTCCAAGCCACAAGTAATTCGTCCTTCTCTCTCTGAGATGCGAGAATCTCCATCTCAGCCTCGCGGCGTGCTTGTTCCAGCTGATTAAGTGCCTCAGCACGCTCTTGTCGTGAAGCTTCTGATTCCTCCGTGCACTGCTTGGCGACATCTCCAGCTAGTGCGGTAAGTGCCAGCGCACATTCTAGCACAGCGCCAACTTGGTTGAGACTTTGCTGCTGGAGCTCGATGAACTTGGCCAAATCATTCAAAGAATTGCACTGTGGTAGCGCTGCACTAGCCATACTCATTTCAGAGGCCAGTGAAGCCGCCTGAGATATTTCTTCAATAATCGATGTGCTCATGGGGTCGCTGCTGGCACCAAGCAGTCGCTTGTTCACAAATGCTAGCGCTGCCTCTGCACGTGGTGCCATATCTGCCTTGCTCTTGAAGATCTTCTGACTTTCCCACCACTCGCTGAATAGGGTTACTACGCGGCACGAGGGAGACATCGATGTGGTTAATTTTGCAGTTGAATGCTTCGTTGACTTCTTCAACCGATCCAGCAGGCATGCAAGTGGGCTTTCTGACTGCAAGTCTGGGGACGCTCGTTCACTAGATTGCTCAGGATTATTGGTGGTCAATTCCTTACGTGACGCGACTGCGGCCAGCCGCATCGAATCAGGCGTGCCACCGAACAAGTTTTCGATTCGAGTGAGCTCATTGGTGAGGGCGATGACCTTGGACTCGGCATCCAATCGCGCTGCACGCTCGCTATTGTTCACAGCCACCAGTTGTGCAACAAGACTCTGGAGTTGAGCCACTGATTCGCCTCTTCGAGCTAAAGCAGCCTGGAGCTCAGACGCTTGCAGGATTGCCTGCATATCGGAGTCATCACTAACGGAAGTACGGAGCTGAAGCTCATTTCGAGCTTCGATTTCACCCTGTAACTTCTTGACTTGCTCTTCAAGCTCAAGCACACGTACCGCAAGTGCACTTCGAGCCTCTCTCTCGGCTTCACGTTCTGCGACGAGCTGTTCGAATCGGCCTTTCTCGACGAGCGCCCTTTCACTCTCTCCTGCAAGCAGAGATTCTGCAGCACGCTGGGCAGCCTTGTCAGCCTCTGCCGCGGAGTTGAGCGCCTCAGCAGCACGTGCACCTGCGGCGCGTTGTGCTCCGGCGGTCAGCTCGGCAACCCGGTTCTTGAGTGTTGCAACGGCGGATTGAAGCGCGTTAATTCTCGCTTCGCTTTGTGCTCGTTCGGCAGATGCTGCACTTTTAGCCTCAGACAGCGCTAGTTGAAGCTGACGTTCGCGCTCAGCGGCATCAGCGAGCTGAATTCGCGATTGCTCAGCAGCTGCTGCAAGTTCAGCACGAAGTTGCTCGACAGCCTGGGCACTTTCGGCCGCAGTCTTTCTGATTTCTGTCGCCTCTGCGTGAGTCTCAGCGCGGAGAACCGCGAGTTCGTGAGTTAAAGCATCTTTCTCAGCATTCGCCCCCTCCAACTCGGCTTCACGCTGCTCAAGCTTAGCAGAAGCCGATGCCAGCAAGGCCTGCGTTTCGGATAGCTGGACCTGAAGTGCATCGTACTTGGACTGGAGCGCATTCAACTGTAGTGTGAGCTCGGTGCGAGTCTTCTCTGTACCGCGAGCCTCACCTCGTTGGAAGGCTGCTGCCAGCGCCTCCTTGGATTTCGAGACCATTTGCTGCAGCTGCTCGGTGTGCTGCTTCCGTAAAGCTTCATTACTTGCAATTTGATCGCCTAGGAGTTGCTTTTGCTCCTCGTACTGACTGGAGAGCAACTGAAGGTCCTGCTGGTATTGCTTGATTTGAAGGGCTGAGTCATCACACCGAGAGTTAGTTTCATCGAGTTGGTTTTGTAAACGATCACGAGCCTGCACCATCGCCGCAAGCTCGTTTCTCAACTCCCAAATCTTCTGTTCTGCTGCCACCAACTTCTCAGCGAGAGCATTATTACGAGCCTCACTCGCTGCCAACTCATTACGATGGACGACCAAAGCCTCGGCGAGACTCTTTGCATTTCGTTCCTCACTCGCTAGGAGGGCCTTCTCACGCTCAAGCGCACGTGCCGAGGCAGCTAACACCTCGCGTTTTGCCTCTTCAAGGGCAAAGGCTGAATGTTGCAGCTTGACTTCGTAGGCCTCTCGGATCTTCGCGATTTCAGCATCTTTCTGGTCAAGGCGGCGCTTGAAGTCAGCTCGCAGCTCCGCCATTTCGGCCTCGTCCCGAGCCCGCTGTTGTGCCACCTTCTGCTCGGCATCTGCTCGAAGCGTTTCTCGCTCTGCATCGCGGGCCTGGCGCTCTAACTCAAGTCTTGCTTTCCACTGAGCCTCGTCCGCCTTGGCTTCTTCCGCGGCAAGTTCCAAACGCGATCGCCAGACGCGCTCTTGTTCTTCGGAAGCTCTTATCCTGTCTGCACGGAGATCTTCAAATGCTTTGGAAAGCTCTTCGCCGCGCGCATTTGCAGCTTCGATCCGTTTGTTCTGAACGACACTTAGTTCTGCGGCAATTGCCTCTGCGTCCTTGCGCGCAGCTTCGGTCGCGCGTCGCTGCAGGCTTAACTCTCGCTCTAGGTCAGAGCACCTTCGCTCGGCTGCAACCAACGCAAGATGCGCCCTTTCCTTGCTTGCAGTGGCTTCACTAGCACGAGCGTCTGCTTCGCTGCGGCGCATCCGCAACTCCTCGATTTCAGCCAAGAGCTGCTCTCGAGAATGTGCAGCCAGGTTCAATTTTAGCTCTGCACTTGAGGCCATAGCAGCAACTTCATCCATACGCTTGTTGCGCTCAGTTTCAAGGTCGCTCGTCAACAACTGAACTTTGCGTTGTAATGCCTTAAGGCGTCTGCGGTACAAGGACTGGAGATTGACGACTGCTGCTTCAATCTTTGAGCGTGCATGTTGGACGACACCATCATAGTTGGTCGAGGAGCTAGGCTGTGCATCCAGATGCTGCAGTCGATCGAAGTCAACATCTAAAGCTTCATCACTCTCGGGGAGAAGTAAGGCCTTAGTATTCATCGAATCAGCTTCAGATCTTTGTACGAATTCCTCCATCTTTCGGGTGAACTCTTGCGAAAGCTCTGCGATAGCCTGCTCAGACGCAGTCTTCGATGCTTGTAACTCGCTCTCCAGCTCTTTGATCCGATCGCACAAGCCAACTGCCTTTGCCTCCTGAGACAGAAAGCTTGAAGCCAGGAGAATATGGTTTCGGTAAAGCAGGACGATCACTGGGGCCAACTCTGAAGTTAAGGACTGTTGAACAAGTGTGGGGGAAATTTCAGGTCCGCTCAAGGCCGCGCTGATAGCCTTTGATACCACACGATCAACAGAACAACGCAATTCGCCTTCCAGCAGACGATTGACAATTTCCAGGAGGGTCACGAATCCTCCTCCAACACGAATGCTCAGTGGATGACCAGGACCTGCAAATGCCGCAGTAAAAACAGTGCTTGGGACCAGATCGGTGGATGGGCCATACGCCCCAAACACACATGGAAATGTAGCAATACTCTTTCCGTCGAGGCTTTTCGGATCAACTACCTCTGTTGCGGTGGACTGAACATTCTTGGGGAGCATGCGCACAGCAATGCTCGATAGCTCACGAAGTAATTCGCATTTGGTTTCACCTAGTGACACTGCCTTCGTGACGGCCTTCTCAAAGAGCTCCGATGGCAAGACAGTTGCATTGAAGATCGTGAAGAGGAAATCGACCATCGTTGCTGCCGCTTCCTTGTCAACAAAGGCATCTGTACGAGAAGCCACGCCGCTGGGGATGTCTACGTCAAGCGATCTCAAGAAAGATTCAAGAATCGGGGCATTCTGCTGTGGATCTAAGAACAATTCTGGGCATGTCTTCACAAGTCCTCTGGGCGCGTGGAACGGTGTAGGAGGTATAAGAGGTGGTGTGACCAGTTGGGGTCCTTCTTTGACTAGATAGCTCCACGACGAAGGCAGGGGCTTCTGAGAAGTACTGGGTGCCTCTGCAGGGTAAGACTCGTGAGTGTCCGATGATAGTGTCGACTTGACCTCTCTCTCTGCCTTGCTGTGAGTCACGCCAGCTCGTGCAGGCGTTCTCTCGAGTAACGTCCGTTGTGGTGTGGTTCCGCGTCGTTCTAGCGGTGTCTGTGAGGCGTCACGAAGTATCTGGTGTGATCTAAACGACGGTGCCAGCGAGGTTGGTCTACGTTGCATTGCAGGTGTGGCTGCGTCGTCTCTTCCTGGGCCTGACACCACTTGTGCCAAACTGTGCGGGGTAAACAGGATCCTGCGTTGGCTTTGCGAGGCCTTTTCACCCGTTGCCGCTTTGCGGACAGTGTCACCACCGCGCGGAGTACTTGACATGGTCAAAGGTCGCGAGGCGCACCTGCTTGCACGACGTGGATTCCCCTGCGACTGCGAGAAGTGACTTGGAACTCGGGGACTTTGACCGTTGCGTTCTGCGGGAGGCGCAAAAACGATGGGCTTCCAGGAGTTCTTACTGGAATAAAATGGAGAATATTATGTTCTGTGCCAGATACAGTCGAATAGAATATAGCACAGTCACTGTATAGTGCTGGAACCCAAAGGTTTCGCAAGCGAGAAAATCGCCTAAACGTGAGTTTGGATCTGATTTCCCCTTTTGCTGAACGTGAGGGTGGGTGCGAATATGTCACACTTTCGATGGTATCGATGGATAAGTATCGCTATTACTAACTAAATTCATGGGTTTTATTCGGGTTTCTCTCTTTTAGTCCTGTAGTATCCCCCGTAAAATCACCCTTTCCAGGGCCACTAATAGCTGGTTGGGGGTATTTCGCGGTACCTGGGTGTATCCACTACGTTAAAAATAGGGGATAACCCATTCACACATGTCTCAGCCTGGAGATAACCCTCGCTCTGGCACCTTCCAGCCCTTTGCTGCTCAGCAGCCGAGCTCTAACGGAGGAGCTGGAGAAGATTCTGAGGCCATTCGATCTCCAGCCGGCTCGGAGGATACCCGATCCACGCCAGTTGCGTCACCACCGTATTCATCTACTTCGTCCACGAGTGCGGTGAACATAGCGATTGGACAGGCACTCGGAAAGTATCAATTACACGCTGCAAAGGCTGCCGAGGCTGCCGAACGTGATCGGAAAGCAAGAGAAGCACAGGAGACCATTGTAGACGACGATGATGAAGAGGATGAGGAGTATGATAAGTCAAGAGGACGCACCAGGGGTCAATCTCGCGCTCAGTCAGCCCGCCACGCGCATCATGAACACACAGCCTCTAACACAGATTTCTTGGCAGCTGCCGCGGCCGCATTCGCGTCTAAGTCAGGTGGTCAGAAGCCCCCTCCATCAACGCCGCAACACAACCAAATGCCACCAGCGAGCAGCGGTACCCCACCCGATGCTTCGCAATTGTCTACTCCTTTCCCAGGCATTTTGCCTCAACTCTCTGTCCCTGGCCGAGCGAAAGGTGCATTTCGGACACCAGCCTCACCGTCAGGTGCTGGAGGTAGCAGTCCGGGACTGCTGTCCCCAAGCTCTGCGCTAACCATGCAAGGACAAGCGCCATCCAATAGTGTCGTCAATGCATTGATTGAAGATCGCCTTGACGAGTATGCTGCCAAAGTGTCCAGTGCATTCACAGCTGCGGAAATGGCTGCCAATGATCCATACCGAGTTTTTCTTGAAGCGGCGGGGCCGGGACGGGTTAAAGCATGGACAACTCAGACATTGGTTCAGCAGACTGGCTCATCAGGCGAAGAGCGACTCGCATGGAATAGCGAGATTAGAAGTGCAAGAACCGGTCTCGGACAGGAAGCGGTCGAGTCCGAACTTGGATGCTCTCTCGTCATCGATCCGAAGGCGAGATCCAGGCTCTTGTTGAAAGACAACCAGGACCCCGATGTCCCTTCGATCCTCCTGAACCTGCCCCAGGACAAGCAGCTAGAGCCCATCGTAGATAAGTTCAGGCTAGCGTCACCGATTGCAAAGCCAATGGAGACGAAGAAAGGTCGTGATTGGAATGACTTGAATGTAGAGAGCTCACCCGAGTCTAGTGATGCTGACGATGAGGTAGATCCCGATGAACTAGTGGAAGCTATCAACGAATGTAAGGGCACAAATCCGGCCCAAGACCCACAGGGCAGTGAGAGTACCCTCGTTTCTGATCTCTCGAACCTCTTTGGCGATCCATTCGCGCAGAAGAACAGGGTTCCTCAAACCGTAGCAGAGCCAGTCAAGCGACCTTGTGATGAGCTTAATGCAGACGAGATCCAAGAGGAGCTAGACACTCTTGACATCGAAAGTGACGAAGATAACGAGCAAGTCATCGACTCCCCGATAATGCCGCATCCCACCAAGGGTTATCTCTTGCCTCCGATTGTAGAGCCGCCCCTGACACGGTTTATGGTGTACGAGTCCGTCTTCAGAACATACATCGTTGCATCAGATGCTGGACGAACAGTTTATCGGCTCATGAAGGTTGAAAGACTCACCCCAGATCCGACTAAATTGGTTCTTAACGAAGATCTAGGTACCTATGACCTGGAGGGTATTCAAAGCGTTCTGGGTATGGTTGCCGAGACTGCCCGTCCGTATGGAGGATTAAATTTAGTTGCCACCGGTACGGCCCTGCTCGGCTTTGTGAAGTTTTTGTTTGGTTATTACCTTCACCTCGCAACGCAGTCGCAGTTAGTGTGTCACATCGGGCCTCACGCCATCTACACGGTTACAGATTCCACACTTATTCCTCTGTGGAATCCCCTAATGTTCTACGAGGCGCAGACCGATTTATTGTCACCGCAACGGAAACTTTACCCACTACCTCCACCGGTGTTACGTACCAAGAAGCATAGGACGCTGGAACAAAAATACCGTTCGTTACACCAGGTCTTGGACCTCTCGAAGTATTTCTACTACTCGCATACGTACCCACTCAGTCTCACACTGCAGTCGATTATAGGCCACTGTTTGAATCAACAAATTGATCGAGATGCGAAAGCACGCCAAGAACGTGCAAAGCGCAAGGTCGCACGCGAGGCTCGACGCAACGAGCTTAGGGCGCAGCTTCCTGTGGCCCTCAAACGAACTTCATCATCTTTAATCGCACCCATTGCGCCAGAATCTGCGATGCCCTCTCAAGGAACGAGCGGTGTTCCCGATGAGCCTTTTACACGGGAGTCCGTCGTAACCACCTCGAGCATGACTCCCCAAGGTGAAGCTGACGCAAGTATCAACCCACTATCGAATGGCTCGGCTGGGTCGGTCCAACCAGTGCACTCGGCACGCGCCACGGAAGCAGAAATAGCAAAGGAGATCGAGCGCGCTCAGCGTAAACGCTTCCGCCGAGAGCAGCGAAGAAGTCGGGACGCGGATCGAGTCGTCGCATATCGACCCCCGCCGCTGAATCCCCAATTTGTATGGAATCTGGCAGGCTTAGTCGCTGCTCAAACCGCACTGGGTGAGAGCCGTACGGATGATTCGGATAACGGAAACGATGGTGGTGGTGCCTCATTCAACCGCTGGTTTGTTGCTCTCATTCATGGCTTCGTCGAGCAGGTGTCTTTTTCCGTCCTAGGCCGTGTTCTTCTATTCACTTTAATCTCGCGGCGATCGAGATACTTCGCGGGCACTCGATATCTGAAGCGAGGACTCTCTGATGAAGGCTACGTCGCAAACGAAGTTGAGACGGAACAGATCCTGTGGGATCGCGTCGGCGGTCATCCAACAGACGGCCACTTCACTTCTTATGTTCAGCTTCGTGCTTCCATTCCGGTTCCATGGACGCAAGACGCCAATTCCATTGTTGCAAGGCCCGATATTGTACTAGGCCAAGCAGATCCACTCTATTTGACGACGCGACGACACTTCGAGCACCTAATGCGCAGGTACGGCGCACCGGTCCTCGCGCTGAACCTTGTCAAGCAACACGAGCGTAGGCCGAGAGAGACGCTTGTCGGCTCAGAATTCACACAGGCCATGTCGTTCTTGAATGAATTCTTGCCGGAGCCGTACAAGTTTGATTACGTCGCATGGGATTTCAAGGCTATTGCGAAGTCGAAGTCGTTGTCTGTGGTTGATGAATTGGGTATGCTCGCGCACTGGAGTCTCTTGCGAACGGGATTTTTCCATTCGCATCCACGGCCCGAAGCCATTGAGGCTCAGGCAACGCCACTACGTACTTATAAGCTACGCCCGACTCACTCGGCGCTGGCTACGTTTCTTGATGAGCATTTGATTGAGCGTGGTCACCTTCATACTGGCTTTGTGCAGCGCGGAATTATGCGCTCAAACTGCATCGACTCGCTTGATAGGACCAATGTTGCCCAGTTCTGTTTTGGTAAATGCGCGCTAGGATACCAACTTCATGCACTGGGGTTAACGCCATCACCTCAGGTCTCTACCGCAACTGATCTCGTCCCGCTACTTCTTGAGATTTATGAACGAATGGGTGACGCGCTTGCGCTTCAGTATGGTGGCTCCGCGATGCATCGACAAATGAAGAAGGATCGCGATAAATCTCTCACTATGGCCCCGGTCTTATATCGTCAGCCTCCAGCAAATAAGCCTAAGGAAATGTACGTTTCTCTTGTACGACACTATCAGAACAGTTTCCAAGATCAAGGTAAACAGGATGCGATCAACCTGTTCTTAGGGTGCTATGCGCCCTCGATCAATCCGCGAGCAGTGCAGATCTGGGATCTGGGGGGCGACTATTATCTTCATAACACCTCACATGCTCACTCCATAGCGTATGCACACACTGGTAAGCAATGCTTTGCTACCGAAGATTGGTGGCGCGAGCCAATCCGAGCATTTGAACAGACGCTTCCATTCTCATGGCTTGTGCGGGATCTTGTTGATCAAGAACCGCACTCCGACTACGTCAGTCATCGCATCGCACTAGACGCTGAGGCGGTCGACCAAGCTCATATCCGAGCCGAGCGAGCAAGGTTACGTGCGCAGTACTTGGAACTGGCGGCAGATATGCTAAAGCAACGCCAAGAAGAGCGCAAGGAGGAACTGAATCGATCTGCTGTTCAATCTAACGGCTCGCCTCAACCTGAAGGCTCGACGTCTGACGTAGCCCAGACACCCAAGGTCACCGCAGCTGCACTCTTAGCTCACGTGGAAAGTGCAATCGCCAGAGGAAGTGGTTTGGCATCCGGACTTTCACCAGTCATCTCTGCTAAAGGAGTAGATCAGACAAGCAGCTCAGCGCGTGCTGTCTCAGGCCTGACCTCCCTCACTGACGAAGGTGGATTTGACTCAGCCCGTGCGATAGCCTCAGCAAGCGTTCAATCTGAACTCGGTGAGGGTCGCGGACAGAGTGCCCTATCTGGAATGCCAGAGCAACCAGGCGGCAGCGATGAAGACCGACACAGGAGTGTGCAGAGCCCTGATGGCACAGCAGCAAGGAATCGCGTGAGCAAGAGAAATGCCGAGGAGTACGATGATGATGATGACGAGGATGAGGAAGATCCTCAGCTCAAAGCGGAAGAAGTAAGAAGACAGATCGCCCTACGACGCAGAAAAATGAGCTCAGCGGATGATGAGGAAATCGGCGCAGTCTATGGGAGTAATTGGTCTGCGAATGAGCCTTCGGGCAAGTATCCACAAATTGACGAAGAGTATGATGACGATGATGACGATGGTGATGACGATGATGATTCCAACGGGGATTCAGCCGGTGCATCGATGCCACCGTCCATTTTCAGTCCAGAGGCGATCGTTCATTCCGATATGGCTTCTAGCTCAAAGACTTCTGACCCAGGAAGCCCTGTATTGTCATCACCTGGGCCTTCGGAAGCCTCGACTGCGGCAGGTGTACTTTCCACAGAATCATCTCCAGCGTTGTCCACTTCCCACTCAGATAAAGCTTCTGCCGGGAAACTCGACATCAAGCTGGGAACTATTCCGTTCGAACTTGAAGCTGCGGCTCCGGCACGTTTATTGATCAAGAAAGAGACTGAAATTATCAAAAAACAGCTCGACGTCGAGTGTGAATCCGACTTTGCCGTCCAAGCAAAAGCGAATGAGGCGTCATTTGCTGCATTGGATTCCGTCCACGACACCAAGCGGGTTACACTTTTTGATGATGCTTTGCAGGAGGCAAGACATGCAACTACGTTTGTGAGGGCAGCATTATCCGCTGAAGACTTGAGCAAGGGCGGACTGCGTAATTCTTCGGATGTCGTTGCTCTCGCAATAGCCGGTGATGAGCGAGCCGGCTCAGATTCGGGAACTCCATCTGCAGGTGGTAGTACAGATCCAAGTCTTGAGGATGTACCATCCCTTTCGCTACGAAGTGGCCTCGGTTGCATCGCGGGTACCACTCCGTTAGATGCGCAGCTCTGGGCAACTCACAAACTCCGCTTGTTAGAGGCAGCAAGGTTGAAGGGAGCAGAAGCGGCTGCTAGCCAATCGTTGTCTGCCGATCCGACTCCAAGTCCTCAGTCGCAGCCTTCAACTAGCACTCCTACGATCAGCCCCTCAAACTTGGAAGGTCCCGCAGTGGCAGCGACAGCCGCCATGCCAGAAGTGGTGCCACAATCAACCAAGCTGACGTCCCCACGTAGTAAATCCCCCGATTCGGTACCGCACGATTCGCCTGCCATCGATCTCGCGAGCGGTGTGCTCCCTCCAGAACTCGAGACGACGATTAACTCGCCGCTGAATCAGTACCTACTCAAGCGAATTGCCGAAAGATATTCACGTCTCGAGGCATGGCAAAGCCAGCCCAATCGTATACTGAAGCAGGCTCGTAAAGATCGACGACTGTGCAATCCCAAGTTCACTGGTCTCCAGGACGCTGATCCGGCCTCCGACTCTGCCGCGGTACTAGATGAGTTTGTAGCAGGCGTTGCTACTGCTCAGCTTGCTATGATGTTAGGAGAAAATCTATTACAACGTGGTGGGTCATACTATGCGATTCCAAGCCTACGAGCCTTCGCTCACGACCCTGAACTTGAGGACGTAGCCGTCCTTCCTTCCGTCGGTGCAAGATCCGCCGCGGAGGTTATTCGAGCTATTCACAGCCAACATGAGCCACATAGCAGTAACCCAAGTAGCGAGCAGTCGGAAAAAGATAGCAAACTGGGTCTCTTTAAGCCCAGGTGGGTCCCAGCACAGGTTCGTTCACTGAGTGAGCAGTTCAAACGTGTAGAGGAAAGTGCAAGGCTTGCGGCAGATGAAGCGATTGGCATGGCAACTAACATTGGTTTGGAACGTTTGGGTGAGTATGAAGATGCCGGTTCTAAGCGCCCAGTCAAGAAGAGGATGCCCACCTCATCTGTGTCAACGGCAATCGGCATGAGCAGTTCATTTCAATCAAAATCACTTAGTGAGCAAGTAGAATCAGCGGCGCAAGAGCACTCTCACATCCCTGCTGCGCTCGAACTATGCTCGGAACTAGCTGTCCCTGACTTGCAAGCTGATCCCAGCCTACTGAATGCATCATTTGTTCGGGACTACCTGGTCGCGACGCCAAATCCAGAGTGGAATCAGAGCACTTTCGACTTCTCAAAGATTGTTGTACCACCGGCAGCAGAGCGTCTGTGTGCGGATCCTTCAACCGAGCTCGTTGTCGTGGAACGTGCGACTGTATGCGACGCCTTTGGCGTTCAAGTAGTGAGTGAAACCGGGGAGGCTGACCGCACACCTGTGGAAAGCAAAGATTCAGCTCCAATGACGGACAGCTCATCTTCGACTTCGCGTGAGGAGGCGGCTGAGGTGCAAGTCCCAGACGATCCGACGCTCGCCGAGGATATGCAGGTAGAAATCCAAAACGAGGAGCTCTTTGAACGCGTAATCCTCGACTGCACACTCAGAACGTCGAATAGCAAGCCCGCAGTTCTCAAACCTAAGCCCCTCAAGCCTGTCGAAATCGTTGATTCCCTTGGGGTTGAGCGCTTACCAATGGAGAGCTTCCCTTACTTTGACGACTACCTCAAAGAGTGTGGAGTGATTGTCCTCAAAAACGCTGAGAAGGCCGGGGGAGCCAAGGATGCTCAAGATGATACCACAAAACAACGCATAGCAGCCACCCAATCAACCGCAGGTCGTAATGCACAAGAATCGAAATCAGAGCAGGATTCCAATCGCCACAGACCCGGCCAAGCGATAGAGATTAAAGCGTTCCTTCCGCCCTACGATGTGGAGGGCGCCCGTGCCACCGCTCGAGATCGACTTAATGTTCAACAGCGCCAACTCGACGAGGCTCGCGCATTGCGCAAGCAACAGAGACTTACCAAACGACGAGGGTATTTAATGTCCATCCTCGAGGAGCGACGAAAAGAGAACCCCTCATCGCTTTGGGAGTATGAGGACTTGCCGCATATTGATCCAACTGAACGGCAAGGCCTATGGGTAAAGTCCAGTGGAGATCCTCTTGTCGGAGCCTCTGTAACTGACGCAGGAGACGTTGAAATTTCTCATGGTGGAATTGCTGATGCGCAAGCAGGCTTCACTCAGCTAGCATCGATCCAGCGAGCATGGCTTAGCGAAGGCCTGAGTGTAGATGCGCAACGCGTTTCACGCCGTCAAGGCGAATCATCTTCGCTGCGAGACGGTGACAAGGAACAGCTTCGTCGACGCCAATCGCCGGCGCAGGACTCCTACTTTGAGGCGCTGACTAAGTCGGAGCAGATTCCTGACTCTATCAAATCGTACGTTTCATGCTGGGCCAAGCCCAACATTCTGGGTGAGAATCTCCAGCAGCAGCTTGCGGATGGCAGGACATTTGCAATGCCAACAATCGAAAGCGTATCGGCACCATACCAGAAGTACATGTCTCTGTCAACCTATCAGTGGCTCAAGAGGATGTAAGCGTTAGCTTCGGTTCGATGCATTGTAATTTAAGAATAAACGCTTATGTGTACATATGATGAGTCTCGTTTCCAATGGAGCTGTCTTACACCATTGTCCCGGTACGCTTTGTGTATCCCAGGTTGGAGCCCAGCTCTCAGACTCAAAATTTTGAATTTTCTGACCAGATGTCACACGTTTTATCAATCGTGCCTTGAGGCAAGTAGGAAGCTTTCACTGCACGCCAATAGTATGCATCGATGAGCCGCACCACAAGCTATCCCAATATCGCTCTGGGTATGACTCCTGAGCGGAAACAGCAGCGAAATTCCAACTATCCTGAATCTCCCCCAGCAACCCACGATGCAGATAACGGGTATCGACTCAAAACCTCGCCCTTCACGACGCGCGACATGAGCACCACTACGCCGCCACATAGCTATGCCTGGCGTGAACGAGACAACGAGACGCTGTCCCCGACGGCATCCCCTTTATCCAGATACCCCGGACTTTCACCCTTCCGTGCGACTGGCACCCCGTCGCCATTCCCTTACGCTGATGCATCGAATCCTGAAGGCAACTACGACTCAAAAGACGATTATCCGCAGCTGGAATGGAGGTTCCAGTCTAAGTTGGGCTTTATTCCCTTCACAATTGTCTCAGTCACAGCCGAGACCGTGGGACATCCAGTCACAAACCTACTCAGAGCGGACAAAGCCAAATATTGGAGCACATCGTGCGGTGTAAATCATGAAATCGTATTGAAGCTCGAGCAACCAGCACTCGTTGGATATGTAGAGCTCGCGAATCGGTGTACGTCCCACTGCACCATCTTCGTATCCCTGACCAGCAACTCAAAGGAAAACTACGTCCAGGTTCGGAATGACGAGAAGATGCCCCATTACAAGTCCATCACGTATAATGCCGGGTTCCTACCAGGTCGTCACATCAAGCTTCGGCTTGTCCGTGGCACGCCTGTATCGCTGTATTCAATTAAGGTGATTGGCTTGCCCACTAGCCAAGCCTTGGATGTTTTGGGCTCCACGAATACCGAGATGCTCCTGCACACTCCTGTCCGAACTCTCATGCTGCCTCCTCAACCCAAACTTGTAGCTGAAGAGCGTCATATGCAACCTGCATACCCTCTTGCGCAGATTGTCAAGTCCAGACCTCGAGGGCAAACAGAGAAGTGGGAAACTGACGAAACCGGGAAGCTAAGGATTGAAGAGTAGACACAAAGGCCTCGAAATCTTCATTGTTTATGTACAGCTCACTTATAGAAGCATACACGACGTTATTACGTATTGTTAACCTACAAGCTGTGACACTGTGTATTTATTGATGTATGCGTGACTAAAGTCGTGAATCCACAAATTGCACAGCACTGTTAACCACTTCTCGGCTTGGCTTGCTTGAGTCAATCTCAATCGAGATGTTCGCATAGACATTCTTAAGTGGATCAACACCCTGTCGATAGTGGTTCAGCACGGCACGCAGAACTGCGGGTGTGTAGCGCGGAATTTGAATCAGTCGACTCTGATCAATTCCCATCTTTTCGTCTGAATTGGTGTTGACGAATTCGTCCGTGATTGGATCATATCGAATACCAGAGAGACGATCTAAGGCGACATTGTCAGGACACTCGAGGAAGATACATCGTGATGGCAACACTCCAGCACGCGCCAGCGCAGTGGCCTGAGTAAGGGTTCGTGGGAAGCCCTCAAGGACCCAACCGCGGGTGCGGCAATCCTCCTGTGCCAATCGCTCCAAAACTAGCGGGCATACGATGTGATCAGGGATTGGTTCGCCCATGTCGACGTACGACATCGCAAGTTGTTGGCGTTGAGTCCCCTTCTCACCGTCACTTCGGAGCAATGAACCGACACTGACATGTACGAGATCGAAACGTGAGGCGAGCTCGCGTGCAACGGTAGATTTGCCGGCGCCAACAGGACCTAACAAGAGGATGCGTCGCGAGCGGCGTGGTGCAGCTGATGGTTGAGGCTGACGAAGGATTCGGCAAATTTCATCACTAACAGCAGAAGCATCACCAGAGTCGAGGGTGCTGTCCGTGACGACATGGCATACATCGACGTACGCTTGAGCCAAGCCCGTTAATCGTGCTTGAAGATGCTCGATCGCCTTCTCTACACGCTGAACAATGGGGATATCGGCCTCCACACGCTGCGCTGCCAATGCAATCGCAGGAGCAGCCAGGGGGGATGTTGGCTCAACGCCTGCTGGAATTCCAGGCAAGATGCTGGAGAGCAACTTGGATGATTCGGGATGCTCCCGCGAGGCCTCCGCCGCGCTGGTCATCTCGAACAACTTAACCCGCAAAGTGTCCTGGGGTACGTCCAAATAAATAAACTTGTTTGCGAGACAGCCTGCTGCCTGTAGTGAGCGTGCTTGCTGCTGTGTTTCAGGGTATCCTTCGAGCACCCAACCACGTGACTGGGCGTCTGAACGAGAAGTGCGTCCAACTACCATTGCAGTCAGAAGCGCGTCGGGAAGCGGGCGCTGTTGTTCAAGATAATCTTTTGCCTTGAGACCGAGGGGACTCTTGCTCTCAACTTCTTCTTGGATGATTTCATTAATGCGAAGCGGAACGAGGTTGAACTCGTTCGCAATGCGCGCCACCTGTTTGCTACGGCTGCAAAGACCTGGGATTGATGGCCCTGCTACCACGACACGGAGTTGTTCGGATGGCTGTCGCAGCATATCAATGAGGTACTGAATGGGCTGCTTGGGTTGGTGGATCGCCAGATTCCGCAGCATATTCTGGAACAGCTCGTACACCTGGTGTCGCTCTAGGTAGTCGCTGGCTGCATCTGCGAATGTCTCCATCTTGGACACGGCATTTGTGTTGTTGCTGTTCCCATGTGAGGATGCAACCGTGACTGCGTTTGAAGAAGACATGGTCTACAGTTCGAGGTGCTATAGCCTATGCTCTCGATAGGATGGTGTAGATGTTGTGGTCGTAGTCGTCCCCAGCCTCTATGCCTCGGCTCGGAAACCCTCTTGGATGTATCAGCCCTGCGGGAGCGGTCGGTTTTCTTCTCAAACGCGGATTTTCGCGGCTCGACAGGGGTGATTGATCAGCTACAACAGTTCGAAGTTGAGTGAAATGTTAAGGGCGGTGCGGAGTGAGTAAGAACTGCACTGCATGCGTATAAACAGAGGCGAAACGAAGTGAGGCGGAAATCAGAAATTTGAATTCCTTCAGAACACGAGGGCTGTGACTCAATGGGTCTCGATGTTGGCAAAAACGAGTGAGTACTTCATTATACTATGTAATCACGCATTGTCTCTCAATGCCCAAGCCACTGGACACGCTGTACATGGCTCCAAAACTGATGCCATGCACTACCAGCCGTTTTTCCAATTCAGACCCTTCAAGCGGGATAGGGGGTGTCAGAATACTATCCGTCCTGGCCTGGACTCCGCCTCACACAGAGAAGCGGCCGAATCGAGAGTATGTGGGAGGACACCACAATGGCAGTGATGCTTACATTGTATTACAATACAGATCTTGAAAAATTAAACAAATGCACTGGAGAGTCGATAGGTAATCAGAATATGATAGAGGGAACCAAGGAACATACGATATGTGTAGTCTGAGGTTAGTCATAGTCGAACTGGAAGCACTGCGTTTTGTGGTCAGACCACTAGCAACTGCAGGTGCTGTCGTTGAGTAACGGCGAAATCGTCACTTACAGGTGATAATAAAGATGTGTGTGCCCGCTGGAAGCATCTGCTGCTCTCACTCTTGGCTGGAAGCTCGAGTGGGGAGGAAGGCCAAAAACCTCACGATTGGCCACATTTCTGCGTTTTCGAT
>Ga0182741_1001916_pt1 | contig 25383 bp, 10 predicted proteins | sample eDN5th37CBELigOP_FD_128874 | JGI IMG/M metagenome (GOLD analysis project Ga0182741, IMG submission 128874) | Enriched Organic Plus compost microbial communities from Emeryville, California, USA - eDNA 5th pass 37_C BE-Lig OP (version 2) (version 2) ... | reverse complement strand
GATTTTGACTGGGGCGTACCCATCGTCTTCTTTTCTTCTTGCTGGGGTTGGGGCTGGGGTTGCACTGGCTCCGGCTGCGCTGGCGCGGGCAATGTTGGAACTTGAGCAGGAGGGTCATGTCGAACAATTGAGCCATCAGGCAGCAAACCATTTCCGAACGCATTTGCCAGGCGAGCAACGTCTGTGACCAGAACTCGGTGGTCGGACTGTGACGGTGGTGCGATGGCAGGATGAGGGTGGGGATGAGGGAATCTCAAGCAGAGCGCCACTGCCTCAGTCAAATCCTTGAACGACCTGAATGTGTAGTTCTGGCTATTCAACACTTGGAGCATGTACAACACACATGCGGGATTGCCACCACCAGCCTCGAGCATTGCCGTGGCGTCACTTTGCTTGATGAGAACGGTCCCAGGCCGCTGGTCATGGAAGAGATAGCAGTGCTCGGAAGACAAAAACTGGAAGATGACTTGCTCGCCTGGAATGTTCGCCAGCAAGGCCGCTGCCGACGATGACGAAACTTCTGCGACAGGGTATGGAACCGTGGGAGGTGTAGCTGTTTCCGTCGGTGGCAATGTGTCCACTGCCATGGCAACCGCTGCTGCTGCCGCTGCATTGGCCTCAGCCTCCTTCTTCTTCCTGCGACGGTTCCGAGCCGCTTCAACCTCGTCTGGTACGCCATGCACACCTGCCTCTGTGGCCGCAATGCCAAGTGGATCGAGTGGAGTAAGCGACAAATCCGCATTTGCAGGAAGCAGACCCATTCGCTGCTGTTGCAGTTTCTTTTGCAAGTAGGCAGTTTGCTCAGCTGCGTACTTGGCGCGAGTGCTTCGGGCCATGTCTTTGAGTGCTGGCAAGAGCTCTGAGAAGCTTTCAAATCTGGCTCCTGTTGCTTCGAGTCGCTCAAGCAGCCAAATGGCACTGTCTGCGGGATCAATAATTCGCTTCGACCCAGATGACTGGTGTTGAGGACTACTTGAGGTGGGGTTCATCGAAGCGGCAAGCCCGCTTGGTCTTTGTTTATCGTCTGTAGTGTCGTCCTGCTCCATTCCAGGGAGGACCCATTCCGAAGGATGCAACTGCTTGGGCCATGCTGCTTCATCTCGATGGCCGTGAACAGGGCATTTACCTGTAGGATCAAGCATTTTGCCAGCGGCATCTTCATAGCAGTGACCTGGGCACACAGCGCCGGAGCCATGGTGATGTCGCCAGGAAGTATCTCCTTCGCCAAGACTGGCACGCCGCAGAATCTCTTGCGGGGGCACATTTCCTGGACCAAACTCGGTAAATGCAGGAAGTGAAACCAAACCGCCGGGACCAGGGGATGCAAGCGCGCTTGCACTGATACGACCCTGCTGAACAGCATGCTGCGCCACGTTGGATGAGGGAGATGCCATTTCCGGAAGGTATCGAATAATGCCGCCGGTGGCTGCAGCAATCAAATTATCGATCTCATATAGAGTGGCCTTGACTTCGTCGGTGGCTGCCGAAAACAGCTTGCATTTGTAAGACCTGAAATACCTCAGCAACTTGTCTCTCTGAGCATTCTTCTGAACCCTGTACTCACGCGACACGGCGGGAATGAGTGACGGGAAATCCCTGAACGTCTGAGGTCCCTGACTCGCCTCAATCCTTTGGAGCAGATTGATGGCTGAGGCAGCGGTGCCACCAGCCTCCACGATGAGCTGGTCAAGCTCCTCAGGCCGAGCCGTGATTCCATCTCTTGTTTCGGCGAAAAGGTTGCATTGCGAAGAAGCAAGGAAGCGCAACACCGCGAGTCTCGCCGCTTCCATATGTTCGTCTGTCAAAATAGGATCACGAGTCGCGCCCCCTTTCCTAGGACCTCCTCGGGCAAATGGAGGAGACAGAGTACGAGGGCTGACGCCAGATTGAGCTGCGCGGCCCAGAAATGACTTTGATGAAGGAGCTAGGGAACCTCTGCTCTCACCACGTTTCGAGAGTGCCGCAGGACCTGCTGTAATCGCCCGCGACGTAGAAGCTCGTGAGACCGGACCTAGGCCGTCTTGGACTAAAGGACTATGTGGAGTTCTGGCAGGGTAGCTGCGCGTGGAACCAGCCAAAGACCATGGGTTCGATGTCGAATTAATGGAGGACGACGAAGCGGTTTGTGCTCTAGGCAGTGGCATAGGCGATACACCAGTGCCTTGACCTGCTCGCCGGCTAGAGCTTCTTTGTGACTGTGGGGGCTGTCCATACGATGAATTGTATAAAGACCACATTAGAAGTTGTTGACTTGGAGTTGTGTTTCCCATGTACTCATCGTGAACGGCTCGAAGTGCGCTGATGAGCGACGATACCTTTGTGAACCGGTGATTGTTCATATCCAAGTAACGCATCATCGAAATCAGTCTGGCTGGCGACTCGTCGATGGACAGCATAATGTCCAATTCGCCTACACCCACCGAGACGGCCTCGGGGGAGTCTGAAAAGAGCTTGCATGTTGGCGAGGACAAATAGGCCAAGATGGCGTTCTTTGCTGCGTTGATCTGTGCGTCCGATGACAAGTGATACTTCACCACAAGATTCTCGGGAGTTGTTTGGCCACTGCTCTGGGCCTGGGCCGCGGAGGCGTTACGTCTGATCTGAGGAAGTGCAGCGGGAGTGGTTCCTGAGGCGGAACCCGACTGACTGTGCGATGCCCCCGCGAGCCTCGAGAACTCTGGCTTTGCGGGGAGGAAGAAGTCGTTCGACAGCGGTTTGAGGCTGTCGAAGTTTACTTTGGACGTCTGTTTGCGAGTTTGGGATGGGATGAAGAGCCAAGGTTAGAGGCAGCATCGCGGATTAGTGGCGAGTTACACGCAATACACTATGATTTGAGCTTTCAAACGTACCATGAGACGTGATATATACCAAATAACACCCAGGAGGCGTTAGCCTGAGAGCTTGTGCGCGTTCGTTTGGGCCTATCCGTGTGTGCAGTAGGTATATATTAGTGTATCGTGGTGTATTACCACGTGACCTATAGAATAATAGCAAAATATCTCCACCACAGTTAGTGCAATGTACTCAAACGCATCCCCCAGAAATCAGTTTCGAGCCGTTTCTCCAAATAAAATGCCTGGGCTGGATCCGCGGTCCGGACTGGTCCTGAGCGCTCATTCCAGTTGAGCCAGGGCAGACATGCCCTGGTATAGCCATAGCCGCGCCAATAATGCCGCCCTGCTCGCTCTGCTCGGGCTTGGACCTCGAACCGTCTCCAAGTCAGAGGGGTTTGCAGAGTTATCGGTGGCCATATGATGGGTGAGTGCAGCCCGAACACATGTGGATATGCATGTGGGAGTGTATGGTTCAGTTGTACATCGATGGGACACATCGGCCGCATACAATCGCGAAAAAAAAGTTGAATGTCTGAGCAAAGTTCACTGTATGTGAGAAAAGAGCGATGAGACCTCCTGTGCCGGTCACAAGGGATCTCTCAGCCTACATCATCGCTGTCATGCCTAAAGCACTCGCAGCTCTCTAAAGATACATACATCAAAGGCAACAATCATTATTACGCGCGCAGAGACGTGCATGGGCACCTAACATACGCCTTCTTACTTGAACGAGCTCTTGAGCTCGCAAGTTCGGTTGAAAACGATGTAGTTCTTTGATAGATCAGTGTCTGGATCAACAACGAAGAAGCCCAAGCGCTCGAACTGGTAAGGAGTACCAGGCTTGAGGTCAGCGGTGCGCAAGTAGTTGTCAGCGAAGCCGTTTGCGATGACAAGGGACTTGGGGTTAAGATCCAAGCGCCAGTCGCCCTCAACAGCCATGGGGTTGCTAGACATGAAGAGTTTGTCGTAAAGACGCAACTCGACAGCCAAGGGTGCAACGCCAGGCTTGGGCTCGGAAACCCAGTGCAGCTTGGCCTTGGGCTTGATTGTGTTCTCGAAATCGGCCTTGACACGGATCTCCTTCACGCTGCCATCGGCATTAAGCTCGTATCCAGTGACCTCGATGTTGAAGGCATTCTTAAGATGGGCAACACGGCCAGGTGCGAGGCGGATAAAGTCCTTCTCAGGCTGGACCTGGAAGTCGGAGCGCTCGATGTAGACCACACGAGTAATAGGGCAATCGTGCGTTGACTTGCACTCGTCAGATGGGTAGTCAGGTGCCTGGACAGTCATAATCTTGTTTTCATCAAAGTTCTCGATGACAACCTTGAGGGGATCCGACACGACGAAAGCGCGACGAGCAACGGGGAGCAGGTCCGCTCGCACGTGGTGCTCAAGACGCTCATAGGGAATGAAGTTGTTGTTACGGCTGATACCAACGGAGGTAATAAAGCCGTTGATAGCAGATGCAGTGTAACCACGTCGTCGAAGACCGTTGATGGTCAAGAGACGAGGATCGTCCCAGCCCCGGACGTGACCTTCCTCGACGAGAGCGCGAAGTCGTCGCTTCGAGAGGACGTTGTTGGTGATGTTAAGACGCGAGTACTCCCAGACCTTGGGCTTGTAGAGATCAAGCTCGTGCAACAACCAGTAGTAGCTCTCACGGCGAATCTCGAACTCGAGCGTGCACATGGAGTATGTGATCCACTCCAAGGAGTCAATAATGCAGTGAGTGTAGTCGTAGGTGGGGTAAATGCACCACTTGTCGCCAGCGTGAGGATGAGGGCTGTAGCGAATGCGGTAGAAGACAGTATCCCAGAGGTTGGGGTTGGGATGGTCGAGGTCACCCTTCATGCGCAGCACTGCGGCATTTTCCTCGAACTTACCGCGACGCATGTCTTGGAAGAGACGGAGGTTCTCCTCGATGGGGCGATCACGCCAGGGGGATGGGATCGGCTTGCCAGTGGGGCTTGCCTTGATATCTCGGCTAGCCTTGATCTCTTCTGCGGTCTGGTGGCAAACGTATGCCTTGCCCTTCTTGATCAACTTGATGGCGAGCTCATAAAGGGTCTCGAAGTAGTCGGATGAGTAGGTCACGCGCGCAGGCTTGTGACCAAGGAACTCCAGATTCTCGAGGATGTTATCAATGTACTCCTGTTCTTCTGCCTCAGGGTTGGTATCATCGAAGCGCATGATGCAGAGACCGTTGTACTGCTTTGCAAGACCGAAGTTGCGCATCATCGCCTTTGCGTGACCAAGGTGGAGATAGCCGTTGGGTTCGGGAGGGAAGCGAGTCATCAATCGACCCTTGGTCGCCTCCATCATTGCCTTCAACTGCTCAGGAGTGTTCTGAGCCCACTCGAGGTCACGTGCCTTAAGCATGTCATCAGGAGGGAGTGTCCATGCGTCCTCCTCACCCTCTTCCTGACCAGTTCCCTTGGTCTCTTCAAGAGTCTGAGCGGCCTTGGCCTGGGGCTTCGCAGCCTCAGCCTTCGGTGCCTTCGGCGAGCCCTTCGGAGGTGCAAGATCCGCCTCGGTCTTGGGACCAAGCAGGTTTAGAATGGCCTCATCGTACATCGCCTTTGTCGTGGCACCATCCGCCCACTTGAGCTTCTGAGTGACCTGACCAAGCACAAAACCGACGGCTCGGTAGCGATCCTGCATCAATCGCTCCCTGTGCTCCGCAAGGGTGGCATCGATCGTCGCCTTGATCTCTTCAGGCGAGATGACCACATTCACACCACACTCCTTGTCGAACTCGGCCTTATCGAACGCGGTCTTGGTCTTGAAGTAGTTGATAGCGGCGGCCAACTGGACCGGAGTGCGGATCTCCTCTCGGACAATGGCGGCATAAAGGTCCTGGCGGTTGGTCTTGCTCAGAGGGGTGCTCTCAGGCGGCAGCTTCGATGCCAGTGTGTAGAGATGCAGGCCTGCCTGCTTGTCGCAACTACTCGTCAAGATCCCGGACTCGCGAATCATCTGCTCCAGCGCTGCGGAGAACTTCTTGTTCGCCACGGCATTCTTCGCGACTGCCTCGTCTAGTCCGATGCGTACAAACAGGTCCACTGTGGAAGGGTCCGTCATGTCTAGACGTTGTAAAGTGTGCAGTATTCCCCGCGCAAGCACTTGGACATGAGTCGAAAAGTCGGTTTGGCGCGGGATTTCCCTGGATAAATCGGGTTATGCCGGGTAAATAACTTTGCGAAAAGATGCGGCAGGCGAGTCTCCATCCCTTCACGCCTATCACACATGAGCAATCCCCGCCTGCTCTCCCGTTTTCACGCCGAATCCACAATGCATCAGTGTGATGGACCCGAGTATTCCAGCACCCCGGGTTCCGTCAGGGGGAGATATTCCGGCACCCCGAGCTCGGTCAAAATGTGCCATGACTGCAGTTGAGCTGCACTTGCAGTGGTCTCGCACGCGTGAGGACAGGCATGACTGACGAGGTGCCAGACTGTGTACATCCGGGATGCGGGTCCGTATCAGATGGCGATCTTTCCTGAGGCAGTGAGATGCCATCATCAGAGTTATGGGGCCAAAGATGATCGGAGATTGTCATGCAGACGCCTCGGGCGGAGAGCTATTCCTGGTATCCAGCGAGGCTTTAGCTCAGCAACGAGTCTTGATGGATTGAGCGTCCATGGATGTTGTTACATACTGGCTGGATCATCATGCCTTGCGGATTTTCGAGTAGATGCTTCTTGAAACATTCTTCGACTCGAGGTCAGGTTCACTCTAGCATACGCACACTAACTGAGAACGACTGCGTTCCAGGCGCGGAAACTCCACATGTGTGCTTACTCGGTGTCGAAAAGGATGTGGACGCCGTCTCTGAACGTGCCACTGTGCAACCCCTTCAATCTGCCTCCCAGTGCGCTCAGAGCTAGACTTCTGAATTGCCCAAATCACTGACTTTCACTGCATCTACGCAGTGCTCGGGGAGATCAAGTTAGCGAACATATGCATCACACCGTGGCGCGCTGAATGCACTAGGTCCCGTCTCCGCGCACGAAGGCGCCGTCGGTCTGCACTCACGAAAATGCCATCCGCCGAGGCAGTTTTCAGTTCAAGATTCCACACCATCACGTCGTTCAATTGGGGTGAGGCCGCAGGTGATCGTAAAATCTAATCAGTGATCGTATATTTTAACGGCGAGATACCTCGCCTGCGCATATTGCAATGTCAGCAGACGATACCAAACTACCCCCAGCAACCTCAAGCACCGCTCTACCAAGCGTGCTCGACAAGCCCCTAAGTCGAGGCGCTGGCACGGCGCCCCTCGCGACGTTCGCATATCTCTTTAGCGCAATGCTGCAGTACTACGAGTCCAAGGTGGACCACGTGCAGGATATTGAGAATGGCCTGCACCAGGCCGGATACAGCATCGGACTCAGACTACTGGATCTCATGGCACTCAGAGACAAGGTCCAGAAGCGCGAGAAGAACCTGGTGGATCTGCTCAGTTTCATTGCGGGCACGGTTTGGAAGAACCTGTTTGGTAAGACCGCTGACGGACTCGAGCGCAGTAATGAAAGCAAGGACGTATACTATCTCTTCGAGAAGGAGCCCATCACGAACCGGTTCGTCTCGCTACCCAAGGACTACTCGCATATGAACTGTGCCAGCTTCATCGCGGGCATCATTAACGGCATGGTTGATGCTGCTGATTTCCCCGTCGTTGTCACCGCCAACTGGAATGTTAACCAAACTCAGACTGTGTATATTATCAAATCCATTCAGAAGACCTAACAGTGGGCGAGGCTCTGGAGCGCCGATGATGATGATGATGATGATGATTGAAAGCGCATGCGACGATAGTGTAGATTAACTTGCGAATACATACAAACAAACATGCATGCATACATACGTATAGCGTGAACTAAGCTTTATGCGAATGCATAGATTGGTTATCGACCCCCGGTGTAGCTATAAGTCGAGAACTGATCCGATGCGTAGGAATCGGCAACACTTCGTGCTGAAGCCACGGGCTGTGCTGTGTAAACGTGTGCAGACGGGCTTGTACCTGGGGCGTGACCATACCCAGCAGGAGTGGCGTGACCGGGGAAACGTGCCTGAGGCGCTGCGGTGGTAGTGACCACATTTGCCTCGAATGGTTGCGCAATAGACTGCAGATACTCAAAAGGAAGATGACTAACGGCTGCGAATGGGTCCGGCTGGCTCTGTACATATGTTGTATACGTGTTCTGACGCACGGGAATGGACTCTCCAGGCTGAAGCACTCCATCAGGTTGTCGCGAGGATAGTAGCTTCTGAGAGTCACGAAGCGGTTCAGTGGTAAATGAGATACGCATCACAGGCGGCTCATCAGGATTTGCGTAGATCTCGGTGTCACGTGGGGTCGTTACAATGATGTTGAGCTCCCTTGCGGACGGTTGCTGCTGCTCTCCTGATGCTGCTGGCGTGCAAACAGTTGCAGCCGTCTGTTGAGCCGGATGAGGACTTGCGGGTAGTTGTTGCTGTTGCTGCTGCTGTTGCAGTTGTGGTACTTGCGCAGCGGGCTGGGAGGCCGTTGATGTCTTATCTGGAGACTCCCCTGCCCCTACGGTGGGCCGCGGAAGATGAGGAAGCGACTGATCGGATGTCCCGGACGAGTCTGTCGACACCTGCGTCTGAGACAGAGCTTGTGCTGGAGCCGATGTGACGGAAGCATTCTTGTTGATCTCGTCACGAGAAGCATTTCCTTCATCTCCGTAATCACTTGCAACAGAAGCTGTGGGCGAGTCGCATACCTTGCGGCTTTGTTCTCGTGGACTGGTCGTGGATGTTGAAGCAGACTTGGCGGCTGTTGCTGTTGTTGTTGATGCATGTACGTTCGAGCCTGAGACCTGACTCGATGCTTGCGGCGCTGCATTTGACTGGAAACGAGCCGTCAGGCATGACCGCAGTAAGTCGGCCAACTCCTTCATGGAGCTACTACTTGCTGACTGTTTGTTCATGTCTTGAGGAGAGCTCGGTGGGGATTCTGGAGCTGCGGGCGACTGTAACTGTGTTTGCGGCACTTGCTCAACCCTGGGCTGCTGTGAAGGTTGACTGGAGTTGACCCGTGGAGCCTCCGATTGCGATGCCACCGGAACGTCAGTGCCGCCTTGAGCTGGAAGCAATTGCTGAAGTTGCTTCAGTAATTGCATCTGCTGAGACTGATTGGCAGTAGCCGAGCCAGTGTGAATCTGCGCAGCTGGTTGCGATTGCATCGCGACCAATCGTTTGATTAGCTCGCGCGCGACTGCAACCTGCTTTTGCTGATGCAGTAAACGCCTGAGATCCTTTGCCAGCTTCGAGCAAACTGTTTTGGCCTTGGCACGCTCCGCCTCGATTTGGTTTTCAAGGACAGAGATGCGAGTACGCAAAGTGCTGTTGACGGCTTCCATTCCTGTAAGCTGCGCACGTAGTTCACGGATCTCTTCGTTTTGAGCGCGTAAGGTGTTGGCAAGAACGTTGAGCCCGTCACCCTTGGCGGTGGCATTGGCACTCTCCTCCAGACTGGTCGACATATTCTCAACTCCAAGAGACTTAGATGCTTGAAGCGTGTTCGCAGCACCTCGGATCACTGCTCGCTGCAAGTTGGAATTCTCAAGCTGCAGCTTGGTGCACAATGCCTGTGCCTGTGCAAGGTCCTTTCGTACAGTTTCGAGCTCGCGCTGCTTTTCTGTCAAGCGATGTGCGAGCATGAGTGATTGCTTGACACGGCGCTTTGCGTCATCGATGCTCGACGCTCCCTGGCTCGTGATAGCGTTGAGAACCGCATCGACACCTCGAATAGTTTGACTGAGAGTCGCCGATTCGGGATTATCGAAGGCTGTGGCAACGTCCTTGCCTGCCTTCAGAATAGCCAGGTCCAAGTCATGCTCCAGCGCCTCATAGCTTGCAATTTGGTCGCGCAAGAGCTTCTCTTCTTGGCGCCATTGTGCCTCGCGGAGCCCAGCCTCCTCTCGTAGTGTGAAGAACTCCTCGCGAATGATCTCTCCCTTGGCACGTTCCGTATCGAGTGCAACCTTAAGTCGCTCGACGTCTTTCTGAGCCTGCGCGGCTTCTGCAGTGGCTCTCTCGGCTTCGAATGCCTTCAGCTTGAGTTCTCCACGTACATCGGCAAGCTGTGACTCAAGCTGGCCTCGTGCTGCACGAGCCGCTTCGGCATCTGCATCTGCGCAACGGCGAAGTGCCTCAAGCTGCGAACGCAGATTGTCTGCTTCACGACGAACTGTTGACAGGCTTTCATTCAGTTGCGCAATCTCACGCTCATACATGTCCCTCTGATGCGCTCGGAGCTTAGCAACCTCAGCCTCAGACATGGCACCAATACGTGCTAACTCCTTGTCGAGCTTCGACTCGTAATTAAGTCGAGATTCCGTTTGTACCTTGAGGAGCTCATCCGTAAGATCACGCTTCGCGTGCTCAAGCTCGTCGACGCGTCTTCGCAGCAACTGGCATTCATCAAGTGCTCTCTTGAGTTCGCCTCGGCTGCTTTCAAGCTCGCGTTGCAGGAAAATTTTGTCGCTACGCAAGGTTGCCATCTCCTTTGCGTCCAGTTGCATCTGTGAACGCAACCTAGAGAGCTCTTCTGAATTGTTATGCTGTTGGCCACGCTCTGCCTTAATGCTGGCTTCTGCATCAATCAGTCGTCGCTCGAGCGCGTCTGCATGTGCCCTCACGGAATCAAACTGAAGTGCTTTTTCGCGTTGCTCACGCACTTGGTTTCGCAGCTGGGCGATTTGCTCCTCATACACACTCAATTGAGCTTCGAGCTCTTTGGCAACGTGCTGCAACTGCGCGACTTGCCTCTCCCTTGTGCGTCTTTCTGAATCACGCTCACGAACCGCATCGATCGACTGCTGCTCATGCTTCCTCGCACGCTCTTCGGCGGCTTTGAGTTCATCCTTGAGTCGCTCCTGTTCGAGCTCCTGAGCTCGAAGCATCTCATACACCTTGATGCAGACAGCTTCACGCAGGGTACGTGCTTCTGGTGCGCGAGCCTTGAACTCCAAATACACGGGCTCCGATATCCTCAGGTCCTGTAACTCTGCCTTCAGCGTAGCGACCACTCTGCTTGCATATCCCTCACTCAATTCATCGGAACTTGGCGGCAATCCACGATCGCTTCGCAGCGATAGGGCTGCACGGAGCTCCTCACGTAGTTTGTCGATCTCAGCTGTGTGCTGCAGCTTCATGTTGGCAACCTCTGTCTGGTGCCGAAGCACCTCTTGGTCATATCGTTGCTGTTGGGCATGGTTCGCCGCCTGTAAATCATAAACCTGCGACTCTAACTCAGCGATTCGCGCTGCGTCGCGGTTCCGTGTTTCCTTCGCGTCACGCGTTTGTGACTGCAGCTGTGCCTGCAGCTGTGCTACCTTGCGCTCAAGCGTCATGATCTGGGACTGGGCCTGAAGGTAGGCCATGCCTACGGATGATGATGAGGTCGCACCAGCTCCGTCGTCCTCGAAAACCCGTGAGAGGGGTGAGAGCTGACTACGGCTACGCGCACTGGCCTGAAGGGCCGCGGGAGAATTGAGAGACGCGCTGGTGATAGTAGACGACAATGCGCGTGGGTGTCTGCCAGAGCTGGTAGAACCCGCACCAGTGGCCGTTGAACCTGGGGTGGTGTGGTACTCTGGCTCCTGTTTCACAGGCTGGGCGGGTCGCAACGGCGCTGACATGGTCCCAGCAGGGTTGCCTTGAGGTTGGCTACCACCGGCCATGCTCACCACGGGCGTGAGGGCTGCTCGCTCTGGGCGGCCCTGCCTTCGGGGAGAGCCGTTGCCTGAAACTGATCCGTTTCCAGGGTAGGGATGCAGGGTATCCTGGCGGTCTCTGTCGCCTAGGAGGTCAGCGTAGATCTCGTGGAGAACATTGAGCTGGGAAATGCTCTCGACATCGCTGATGTCTGTGCCAAGCGTCGCATTCAGCATATACAGCTCGTCTTCCTCAGGCTCACCACGAGCTGAGGGTGGATCTTCGCGTTTTGTGCGTGTGTCACTCATTGCAGAGGCGGATTGATGGGTGCTTTCGATGCGCACCACTGCGAGTTACGTAAACAACCACCACACGGCTCTCTGCACTCGCGTCACGCCGCGCTACACGACTCCAAATGTTAGGTGCAAATGTAGCTTCCACACTTATCCGTCCTGGCCCGGATTTTTGAATTTTCAAATTTCGAGTTTTGGCGCCAACCTGGGATTTACCCTGCGCAGTGCGCGTAGCAGGGGAAAGGGTTGTTGATTCGGCCTGAAACGGCGGGCTTAGGCTTTATAGGGCATAGAACTCGTGCCGCATTTGTACCAAGCCAAAAGGACCACTCTCGACGATTGTCACGAGGAGGACCTGTGACCCTCGAAGCATCTGAAATTTCGCCAGTTCGACTTTGGACTGGGTACATGTGGTGTGTGCGGCTGATGCAGACCTCACAGCGGGAAAGCAGGGGCGAGGCTGCACAGCAACCGAGTCTAACACAGTGCCCGGCTTTATGCGAGAGTTCAAACAGATCCATCCTCTACGCAGCGGCAAAGCGGGTGGAGTATATGATCAGACACAAGTTTATGCTATGTACAACATTTGGGATTACGAGTGAGAATATGCCGCCCTCGAGACTCAAGACGGATTATGCAGTTGCGACATGAGTCTTGTCAGTCTCGGCGAGGCTCGGCATGGTGATTAGAATGAAGAACAAGTGGAGGACATACAACTCCAGTGAGTAAACGGAGCAGTACTTGGCGATTTCCAGGGTCCAACTGCCGAGTCCTGACTTGTGGGTTGTCGGAGACTGACTCTGCTCGGGATTTGCAGTTGTGTCGGATACCTCAGGTCCGCTGGCACTGGACGTGACAGTGAAGTGCGATAGGAGTGAGACCCTTGCCACGACCGTTGGGATACCAGCCAAAATAAGAGCTGCGAAGAGGACGGCAGAGAGAAACATTACAATTGCGTGCGTGACATGGGCGACGCCTTGGAAGTCAAAGGCACGTTGGTATACAGCGTAGTGGACCACCGACAACACGACGATTGTAGCTAACACGGTTGCCAAGTTAATCCGCGCCTGGGTTGCACTCAGGGGACGGAAGCTGCTGATCACTCGCTTCTTCGCCCCGTCCTTCGAGTTTGGTTCTTTAGACAACGGCTTCGTCAGGGTTGCTGACACGTCCTGCGCCGGAGGATCAGCGGACTTCGAGTGTTCAGGTCTAGCACGCTCGACATCGATCAGAATCGCCTTGACATAATCAACCGCCGACACGTGGTCCTCTAGCTCCTGTTCGTTGCTCTGCACCGCTTCATTGTAAAGCCGAATCGCGATGCGTGCATGCGCGCCGACGATGATATACATCACACCCGTCCAGTCGTAATCGAGCAGGACCCAATTCATGTACGAGAAGACCGCCGTGAGCACCAAGGCGATAGCCAAGGTCGGAACTAGATACTTGAATCTGTACACCGCGTAGGGTCCGCTTGGAAGTAGCGTTCTCTCGAGAGGCGACAGGGCCGAATCTGGGTCAGGCGAGACGCCCAGCTTCTCCCGGGCGCGTAGACTCTGGTTCTCGCTTTGCCCGCCATTCGCCTTCACTCTCGTCTTGTTCTTGCTCCTGTTCTTGGGCCAGTCGACCTTTGGTAATACGAATCTGAGTAAGACACGGGCGATAACAACCGTGAAGAGGATGTCAAGCGGCAGACTGCGTCCAATGATATACTGGTACATCCAGGTCACCATCGCGAATGACATGACGAGCCGAGACGAGATGTCCGTCGAGAGGTGCCATCCAGCCATAAAGAGGTAGATTGGGGCCGAGATGCGTCCGACAGCCCTGAGCCAGGGGAGGGGAATGATATAATACAGCGCAATGTGATCGATCACCATGGTTACAAATGCCAGGAGCTTCACCGCGTCGTATATATTCCCCCTCCTACGCTTTGCCTTCTCCCTTCGTTCGTCTTCTGAGGCGGGTTTCGCGCCCTCACCAAACAGATCCGCGGCCAATGCCGGGCTGTCTTCATTTCGGAAGACCTTCGCAATGCGGTTTGTGGTTATTTCTGCGTGCATGTTTCGTGCTTGCGTGAGATATCCTGAATAAGTCTCCTGAAGGAGTCGTAGGAGAAGATTAATTTGTGTACTTTTCCCTGTAGCCCTCTAAGCTGTCGCAGTATGACCAGACTCGTTCGTTGCGGACTGCAGTGCTGCGCCGCCCTATACCCTTAGATCCTCTACGCACCACGGCAAACCCCTTGAATCCACTACTAGGAAAAGAGCAATTTTTCGAAAGAAACACAACGGAAAAAGCGTGAAAACTCGGGGTTCCCGCAGGTGTGACTGAGCGATAATTCGCGAGTGGCGTTGCGTCCGGCGCGATCCTCCCATATATAGCATTATAATCTGGAAGCTTCCTCCGATTCTCGAGATTTGCACGGAAAAAGTGGCCGCCTTGGGAATCCGCTCACTCCGAGCGGCACATTTAGCAGTATATCTCACGACCCCTGTGACTGTTACGCAATCTGACTCTCTCGTGCTCTAGCTGTCAGTGATGGCTACTTGCTCGATCTCCGGCGTGGTGCCCGAGGAGCCCGTCGTCTCGCTTAAGTCGGGACATTTGTTCGAGAAAAGACTCATCGTCAAGCACATCGAAGCCTGCGGTCTCTGCCCCGTGACTCAGATGCCGCTTAGCCTGGATGATTTGCTACCCGTGAAGACTAGTGCACCCGTGGTTCGCCCTCGTCCGCCCACTGGCACTAGCTTCCCGCAACTGCTCCAAATGCTTCAAAATGAGTGGGATGCCATGGCTCTCGAGACCTTCACGATGCGCCAGAAGATGAACGCACTCAAGCAGGAGCTCGCCCATGCCGCGTATGAGCAGGATGCGGCTAAGCGCGTCATCGCGCGCCTAATCGCGGAGCGTGACAGCGCCCTCGAGCAACTCAAGAACGTCGATGCCAACGTCGCTCGTGCCGTGGAAAGTGCGTACAAGAGCGCTCCTGGTGCAGCAGCGGGTTCTGCCACGGGCGAGGCCAAGACTGCCCCTGCCGCGGCTTCAGGAGACTCCATGGACGACGGTGGCAAGACCAAGGGTATCCCTCAGGATGTCATCAAGCGCATGGAGGCGGGCCAGCAGCGTGTAGGTGGTGGTGTTCGTACCTCAACGGTCAAGCAGCGCCAGGCTATGGTGCGATCAGATGCGCAAATGAAGGAATTGGTAGCTTCGGAAGCTCAAAAGCTCGTGGAGAACGCATCAGCAACCGCGTTTGCTCTGGGAGGATTGACCGGAGCCGAGAGCACAATCGGCTCGGTCGCACTGGTAGGCACGGCTTCGGGCGCAGTACAGGCATATTCCGTTTTGAACGGCAAGGTTAAACTAGTGAATCAGTATCAGTTCGGTGCAGGAGCCGTTACAGCTATCGCTACGCACGTTGGCACTCCCGGTGCGGCAGTCGTTGGTACTGCGAATGGCACCGTTTTCTCGGTCTCGTACGACAATGGTGCAGCCGTGGCAAGTGGAGATGCGTCTGCCGAGCTCCAGATCGGCCGAGTCAGTGCGATGCAGTTAAGCGCGGATGTTGCTGCGAAGGCTGGCGGTGTTGTATCAGTTGCCCTCCACCCTGCAGGTGATGTCGCAGTCGCTTCGTTCGAGAACGGCACGTGGGCCGTGTTCGACGCGGAGTCGGCTCGTGCTGTCGCCGTCGTTCCTCCGGCTACGGGTGCTGGCACCACGCGTGTTGCGCTTCACCCTGATGGTAACCTCGTTGGTGTTATTTCCTCTGGCTCGAACAAGCTCCAGATTTATGACACGGCCACACAGAGTTTACTCTGCACTATTGATGTCTGCCCCGAAGATCCCAGCGCTGGCATTAGTGCTGTTGTGTTTAGTGAAAATGGACTCAACTGCTACACCTTTGACACAACGGGTGCTGTCAAGTTGTGGCAGTTGCGCAAGCCCGACCAGCCACCCAAGGCAACTGCTAAGCTCCCCATCAGCGGTGGAAGCAGATTCGGTTCACTGGTAGTTGATGCTTCCGGTTCGTATGTGATTGTAACGGTGGATAACACATGCTACATTTACACAGCAAAGGCGTTGGCTGAGGTAACGTCCAAGTCTGCCTCATCATCCGGCGTATGCTTCGCTGCAATTGGCGGTTCGGACGCCCACCAGACTATAGTGGTTTCTCCCTCGCACATTGAAGTCTTCACGTGTTGATCAGGCTGGAGAGTAAGTAGGAGGGGTAGTGTCTTTTCGATTAGCGCACACCAGCAGTTACATCAACCACCGACCCTAACCACCGCCACATCACGTCAGAGCGTCAGCATCCAGGTGTTGGCTTGACCCTCTCATTACACAATCGGTATCGCGTCCAGTTGCGACTACGACCTAGAGCATGGTTGCGAGTGACTGCACGTGGAACCTGCAAGTAGATTTCATGACCCTGTAAATATTGTGAATTGACCGAACAATTTGTGTATTCATAAGGCTAATTGTGAAGCTATCGATAACGTGCGTAGCTTCCGGACATGTGTGTAGTGCTCAGTTTTAGTACCGTAAAAGGTAAGCAGCGTTGTCTCGAACAACATAAAGCAAAGTCGATTTCGTCATCGTTGAATGAAACCTAGGAACTAATGTACAGAGATTGTAGTAGGGGCTGTGCTCGCTGTGAATGGATCAATCGCAATCACTCACGACCAGGAACACCTTCTAGAAGCCTCAGAACCAAGCGGTTGAGGGCAGGGTTCTCCATCGCAGCACCAACGCGTTCTTTGTCATTGATTTGCTTATTGACTAGATGAGGGGGGCAGGACGCGCAGGGTGTGAATAGAGCAGTAAGCTTTGAACCTCAAATCTACATCAACACATGCATACAATCAAAGGGCTATAATCACTTGGCATCGATTCAAGTACGTACTGTCGTGCTCTTGCAGATGAGTACCCGGCTGGATTTTGATCGAGTACTTGATTCCTGGGATTGATGTTGACACTGCGTGCGCAAGACACAGCCCGATCGTTAGGGCTTGACTGCAGTGTGGGACAGTAGGCTTGTAAATCACCTCAACCATCGGCTTGCCTGTCTCAAACCGTGAGACAGTTATGCTGCGCTCGCGCACAATATACAAGTCTTCCAAGCTGTAGTTGAACTCAGGATCTTTGATACGTGACACCATATCCCAAATGACATCTCGGACGTCTTGAAGCTCCTCGTCTTCCAGAGGCTCTACTTCATCATCCTCAGCCTCAACTTCCGGACGTCCGGGTACGATTCCACGAAGACGGTCGGCTCCAGCAGCGACTGGAACATTCGGAGGCAAGTCCGAGCCCATCAATCCCTCTCCTCGAGTGGAACTTCCCTGGCCATACCTTGGCTTCACAATGGGATTGGGGTTGTCTAGCCCCGCACCAAACGAAGCCCCTGAGCCCGACCCTAGATCCATCTTTGAGAGTGCTGACTCGAGTGACTTGGTTCCGCTCTGAGACACCTCGCCTTCGCTCGTGGCTGTCGATGCAGCTTCTGAACCTATCCTGCTCTTGGCCTCCACTGTTGTTTGCTCTCCACGTGCGCTGCCTGATTCGGTTCGTGAAGCCATGTTCTATCCGTGACAAGTCACCGAATCGACAGGGGTCCTTCACGGGTGTTGGTGCAGCCTTCTGACACAGGACAAGCGGTGTGATCTAATCAGGGCTTGCTTGTGTTTTCCACGCACCGACTGTCGCGCCAGGGGCGCTGCGTGTGGAGTGTTCAAGTAGGGTTCCTCGCTTGAGGAGAGCTGCACAAATCGTGGTGTGTCGGCGGTAATGCGCCTCTGCAGTTGCTCTGATTGCGGTACTATTCGATAGAGCACGCCGTAAATCTCCAACAACTGCTGCTGCTGGACCGAGGCAGTGACCACCACGCGCGTAAAATGCCGCCAAATATCCTCTCCGGACTGGGCCAAAACCTTCCCGCGCGAATTTCTGGGCCAGGACGGATAGACCGAGTTCGTCCCACTGTTCGCACTCGCTTCGCAGCAGGTTTTGGAGCGATCCACGCTGGGAACGCACCTGGAACCCAAGTACTGCCCCCCATAAGGGCACTCGATCCTTGCATTGCACGCAGTTACAAGGCCCGGCACGAGCTCGCAGTAGCAGATCTAGACCCCCAACATGGGTATCAAGGGACTGTTGTCAGTACTGAAGCCACTGCAGAGGGTGGTACCGTTGAGCATGTTCAGGGGCGAGACAATTGCGATTGATGCGATGGGATGGCTTCACAGAGCATCGTATACTTGCGCATTGGAACTCGCACTGAACTTCCCCACGGATCGCTTCCTATACACTATCATGGGCTTTCTTAAGACAGTACTCGCTGCGGGGATCAAGCCCGTGCTGGTGTTCGATGGCGCCTCACCGCCGCTCAAGAGTGATGAGTCGTCTCGCCGTCAGGAGCTCAGACAAGATGCTGTCAGGCGTGGTATCGAGGTCCTCGAGGAGAATGCCGACGTTGTCAAGGCCTCAGAGCAGTTCCAACGCGCCATTAGTGTGGATTCATTCATGATCAAGCAGTTTCAAGCCCTCCTGCGTCGGGAGTCGATTCCGTTCATTGTCGCACCTTATGAGGCCGACGCGCAGATTGCCTTGCTCTACGCAAGGAAGGTGGTCACTGCTGCGATCAGTGAGGACTCAGATTTGCTTGCTCTGGGCGTGCGGCGTCTCATCACGAAGCTGGACAAGAACGGAGACGCGACACTGGTTGACCTGCGTCCTGAGACGCTTGCCAAGTTCCTTCCGTTTGGGATTGTGCGTTTGCCAACTCGCGAGGATTGGGAACGCCATCGCCGTGAGCATCGTGGATGGTGCAGAACCGGTATGGAGTCCAAGGCCGCTGCGGCGGTGACCGCATCGTTGACACGGAGGTATTCATCGTCCCCGTCAGACTTGAAGCAGCAAGACGCGCCGCCGCAGCCGCTCCCAGATAAGGTCGTCGTTGGTGGAGATCTCGCGCCTGCTACCCGGGCAGAAAACGGCAACGAGGAAAGCAATCCTACAATGGATCGTGCCACCGCGAGTTCAGATGTTATGAGCCCAGGTGACCAAGCAAATCTGTCCTGCGTAGATGACCTTTCACTGGATATCGGATCCTCTTCTTTGCCACTGGGCAGGGCGCCGGCATCCTCACCTACGAGCTCGACAACTTTAACCACCCCCATTGCGTATAAGCATGACAAAAAAATTGATGCATTTGAGGTCCTCTTGAGACGCAGAAAGTCGCCTTCATCGCCTGCAACACTGGCTCAGACTAGTGGAGCTTCTAACTCAAACGCTGCGACCACGGGGTCACCTGCTGATGACTCAGCATCACCATCTGCTTCGATCGCAGTGACACCCCCAGCAAAGGAGTCTAAATCACTTAAGCCCACGCTGATTTCCAACTTCTTCCAGAAGCTGTCACCAGGCCAATCGAAACCATCAGGCGAAATCATTATGGCGAGTGAGACCGACAGCATTGAAGAGAGCCCGCATAGTTCCACGCCTATTAAAGAGGTTTCCATTCTCGACGATGATGACATCAACGACGATGAGATTACATCATTTACTCAAATGCCTGGGCCTTCAAGGCCATCACGACCACCGGCGCTATCCAGGTCTTCTAATAGCAACCAGTCATTCCTCGATGGACTCGATTGGAACATTGACCTCGATCAAGTGATGAAAGATGCTTCGACAAACGAAGTGCCCAGCCTGCTCGAGTGCAAGCATTCGACGGCAGAGCTCTATGAGAGGTTCACTGCTATGCAACGCGCAGAGTATTCCAACGCGCACTCTAATGACGGGATGGCCCAGACCTGGACGACGACTGTCTCGCCGGTGAATGGTCACCCCTTGTCACAAGCGGATTATGAGTTCATCCTTACGATTGCAAGTTTGGCTCCCTACCAATTTTTGGAATTGTGTATACTGGCTGGTTGCGATTATCTACCTTCACTCCCCCGCATTGGCATCAAGACTGCAGCCAAGATGCTGCGCAAATTCATGTGCACCGATTGCTTGATACATCAGCTCACCAGTCCGAGCAGAAGTAATAGTAGTCCTTCCAGTCCTGGATTTGGACGCGGCAACGATGTAGACCCCGTCCTTTCTACATACCATGGACTGTTCCATCGCGCACGACTCGCCTTCTGGCATCAGATCGTATATGACCCTGAGAGCAAGCGGTTCGTATATTTGTCACCACCGCCGCGATCACTGCTTCAGCGTTTCCCCCACTCACCTGATAGCGAACCGGGCGCACTCAATACCCCAAACTCGGGAGGTGATATGGTATTTCCAAGCCAATTGCTTGTACCGCTCTCTGAGGCTACAGAGATCTTTGAGCGCGCTGTTCGTCAGATGGGGAGGGATCCTGAAGCAGAGCCTATGGTGCAACACATGCGTACGCTCGCGAAACAGGGCTCTGGAGCAAAATTCGTGCCAATGGAGGCACCGTCGTCTTCGGAGCGGCTCGACACGTACGATACTAAGGCGTTGAACAAAACTATTCGTCGGTGTTTCCATCGACACGTGGGAACCTTCGGCCTGGTTGAGGGGTACGGTGAAGTCAGCCTCGAGGACCTTGCGAATATTAGCCTTCAATGCGCTTGTGGAAGTCAGCAACTAGAAGATGAAATGACGAATCCATGCCCTGCACATGGTACCCTCGATATGTGTTTTGCTGGCTACCCACTACCGGATGAAATTGCTCCGCTTATTGCGGAAGGAGATGTGTCAGCGCGTACGCTCCGCCGCCTCCTCCCAGTCGAAGATGAGCAACAGCAGCTGCTCGAGTTGTTCCGCGCGTCCTTACGTGAGCCAGACAGCTACACAGCTGAAGCGGTCAAACAAATGTGGAAGCTTAGGATTTGCACTCCTGCCCTCGCTGAGGCGGCGCATGGGATTGTAGAGCTTGAGGGCTATGTCCCGAGTGCGTTCGGTTCTGATTCATCTATGGCGCCAGGGAGGACATTAACCGAGGGTTCAATGAGACTGATGTATAATCAAACGAGCACAGGCGTTCGCTCAGGTTTGGGAATCAAGTCCAGTCGCGATGCGGTTGAGCTTGCGCTTGAAGTCCAACAAGAGTCTGCACAACAGAAAATGACCGCATTTGTCGATTCGCTCTTGAATGGAGCCGAGTTTTCTACATTCGTTCAGGAGTCTTTTGATACAGCAGCCGAACAAGCTGTTAGCGTATCAAACCGACCCGAAGCAAACGAGGTCTCCCCAATCCGGCCCAAACTTTCGATTAAAGAAGAATCCAAACCTGAGTTCGTGATTGATGCGAAGGCCCTTCGCGCCTCTTCCATTCCTGACTCATCTCCTTCAGAAATGCAAGAACTTGAGCCTTGGGTCGAGCTCCTTTGCGGGCTCGTTGGTGCACCCGAATTCGGAGAGCATAACGATGCCCCAGAGATGGAATTAGGCCAGAAGCGCAAGTCTGTAATCGAACATGAACCTAAACGGAAAAGTGCATCGCTCTTTACTTCACTTGCCAAGGGTTTCAGCGCTGAGGCTTCTGACAGTAATGTTCAGCAGCACGTAACTTCTTCAGCCACCGCAACAGTTGGAGCTGCGCTTCCCTTCATCTCATCAACTAGTATCATGACAGGTGGGACCAAGCTTATTGCCGCAAGCGGTTTGTCGGGTGTGCAGACCATTCTCACCTTCAAGACAACAGAAGCTACGCAACCAAGACCAAACAGTTTGGCAGCCACGGGAGACGTGTCACCGCCTCGCTCACAATCTGGCACTGCCACTGCCACGAAAGTTGAGCCGAAGCAGAAGCGTCTCACAAGCTCCTTGAAAGCCGCGTTTGACTCCAATCAAAAGGACACATCTCGTGATTTGTTTGGCGCGGATGATGACTCTCGAAAGGACAAGAAGAAGATCTCGTCCTTATTTGGTTCGCGAGGAAGCAGTAGTAGTGGTGGTGCTGGGGCGTTTATCTCTGTCGATAACCCATTCGCGCCGATTGATGCTCTCTTCGATGCGCCCACCAAGTCATCAAGCTCAAGCACAACAGCCACATCCAAAGTATCCAAGGCACCTGTCCCCGAGTTCGGTTTCAGTCCACCGAGGCGAAAGGCTCATTAACCCGTCAGCTGCCCGAGTCATTGAGCTAGACTGGCATTCAGTGTCCCGTTCATGCCGGGGCGATGTACAGTAGTAATAAATCCAGTGTACACTTCATTATTCAATGCTGAATGACTCTTCTTTGTATGCATCAGTCTCACCACCAACGTGGTCGTTGCCAAAGCACCGGATATACCCGAGTGTCGCAGCTTCCAATTTAAAATACGATCTTTTAGCCGCATGCGGTTAAAACGGCCGCTCAACATCACATTTCCAAAGAGTAGATATCTCGCGACAGGGCATTGTGATGGGTCTGTCACGCATTTCATCGAGTAGGGTACTCATGTTGAACTTCATTAACTCCACTCACTCCTCGCAAAGCCCTACTGCACGTGCGATATTCGCGACCAAAGAAGCCAGTTAGCGGTTATCCCCATTCTAGAGCTTAGTTTCGCTCAGTGGTGAGCTGCATCAGATGAGCATACGCAGTGATAACCCATTCTCTACCTTCACTGGTGGAGTGGGATCTCATATCGCGCCCGTGAAGCCGGCGCGCACGCAGGACCGCGTCTACCCCTGGCTCCATGCCTGGTCAGACCCTCTCGCGGGTGTTCATACCCAGACTCCCAACTTCATTACATGTGGTACGTGAGGAATCCGCCTTGTTCGATACACTCTTGCCTGACCTGCTGCTTGCCTTAGTTTCGTCCACTAACTCATTGTTCGAATCTGTGTTCCAACCACTCAACTGATGTTCAGACCTTCGAGGAGATGGAGACGAGAGACTGGTCATCGCCAACCGCACGCGACCACCTAAAATTCGCGAATACCGTGGCACAAAGCTGCTTACAGAAGTGGTCCTTCCCGATTATCCAATAGCCATGGCCTCCTTTTATCCCGAAAGACCTCCTCAAGATCCGTCGACTGCTGCGATGGGAGGGAAGCAACCGGCCAACGTCCCGTCGGTGGCGGTGGCCATTTGTGACCATCTATTTGTTTACCGTGCTCTCCAGCCCGAGATGAAGTTCCGCGTTCCTCCAGCGTCCCTTCCGCGAAATGAGCGACCACTCTGGATGATGCTCAAACAAGACTTGGCTTCGATCTCGAAGGAGTTCCCAGGAATTGATACTCAATATGCTGTAGAGCATGCAGCACTACTGGCAAACAGAGCCTTGGGCCGCACCACCCCGGTGATGAGTACTCGAACTGCCGCTGGAAGTCCCGCGAGCGGCACCGAGGTCCCGAAAATTGATGAAACCACTCTGAACAACGCAGCAGCAAAGGTCTCGCAGGTGATGCGAACGTTTGTCCTGAAACTCAAGCACATGCGAGATAATCTAGCTTCTCCCACACCCCTTTCCCCATTGGCTAAGGAGCTCCTTGGAATGTTCTTGGGAGGAGGTAACCCAGCACCAACATCACCAACTTCACCATCATCGCCATCATCCACGACGTCCTCACCTCCGATCCCTGAACAAGTCGTTCCTTCGGACGGAATAGCTGCGGATGGACTCCCTGTGCTCAGTGGCTCTCAAATCATCTATGCTTACCGAATTACAGAGGGTCCTCTTGAAGTGCCGACCTGTGCGACTTGCCTGGCGACCGTACCTCGAAGTACTGGTTCGGGGACATCATCACAAGTCTCACACATCATCATTGGCACAGAGAACTCCAAAGTCCACGTCCTCAACGCACAGGCGACGGAGGTTATGTTCACATTAGATCTTCCTTCCCCACCCACAGCAATTCAGACTTTGGGCTACATCGATGTCGACTACCAATTTTACATCTCTTGTCGTGACAACAACATTTATTGCGCGAAGAAAGATCGGCCACTCAGTCTTGTTGTTAGCGCTGAGGGCCAGCTGGTAGAGTTTGCCCTTGGTGATCGTATGATTTACGTAGGTACGTCGGATGATTGCATCCGTGCCTACACAACGCATGGCAAGCTGGATATTCGTGTCCCCACTCCGGAACCAATTGTGGGCTTGTCCGTCCTGCGCTTACCACGCCAACCCGGTACAGAGGCATTGCTTGTCGCACTTCGCAGTGGTCGAGTGCGACTGATGTGTGGTCGTGAGACTATCGCTGAGCTCAACAATCCGCTGGAGGAACAGGAAATTCAACAAAGACAGTTGTTAGGCAACAACGATCCCGATGCCCCGCCGGTGAAGATTGATGATCCTGTTACTGCCATGCGGTTCAGCCCCTATGGACGTGAGGAGGCTGCGCTGTTGCTTGCATACCGTTCTGGCGCCGTGACGGTCAAATTTCTGCATCGAAAGTTCACAATTCCGTCGAACTCGTCGTTGAACACCGTTCCACCTCCTGAACAAGATGTCCCTCTGGATATGCCTGTCTTGACATCACTCTTCCTCCAACAAGCAGAGCGCCTGCGGGAACAAAGTATCGATATCCATCACAGATTTGAAAAGGATCTTTGCAAGTTGCGACTCTTAACGGCGAAAACGTACCTGAATATTCTCACAGGGGCCGAGGGACCGGTGTCATCGAATCTTGCTGCTTCACTACGCGTATCGGCCAATGTGCAAGGTTTAGGACCGAAGTTCAAGTTGCGCATCGATATTTCTAATATGTCTCCAAAGCCCCTTCATGGATTGGTACTTTCAATCGCCCATGATCCTGCAGTGACTCGCGTTTCCCCACCTTCCATCAAGTTACCAGCACTCTTTACAGGCATTGAATACCCATTCTCATTCACCGTTACAACAATTGCATCGGTAAACTCTGTCGTCTCATCAGTTTCAACCGAGTTCAGGAAGGCAACAGCAATCAAAGCGGCGGCTGCTGCCGACGACGACGAATCTTCACAGCAACAGAGCAGTGTACCACAGTTCATGGCCGTAGGTGTCGCAACGAACGTAAGTGTGCAGATCATTGCACCTGCGTCGACCGTGCCTCTCATTTCGTCTTCAGTCCCAATCCCAGCTCCTCAAGTTCCAATGGCTACACAAGAATAGTCAGTTCGACTCGATCCTCCTCCATACAGCAGGTAAATATACAAAAATTGACTTCAGGGAGATTTATTCGGTTGTTAATTGCATATGCACGAGTGTCACGAGTTTTCATTGGTTTATCACAAGGTGCGAATGTGCACTTAACCATAACGAAAAGAACCAAAAAAGAACCAAAGAGATCGTTTCGGCGAGAATCAGTGCACGGATTCCTCGCTCGTGGATCTGATGGAGGCCACATTCCAAAGTGGGGGCATTTGACAAGAAATTAACTCAACGGAACAGGTGGGAAACGCAGGTGAAAGAAAGGAGCAACAAATCAATTATTGGTCATCCGACGCAGGAGGTGGGGGTACATCTGCATCGTTGCTTTCGGGTTCAGGGGGCGGGGGAGGTGGCGGAGGAGCCGGACCGCTTGGTCCATCGGTTGCCTCAGGATCCACTGCGGCTGGTGTCGGTGCCGGTGCCTGCACTGGTGCTGCTGCTGCTGCCGCTGCCGCTGCCGCTGCT
>Ga0182741_1001913_pt1 | contig 25413 bp, 16 predicted proteins | sample eDN5th37CBELigOP_FD_128874 | JGI IMG/M metagenome (GOLD analysis project Ga0182741, IMG submission 128874) | Enriched Organic Plus compost microbial communities from Emeryville, California, USA - eDNA 5th pass 37_C BE-Lig OP (version 2) (version 2) ... | reverse complement strand
GCCGGCGTTGTCGATCATCGCGCTGAACGGCGGCTCCACCGCGCCGCTGACACGGATGTTGTCCACCATCCAGCCCCAATCGCCTCCGACGAGATCGGTCGCCATCCGGAACCGGAAGCGGACACGGCTGCCGGCCAGGGCATTGCCGAAAGCGATGGTCTGGCGGCTGACGGCGGGACTGATGCCACCGTAGCCCTGCAGCGGCGACTCCGGGTCGAGGGCTGCGACCGGGCCGTCGTAACCGCCTTCGGTGAACGCGCCGCCGACGGAGAACACATCCCGCCAGGGCCCGTCGTCGACGCTGATCTCGACCGTGCCGCCGTCGCAATAGGCGGGCTGCTCCTCCATGCCGCAGTAATAGTCCGGGTGGAACTCGAACTGGTAGTCGGTATCGAAGCTGAAGCTGAAGTCGCCGGCACCGACCTCGATTGGCGGCGAGATCAGCATGGCCTCGCTCTGCATGGGGTTGTCGGGCACGTACCAGGCGTTGCTATCGCCCAGGTCGTAGACGTCCCAGCTGTCGCCGGTGCCCTCGAGCGCGGTCGTCCAGTCGGCCAGGGTCGCCGGCACGCGTTCCACGTCATCGACGTTGTATACGTTCTTGCGCAGGTCGTAGTTGACGAACGTGTAGAACGAAACCGGATCCGGTTCCAACACGTCGAAATCGGCCTCGCCCACCTGCGGGAACTCCACGTCGAGCACGAGCATCTCGGCGGTGCCGGCGCTACGCAGCGCCATCGGGATCGAGCCGGTGGCGATGCCGTCCTCGCCGAACGGACCGAAGGTCACGATCCCGCCGTTGCCGAACTCCACGTCGGCCTCGGAGCTGAGCTTGGCGGTCAGGCCCGACGGCAGGGCGACATTGCCGGTGTCACGCACGGACAGCGTCAGCAGCACGGTCTCGCCGACATCCCAGACATCGTCGCCGTCGCAATAGCCGCCGTCAGCGCTCTCGTACTGGGTGTCAAGCTCGGCGTCGACCAATTCGAATACGCGCGCCCGGGCGGCGAAGCTCTCGCGCACGCCGGCGTGAGAGGTGGACCAGCGCTCGGGTGCCAGCGCGCCCATGCCCATGCCGTACTTGGCGAAGGAACGGATGGCCAGTTGGTAGTCGTCCGCGTCGGTGGCCTTGACCGCGGTCAGCAGGCCGTCACGGGCTTCAAGGAAGGTCGGCGCCATCGGCGTCAGCTTCAGCCCGGCGATGACGTAGTCCTTCATCCGCTCCTGCGCCTGCTCGAAGCTGTAGCGCGGGTCGTTGAGCAGCGAAACGTAGAAATCCCAAAGGGTGTTGGCCCAGATTTCGCCGGCGTTGTGCGGCTCGGCGTTATGGGCACGATCGAAGGCGATCGGCGCCGTGTTCGGCAGCTGCACCCCGTTCTCGATGTGCTTGAAGGTCAACGGGAAGATGCTGGGATCGACCGAGTACGGCGCGCGCCGGATGCCGAAATAGTCTCCGCGCAGCACCCAGGTGCCTATCGGATAGGCGCCGCGGAAACCGGCGTTGCTGGCTACCTCCAGGTCATCCGGACGGACCATCAGCATCAAGGCGCTGAAGTCGGCCCAGCCCTCGCCCAGTCCCATTCCCTGGTTGTTGAACAGGCCGTTGCCGTCGCCCACCAGGCGAGCGCTGACGTAGTGGAACCACTCGTGGGCGACGACGGCGTTGTCGAGGGAGCCGTCGAGATCCTTGCCGATCGCCCGCGACATGGTGACGCTGACGCCGCCGGGCAGCGCGGCGCGAAGCTGTTGGCCGGCGGCATGGGTGATGCCCAGGGCCGGAATGGTGACGCCCGGGTCCGCTTCGCCGGTCACGGCCGGCGGCCATTCGTCATCCACATAGTCCGCGATCAGCACGCCGCGGGCCCCGGCCAGCTCCGCGTTCCACACCTTCTCTTCGAACCGGCAACCGCCGCGGTCGATCAGCACGATCTTATCGGCAACCTCGACCGGATTGCTCAGCGCCTCGCAGCCGTCGGCCGGCACCGCCGCCGCCAAGGCGCCGGTCAGGTCGAAATCCTGCGGTCCGAAGTTGGCCACTCCGGCGGCCAGCTCGCCCAAACCGGTCGCCGTCAGCCGCACCGAATCGTGCCCGTTGAACAGGTACATCTGCATGACCGGGCTTTCGCCGTCGGCGGGGGTCCACATGTTGGCGTTGTTGCGCCCGCTGTAGTCGTGCGCCTCCGCCAGCAGCGGATCGCCGCCGAGGCCGCCGCGGCCGAAGTTGTCCATCTGCGCGTTGCCGGCGGCCTCGTCGAAACCGTTGCCGTACCACCAGTCGTGCAGGTAGTTGTTGACGTAGAACAGGCTGACGATGGCGGCATTGCGGCCCTGGCTGGTGCTGGGGTCGAGATCGGCGCCCAGCACGTAGTCGAAGATCCGCGGCCCGGTGATCCGTGCCCGGAAGTCGCCGGCCTCCTGTTGCAGGCCGTCCGGCGGGAACAGGTCGACATAGGCGTCGACGTTGTTGCCCACGGTCTCGGTCGCGTCGGCCGGCAGCCACGGATCGCCGGTGGCGATCGGGCCGTGCGCCAGCGTCACCAGGTTGGCGGGAAGCACGATGCGCGGGAACTGCTGGCGCGGATCCAGCACCGGCGCCGGCACCCGGACGTTGCCCAGCGGGCTGTCGTAGGGCGCCATCTTGCCGGTGCTATCGGCGTAGGTGCGGTAGCTGAAGGCGGCATGCGCCATCTGCAGGTTGCGGAACAGCACTCGGCCGTCCTCGGCCGAAACGACGTAGCCGTAGGGATAGCGATTGGCCAGATCGATGCTGCTGACCCGCAATTCCAGATACCAGGCCGGCACCATGCGCCCGCCGAGCGGGTAGTAGACGCGCTTGGCGCGCGGCGTGCCGGTAACGCGGTACTCGCCGCGCTGCGCGCCGACCCGGAACCGGGTGTAGGCGCCGGCGCGGCCGACCGCGGTCAGCGCGTCCGGCCGCAGGAAAACGCCCGACTCGGCCGCCGCCCGCGCGATGGCCTGTTCGGCGCTCAGGATGAAGCCCGCTTCGGCGCGCTTGGCGGCCGGATCCGAACGCTTGCGCGGCGCGAAGTAGCCGGCGGCGGCCAGCGGCCGCAGGTCGCGGTCCAGCGCCACGCCCACCCGCCGGCCGAATACTTCCAGACCGTCGTGGACCTGCTGCAGATTGACGATCACCGGGCCGCGCCCGGTGTCGTGCTTGTCCACCAGTTTGGCCTCGTCGGCGTCGGCCGCGGCTATGCCCATGGGGCCACCGCTGCGCCGCAGGAAGGCGCGCGCGCTCTGCTCCGCCCGCATTTCCGGCCGGAAGGCGAACGAGAACAGCGCCGGCTCGGCCGGGCCGGCTTGAATGAAGGTCCGCACCCCAAGGCGCGGGTCGACCGCGGCCGAAACCTGGACTTGCTCGCCGCCCGGGCGTCGGCTCAGCGCGGTCGGTTTGAAGTCTTGTTTCGGCGCGCCCGACTTGGCTGATTTGGCGCTCTGCGCCGATGGCCGGGTACCGGCATCCGCTTCGGCCATCGCGGCGTCGTAGTTCGGCAGCGGCGCTGCCATGGCCAGCGCACCGCTCCCCCCGAGAATCACGGCCATGAGACCGCGCAAGGATCGCTTCATATTTGTTATTCCTTATTTTCATTGCGGCCGCGCGTGACCGGCCGTCAATAATCCGCCGCGATTCCGGCCGGCATAAACCGGAGAAACCGTGAAATGCTTCGCACTTGGGAGTGCGCGAAATATACAGCATTCATTAGAAAATTCTAACGAAATGAAGAGCCCTGGGGCGCCGACGCGCTCGTTCGCTCATGAAAAAGGCCCGGTCGGAAAACCGACCGAGCCTGCTTGAGTGGAGCGAGGGAATCGGCTAGCTACCGATCACACCGCCGTCTGCCCTTGTTATCACCACCACCGCCGAACGCGGGCGGCCACCGCCGACCACATCGGGCCACTGCGATTTCGGCCAGTTGCTGAAGGCGGTGGGGTTGGCGCGGATGAAGTCATCCATGGCCAGTCCGCCGGTCGCCGTCGGCCGGCGCGGGTGGCTGCCGACCTCGCCCGGGTGCTGCACGCCGATGAACATGGTCTTCAGGTCGGGCGTGAAGGTGATGCCGGTGATCTCGCAGCCGTCCGGTCCCACCAGGAAACGGCGGATCTCGCCGCTGACCGGATCGGCCGCCAGCATCTGGTTGTTGCCCTGCCCCACGTAGTCGCCCGCGTCGCTGAAGTTGCCGTCGGTCTGAATCCACAACCGGCCGGTACGGTCGAACGCCAGGCCGTCGGGGCTGTTGAAGGTGTTGTCGATGGTGACGTTGTCCGAGCCGGAGCGAAGGTCGCTGCGATCGGCATAGGCCACCGGGTTGCCGGCCAGCACGAACAGATCCCACTCGAACCGCAGGGCGGCGGCGTCGCCGCCGGCCTCGCGCCAGCGCACGATCTGGCCGTAGCGGTTGGCGGCGCGCGGGTTGACGTCGTCGGTGTCGCCCTCGGCGCGGCCGCTGTTGTTGGTCAACGTGCAGTAGACCTCGCGGGTCTCCGGATGCACGGCGACCCACTCGGGACGATCCATCTTGGTGGCGCCGACGGCGTCGGCGGCCAGCCGAGCCTTGATCAGCACCTCGGCCTGGCTCTGAAACGCGTTGCTGGCGGCCAGGATCGGGTTCTCGGCCTTGTCCAGCAGGATCCACTCGCCGTCGCCCATGAAGTCGCCGCTGGCCTCGCCGTCGCCGAACCGGGCGACGTACAGCTTGCCGCTGTCGAGCAGGTTGCGGTTGGCATGCGGGTTGGCCGGGTCGAACTTGCCGTCGGAGACGAACTTGTAGATGTAGTCGCCGGCCTGGTCGTCGCCCATGTACACCACCACCCGGTTGTCGGCGGCTAGCGTCATGGCGCAGTTCTCATGCTTGAAGCGGCCCAGCGCGGTGCGCTTCTTCGGGGTGGAAGTCGGGTCGAACGGGTCGATCTCGACGATCCAGCCGAAGCGGTTGGCTTCGTTCGGCTCGCGCACGTAGTCGAAACGGGCGTCGTGCTCCTCCCAGCGGTAGCTGGTGCCGCGGCCGCTGATGCCATAGCGGCGCTGGTGGGCGTCGCGGCTGTCGGCGCCGCTGGTGGTGCCGAAGTAACCGTTGAAGTTCTCCTCGCAGGTTAGGTAGGTGCCCCACAGCGTGTAGCCGTTGCCGCAGTTGTTGAGCATGCCCAACACCACGCTGCCGGTGGGATCGGCGCTGGTGGCGAGCAGCGGGTCGCCGGCGGCCGGGCCGGTCAGCAACATCGGCGTGTTGCCGTGGATGCGGCGGTTATAGGGCGAATCGAGCACCTGCTCCCACTTGCCCTCGGCATTCTTCCTGATGTGCAGCACGGAAGCGCCATGGGCGTGCTGTGCCTTGCGCACCTTATCCAGCGTCCAGCCGGCGCCGCCGTCCTCGCCCTCGGCACCGAACAGGTACTCGTAGTTGGTGTACTCGTGGTTGACCACCAGCAGCCCCTCCTCGCTCGACTTACCGTCGATGGGGAAGAAATGCATGCCGTCGTGGTTGTCGCCGACCTGACGCGCCTGCTCGGCGCCGCTGTTACTGCCATCGTCCTTCCAGGCCGGCGAGCTGGCGAACAGCGCCGCCCCCCATGGCGCCAACACGTCGGCGACATAGCCCTCGGGCACTGTGATCGCGTTGCCGCTGTTGGCGGCGATGGCACTGAACCCCAAGCGCGGGGTGACCGGTTCCGGATCGGTGCCGGGCGGCGGCGTGGCTGCGTCGTCGTCCGAAGACGAACCGTTGCAGCCGGCCAGCGTGCCGCCGAGGAAGGCGGCCGCGCCGAGACCGGCGCCGATCTTCAGGAAGCCGCGCCGGCTGACCGCGCGCTCGACCACGGATTGGAAGTGCTCGTTGGCGCTGAGGTTAGTAGCGAAATCTTCGGTATCGAGCTTTCTCATGTTTATTCCCTAGGCAGGTGGAGACCGTTCCCGCCGGGAATTCTCGATACGCCGTGTTGCAGCCTGGCTACGGAAATGTTGCGCGATGATGAGCCCTGGCCGGCGCCGCGGCGCGGCTCTAGCGCGCCTTCTCGAATGGCGCCGGGCGCTCCGGCGAGGCCACCAGGCGCAGTACGTGCGCCAGGAAGCGCGAGGTTTCGACCGTGCCCGCGCTCTTGTCGACGCAGAAGCGGGCGCCAAGCGCGCGGGCCCGGCGCCGGTCGGCGCTGGAGCCGCCGGGGCAATAAGCCATCAGCGGAATGCGCCTCAGCACCGGGTGCCGGTGCAGGAACCGCAGTAGCCGGTAGCCGCTACCGCCGCCGGCGAAGCGGGTGCTCACCACGATCAGGTGCGGCAACTGATCGGGCTGGCGCCAGCACAGCTGCCACAGCCGTTGCACGGCCTGGCGCATGTCGGTGGCGACGGCGATGCCCGACGAACTCTGCCCGGCGTCGCGCACGGCTTTCTCCAGCACGCTGCCGAAGTCGGTGTCGTCGATCAGTAATAGCCGTAAGCTGTCCATCGCTCCCCCTCGATCGATAAGTAACGCCTTATATAGGTGGCCGCGCCTTCTGGCCCAAGCACTCGTGCATAGGCGCGGCGACCGCGCGTCCTAGGGGTTGCCATAGCGCGGCGACGGCCCCGGAGCGGAAAGAACTTGTCTTTTCCGGACCGCCACGCCTAACTATGAACCGATAGGAACATAACGAGATCAGGCGCCCCGCACTGGAGACGCCTGACAGTGGGAAGCCTTAGTGATCCGGGACGATGACCATTGGCTCGAGCTAGCCGATAGCTTCTACTCCGCGGCAATCGGCGAATGCGCTTGGGAGACCGCGCTCGAGAAACTCGCGGCGGCCACCGGGTCGCGCAGCGGCGAGCTGATCGGCATCGGCGCCGGCGGCGCGATTCCCTTCAACATCCTCACCAACATCGATCCGTCGTTCCAGGACGCCTTCCTCGCCGTCGGCGGCGGCGACCCAGCCGTCAACCCACGCATTCGCCTCGGCTCGGCGGCGCCGGTGCTCAAGGTGATCACCGAGGCCGACTTCGTCGTGCCGAGCCGCGAGCAGCGCTCGCCGATGCAGGCGGAGTTCGACGAGTTCGTGCGCCGTTGGGACGTGCCCTCGATCTGCCTGACGCCCCTGGAGAAGCGGGACGAGCTGGTGGTCGGCCTGGCGGTCGTGCGCTCCCGCCGCGAGGGTCACATCCGCAACGAGCAGCGCGCGGCGTTCACGGCCTTGGCGCCGCACGTCCGCGCCGCGGTGCGCACCCATCTGGCGCTCGGCAACGAAGGCGCCGCGCTGATAGTCGGCGTGCTGGACGCGCTGTCGATCGCCGCGTTCATCTGCGACCGGCGCGGCCGGGTGCGATCGCTCACACCGGCCGCCGAGAACCTGGTCAGCCGCGATACCCCGCTGCGCCTGGTCCGGGGCGAGCTACGCGGCATCGAACCGGACAGCGACAAGCAATTGGCCGACGCCATCGCCGAGGCGGCCCGCTTCGTGCCGACACCGAGCCGTACCGCGTTACGCACGGTAATACTGCGGGGCAAAAGCAGCGACGCCGCGCCGTTGGTGCTCGACATCGTCGCGCTGCCGAAGCATGCGCAGGAACTCCTGTTCACGCCCCGGCTGCTGGTGGTGGCGCGCGGCGAACATGGCACGTCCGCTCGCAAGGCCGCCATCCTGCAAGCGGCGTATGGCCTGACCGCGGCCGAAACCGATATCGCCCTGCACCTGGCGGCGGGCAAGAAAGTCGAAGCGATCGCCGCCGTCCGCGGCGCCACGGTCGGCACCGTGCGTATTCAGATCAAATCGATCCTGGCGAAGGTCGGGGTCAGACGGCAGACGGAGCTGCTCGCCCGGCTGGCCGGACTATGAACGACACCATTCGATAGCCGACGCCCAAGGGAACTACCTAGCTACCGAAACCGCGTCCGCGCGCGCCATGCCGGATCGCTCCCGCTCCGGCGGCGTGTTGGTCCGAATGGACCATCGCACCGGCCGCGGCGCAGTGTTACTACTCCGCTCACACACAACCCCTGGGGCGGAGGATCATCGTCATGCGCCGTATCGCATCTTGGTTGGGCGGGCTGCTACTGTCCGGGCTGGCATTCGCGCCATGCGCGTCCGCCGCCACCATTTCTTTCTCCTGCATTACCGGAAACTCCGCGAGCGATTGCGCCATCGGCGAGCAGCAGATCTCCGCGTCGCTGACCGATCTCGGCGCCGGCAAAGTGCGATTCGACTTCCTCAATACCGGTAGCGATCCCTCCGCCATCACGGTCATCTATTTCGACAATGGCACCTCGCCCAGCCTGTTCGGCCCGGCCACGCTGATCGACGCCGACGAGAACGGCGGCCATGCCGGCGTCGATTTCACCTTCGGCAGCGGCGCCCCCGGCAATCTGCCCGGCGGCAATCCCATCGCCTTCACGACCAGCCCCGGCTTGATCGCCAGCGCCGACAACCCCAAGCCGCACCGCGGCATCAACCCGGGCGAGTGGTTGGGGATCGTGTTCGCGCTGCAGGCCGCGGTCGATTTCTCCGATGTCCTGGCGCAACTGGCGAGCGGCCAGCTGCGAATCGGCATGCACGTCCAGAGCTTCGCCAGCGGCGGCAGCGAGAGCTTCGTCAACACGCCCTACGCGCCCGTCCCGCTACCGGCCGCCGGCTGGCTGATGCTCAGCGCGCTCGCCCCGCTGTGGATGCTGCGGCGGCGTGGGAAGGCGCAGCTCGCCGCCTGATCCGCGGGCCGCGCCAACGGCCGCGGCCATCAGCATCTCCGCCACCCGCCCGCGCTTCGCTCTCCCGGTTCCGGGCCGAGCGAAGCGCGGGCTGTCTAGGCTTCCGTCGGAATTCGAGAGGCACGCCGCGGCCGTGTTTCGACCGCCGCTAGGTTCGGCCGAAATTCGTACCTTCCACGACTCTTTTCTCCATGCGCGGGCGCGCCCATATCGTCATGGCTCATCCGCCCGAACGGGCCATTCCAACAATAAGCCAGGGACGGTCACGCCATGGAAGGCATCCTCCTGCTTCTGCTGTCCGGCGCCGCCGGCACGCTATTGCTGCTCGCCATCTGGGAGCTGGGTCCGGAACGTCGCGTACTGCGCTCCGGCGGCGCCGACGGCATTCCCGAAGCGGCGACGAACTTCGCGGTAGTCGGGCATCTACCGCGCCTGCAGGTGGTCCACGCCGCCGCCGACGGCACGCTGTACGGCATCGACGACCACCATCTGTTCGTCAGCGAGGACGGCGGCCTAACCTTCCAGCGCCGCGGCGCCCTGCCGCCGGCCACGCCGGGCCCGATCGGCTATCTGAAGGACTGGCTGCTGCGCGCCAAGCTCACCCGTCGGCTGCGCGGCAACCGCGGTCCGACCAGCATCGAGGTGCTGTCCTCCGGCACGATCCTGGTGTTCTGGGGCCGGATCTTCCGCTCCGACGACGGCGGACGCAGCTTCGAGCCGGTGTTCGATCCGGCCGCGGCCGGGCTGAAAGCCGGCCCGTTCGACTACGGCGTCGGCACCGCGGTCGGTCCCGACGACACCGTCTACCTGGGCGAGTACACCACCGCGGCGCGGCCGCATCCGGTGCACATCCTGCGCGGCAGCGACGACGGCAGGCGCTGGGAGATCGCCCACCGCTTCGAACCGGGCGAGATCTTCCACGTGCACTCCATCACCTACGACCCCTACCGCCGGGGCTACTGGGTGTGCACCGGCGACTACGACCGCGAAACCGCCCTGCGCTTCACCGGCGACGACTTCAAGACCTTGACCGTCGCCGGCGGCGGCAGTCAGGACTGGCGCATCGTCTCGCTCATCGTCACCCCCGACTACCTGTACTGGGGCTCGGACAACGACCGCGAAGACGGCGCGGCGATCTTCCGCTGGGACCTGCGCACACGGCAGCCGCAGAAGCTGCAGCACATCGGCAAGGTCTCCTACTACGCCACCCGCCTGAGCGACGGCACCATGGCCATCGGCACCACCTACGAGCCGCAGAGCCCGTACACCAAGGCCAATTCGCCCAAGGCCTCGAGCGAAGTGTGGGTGTCGCGCGACGGCGAGCACTGGCAAGTGCTGATCGACCTGCCCTACGAACCGGTGCAACTGCCCTGGGGACCGGCGCGAGCGCAGATCGCGTTCCCCTCCGGCAAGCCATTGGATCGGCTGTTCCTGATACCGCGCTTCACCAAGGGCGACCCGTTCCGCACCGTGGTGCTGGAGCTTGGCCGGCCGCGGCCAGCCGTGGCCACTCGCCCCCGCGTCGCCGCGTCCGGCTGAACGGCGCGCGCCAAGCCGCCGCTTCCGTCGTCGCCAGAGCGTTCGCTTCCCCGCCAATCACCTACCGGCGGTTAGTCCATTCTTGCTATAGGGACTACGCTAGGTAGGCCGTAGCATTGGCCGTCTGGAAGAACCCTCGCTCGATGGAACGAGCGATCGGCACTCGGCAACCATGTTGCCGCGGCAGCAGTTCAAGCGACGGACCGCGCATCGGCGAGATGCGCTGCCCCAGCCATACCGGCACAAGCAAGGATGCACAGCCATGTCGTTGCCCCATCCCTTCGATCGGACACAAGACGCCCTCGCCGTTGCCCGCGCCCGCAGCGGCACACAGACGCTCGATGAGCTGAAAGCTGATTTCAAAGCGGCGCATGCGGCGGGGAAGCTGGCTTTTCGCTGCGTACCGCGTTCAGGCACGCAGGAGCGTCAGTCCTCCTTCCTCCGCGAGCTCGACGATCGCGCCGCCAATCCGTTCGCGATTCGGCAAGGCAGCGCACCGCTCTGCGGCCCTGCCGCTTTCCTCTACTGTGCGGCCAAATCCTACCCCGAGGTTTACCAGCGCTATGTTCTAGAACTGGCAATTCATGGCCACGCCAGGCTCGGCAAGCTGAACGTCTCACCGAGTCAAACGTGCAGGGATGCAACACCGGCAGCGAGTTCGATTAGCCCCGTCGACTGGGTCGCGCTCGCCAGCCTCCGCGATTCCACCAACGCCGCGTTCAGAATGAACGGGCCGGAATCCAGCATCGCTGGAATCACGCTACCGAACTCGATGCGCGGCTGGTTCGAGAAGTCCGGCCTGTTCTCTCAAGTCGAAGACCATACCTCGCTGATGAGCGGGATGACGGTGCACGACCTACTGCTCGCGGACCGAAAACACCGATTGGGCTTCCACGTCTGCATGCTGGTACGTGCCTCGGTGCTCGGCCACGTTGGTGGGGAACTCGGCACCAAGATTGGGAGAGACACGCCCAAGACGGTTGCTTTCACGCCGGACCACTGGGTGGTGCAAGCCTCGCCCGTATACGTTGAATACAAGCGCACACCACCCCCCTTGGAATCCATCCTAGGCCAACCGGGACTGGACCCAATGGATTTGCCTTTGAGTTTCTCCACTCATAGCTGGGGCTACCGGGACAAACCACTTGCTATCGACAGCCGGGTCAATCCAATGAGCCCTCGCAAGCTACTGCCCTACTTTTATGGATTCGTTTCCGCCAAACCGGCTTAAGGCGAGTTCGCAACCATGCCGCTGCGCGTACTCCTTGCCTTCGCACTGCCGCTGCTCGCAGGCTGCCCGGTCTCCTCGCGCACAGCCGCTCCGCCGCCGCCCACCGCCGAGGCGGCGCCGCTCGAGCGCATCACCACCCTCGACCTGGGCGAGTTGGTAGTGAAAGACGACGCCTCATACCCTCCAACTATCCGACGCCTCGACTACGCCGAGGACGGCCGCCACCTGCTCCTGCTCACCAGCACCACCCATCGCGAGCAACGCAAACCGCTCACGATCTACCACCTGCTGCTGCTAAACACCGAAACCGCGACGCTGGAGCGCAAGATTCCGCTGAGCGACATTCTTACCAGTGACGTGGGCATGTTCCTCGTGGGATTCCTTGATAACGAACACTATTTCGCCTCCAAAGATGACGATCTCCTGATTTTCCGCCTCGGCGAGAACGAGCCGAAACTACGCCACGTCGGCAGGGGCGGCGGCGATTTCGCCAACCGCCGCCATATCGCCGACTTCGGCTTCATGATCGACTGGCGCACGGGCCAGACCTACCGCGCCATCGTCGGCACCTTGGGCGTGAGTGATCTGACCGACGACGACTGGGTGATCTCGGGGGAACGCAACGGATACATCGCCCGCCACAATCCGGTTTCCGGCGAGTACCAGGAGTGGCGCAGCGGCTTCAGCTATCCGACGCCGTTCGCCTCCGCCAGCGGCCGCTACGTCATCGCCGCCGGGCCCGATCTCGATTGCCGCGTCTGGCGCGTGCCCGAACGCGAACAGGTCGGTCGCTGCAAACACCGCTGGTTCGGCGGCGGAAAGCGATGGTCCACCTATGCCGCGCATCCGACGCGCGAGCGCTTCGCCATCGCCTGGCGCGAAACCGTGCGCGTCTATGACATCGAGCCGTTCGAGCTGAAGGCGGAACTGCAACTCGACGACACCGCCCGCCAAGTCGCCTTCGCCGGCGAGGACAAGCTGGTGGCCCTCACCCAGCGCGACGTGCAGGTTTGGAGCGTGCGCGAGCAGCGCCTGATCGCCGCCGACCGAGGCGCGGCCATGCACTTCGGCGAAGCGCACGACCTCCCCCACACCGCCGAGCTGGTCAATCCCAACGGCCGGCAGATCGCGGTGGCGCGCAGCCATCGCGATCACAACGACATCACCTTCTACGCGCTGCCGGAATGACGGCTCGCTCGAGCGAGCGAGAGGATGGGGAAGAAAACGGCGCGGCCTGCGAAAGGAGGGGGGGATGGGGGGTCCAGGCCGCGCCACAAAACGGTTACTGAGCAGCGACGCCCTCGCCGCGCTCCAGTAAGCCGCCGCCCAGGCCGCGGTAGAGATCGACCGCGTTGGTCAGCCGCAGCTGGCGTGCTTGCACCAGGCCCTGCTGCGCGGCGAACAGCTCGCGCTGCGCGTCGAGCACGTCCAGATAGCTCGCCACGCCGCCGTTGTAGCGCTGCTCGGCCAGCTTGAACCGCTCCGCCTGCGCCACCGTCAACCGCTCCTGCGCCGCCAGTTGCTCGTCCAGCGCGCCGCGCGCCACCAGGGCATCGGCCACTTCCTTGAACGCGGTCTGGATGGTGCGTTCGTAGTTGACGATCGCCTGGTTCTTGCGCACCTCGGACAAGGCCAGATTGGCGCGGTTACGGCCGCCGTCGAAGATCGGCAGGGTGATCTGCGGCATGAACGACCACATGCCCGTTCCCGAGCCGAACAGATCGCTCAGCTCGCCGGACACGCTGCCCACCGTGCCGGTGAGCGAAATGCGCGGGAAGAAGGCGGCGCGGGCGGCGCCGATGTTGGCGTTGGCGCTGATCAGCCGCTGCTCGGCGGCGCGGATGTCCGGCCGCTGGCTGAGCAGCTCCGACGGCAGGCCGGCCGGCAAGTCGGCGAGGATGCGCTGCTCGGCCAGCGGCACCGGCGCCGGCAGCGACCGCAGCGGCGTGCCCACCAGCAAGGTCAACGCGTTTTCGGCCTGGGCGCGCTGCCGCGCCAGCGTGGCGACGCTCACCCGCGCTGACTCCAGCAGCGTTTCCTGCTGGCGCAGATCGAGCGCGGACGACGCGCCGGCGTCGTAGCGCTGCTGGGCGAGCTTGAAGCTGTTCTCGCGCGCGCCGAGCGTGTCCCGCGCCAGTTGCAGCTGCTCGGCCAGCGCCCGCTCGGCGAGATAGGCGCGCGCCACTTCCGCCACCAGGCTGATCTGCGCCGAGCGCGCCGCCTCTTCCGTCGCCAGGTACTCAGCCAACGCGGCCTCGCTCAGGCTGCGCACCCGGCCGAAGAAGTCGAGCTCGAAGGCGGCGACGCCCAGGCCGACCTGGTACTGGCTGGAAGTGACGGCCTCGCCGCTGGGCGACACCGATTCCGGGGTACGGGAACGGGTGAAGCTGCCTTGCGCGCTGACGCCGGGCAGGCGGTCGGCGCGCTGGATGTCGTAGGCGGCGCGCGCGGCTTCGATGTTGAGCACCGCCAGGCGCAGATCGCGGTTGTGCTCCAGCGCCTGCTCGATCAGGGCCTGCAGGCGCGGGTCCGGGAAGAACTCGCGCCAGCCGGTGTCCACCGCCCGCCGCGCCTCGGCGTTCTCGGCGTAGGCGCTGGGGGCGGCCGGATAGTCGGCGGCGACCGGCGCGTCCGGCTTGGTCAGCTCGGGCGCTAGGCTGCAGCCGGACAGCAGGGCGGCGAGCAGGAGCGAACAAGCGGCTGCGTTACGCATTGGATGAAACCTCCTGCGGCGCCACGCTCGAGTGTGCCGCCTCGAACTCGTGCTGCCGCTGGCTGCCCTTGAACAGCCGGCGGATCACGACGAAGAACACGGGGACGAAGAACACCGCCAGCACGGTGGCCGTGATCATGCCGCCCAGCACGGCGGTGCCGATGGCGCGCTGGCTGGCGGAGCTGGCGCCCGAGGCGAAGGCCAGTGGCACCACGCCGAAGGTGAACGCCAGCGACGTCATGATGATGGGGCGAAAGCGCAGCCGCGCTGCCTCCACCGCCGACTCGATCAGCCCGCGGCCCTGCGCCTGCAGGTCCTTGGCGAACTCGATGATCAGGATCGCGTTCTTGGCGGAGAGACCGACGATGGCGATCAGACCCACCTTGAAGTAGATGTCGTTGGGCATGTCGCGCAGCAACACGCCCAGCACCGAGCCGATGACGCCCAGCGGCACCACCAGCAGCACCGCGGTCGGGATCGACCAGCTCTCGTACAGCGCCGCCAGGCACAGGAACACCGCCAGGATCGACAGCGCGTACAGCATCGGCGCCTGCGCGCCGGACAGCTTCTCCTCGCGCGACTGGCCGGTCCACTCGTAACCGAAGCCGGGCGGCAGCTGCGCGGCCAGCCGTTCCATCTCGGCCATGGCCTCGCCGGTGCTGTAGCCGGGCGCGGCATCGCCGGCGATCTTCATGGCCGGATAGCCGTTGTAGCGGGTCAACTGCACCGGGCCGGCGGACCACTCGGCGGTGGCGAAGCTGGACAGCGCCACCATCCGGCCCTGGCCGTTGCGCACGTGCAGGTTCATCAGGTCGTCGGGCGAAGTGCGCTGGCTGGCCTCGGCCTGCACCACCACCCGCTGCTGACGGCCCTGGTTGGGGAAGTCGTTGACGTAGGACGAACCCAGGGCGGTGGACAGCGCGCTGTTGATGTCGGCGAAGGACACGCCCAGGGCGCTGGCCTTCTTGCGGTCGATCTTCAGCTCCAGCTGCGGCGCGTCGGGCATGCCCTCGGGACGCACCGCCGCCAGCACCGGACTCTGCGCCGCCATGCCGAGCAACTGGTTGCGGGCGGCGATCAGCGCGTCGTAACCCAGACCGCCGCGGTCCTGCAGACGGAAGCTGAATCCGGTGGCGGTACCCAACTCGGGGATGGGCGGCGGCACCAGCGCGAACACGATGGCGTCGCGGATCCTGGAAAAGGCGCCCATGGCCTGGCCGGCGATGGCGGTCGCCGACTGGCTGGCGTCGCGCTCGGACCAGTCCTTGAGGGTGACGAAGCTCACCGCGGCGTTCTGGCCGCTACCCATGAAGCTGAAACCGGACACGGCCACCATCTTCGCCACGCCGGGGTGGTTCAGATAGAAATCCTCGACCTGCTTGATCACCTCCAGCGTGCGGTTGGCGCTGGCGCCGGGCGGCAGCTGGATGTTGTTGAGCAGCACGCCCTGGTCCTCGGTCGGCAGGAACGCCGACGGCAGGCGCACGTACAGCACGCCGAGCGCGGCGACGATCACCGCGTAGATGGCCAGGTAGCGGCCGCTGCGCTTGAGGATGCTCGCCACCGAACCCTGATAGCGCTCGGTGCTGCGGGTGAACACCCGGTTGAAGGCGCCGAAGAAGCCCTTCTTCTCCAGGTTGTGCCCCTTCGCCACCGGCTTGAGCAGGCTGGCGCACAACGCCGGAGTGAGCGACAGCGCCATGATCGCCGAGAAGAAGATCGACGCCGCCAGCGACAGCGAGAACTGGCGGTAGATCGCGCCGACCGAACCGGCGAAGAACGCCATCGGGATGAACACCGCGATCAGCACCAAGGTAATGCCGACGATGGCGCCGGTGATCTGGCCCATGGCCTTGCGGGTAGCCTCGCGCGGCGACAGGCCCTCCTCGTGCATGATGCGCTCGACGTTCTCCACCACCACGATGGCGTCGTCCACCAGGATGCCGATGGCCAGCACCATGCCGAACAGGGTGAGCACGTTGATGGAGAAACCCAGCGCCAGCATGGTGGCGAAGGTGCCCAGCAGCGCCACCGGCACGGCGATGGTGGGGATGAGCGTGGCGCGCCAGTTCTGCATGAACAGGTACATCACCACGAACACCAACGCCACGGCCTCGACCAGCGTCTTGACTACGTTGAAGATCGAGATGTCGACGAAGCGCGAGGTGTCGTACGGCACGTCGTAGGCCATGCCGGCCGGGAAGTACTTGGACAGCTCGTCCAGCTTGGCCTTGACCGCGGTGGCGGTTTGCAGCGCGTTGCCGGTGGGCGAGAGCATCACGCCGATGGCGGCGGTGGGCTCGCCGTTGAGGCGGGCCGAGTACTGGTAGTCTTGGGCGCCGACCTCGATCTGCGCCACGTCGCGCAGGCGCACCACCGAGCCGTCGGGATTGGCGCGCAGCAGGATCTCGCCGAACTCCTCGGGGCTGCCGAGCTGGCCGGTCACCACCACCGAATTGCTGATGGCCTGGGTGCTGGGCGCGGGCAGCGTGCCGAGGCTGCCGGACGACACCTGGGCGTTCTGCGCCTGGATGGCGGCGGTGACGTCGGCGGGGGTGAGGTCGAGGCCCACCAGCTTGTCGGGGTCGATCCACACCCGCATCGCCTGCTCGGTGCCGAACAGTCGCGCCTCGCCGACGCCGGGAATGCGGCGGATCTCGTTGATCACGTTGCGCGACAGGTAGTCGCCCAGCTCGACGTCGGTCCTGCTGCCGTCGGGCGAGTACAGGCTGACCAGCATCAGGAAGTTGCTGGTTGCCTTGTTGACCTGCACGCCCTGCTGCTTCACCGCCGCCGGCAGGCGCGATTCGACCCGCTTCATGCGGTTCTGCACGTCCACGGTGGCCAGCTCCGGATCGGTACCGGGCTGGAAGTAGGCGGTGATCTGGGCGGCGCCGTTGGACTGGCTCTGCGATTCGACGTAGATCAGACCCTCGGCGCCGTTGAGCTCCTGCTCGATCAGGCTGGTGACGCTCTCATCCAGCACCTTGGCGGTGGCGCCGGGATAGACGGCCGAGATCACCACCGACGGCGGTGCGATCGACGGATATTGCGAGACCGGCAGCCGCGCGATGGACAGGGCGCCGGCGAGCATGATGAACAGCGAGATCACCCAGGCGAACACCGGGCGATCGATGAAGAATCGGGCCATATACGCTCCTGGAAGCTCGGCCGCCGCTATCGGCGGCACGCCCTCCCGCGCGGGAGAGGGTCTTCGGAAACACCTGTTCGGTAGCCGGACCCGCCGCCTGGCGCCTCCGGCTTCACATCGGCGCTAGTTGGCCTGCGCCCGCGGCGCGGCCTCCGCGGCCTTGGCCAGCTCCGGCTTGGCGGTCAGCGGGTTGCGCCAGGCCACCGGGTTCACCGGCGCGCCGGGCTGCACCTTCTGCAGGCCGTCGACGATCACCCGGTCGCCGCTCTTCAGCCCGTCGTCGATCACCCAGTGATCGCCGACCGCGCGGCCGACCCGCACCGGCCGCGGCGCGACCTTGCTGTCCTCGCCGACCACCATCACGATCGCGCCCTGGGCGCTGCGCACGACCGCCTGCTGCGGCACCGTGATCGCCTCCTTGGCAACCGCTTGCTCGATGCGAGCGCGCACGTACATGCCCGGCAGCAGGAAGCGCTCGGGATTGGGGACCTCGGCGCGCACAGTCACGGCGCCGGTGCTCTGATCGACGCTGATGTCGCTGAACAGCAGCTTGCCCGGGTGCGGATATTCCTGACCGTCCTCGGTGATCAACACGACCTGCGCCGCGCCCTCGCCGACGCTGGCCAGCTTGCCCGCGGCCATGGCGCGGCGCAGGCGCAGCAGTTCGGCGCTGGACTGGGTGAGGTTGACGTAGATCGGATCGATCTGCTGGACGGTGGCCAGCGGCGTCGGTTCGCCCTGACCCACCAGCGCGCCCTCGGTCACCAGCGCGCGGCCGATGCGGCCGGCGATCGGCGCTTCCACCGTGGCGTAGCTCAGATTCAGCCGCGCGGTTTCCACCGCCGCCTTGGCCGCGGCGACTTCGGCCTCGGCCTGATCGCGGGCGGCGACGGCGTCGTCGTAGTCCTGCTTGCTGATGGCGTTGATCTCGACCAGCGGCGCGTAGCGCGCGGCCCGGGCCGAGGCCTGCTTGAAGTTGGCCTCGGCCCGGGCCAGCTGCGCCTTGGCGCTGTTGAGCTGGGCGCGCAGCGGGGCCGGATCGATCTCGAACAGCACCTGGCCCGCCTTGACCTCGCTGCCTTCCTCGAAGGTGCGTTTCTGCACGATGCCGGCGGCGCGGGCGCGCACCTGCGCGACACGCGAGGCCTCCAGGCGGCCGGGCAGCTCCTGGGTCAGAGCCACGGGCTTCGACTCCACCGTCACCACACCGACCTCCATCGGCGGCGGCGCCGCGCCCGCGGCCGCGGCTTGATCCTTACTGCCGCAGGCGGTCAGAGCCGAAGCCGTGAGAGCGATGGCGACAACACGGCGCCAGGGCATGGTGTTCTGCATGCGAACCTCGAATGAGCGAATTCGGTGGAGCGAGTCGACTTGCACCGCCGGGCGATCGATCTCGATCGGAGAGGCCGCTTCACCGGCGGGGAGAAGATGATGCGGCGAGCTTACATTCATGCATGCATAAATGTAAACTCCCCTTGCACTGCGTCATGGCGAGGGAGCGTCCATTGGTTACTATCGAGGCGGCCTCTGGCGGAAATACATCAGCCAACGCCGCCTACGGAGAACGTGAAATTGGTAAGACGGACGAGGGAAGAAGCTCTACAGACCCGCGAGCGCATCCTGAACGCGGCCATAGACGTCTTTCACGAGCGCGGCGTGGCCCGACCGTCGCTCACCGACATCGCGCATCTGGCCGGCGTCACTCGCGGAGCGGTCTACGGCCACTTCGAGAACAAGACGGACCTTTTCACCGCCTTGGTCGCGCGCGTGCCCCTGCCCGCGGACGTGGTCTGCGACGCCGACTCCAACGCCTGCCGCCGCGATCCGCTAGGCACGCTGCGCGAATCCTGGGTGGGCTTCCTGCGCCAGGCGGCGACCAACACCGAACACCACCGCATCCTCGAGATCATTTTCCACCGCTGCGAGTTGGTCGCCGAAAGCGGGCTCATCCAGCAGCGCATGCACGAGGGGCACACCAACAGCATCGCGCGCATGACAGAGCTGATCAGCGCCGCGGTCGACAAGGGGCAACTGCCGGCCGATCTGGACGTGCCACGCGCGGTCAACCTGCTGCACAGCTCGTTGATCGGCATCCTCAACGAGTGGCTGTTCGAACCCGAAGCCTATGACCTCGCCGCCGAGGCCGAGCGCTTCGTCGACGCCCTGCTGACGATGATCGCGACCGCCCCCACCCTGCGGCGGCCAGCCTGACCAGCCGTGTCTTCGGCGCCCGGCGCATACGGCCTCGCCATCGTGAGCGGCCGCCCGTTGCCACGGTCGACGCCGGCACATAAAGTGCCTTTCTATTCATTCATACATGTATCCGCCGGTCCGATGCGTGATTCCACCCGGGCCTTCATATCTGGATGATCATGACGGACGGCGTCGACGATTCGGACAACGAGGTTGCAGCGCGGGCTGCCCCGACCGGCCCCGGCCGCTGCCGGCTGGAACAAGGCCCGCGAGGTTCGCGCCTGACCATCAGCGGCGACTGGACGTTGGCTTACTACTCGGCTCTGCGCCGTGCCGTCGCCGCCATGCCGCGAACGCAACTTCCCGGCGAACTCAGCTTCGAGGGGCTGGGCGAACTGGATACCGCCGGCGCCACGCTGCTGGCCAACCTACTCGGCAGCGAGCGCCTGCGCGAGCTGCCCGAGTCCGTTCCCGGACTGACCACCGAGTACCGCGCCCTGCTGCTGACGGTGGGCCGCGCGCTGGAAGCCAAGGCGCCGCCGCCGCGCCCGCGCGGCAATGTCCTGATCGAGCTGCTGGGGCGGATCGGCCGTACCGTCGAAACCGTCGGCCGGCAAGTCGTTACCCTGCTCGGCTTCATGGGCCTGACCCTGTCGGCGTTGGCACTGGCCCTTCCGCGCCCCCAGCGCTGGCGGATCACGGCGCTGGTCAGCCATATCGAACAGACCGGGCTGAACGCCGTGCCCATCGTCGCGCTGTTGACCTTCATGGTCGGCGCGGTGGTCGCCTTCCTGGGCGCGACCGTGCTGAACAACTTCGGCGCCAGCATCTACACCGTCGACCTGGTGGCCTACTCGTTCATGCGCGAGTTTGGCGTGCTGCTCACCGCCATCATGCTGGCCGGCCGCACCGCCAGCGCCTTCACCGCCCAGATCGGCTCGATGAAAGCCAACGAGGAACTAGACGCGCTACGCGTGCAGGGCCTGGACCCGATCGAGCTGCTGGTGCTGCCGCGGGTGCTGGCGCTGATCATCGCCCTGCCGATGCTCGCCTTCCTCGCCGTGCTGTGCGGCCTCGCGGGCGGTGGCGCGGTCGCGCTGCTGTCGCTGGACATTCCCCTGCCGCGCTTCCTCGAAATCCTTTCCAACGTCCCGCTGCAGCACTTCCTGGTCGGCCTGGTGAAAGCGCCGGTGTTCGCCTTCCTGATCGCGCTGATCGGCTGCCTGGAAGGCTTCAAGTCCGGCTCCAGCGCCGAGTCGGTGGGCAACCACACCACCTCCAGCGTGGTGCAGTCGATCTTCGTGGTGATCCTGCTCGACGCGCTGGCGGCGCTGTTCTTCATGGAGATGGGCTGGTGAGCGCGCGGGGTGAACCGATCGTCCAGGTGCGGGGGCTGGTCAACCGCTTCGGCGAGCACGTCGTGCACCACGGGCTGGACCTCGATCTATACCGGGGCGAGATCCTCGGTGTGGTCGGCGGCTCGGGCACCGGCAAGTCGGTGCTGTTGCGCAGCATCGTCGGGTTGCGGCGGCCCAGCGCCGGCGAGGTGCGCATCCTCGGCGAGAACCTGCTCGACCTGCCGCCGCTGCGGCGGGCGGAACTGGAACGGCGCAGCGGCGTGCTGTTCCAGAACGGCGCGCTGTTCTCCTCGCTGACCGTGATCGAGAACATCGCCCTGCCGCTGATCGAGCACGCCGACCTGCCGCGCGCCGACGCCGAGCACCTGGCGCGGGTGAAGCTGGCCCTGGCGGGCCTGCCGCCGGAGGCCGGCGACAAGTATCCGTCCGAACTCTCGGGCGGCATGGTCAAACGCGCCGCCTTGGCCCGTGCCCTGGCGCTCGATCCCGCGCTGCTGTTCCTGGACGAGCCCACCGCCGGCCTCGACCCGATCGGCGCCGCGGCCTTCGACCAGTTGCTGCTGACCCTACGCGCCTCGCTGGGACTGACCGTGTTCATGGTCACCCACGATCTGGACACGATTTACACCACCTGCGACCGGGTGGCGGTACTGTCGCGCAAGCGGGTGCTGGTGGCCGGCCCGCTGCAACAGGTGGCGGCCACCGACGATCCGTGGGTGCGGGACTATTTCCACGGCCCGCGCGGGCGCGCCGCGCAGTTCGCCGCCCAAACGACTTAAGGAGCTCACCCGATGGAGACCCGCGCGCATCATGTGCTGATCGGCCTGTTCACCGTGCTGGTGGTGGCGGCCGCGCTGCTGTTCGGGCTATGGCTGGCCAAGTCCGGCACGGCCGATGACACCAAGACCTACGACGTGATCTTCCGCGAGGCCGTCACCGGTCTGTCGGTCGGCAACGGCGTGCTCTACAGCGGCATTCGCGTCGGCGCGGTCGAGCAGATCGAGATCGATCCGGCCGACCCGCGCCAGATCGTGGTGCGCATCCGGGTGGACGGCGACACGCCGGTGAAGCAGGACACCCGCGCCCAGTTGGTGCTGACCAACATCACCGGCATCTACGAGATCCAGCTCAGCGGCGGCTCGCCGGAAAGCCCGCCGTTGGAAGCGCGCCGCGGTGAGGTACCACGCATCGTCGCCGACCTGTCGCCGTTGTCGCAGCTGGCCGGTTCCAGCCAGGAACTGTTCACCCAGATCACCACCCTGCTCGCCAACGCCAATCGGCTGTTCTCCGCCGACAACACCGAGCACATCGGCCGCACCTTGGAGAATCTGAGCCGCTTCAGCAACAGCCTGGCCGGGCAGGGCGACGACATCGGCGAGGCCTTGCGCGGCCTCACCGACGCCAGCCGCCAGGCAACGGAGGCCATGCGCGAGGCGACCGCGCTGATGCAGCGAGCCAACGGCCTGATCGACAGCAAGGGCGGCGCGTTGCTGGCGAGCACGGCGCAATCGATGGCGGCGCTGGAGCGCGCCACCGCCCGCATCGACCGCTTGCTCGCCGACAACGAAACCGCACTTTCCAGCGGCCTGCAGGGTCTCACCGGCCTGGCGCCGGCGATCGACGAGCTGCGCCACACCCTGGCGGCACTGCGCGTGGTCGCGCAGCGCTTCGAACAAGAGCCGGCGAATTTCCTGCTCGGCCGTGAACAGGTAAGGGAGTTCCAGCCATGAAACCGACCGCCCCGCGCCTGGCGCTGACCTGCCTGCTCGGCGCCGCGCTGCTGAGCGCGTGCAGCATCCTGCCGCAGTCCGATCCGCAGGACATCTACCGGCTGCCGGACTCGGCCGTAGCGGCGGCGAACGGCGCGACACTCGACGTGGCGCTGCGCATACTCAGGCCCGCCGCCGACGACGTGCTGCGCGGCTCGCGCATCGCGGTGCGGCCGCAGGGCAACGTCTTCAGCGTGTACCAGGGCGCGCGCTGGAGCGCGCCGGCGCCGACGCTGTGGCGCGACCATCTGGTGGAGGCGTTCTACAACGACGGCCGCATCGCCCGGGTCAGCAGCGAGGGCGAGGGCTTGCGCGCCGACTTCGAGCTCGGCGGCACGCTGCGCGGCTTCCACACCGAGTATCACGACGGCAAGCCGCGGGTGGTGATTCGCTTCGACGCCAGGCTGGCGGAAGCCGCCGGCAGGAACATCGTCGCCAGCCGGCGTTTCACCGTCACGGAGGACGTGGCCGGTGGTCAGGTACCGGCGGTGGTGGAAGCCTTCGGCCGCGCCAGCGACATCATGGCGCGGCAGATCATCGACTGGACCGCCGAGCAACTGGGCCAGAGCCGGCGCTAGCGATACCGCGGAGAACACAAAAAAAGCCCCGCGATCGCTCGCGGGGCTTTGCCGCGGCCGGGGCCGCTTAGCGGTACTTCATGCCGGTCTCGGCGCCGATGTTCTTCAGATCGGCCTGCGACGAGGCGAAGTCGGCGAAGCCCTGCTCGGTCAAGCTGTGCCAGGCGTACTGGCTGTCGCGGAACTGCTTCCACGGCCGGTACACGGCGGCCCAGGTCTTGTTCTTGGACGCCAGATCCTCGTACATCTCGAAGGCGATCTTCTGCGCCGCCTTCATGATGTCGTCGCTGAAGCGCAGCAGCTTCACGCCCTTCTCCTGCAACCGCTTGATGGCGATCGGGTTCAGGTAGTCGTAGCGGGCGATCATCTTGATGTGGCAATCGGCCGCGGCGATCTGCAGCGCGTGCTGGTACTCCTTGGGCAGCTTGGCGTACTCCTTCTGGTTGATGTAGACGGAGATCATGCCGCAGGGCTCCCACCACGCCGGGTAGTAGTAGTTCTTCGCCACCTGCCAGAACCCGAGCTTCTCGTCGTCGTAGGGGCCGACGAACTCGGTGGCGTCGATCACGCCGCGCTCCAGCGCCGGGAACACCTCGGCCGGCGCCAGCGTCTGCACGTTCACGCCCAGCTGCGCCATCACCTCGCCGCCGAAGCCGGGGATGCGCATCTTCAAGCCCTTGAGCGAGGCCAGATCCGGCACTTCCTTGCGGAACCAGCCGGCCATCTGGGCGTTGGTGTTGCCCACCGGGAAGGCGACCACGTTGAAGGCGGAGAACACCTCCTTGTTCATCAGCTCGCTGCCGCCGCCGTAGTACATCCAGGCGCTCTGCATGCGGGTGGTCATGCCGAAGGGCAGCGCCGTGTCGATGGCGATGGTGCGTTCCTTACCGATGAAGTAGTAGGAGGCGCTGATGCCGGCCTCGACGGTGCCGGTCTGCACCGCGTCCAGCACCTGCAGACCACCGACGATCTCACCGGCCGCGTAGGGACGGATGCTGAAGCGCCCGCCGGTCAGTTCTTCGACGCGCTTGGCGAAGTCCTGCGCGCCGCCCCACAGGGTACCGAGGCTGGTCGGCCAGCTGGTGGCCAAGCGCCAGCGGATCTTCGGCTGCGAATCGGCGTGCACGAACGGCGCGGCGACGGTGGCCGCGCCGGCCACGCCCGCGGAGGCGGCTTTAAGGAAATCACGACGCTTCACGAGTTGCCCTCCTTCCAGTCCCTTCCGGACCTTGACGTTATTTCGGTGGCAGCGGGCTAGTGCTGCGGCACCATCCAGTACACGAGTTGCGGGTAGAAATACACCGCCAGCAGCGCGATCAGCTGGATCACGATGAACGGGATCACGCCGCGGTAGATGTCCGCCGTGGTCACACCCGGCGGCGCCACGCCGCGCAGGAAGAACAGCGCGAAGCCGAATGGCGGCGTCAGGAACGACGTCTGCAGGTTCATCGCCACCAGGATGCCGAACCACACCGGATCGATATCCAGGATTCCCAGCGAGGAGGCCAGCAGCGGCAGCACGATGAACGCGATCTCGAAGAAATCGATGAAAAAGCCGAGCACGAAGATCGCCAGGTTGGCCAGCAGCAGGAAGCCGAGCTGACCGCCCGGCAGATTGGTGAGCAGCTCCTCGACCCACATGTCGCCGTTGAAGCCGCGGAACACCAGCGTGAAGGCGCGCGAGCCGACCAGGATCATCAGCACCATGGTGGTCTGGCGCAGCGTGCTGTCCATCGTGAACTTCAGGTTGCTCCAGCTCAGCCGGCGGTTGAGCAATGCCAGGATGGTGGCGCCGAGCGCGCCGAAGGCGCCCGCCTCGGTCGGCGTGGCCACGCCGGCGAAGATCGAGCCCAGCACCAGCAGGATCAGCAACAACGGCGGCACCATCACCAGCAGCACCCGCCGCAGCAGCGCGCTCCAGTCGGCCGGTCGCTCCGACTGCGGCAGGGCCGGCGCGACCGACGGCCGGAAGAAGGCGATCACCAGCGCATAGAGCGCGTACATGCCGGCCAGCATCAGCCCGGGGATCAATGCGCCGCGGAACAGATCGCCGACCGAGGTCGACAACTGGTCGGCCAGCACGATCAGCACGATGCTGGGCGGGATGATCTGCCCCAGCGTACCGGAGGCGGCGATGATGCCGCTGGAGAAGGTCTTGGAGTAGCCGTAGCGCAGCATCACCGGCAACGAGATC